>Ga0315298_1001717_pt1 | contig 39178 bp, 28 predicted proteins | sample WHS_1_MG_FD_203077 | JGI IMG/M metagenome (GOLD analysis project Ga0315298, IMG submission 203077) | Extremophilic microbial mat communities from Washburn Hot Springs, YNP, Wyoming, USA - WHS_1_MG | ecosystem: Environmental > Aquatic > Thermal springs > Hot (42-90C) | place: USA: Wyoming... | reverse complement strand
TTTACCTGGCCGCCAACGCCAAATTACTCGGTATCGTCAAACGTAAACGCAAATCCGCGCATCTTTCGCCATTGGAACAGATCCCTATCTTGACAATATCAGGAAATCCTTAACTTGTGACCGATGATATAAGGTTTCCTCTCTAGCATCATCCCCCGGGAAGACAACTACTCTTTCGGTTCTTCTGTGGACCAGAGTGACCGGATCCAACCTTACATCCGTAAAATCTACGCCGGCGCCATGAAATATCTCATCGATATACCTCGGGTCAATTTCTCTCAATTTCCCCTTGACGGCTTCTGCATCCTGACTGCCTTCTTCTGCGACGAATTCGATGATCGCCGGCACCGACTCGCCGTGCATTTGCATAATTTCCGGCACAAAGCGCAACTCCTGGCCGGTGTGCCAGAGTTTGTCTTTTGCCCCATACCAGGAGACGAGATTGCCGTCTGCGTCGTAGCCCAGGGCCAGGTTCTCGTTGACCATCTCCACGCGGGCAACTTCGGCAGGAGCGCCCAACACTTCGGCCAGGTCGGGGGTGGGGGTATAGGTGGGGGTGAGGGTTGGGGTGGGGGTGGGAGCAGGGGTAGGGGCGAGCGTGGGAACAGGAGAGGGGGTGGACGGCTGTCCACCGTCCGCTTGCGGTCTGCGGTCGGCGGTCTGTGGTCTACAAGAGGTGAGGAAAAGGCCAAGGGTCAAAATCAGGCTGAGGGTGCGGGGGAAGCGGGACATGGGAACCTCCTTCGAGTAAAAACGTCGGTCGGGAGAGTTATATCACAGTTAGCGGATCGAAGCCGGGATCGGCGAGGCGAGAGAGCGGCAGCACATGGACGCGCTCGGCCAACGGGTAAGGGCGTTCGCCAGGGTAGAAGACCAGCAGGCGGTCGAGGCGCAGGTCGGCAAGGGCGGCACGCATGGAGGGGGTCAGTCGCGGCGCGTCGCTGTGTTTGCATTCCACGCCCAGGCGCTGCCCGTCTTTAAAGATGAGCAAGTCCAGTTCGGCGCCGCCGTGCGTGCCCCAGAAGTAGACTTCGTCAGCGTTCACGACCTTCAGCACTTCTTCGATGGCGTACCCCTCCCACGAAGCGCCGAGTTTGGGATGGGTGTGCAGGTCGAGTTCGCTGCGGATGCCCAAAAGGTAGTGCAGCAGGCCGCTATCGCGAAAGTAGATTTTGGGGGCCTTGACCTGGCGCTTGCTCAGGTTTTCATGCCAGGGTGGCAGGACGCGCACCATGAAAATCTCTTCCAGCACGTCCAGGTAGCGGCGGGCGGTGGGTTGACTGATGCCCAGGGCGCGGGCCGGCTCGGCGGCGTTCCACACTTGACCGTGATAGTGAGCCAGCATTCTCCAGAAGCGCAGCAAGGCCGGGGCCGGGATGCGCACGCCCCACTGCGGCAGGTCGCGTTCCAGCAGGGTCTGGATGAAATTCTTGCGCCAGGCCAGGCTGTCTTCTTCGCTTTCGGCCAGGAAGGAAGGCGGCAATCCGCCGCGCAGCCAGTGACGGCGCAGGGCTTCGAGGCCAAGTTCGGCCAGCGAAAAGCCGGGCACGGAGAGGATTTCCACGCGGCCGGTCAGGCTCTCGGAGGCCCGGTGTATCAGGTCGGGGGAAGCGCTGCCGAGGATGAGAAAACGGGCCGGGGCGGGGTCACGGTCGCTCAGGACGCGCAGGAGGGGAAAGAGGTCGGGTTTGCGCTGAATTTCGTCCATGACAACCAGACCCTGCAACGGCTGGAGCGCGGTAAGCGGCTGTTCCAGGCGCAGCAGGCTGACCGGGTCTTCCAGGTCGAAGTAGTTGAGCGAATCAGGGGGCAGGAACTGGCGCGCCAGGGTGGTCTTGCCGGCCTGACGCGGGCCGATGAGCAGGACGATGCGGCTGCGCCGCAGGGCGTTCTGGATGGCTTGCTGGAGGGTGGGGCGGGGAATGAGCACGGGGATATTTTACCATGAAAAATGAAAGAGAGCATTTACAATTTCAATGGAGACGATAGACAACCGTAGTGCAGGCTTTCCAGCCTGTCGGAAGCAGGCCGTCCACGAAAGGGGAACGAATCAACGAAGGCGCGCGGATATTCGTGGTCCGCTATGTGTCAATGGCTCGCCCGCCAATACGATCCCGGCAGGGAGTTGCATTTTCCCGAGAAAATGGGCCACACCCCGCCCGGCAACTGCTTGACTTTCTCTTCTGCTCTCGCTATAATCATAGCAACATTTTCCGGGAGGAGTAGGCAAAGCGGTACGCGGATAGAGAAGGAGTGGCCGCTGGCTGGAAGCCCCCGCCGTGAGACCTTTGCCGAAGTCGCCCGGAGTAACGCCGAAGAAATCCCCGGCGTGGGAAAGTAGAACGGCGCGGGTGCGCCCGTTAGCGCGCAGGCCGATGGTGGTCGGCGATCGAGAGCGTTGTTCTTATCCGTCCAGAGCAAATCCCTGGCGTGGAGAGAACGACGAATGGAGGTGGTACCGCGGAAGGTTCGCCTTTCGTCCTCAACGACGAGAGGCGTTTCGTTTTCTACAGGAGGTCACGTGCCCACATATCCTTTCTTGCAGGTGGATGCCTTTACAGAACGTCCGCTGGCGGGCAACCCCTGCGCCATCCTGTTCGACACGGAAGACCTGGACGAGGCCACGATGCTCGCCATCGCCCGCGAGATGAACCTTTCGGAGACCTCCTTCGTGCGCCGTTCGTCGGTCGCTGATTTCGGCGCGCGCTACTTCACCCCGGCTGGCGAAATCCCGCTGGCCGGGCATCCGACCATCGCCACCGTCCACGCGCTGGTAGAAACAGGCCGTCTGCCCTGGCGCGGCGAGGCCGTCACCGTGACCCTCGAACTGGCGGCGGGGGTCATTGCGGTTGATTTGCGCCTGGAACGCGGCCGCTTATGGATTGTGATGAATCAACCCAAACCCACTTTCCTCTCCTGCTATCGTCCCGAAGAGATTCTGCCGGTCTTTCACCTGACCGTCGCCGACGTGATGCCCGATCTTCCTCTGCAAACGGTCAGTACCGGCACGCCCCAACTGATGGTCCCGCTCAAGAGCCTGGAGGAATTGCGCCGCGTGCAGGTTGACCTCGCCGCCTATCAGGCGCTGCGGCAGCGCGCCGATTTCTTCAGCGTTCACCTTTTCTGTCTGCAAGGGGTGGAGGTCGGTCAGACCTTTGCCCGTCATATCGTCGCTCCGCCCGATGTGCTGGAGGACCCTTTCACCGGTTCGGCGACCGGAGCCATGGCGGCTTACCTGTGGCATTATGGTTTGCTGTCGCAACCTGCCTTTATCGCCGAACAGGGCCACTGGCTGGGTCGTCCCGGCCAGGCCAGGGTGGAAGTGGTTGGCCCGCCTCAGGACATTCAGGCGGTACGTGTTGGCGGTACGGCGGTGACCGTCTTGAACGGCGAATTGAAGTTACCTGCGCATCCTGATTTTCGTGGAGGAAACGATGGCCGAATATAGCCTGCCGAAAGCATACGACTTTCAATCTACCGAGCCGCGCATCTATGAGATGTGGGAGAAAGGCGGCTACTTCCAGCCGTCCAATGACCCGCGCAAACCGGACTTCGACCCGGCCAGAAAGCCTTTCGTCATTTCCATCCCGCCGCCCAACGTGACCGGCGAACTGCATCTGGGCCATGTCATGTTCGTCGCGATGGAAGATTTGATGATTCGTTACCATCGCATGAAAGGTTACCCCACCCTCTGGGTACCGGGCACCGATCACGCTGGCATTGCGACCCAACTTCAGGTGGAAAAGGCGCTGGCCAGGGAGGGGTTGACGCGCGAACAACTTGGCCGGGAAGCCTTCCTGAAACGCATGTGGGAATGGAAGGAAAAATACGGGAGCATCATTACCACTCAGATCCGCCGCATCGGCGCCTCCTGCGACTGGACGCGCGAGCGTTTCACGCTGGATGAGGGCCTGAGCCGCGCGGTGCGTGAGGCTTTCGTCCGTCTTTATGAGAAAGGCCTTATTTACCGTGGCTTGCGCCTGGTCAACTGGTCGCCGGGGCTGAAAACCGCTGTTTCCGATCTGGAAGTGGAATACTCCGAAGAACCCGGCACGTTGTACTACTTCAAGTATATGCTGGCCGATGGCAGTGGCGAATACATCCCGGTCGCTACCACGCGCCCGGAGACCATTCTGGGCGATACGGCTGTGGCCGTCCACCCGGAAGATGCGCGCTATCAGAAATACGTCGGGCGCAAGGTCGTGGTGCCGATCCTTGGGCGCGAAATCCCGGTCATCGCCGATGCCTACGTGGATCGCGAGTTCGGCACCGGCGCGCTCAAAATCACTCCCGGCCATGACCCGAATGACTACGAGATCGGGCAGCGGCATGGCCTGCCCGTCCTCTCCATGCTCGACCGGGAGGCAAAAGTGACCGAAGTCGGCGGGCCGTATGCCGGTCTCGATCGCTTCGAGTGCCGCCAGAAACTCTGGGAGGATATGCGCGCCGCCGGGCTGGTCATCAAGGAAGAACCCTATACGCTCAATGTGCCGCGCTCACAACGCGGCGGTGAAATCATCGAGCCGCTCATCTCCGAACAGTGGTTCGTCAGGATGCAACCCCTGGCCGAGGCCGCGCTGAAAGCCGTGCGCGAGGGCCACATTCGCATCGTGCCGGAACGCTTCGAGAAAGTGTACTTCAACTGGCTGGAAAACATCAAGGACTGGTGCATCAGCCGTCAACTCTGGTGGGGGCATCGCATCCCGGTCTGGTACTGCGCTGACTGTGGTCGTGAGACCTGCGCCCGTACCGATCCGCGGCAATGCGCTCACTGCGGCAGCCCCAACATTCAACAAGACCCCGACGTGCTCGATACCTGGTTCTCCTCGGCGCTCTGGCCGTTTTCCACCCTCGGCTGGCCCGAAGAGACCCCCGACCTGCGTTACTTCTATCCTACTACCGTCATGGAGACCGGCTACGACATTCTCTTCTTCTGGGTGGCGCGGATGATTATGATGGGGTTGGAATTTACCGGTCAGGTGCCCTTTTACACGGTTTACCTGCACGGCCTGATTCGCGATGAACACGGGCGGAAGATGAGCAAATCCTTTGGCAATGTGGTTGATCCGCTGCCGGTCATGGAGGCCTACGGTACCGACGCCTTGCGCTTTACCTTGCTGGTCGGCTCCACGCCGGGCAACGATACCAACCTCAGCCTGAAAAAAGTAGAAGCCAACCGTAATTTCGCCAACAAAATCTGGAACGCTGGCCGATTCGTCATTGCCGCCCTCGCTTCACTGCCGGACGGTGGATCGCCGACGACAGAGGGCGGAGCGCCAACCTGGACCCTGGCCGACTCCTGGGTCTGGGCGCGCCTGCAACAACTCATCCGCGATGTGGAGCGCCTGTTCCAGTCGTACCAGTATGGCGAAGCCGGACGCCAGATTTACGAATTCTTCTGGTCCGATTTCGCCGACTGGTACGTGGAAATTGCCAAATTGCAGTTGCGGCACGCGCCGACGCAGCGCCAGACCGCCGAGACGCTGGTCCGCGTGCTGGACCTCTGTCTGCGCCTGCTCCATCCCTTTACCCCCTTCGTGACAGAGGAACTCTGGGGACACCTGCGCCGCGCCGTGCTGGACTCGCCGCTGGCCTCGCTGGCCGCCGACTGGCCAGAAGCGCTCATTGTCGCTCCCTGGCCCAGGCCGCGAGCGGCGGAGGACTGGGAGGCCGCCAGGATGGCCGATTTTACGCTGGTGCAGGAGGTGATTCGCGCCATTCGCAACCTGCGCGCCGAGAAGAAAGTTTCGCCATCGTCCCGTCTGCCGGCCACGCTCGTTGGCGGCGACAAGGCCGCTCTCTTCGAGGCGCAACGGCAGGTCATTGCGACGCTGGCCGGCCTGGATGACGCCCGTCTGGCCATTCATGCCATGCTGGACGAGAAGCCTGCCGAGAGTGCCGTGCTCGTGGTCGGCGCGGTGGAGGTTTATCTGCCGCTCTCCGGCCTGGTCAATCGCGCCGAGGAACGCGCTCGACTGGAAAGCGAACTGCAGGAGGCTGAGGCGCAGATTGCCCGTCTGGAGAAACTGCTGGCTTCTGATTTTGCCCACAAGGCGCCCCCTACCGTTGTCCAGAAGGAACGCGAAAAACTGGCTACCTATCAGGCCAGCGCGGCTAAATTGCGCCTCCGTCTGCAGGCAGAAGATTGAGAGAATGTCATGAGGCCCAGCGCGCATCTGGCGTTCGTTCTCCTGGCGTTGTCTGCTCTGGTGGCCTGCCTGCCTCTCCCGCCGGCCAGTGGCATGGCAACTGCCGTCCCCTCATCCGTACCGCTCACGCTGGAGAGGTTGCGGAATAGCGCGTATCAGGTGCTTTTTCCCGATGGATCGCTCCGCACCATTCCCCTCACCGACGGCGTGTACCGGCCTGATCCGCAGGCCTCTCCAGGGGGGGACGTTCTGGCGCAACTGGGCGAACAGGTGGCCTGGGGTGATTTGAACAACGATGGCCTGGAGGATGCCGTCGTCACGCTGGTGCTGGATTTCGGCAACGCGAGGACGTTGACCGCGCTTGCCCCCTGGCTCAATCAGAACGGCATGGCGATACAACCTGCCCCGGCCTTTCTGGAAGACTTGCCTGTTCTCCACAGCCTGACTATCGAGGATGGTGAGATTACTTTGCAAGCAACCACACATGGCGTTGGCGATCATCCCTGTTGTCCCTCCCAAGAGGTGAGCAAGGCCTACCGTCTGCTGGGCAACCGCCTGTGGCTCACCCATCTCACGTCGCGGGCGACGGCAACGGCCCCAGTGCGCGTGATTACGATTGAATCCCCGGCCGATAATGCCCGGGTGACGATCCCACTGACCGTAACTGGCCGTGTCACTGTGGCTCCTTTTGAGAGCACGCTGGTCTATAAAATCCTGACCGTTGACGGCGAGGTGCTGGCCCAGGGGCCGCTGATGGTAGAGGCTCCCGAAATGGGCGCGCCCGGCACTTTTACCCTGACCCTGGGCGCCGACGCGCCTGCCCTTCATGGCCCTGTGCGTGTGGAATTCTGGGATTTCAGCCCGGCAGATGGTTCTCCTCTGGCTATGGCTGCCATTTACCTTGTGATTGAGTAAAGCGGCGGATGCGGGTCGCATGGGGCATGACAGGGCCTGGATACGACAAAAGCCCCATCCATCCCCCGTGCCGACGGGCCGGCAAGACCGTTGGATGCCGGGGATGGCTGTGATCAGCCTTGCTTCTGGCGGAAAATTCTTGCGGGCACGTCGGTAAAGCGGCGCAACTTGTCGGCGCCGCTGAAGTCCGTTATACTCAAATCGGTCGCTGTGTTCCAGCGTTCTTCTGGTTTGTCATGCACACACGCGTCTTTCCGGCCAATTTCGAGTCACTGGCTACCGTCCGCGAGTTCGTGGGTACAGCCGCCCGCGAGATGGGCATGGACGATTCCGAAGTCTATGCCGTCCAGCTGGCAGTGGACGAGGCCTGTTCTAATATTATCGAACACGCTTACGGTGGTCAGAATCGGGGCGAAATCGAGTGTACCTGTGAGGCAAGCGATGAGGCGCTGACCGTGACCCTGCGCGATCACGGTCAACCGTTCGACCCGGCGAAGGTGGCGCTGCCCGATTTGTCGCTGGGTTTGGACGAGCGCCCGGTGGGCGGGCTGGGTCTGCTGCTGATGCGCCACCTGATGGACGAAGTGCATTTCGAGGCGCGGGGTGAGGCTGGCAACGTGCTCACGATGATCAAACGCCGGCGGGGGAGTGCATGAGCGCGGCTGACTGGTCTGCTATCCTGCGGCTGGGCGAGGAGTTGCTGCGCCTGCGCTCGCTCCCGGCCCAGCGCGATCGAATTGTCGCGACGGCGGAGCAACTGTTCCAGGCTCAGGCTGAACTCTGGCTGGATGAATGGTTATTTCGCCTGCCGGGAATAGAAACCGATCCTGCTTTCTCGCTGGCTCCACCGGCCAGAGCCATAGCGCAGGCGTTGGCCAGCGGTCGTCTCTATCACTGCCGCGAGGGGGAGCAGGTCTGGGCCGCGGCGCCGTTGATCGCCCAGGGCATGCTCCTGGGGGCCTTGCAGATTGGGCGCGCTGGCGGCAAACCGTTCCGTCGGCGGGAACTCGATTTCTTGCAGGGCCTGGCCGGCCATGTGGCGCTGGCAATCTATACGGCGCATCGGCTGGCGGTGGAGGAATGGCGTCTTGAGCAACTGACGCTGGTGCGCCGCGTCAGCGCCCAACTGGCGCGCCTGACCGACGCCGATGAACTGGCGCAGCGTGTTGCCAGGTTGATTCAGGAAACGTTCCACTACTACTATGTCGCCCTGTTCACCTGCGAAGTCGGTGAACCTGTCCTGCGCCTACGTTCCAGCGCGCCGGCCGAACGCGGCTTCCCCCCGACCGAGCCGTTGCGCATCCGCCTGGGGGAGGGGTTGATTGGTCTGGCGGCGCAGACCGGTCAGGAAATTCTGGCAAACGATGTCAGCGTCGAACCGCGCTTTCGCTATGTCGCCAGTTTGCCCGAAACGCGCGCCGAGGTCGTCCTGCCGCTGAAAATCGAGGAGCGCGTCCTCGGCGTGCTGGACGTGCAATCGGACCGCCTTCAGGCATTCCATCCCAACGATCTGCTGGTCTTGCGCGCCCTGGCCGATACCATTGCGATTGCACTGGAGGGCACGCGCCTGTATTCGGCTCTGGAGAAGCGCGCCCGCCAGCTGGCGCTGGTGGCCGAGGTCAGCGATGAAATTACCAGCATTCTCGAACCGGAAAAGTTACTCGGCCGGGTAACCGCCCTGATTCAGGAACGCCTGGGGTTCCCTTACGTTCACCTGTTCACCGTCCATCCCAACCGCCGACAAATCATCTATGAGGCCGGCAGCGGCGCACGCAGCGAACGTTACGCCAGCGGTTATGTGTTACACCTCGATCGTGACGAAGGCATCATTCCCTGGGTGGCGCGGCATGGACAGACTGTGCTCGCCAACGACGTCAGCCGCGAACCGCGTTATCGCCCCTCTCCCCTTCCGCCGGAGGATACGCGCGCCGAATTGACTGTGCCGCTCCTCTACGATAATCGTGTGGTGGGCATCCTTGATCTGCAAAGTGATCGTCTCAACGCCTTCGCCGAGGAGGACGTCTTCCTCTGTGAAGCCCTGGCCGATACCATTGCGATTGCCATCCACAACGCTGACCTGTACCGCACCGAACGCTGGCGGCGGCGGGTGGCCGAAGGCTTGCGCGAGGTGGCCGGCCTCCTCTCCGCAGAAGTCGGCGTAGACGATGTGCTGGACGCCATTTTGACCGAACTGGAACGCAATCTTCCCTGCGATGTTTCGGCGATCTGGTTGCTGGATGGCGAGGATCTCGTCCTGGCACAGTTGCATGGGGCGGAGGCTGAGGCGGTGGAGGAAGCACTTCGTTTCTGGCCTGAGACGAAAACCTACCTGGCCTCTGCTTTACAGGCCGTTGAGCCGACCATCCGCCGTCCGACCGATCCGATTGGCCCCAGCGGAGCGGCCCTGGGCTTCCCGGCGGACTACTCTTCCATTGCGGCGGCCCTGCGCATCGGTGATCGCCCGCTCGGCGTGTTGACCCTCGCTCACCATGAGGCAGGCCGTTATGGACACGAAGCCCAGGCCATCACGGCCACCTTCGCCAGTTATGCCGCCGTTGCCATTGAGAACGCTCGCCTGTACGACGCGACTCAGGAACAGGCCTATGCTTCCGCCGCCCTGTTACAGGTGGCTCAGACGGTTGCCACCGCGGCCACGCTGGAAGACGTGCTGGCCGCTCTGGCTCGCCTGACGCCTTTGCTGGTTGGCGTTCAGGCTTGCGCCATATACCTGTGGGAAGAGGGCGACTTTCGTCTGGCGCAAGCCTATGGGTTTCCTGAAGAGGTGGAGGCCCTGTTACCGCGCACGCCCGGCGAGGGTGAGTTCCCTCTGCTGGATGAGGCGCGCCGACAAGGGCAAATGGTCTTCGGTCTGCTCTCGCCATCTTCTCCGGCGGATTGGCTGCAGCCTATCTTGCCGTCAACCCCTGAGGAAGCCCGCTACTGGCTGACGGCAGGCGAGCACTTGCTGATGGCTTTCCCTTTGCTCATCAAAGGCGCTTTCTATGGCGCATTCCTCGTGGAGGAGACCGCCAAAGCACGGCGCTTCCGTCACAAACGTATTGAAATCATTACCTCGATTGCTCAGGAAGCCGCGCTGAGCATTCAGAATGAACATCTGCAACGTCAGATGCGTGACCGCGCGCGCCTGGAGCACGAACTTCAACTGGCGCGGCGCATTCAACAAACCTTTTTGCCGCAACAATTGCCGGAACTGGAGGGCTGGGAACTGGCCGCGCACTGGGAAACGGCGCGGGAAGTGGGCGGCGATTTTTATGACGTGATCGAATTGCCGCGTCAGCGGCTGGGATTGCTCATTGCCGATGTCTCCGACAAGGGCATGCCGGCGGCCTTGTTCATGGCGTTGACGCGCACCCTCGTCCGTGCCGTGGTGCGCGAAACCCTCTCGCCCGCCGAGGTCTTGCGTCGCGTCAACAATCTGATCATCCCCGATAACCATCAGCAGATGTTCGTGACCGCCGTGTACCTGTTGATTTCTGCGGAGAGCGGCGAAGTGCGCTACGCCAACGCCGGCCACAATCCGCCGCTATGGATACAGGCGGCCAGCGGGAATATTCAGCCCCTGCCTCCAACCGGCATGGCGCTGGGAGTGGTGGAGAATGCCAGGATTGAAGAGCGAACGTTGCCCCTGCGTTCCGGCGATGTCTTGCTTCTCTATACCGACGGTCTGACCGAGGCTTTCTCTGCCGAGGGAGAAATGTTCGGCGAGGCGCGCTTACGCGCCCTGCTCCAGCACGAGGCCTGGCATAGTGCGCCGGCGCTCCTTCAGAGTATCCAGAATCAGGTACGGGCCTTTGTCGGCGACGCGCCGCTGACGGATGATATGACGCTCCTGGCCGCCCGCCGCCTGGGGAGGAGACGGGGCCGCTCAGCGCCTTAATCCAGCCCGTCACCTGCGGGCGGGGAAGCCTGTGCGCCGAGAGGCCCTGGGGAAAAGGCCACCTCAGGCGCATCCATTGGGTTATAATGAAATCGTGGACACGATTTCTCTCCGGCAGCGTTACGAACAACTCAAGCAGGAAATCCATTTCCATAATTACCGCTACTATGTGCTGGATGCGCCGGTCATCAGCGATGCGGAATACGACCGGCTGATGGCGGAGTTACGGCAAATCGAGGCCGAACACCCGGACTGGGTCACGCCCGATTCGCCCAGTCAGCGCGCCGGGGCGCCACCGGCGGAACGATTCGAGAAGGTGCGCCATCCGCGCCCGGTGCTCAGCCTGGCAAACGCCTTCGGCGAGGCGGATGCCCGCGCCTGGTACGAACGCCTCTGCAAACTGGACAGCCGCGTTGCCCGGACCGCCTTCGTCGTCGAACCCAAGATTGACGGGTTGAGCGTGGTCCTCCACTACCGTGCCGGCGTCTTCGTCCAGGGCGCGACGCGCGGCGATGGTGAAGTCGGCGAGGACATCACTGCCAACCTGCGCACGGTGCGAGCGATTCCGCTGCGCATTCCCCTGCCAGCCACGGACCGCCGGCCTCCGGCGGCGCCGGAGTTGCCGCTCTTTGCCGGCCTCGAAGCGCCGTCCGCCATCCCACCAGAGACTGTCTCCCTGCCGTCCTATCTGGTTGTGCGGGGCGAGGCATTCATCCCGCTGGCCGAATTTGAGGCCCTCAACCGCCGCCTGCAGGAGGCTGGCGAACGCACCTATCTCAATCCACGCAACACGGCAGCCGGCTCGCTCCGTCAACTGGACCCGAGCATCACGGCCAGCCGCCCGCTTTCCATTCTGGTCTATCAGGTGGTCTATGCCGAGGGCGGTCAGGTGCCGACTTCACAATGGGCGTTGCTCCAGTGGCTGGCGGCGCTCGGCTTTCCGGTCACCGATGCCGCGCGTCGTTTTGCGACCTTCGAGGAGGCGCTGGCCTATACTCTGACCTGGGAGCAACGCCGCGACGAGTTGCCCTATGAGGCCGATGGGATGGTCATCAAGATTGATGATCTGCGCCTGGCGGAGGAACTCGGCTACGTGGGCAAAGACCCGCGCGGGGCCATCGCCTTCAAGTTCCCGGCGCGCGAGGTGACCACCCGCTTGTTGGCAATCGAAGTCGAGGTCGGGCGCACAGGGGTGCTCACGCCCAAAGCCATCCTGGAACCGGTAGAAATTAACGGCGTCATTGTCCGCCACGCGACGTTGCACAATTTCGACTACATTGCCGAGAAAGACATTCGCCCTGGCGACCGGGTGCTGGTGAAACGCGCCGGCGAGGTGATTCCTTACGTGATCGGCCCAATTCCAGACCTGCGCACAGGAGAAGAGAAGCCCTATCAGCCGCCGCAGACCTGCCCGGCCTGTGGCCAGGCGGTGGAGCACCTGGCCGGCGAAGTAGCGTGGTACTGCGTCAATGCCGCCTGTCCGGCGCAGCTGGTGCGAAACGTTGAACACTTCGTTTCCAAAGGCGCCATGGATATCAACGGGCTGGGCCTGAAAATCGTTGAGCAACTGGTGGAGGCCGGCCTGGTCACCGACGTCGCTGACCTTTACTTCCTGCGCCGCGAGCAGTTGCTTTCTCTGGAGGGGTTTGCTGAGAAGAAGACGGAGAACCTGTTGCAGGCGATTGCCGAATCGAAGGGGCGGCCTCTGGCGCGGCTGATTGCCGCGCTGGGGATACGCGGCGTAGGGGAGGTGGTGGCGCGCGCGCTGGCGGCGCGCTTTGGTTCACTCGATGCGCTGGCTCAGGCCTCGCTGGAAGACCTGCAAAGCGTGGAGGGCGTTGGGCCGAACATTGCCGAATCCATCCGCGACTGGTTCAGCCGCGAGCGTAACCGACAGGTGTTGAAGAAACTCAAAGAGGCCGGAGTCTGGCCGCTTGAACGACCGCCGTCTGAGGGCCGCCTCGCCGGCCGGCTGGCAGGCCTGACCTTCGTGGTTACCGGCACGCTGCGCGGATTCACCCGCGAGGAGGTGAAGGAGTTTATTGAGTCCCATGGCGGTCGGGTGAGCGATTCGGTCAGCCGCAACACCAGTTATCTGGTGCTGGGAGAGAATCCCGGCTCGAAACTGGAAAAGGCCAGGGCATTGGGGATCAGAATCATTGGCGAGGAAGAGTTGAGGCAGATGGCGCTGGGCTGATCTACCATATACCAGCCTCTGTTCGCAGGGGCGAGGCGTAACGGGAACAATAGAAAAACAGGCCGGGACGCTTGAATGGCTCGTCCCGGCCTGTGCCTTCCTACCCGTATGCCGCTTTATCTTTCTTCTGGCCAGGAGCAACACAAGACCAGTTCGCGCGCCGCTTTGACTTCATCCACCCGTCCCACCGGGGTTCGGTGGGGGGCTTCATGCAACAATTGGGGCGCTGTGCGCGCCTCGGCAGCGATGTTCAGCATCGCCTCCGCGAAGGCATCCAGGGTCTGCTTGCTCTCCGTCTCGGTTGGTTCAATCATCAAGGCCTCGTGGACGATGAGCGGGAAGTAGTTCGTGGGTGGGTGGAACCCGTAATCCATCAGGCGTTTGGCAATATCCAGGGCGCGCACATCCGTCCCGGGGAAACGCCCTTCGGCGACGAATTCATGCATGCAGGTGCGGTTGTAGGGAATGGGGTAGGCTTCTTGCAGGCGCACGCGCAGGTAGTTGGCGTTGAGAACGGCGGCTTCGGCGACCTGGCGCAATCCCTCCGCGCCATGCATGGCAATATAGGTGTAGGCGCGCACCAGCATCCCGAAATGTCCATGGAAGGCCTTGACTCTCCCGATGCTCTTGGCCGGCTGGACAAAGCCAAAGAGGGGAGGCAAATCGGCATCGCCTTCTTCCAGGATTCCCACGATGGGGCCGGGCAGAAAATCGGCCAGCGACGCTGTCACGCCCACCGGCCCCGATCCTGGCCCGCCGCCGCCATGCGGCGTGGAGAAGGTCTTATGCAGGTTGAAGTGCATCACGTCGAAACCGATCTCGGCCGGACGCATAATGCCCAGCAGCGCGTTCAGGTTGGCGCCGTCGCCATAGACCAGGCCGCCGCAGCCATGTACCAGGCGGATGACTTCCTCCAGGTGTTCGTCAAACAGGCCGAGGGTGTTGGGGTTGGTCAGCATCAAGCCGACAACCGTCTCGTCGCATTGTGCCTGTAACGCGGCCAGGTCCACGTTGCCGCGCGCATCGGAGGGAATCTGCACCACCTGCAGGCCGCTCATGGCCGAGGAGGCCGGGTTCGTGCCATGAGCCGAATCGGGAATGAGCATCTTGACGCGCTGCGTATCGCCGCGATCGCGGTGGTAGGCGCGCATGATGAGTACGCCGGTCAGTTCGCCGTGCGCGCCGGCAGCCGGCTGCAGCGAGACGGCGGCGAAGCCACTGATTTCCTTCAGCCATTCCTGAAGAGTGTACATCAATGCCAGATTGCCCTGCACGGTCTCGACCGGTTGCAGGGGATGGGTAAAGGCAAAGCCGGGCAGGCGTGCCATGTCCTCATTGACTTTAGGGTTGTACTTCATGGTGCACGAGCCGAGGGGATAGAAACCGCCGTCCACGCTGTAGTTCAGGTGGGACAGGTGCAGATAATGGCGGATGACATCCACTTCGGCCAGTTCGGGGAGTGGCAGGGAATCGCGCACCAGGTCTGCCGGCAAAGCCGCGCCTGGCACATCTGGCTCAGGGAAGGTGACACCGCCTCGCCCTGGCGCCGAAAGTTCAAAAATCGTTGGCTCGACTACCTGCCGCGCAGGGGATGGTTCAGGCATGGCAGACCTCCTTCAACGTAGCGACGAAATAATCGATCTCGTCCTTCGTATTCATCTCGGTTACCGCAATCAACAGATGATCGCGGAGAGGGGGGTAATCCTGGCCGAGATGGTAACCGCCCAGAATGCCGTGTTCCAGCAGATGTTCGTTGACTTCTGCCACTGGGCGCGGGAGACGCAGGGCAAATTCGTGGAAGAAGGGTTCAGAGAAAGCCGCCTGCACGCCGGGAATCTGGCACAGTTGCGCGGCGGCGTAATGGGCTTTGTGGTAACACAGTTCGGCCACGCGGCGCAGCCCCGTCTTGCCCAGGAGAGCGAGATATACCGCCGCGGCCAGCGCCATCAGCCCCTGGTTGGTGCAGATGTTCGAAGTGGCGCGTTCCCGCTTAATGTGCTGTTCGCGGGCAGTCAGGGTCATGACATAGGCGCGCTGGCCGCGGTTATCTACCGTTTCGCCCACCAGGCGTCCGGCCATCTTGTGCACGTATTGCTTACGGGTGGTGAAGTATCCCAGATACGGGCCGCCATAAGAAAGCGGGATGCCTAACGGTTGTGCTTCGCCCACCACCATGTCGGCGCCCATGTCGGCTGGCGTCTTGAAGAGGGCCAGAGCCAGAGGGTTGGCAGCCACGCAGACCAGCGCGCCGGCCGCGTGCGCGGCGGCAATCAGGGCAGTGTAATCGTAGAGACGCCCGAAGAAATCCGGATACTGGAGCACCAGCAAGGCCGTATTTTCGTCCACCAGGGGCAGCAGGGATGCGGGCGCGAGGAGGGGGTCGGGGACCGCATCGCCGACCAGGTCCAGTCCCATCCCCTGAACGTAGGTGCGCACCACGGCACGGTATTGGGGGTGGACTGCCGGCGAAATGACGATGCGCGTCCGTTTGCCGCGAAAAACAGCGCAGGCCATGTTGACGGCTTCCGCCACAGCCGTCGCGCCGTCGTAGTGCGAGGCGTTGGAGACCTCCATGCCGGTCAGGGCGCACATCAACGACTGGTATTCAAAGATCGCCTGCAACGTGCCCTGGGAGATTTCCGGTTGATAGGGCGTATAGGCGGTGTAGAATTCACCGCGCCGCAGGATGTGATCCACGGCAGCCGGGATATAGTGATGGTAGGCGCCGGCGCCGAGGAACGAAACCAGGTCCTCACGCACGGTCTCGTTGCTGGCGGCCAGGTCATTCAGTTCGGCGGCGGCTTCCATCTCACTGCGCGCCGGCGGCAGGTTGAGTTTCGGAAAACGGTAAGCGGCAGGAACATCCTGAAAAAGGTCTTCTATCGCCCGGAGACCGATTGTTTGCAGCATGGCTTGCTGTTCGGTGGGGGTTAAGGGAATATAGGACATACTACCTCCAGAATCAGGCAGAGCAGAAGGAGACGGCGCCCTGCAGCGACCTTTCCACGCGCCGGGGCGGGGATGCCTGGTAGAGCCATTGGGTGATTAATGGGAGCGTTGCTGGCAGTAGGCTTCGTAAGCGGCGGCGTCCATCAAGGCCGAGGCATTGCCGCCCTCAACTTGAATCAACCAGGCCGCGCCATAGGGGTCTTGATTGAGCAATTCGGGTTTGCCGGCCAGTCCCTGATTGACCGCCACCACTTTGCCGCTGACGGGCGCGTAGGCTTCCGCGGCGGCCTTGACCGACTCGATGGAAGCAATCAGCGCGCCGGCCTGAACCGAATCGCCCTCGCTCACCGCGATTTCCACAAAAACAATGTCGGAAAGTTGGGATTGAGCGTAATCGGTCAGTCCCACTTTGCCGCTGGCCGGGTCGAACCACTCATCGCTTTTGGTGTATTTGAGGTGGGAAGGAATGTTCATGGACTACCTCCGTAAGAAAGGTGGTAAAAATAAGCGCACGAGGAGGAACCTCGTGCGCCTCTGTCAACGGCCTGAGAGATTCGCCCGTGTGCGTCGGGCTTGCCCCGTCGGCGTCCCGCGAATGGGAACTTTCCAGAGGAAACCAGAGCGCGGGTCCTTTTACCTGAGAGTTTCATCTGGGCCTGCCATTCCCAGACTTGCCCCTTCGGTGCTCCGCTCACGGAGTCTCTTCCCGATGCTCTGCCAGTCTTGTTATGTTCATTCTATAGGGCAAGCGATAAAAAGTCAAGTATCGCGTGTCGCCGGGTGTGATACAGATTTTCGGTAACTACCGACCATGGCTGATGGAGAACCCTCTGCCTCTTGTCATTGCGAGCGTAGCGCATGTCCCGCCTGCCACGAGCGGAGCGTGGTGGAGCGCAGCGTGGGGAAAGCAATCTCCCGGCAAGCAAGGGGATTGCTTCGCCGCCTACGGCGGCTCGCAATGACAAGGATGGATAGTGGGTAGTGCTGTGTTAAGCAACTTTTTATACAAATCGGTCATCTCATTGTTTAGCGCAAATTCACCTGAAAGCATTGAACCGTTTAGGTAGGACGGTCTTTCCAGGCCGTCCACCTGACCGACAAGCTGGAAAGACAGGCTGGAAAGCCTATCCTGCGGAGAACGAACAAAGAGTCCCCAGGAGCGCAAAATCTAACCTAACGCGGCAGTAGGTTGTTACAATTTTCGGGGAAAACGAATCAACGAATGCAGAGCGAATGCCCGTAGCACGGGCCTTCCAGCCTGTTGGGGAAAAACGAATCAACGCATGCGGCGCGGACATTCGTTTGTTCGTGGTCCGGCATTCGTGGACGGTTCGCCCTCCAATACGATCCCGGCAGGGAATGACGTTTTCGCCGAAAAAATGTGCCACCCCCGCGTCGCCGCGACCGATTCTGCCGCCGGGGCAGGCGTCCGATCTGTTCCATACCTTTCCAGGAGAGCCTGTCAGGAAAGGTGGAGTGCGATAAAATCTAGCAAAGCCGTATCCTGCTCATGCAGGCGTGGCTGGAAACAGGAGTGAAGTTGCCATGAATGCACCACCAGAAGCGCCGATGCCTGACTTGCCGCTGGACCAGATTCTTCAGGGTGATTGCGTGGAAGTGATGAACTCGCTGCCGGCGCAGTCGGTAGATTTGATTTTCGCCGATCCTCCCTACAATCTTCAGCTCCAGCAGGAACTCTGGCGTCCCAACATGACCAAAGTGGATGCTGTCACGGATGCCTGGGATCGATTCCCTGACTTTGAGGCGTATGACCGTTTTTGCCAGGCCTGGTTGCTGGCCTGCCGTCGCGTCTTGAAGGATACAGGAACGATTTGGGTTATTGGCACGTACCACAACATTTACCGTCTGGGCCGAATCATGCAAGATTTGGGCTTCTGGTTTCTCAACGACATCATCTGGATCAAAACCAACCCCATGCCGAACTTTCGTGGCGTGCGTTTTACCAATGCGCACGAGACTCTCATCTGGGCGAGCAAATTTAAAGGCGCCCGGTACACGTTCAATTACCAGGCGATGAAAGCCTTGAATAACGATAAGCAAATGCGCAGCGACTGGCTGCTGCCGGTTTGTTCGGGCGCAGAGAGAATCAGGATCCATGGCAAGAAGGCGCACGCGACGCAGAAGCCTGAGGCCCTGCTGTATCGCATTATTCTGGCCGCCAGCCAGCCGGGCGACGTTGTCCTGGACCCATTCTTGGGAAGTGGAACAACGGCTGTGGTAGCGAAGAAGTTGCATCGTCATTGGGTGGGGATTGAACTGGACCGCCGATATATCGAGATTGCCAGGGCCAGGATTGATGCCGTTTCTCCGGTCATGTTCCGCGAGGAGATATTCAGGAGCAGGGATGCCGGTCATGGCCGGCCGCGCGTCGAACTGGCTCGCCTTCTCGAACAGGGGTTCTTATTGCCCGGTCAGAGGTTGTTTTTCCAGAAAGATCGCGCCCGGGCGGGATATATCCGTCCGGATGGCAAACTGCTGCTGGAGGATGGCTTTCAGGGCTCCATCCATCAGGCAGGGAGTCATCTGATGGGAGGCGCTCCCTGCAACGGCTGGCAGCACTGGTACTTCGAAAATGCTCAGGGGGAATTGCAGGCGATTGAAGTGTTGCGGGAAATGTATCGCCGCACCTGTCTGGGTCAGGAGGACATGACCGAACCCCCACCCGCAGACGAAGGGGGGAGCGCTTTATGACAGGCTGTCTCCCGACTCAGCCGTTGGCCCGACGCGTCAGGCGGAAATTGTGGACGGGCAGGCGTGCTGCGCTCACAACCGGCGGCGCAGGGTTCGCCGCAGGCGAGGTACCCTGCCCGGCTGAGGTCAGGGAGGGGGGACCGCCGCGCGCAGGGAGCGCGGATCGCGCACCAGCCAGATCAGGAGAGCGGCAATCACCAGGCCACCGAGCGCGGAAATAAAGAAAGTAGTCTGAAAGCCAGCAGCATCGGCAATCCAGCCGCCCAACAGTGGGGCGAGGAACGTCGCCGGGGCGACCAGCGTGTTCGAGAGGCCAATGTACACAGGCCGCGTCTCCTCACTGCCGAACTCGGTGGTCATCGCCATCCCGATGGTCCAGTAGGCCACATTCGCCAGACCGGCCAGAATGAAGACGGGATATAGCCAGTAGAGGGAGGGCGCCCACCAGGCCAGCAGCGAACTTAGCGCTACGGCAAAAGAGCCGACGATCAGCATGGCGCGGTGACCCAGGCGGTCTCCTAGCCAGCCCATGAGCGGACTGCCGAGCGTGGAAGTGATGGTCAGGGCCGCGGTCAGGAAGCCGGCGGTGACTTCGTCCATCTGGAAGCGACGCAGACCGTAAACGATGTAAAAAGCGAAGCCCATGGTGGCAAACTGGGAGAGGAAGCGCACTGCCAGAAAGGCGCTGAAGTCACGATCGCGCCGCAGCAGGTCTATCCAGACGCGCCAGGGGAAAGGTTGACGCTCGGGGATGCTCTTCTCGGTGTCCACAGGCTCGCGCGTCAGGGCCAGGAAAAACATGGAAATGCCCATGCCGGCCAGCACCAGCAGGAAACAGAGGGAAAAATCGTAAGGCGCCGCCAGTTTCTCCAGGATGTAGCCGGCTGCGATAGCCGAAACGCTCATCAGGATATTGGCAAAGGCTGATTGCGCTCCGAAGAAGGTGCCGCGCGCCTCCGCCGGGATAATCTTGGCAATCATGCTCTGCCAGGCGTTGGCGGTGAAGCCCGCGCCCAGTCCCTGCCAGAGCAGCAGCAGGAACGTCAGTACCAGCGCGAGACGGTGGCCCAGGCTGGCCGCAAAGAAGGCAACCAGCGCCAGCCCCAGGTAGGGCAGACGCTCGTGCACGGTCATCCATAACACCATCGGCCGGTATTGACGCTGGCGGGCTACGGCGTTGGCCATGAACAACTGCGGCAGTTGCCAGGTGACCGCATGGATGGCCGGTATCAACCCGATCAACGTGGCCGAGTCGGTCATCTGGCTGACAAAGAGCGGAATGATGGTGCCAATGGAACCAAAACCCCATCCCAACCCAAAAAAGGCGCCATCCAGCAAGTTGACGGCAATGTTATAGCGCAGGTGTTGGCGTACTGCCTGTTCCAGTTTTGTCATCGGGCAGATCAGGAGACTTTAATCGAAAATGAGACACGGATATACACGGATGAACACGGATTTTGCGTTATCCTGTTATTAGTCCGAGCCTGTCTTTCTTGCTCTTACCGGTAAGGTCTATTGTATCATCTGCCGGGAGAGTTGTCTGACAACTGAAATGTTTGTAAACTTTCCGGCAGGGGAGGATGAGGCAGGGGCGTGCCATGTGCAACGGAAAACGGCAGGCGTGAAATGTAAGGAGGAGTGCTGGAACGGAAATTACGGCGCGGGGGAGGGACATTTACGCCAGACCTGATACAGGCCCAGACGGCCATTGTGCCCATCCGAGAGGAAGGTTTCCAGAACCGTAAAGCCGCTGGCGTTGGCCAGGGCGCGCAGTTCCTCCTCCGTAAAGTGGTGGACATAACGCAAACCCTGCCCGTTGGCGCGCCAGTCGAGGAGGTAATCCCCGCTCTCTACCTGATCGGCGCGCAGACCGGCGCGACTCCAGGGCTGGATGCGCGCCGTCAATTTGGGGCTGTTCAGGAATTGCCATTCGGAGTGCAGCAAGAGGCCATCTTCCGCCAGGACATTGTGCGCCTTGCGCAGCAGATTCAGACGCAGATCGGCGCCGGGCAGGTGGTGCAGGACGGCGAAGGCAGTCACGATGTTAAAGAGAGGCGGGGATGTGGAGGCGGTCAGCGAGGCCAGCGCCTGAAGGGCCCGGCTTGACCAGTCCTCGTGGGCGAGATCGATTTGCAGAAAGCGAAAGGTGGGCGGCAAATCGCCGCGCGCCGCCAGCAGAGAGGCGCTGAAATCCAGACCGACGTAGGGGCCGCGATGGCCAGCGCCGAGCAGGGCGTGCGCCAGATTCCCGTTGCCGCAACCCAGGTCCAGAATGGCCGCCTCATGGGCGATCCGTGGCAGCAGGCGACGTACCCCCGGCTGCACGCGTTGACGGGTGCGCGCGAACGCCTCGCCGAACTTCTGGTAGAATTCATGATTGAGCATCAGCAGATAATCGGCGATTTGCGAGTCCACAGGATGATTATACCTTCAGATTTCCGCTGCGGCTTCGTCGCGGTCGTTGGCCGTCCCAACGTCGGCAAGTCCACGCTCATCAATGCCTTGCTGGGGCAGAAAATTGCCGCGGTCTCGCCGCGCCCGCAGACGACGCGGCGGCGTCAGCTGGGCATTTTGACCGGCGAGAAGGCGCAGATAATCTTTGTGGATACGCCGGGCCTGCATACCCCGCGCCACAAACTGGGGCAGTTCTTCAATCAAGAGGCCGAGGAGGCGCTGACGGGGGTGGACGTGGTCTTGTTCCTGGTGGACGCCTCGGTCGCGCCGACGGAGGAGGACCGGCGCGTGGCGGCGTTGCTGGTCGCGCTGCCGCGCCGGCCCCATCTGATTCTGGGCCTGAACAAAACAGACCTGCTCCCCGCCGGGACTCTGGAGGCGCGCCGCCAGGAGTATCGCGCGCTGCTCCATACGCTGGCCGATAACGAGGTGACCACGCTGGCCTTTTCGGCCACCAGCGGGGAGGGATTGCCGGCGTTGCTTGAGGCGCTGCTAACCTGCCTGCCGCCGGGGCCGCCGCAGTATCCCTCGGAGCAGGTTACTGACCTGTATGAGCGCGAGATTGCTGCCGATTTGATTCGCGAGGCCGCCTTACGTTTCCTGGAAGACGAACTACCTCATGCGCTGGCAGTACGCATTGACGAATATAAAGAGCGCGGCGAGCATGGCGCCTATGTGGCGGCTACCCTTTTTGTGGAGCGCGAGTCTCAGAAAGGTATTGTCATCGGGGCGGGGGGCGCAATGTTGAAGAAAATTGGCTGCGCCGCGCGTCAGGAAATCGAAGCCATGAGCGGGCGCAAGGTCTTTCTGGAGTTGCGCGTCAAGGTAGCCAGAGGCTGGCGCAATGACGAGGCCTTCTTGCAGCGGATGGGGTACAAGATCAAGAGTGAGAGACGTAAAGCGTAAGGGGTAAGGTATAATATTCTTATCTGCCTTTTCCTGCGCTTTGAACAGCCGATTATGGTTCTTCGCTCTTTTTGCGCGTTGCTGGCGGTGGCCCTGGCCATTGTCACTGGCTGGATTTGCTGGCGGCGGCGGTTTACGCCAGGGGCCAGGGCGTTGCTGGTCTTTGCCATCACGCTGGCGGTCTGGGGCGCCATCTATGCGCTGTGGTGGGGGACCGGCGGGGTGCCAGACAGCGTCGTTCTGGCCATCAGCGCCCTGGCAGATTCGCTGGCGCCCATTGCTTTTTTTCTCTTCGCCCTGCAGTATACCCAGCGCGGTTATGTGCTTCACTGGTCGCACCTGCTGCTGTTGGGGCTGATTCCGCTGACGGTACAGGGGCTCTTGTGGAGTCACGTCACCCTGCGGGGAGAAGAAGTCTGGCGTTGGCTGACGACCCTCTCGATGGACACCTTTCTGTTGCTGGCTGTTTTCATTTTGATTCGCGCCGGTGTTTACGGGCCGCGTCCTTATCGTCGTCAGTTCTCCTTAATGCTGTTTGGCGCTCTCGTGCCTTTCTTTCTGGGTATCGTGCCGCTGGCCAATATTCGTCTCTCGGATTTGAATCTGACTCCTTTGCCCTTTACCCTTACTGATCTGGCCCTGCTCAGCGGTTTGTTGTTGTACCGCCTGCTTGTCACCACCCCTCTGCCCAGAGAACTGGTCATTGAGAAAATGGGAGATGGCTGGATGGTGCTCGATGCGCACGATCGCGTGGTGGACCTCAATCCGGCCGCAGAACAATTGCTGGACACCCGGCGCGACAGGATTTTCGGGAAAGAGGGGGAAAAAGTACTGGCTCGCTGGCAAAGCCTGCGTGCCTCCTTTGACAAGGAAGTCAACATTAACGGCAGCGTTCAGGTGGGCACGGAATGGCGCTATTTACAGATGCGGGTCTCGCCCCTGCTGGATGGAAAACGTCCCCTGGGCCGGGTTATTCTCTGGAGGGACATCACCGACTGGCAGAAAGCCGAGGCGGCGCGGCGACAGGCGCGCGATGAGATGTTTATCCTGCTCCATGCTGTTTCGGGGGCCGCCACGCGTGCGGTAAGTCTGGAAGATTTCCTGACCGAGGCGCTTTTGCAAATTGCCTATGCCTTTCACAGTCAGATGGGCGTCCTCTTCTTGTTCGAAGGCGGTGAGGCAGGCCAGGGCAGGCTTGTCTTGAAAGCCTATCATGGCCTTTCTGCTGATCTGGTGCAGCGTTTCTCGGTGCTGGGCGAGGTGCCGCCGTTTATGCGGGAGATTATCGCCAGCGGTGAGGCGCGCCAGATAACGGATATCCGGCAGGAAGCTGCGTTTTCAGAAGCCACCCGTCAATTAGGGGCCTATAGCCTCCTGGTTCTCCCCCTGCGCATGGATAACGCGACCGTCGGAATCATCTGCCTGGCGCGTCCGGCAGGGCAATGGTACCGTCAGGATGAAATTACCCGCCTGATGGTCATTGCGGACGAGATTGCCACCTTTATCTACAGCGAGCGGCAGCGTCGACTGAACTTTGCCCTGGCCGAGCGCGAACGGCTGGTGCGCGACCTGCATGATTCCTTGAGCGCCAAGTTATACGGCGTGCTGACCCTGACTGAAGCCGCCCAGGCCGGCCTGGAAGCGGGCCACGCCGATATGCCGGCGCGTGTCCTGGCGCGCATTGGGGAACAGGCGCGGCAGGCCTTGAAAGAGATGCGCCTGTTCCTGCATGAACTGGAGCCGTTGAATCTGGAGCGCGAGGAACTGGCCTCGGCCCTGGCGCAACGCCTTGCGGCTGTGGAAGGCCGCGCCGATATTCGCACCCGCCTGCTGATGGATGAAACGATCGCGCTGCCGCTCCAGACCAAGGTGGCCTTGTACTTCATTGCTCAGGAGGCGTTGAACAACGCTTTGCGTCACGCCGACGCGCGCTCGGTCACCGTGCGTTTGCAGCGCAAGCACGCCCATCTCCTGTTCGAAATCAGAGATGATGGTCGCGGCTTCGATGTGAAACGGGTGGGCAGCGGCGGACGTGGCTTGCGCAATATGCGTGAGCGCGCCGAGAAAATCGGCGCCAAACTGACTATCCTCTCGCGCAATGGGGAAGGCACCACGGTGCGCGTCACATTGCCCTGGGGTGAAACGGAACCTGCCCTCACGGAAGAAGTAGCCTCATGAAGAAGATTCGCGTTCTTGTTGTTGAAGATCAGGCGGTAGTGCGCGAGGGAATCGTGGCGATTCTCTCGTTCCAGCCGGATATCGAAGTGGTAGGACAGGCTGGCGACGGCCTGGAGGCCGTCAGGCTGGCCAGAGAAACCCATCCCGATGTCGTTTTGCTTGATCTGGTCATGCCGCGCCAGGATGGGCTGACCACTATTCCCCAGATCAAGGAGGTGATGCCCGAAACGCATATCCTGGTATTGACCAGTTTCGCCGAAGGCGAACGCGTCTTCCAGGCCATTAAAGCCGGCGCCCTGGGCTATTTGCTCAAAGATGCCACGCGCGATCAATTGTTACAGGCGATTCGCGATGTTGCCCAGGGGCATGGTTCCCTGCAACCTTCCATTGCGATGAAGATGATTCAGGAAATCCACCAACCCGCCGGCGCGACCTGGACGCCCGATCCGCTGACCCGCCGCGAAGAGGAGACCCTGCGCTTGATTGCGCGCGGCCTGACCAATCAGGAAATCGCCGCCCGCCTCGGCGTGCACGAACGCACGGTCGCCAAGTATGTCAGCAGCATTCTGGACAAACTGCATCTGGCGAATCGCACGCAGGCCGCGCTCTACGCCGTGCGCGAGGGGCTGGCCGGCCCCGCGGAAAAGGACGCTTCAGAGGAAAGAGGGTGAAAAAATGGTCATTTATGACCAGTGGCCTCGTACAAATGGTCAATTTTTCCCCTCGCCTCGGCCTCTTTTTCGGGTTTTACGGGAAAGAGCAACTTGCTATAATGTAAGGTGGATGCTCTGTATCTATGGCTGGTCTCTCGGGCGTGGCTATGTTTTTCGGTCAATACTCTCTCCCTCTCGATGCGCAACGCCGTCTGGTGCTGCCGGCAGACTTTCGTTCGCTGCTTGGCGAGGGCGCATTTGCCTTTCAGGGATTTGAGCGCAACCTGATCGTTTTACCACAGGCCGCGTTTGAAACGATTTGCCATCAGGCGGGCAGCTGGAGCATTACCGACCCGTCGGCGCGGCTGTTGTTGCGTATGACGCTCGGTACCGCCGTTGCCCTGACGCTCGACGTGGAAGGAAGGATTACCCTGCCCGCTGACTTGTGTGCCTTTGCCGCTCTGGAGCGGGAGGTGGTGCTCCTGGGGCAGGGCAGGTACTTTGAAATCTGGGCGCCGGCCCTCTGGAACGTTCAAAAACTCCGCCTGCAAGACGCGGAGGCCAACGCTGGACGCTTCGCAACACTCCATCTTACTATTGCCTAGTCGAAAAAGGAGGCGACTATGACCGTTGATGGGATTGACATTTCCAAATGGAACGGCAACTGGGATGCGGCCAAAGCCAGGGCCGCGGGAGCCGTGTTTGTCTTCATCAAGGCCTCACAGGCCACGTTTACCGACCCGCTTTTCAAAGTCAACTGGCAGCGCGCCAGGGATGCCGGCCTGCTGCGCGGTGCTTACCATTATCTCGACTATACCAAGCCCGGTCGCGATCAGGCGGATTACTATGCCAGTCTGCTGGATGCCGACCCCGGCGAACTTCCCCCTGTGGTGGACTATGAACAGCGACGCGCCGATAACAACGTCGCCGCCGCCCGCGCCACCTTGCGCGAATTTATCGAGCAATTCAAAGCGCGCGGCTACACCCCCATGATTTACACCGCGCCGAACTTCTGGTCCACCTACGGCACCACCGATTCTTACTGGGCGCAATTCCGCCTCTGGATTGCTCACTATACAACCGCCACCGCTCCCAGTGTGCCGCCGCCCTGGAAGGCCTGGACTTTCTGGCAATACACCTCGAAAGGCGATGGCCCTACCTACGGCACCGAGAGTTACAACGTTGACTTGAACCGTTATGTGGGCACGTTGGAGGAACTGTATCAACTGGCCGGTCTGCCCCTGCCGGGCGGCGATCTGGAGTCGCGCGTGGTTGCTCTGGAACAGAAATGCCTGCGGCTGGAACAGCGGGTAACCTTGCTGGAGCAACGCGTCGCCGCTCTGGAACAAGGCTCGCCAGGCACTCCTCCTCCCCCGCCCCCGCCGCCGCCGACCGACCTGTACGCCACCTGCACGGCCAGCAGTCTGAATGTGCGCAGCGGCCCCGGCACCTCCTATCCGGCCGTCGGGTATCTCGTCTATGGGCAGCGGGTGCACGTTCTGGAACGTCAGGACGGTTGGGCGCGCATTGAAACGCCGGCTGGCTGGTGCAGCGAGAAATATCTCAAGTACGAATAACCGCCAGCCGCGCGCCGTGACGCTTTTCCCGGTGAGGAGAGAGTATGGCGAAATTCGAATACCTGACGGCAACCGACTTCGACCGCGCCTGGCTGAATTTTGAGTTAGACCTGCCCTTGCGGCCCGGCCCTAACGGCGAACCCAACCCGTTTTATATTGACCGGCCCGGCAACCCCATCGCCGAGTTGACCGACGCTCTCCTCGCCCCCTTCTACCGCCCCCCCAAGTTCTTTTTCTCTGGCCATCGCGGCTGTGGCAAGTCCACCGAACTGCTTCATCTGCTGGCGCACCCCGAACTGCAAAAAAAATTCTGGCCCATCAATTTCAGCATTCGCGAAGAAGCCGACATCATTGACCTGGATTTCCGCGATGTCTTGCTTGCGATTGGCGGGCGCATGTTCCGGGAATATCGTCGCGCCGGCGGCGAACTGCCCGATCAACTGCTCAAAGAACTCAACAGCTGGCGCGGCCGGGTGGAACAGGAGGTGCGCACCATCCTGGCCGGACAGAGCGGCGGTTATGAAATCGGCGCCTCCATCGAGGCCTTTTTCCTCAACGCCGGCATGAAAATGAAACTGGAACCGGCCACGCGCATCGAACTCCGCCAGGTCTTCGAGAAGGATATCACCGGCCTCATCTCGGTCATCAACAGCATCGCCGCCGCTATTTACATTCGCGAAAAACGCATTCCTCTCATCCTGATTGATGACATGGATAAGCCGGACCTGGACAAAGCGCGGGCCATCTTCCACGACCGGCGCGAGATCATGATGCAACCCAATTGCGCCATCGTGTACACGGTTTCCAGCGCCCTGTTCTACAGCAAGGAATTTGACGCCATCCGCGATCAGGCTATCTTTTTGCCCAACATCAACCTGCATCCTCCTCTGGAGCCAGAACGTCACAACCTGGAAGGCTATGAGACGATGCGGCGTTTTGTGCGCGTGCGCATGGATCCGCGCCTGATCGATGATCAGGCGCTGGAGGATGCCATTACGTACAGCGGCGGCGTGTTTCGCGAAATGGCGCGCATCATGCGCACGGCCATTGGGTGCGCGCGGCGGCGTGGCGCGGCGCGCGTCGAGGGCGTTGACGTGGAATGGGCCACCACCGAAATTCGCAATGAGTACCGTCGTATTCTGGATAAGAACGATTTGCAATTCCTCAAACGCATTCACGAATACAACCGCCTGGAATATAACGAGCGTTTGCGACCCTTGCTGCAATTGCTGGCCATCCTGGAATATCGCAACGGTGAAAACTGGTGCGATGTGCACCCGGTCCTGAGGAAATTGCTCAATGAGTAATAGACCTGCCCCGGCCCCGTCCCTGCGGCTCGAATCGTTGGAAGAGCGCGTGGACGTGCTCTTCCGCGAACTTGAACTTGCCGTGCAGTGGCAGCGTCCGTCCATTCTGTTCGCCATTTATCGCTCGGAATACGTGCGCACCGACGCGGCGCTGCGGCTGGCGCACCGGCTGGAGGCAACCGGCCAGCAAGTGCTCTCCCTGACCCTGGCCGACCTCTCTCGGAACGGTCTCTCTTCCCTCCCGGACCCACAGCGCACGATCGTCTTCATCCAGAACGCGCCGGAGGCCGAAGATGACCCCGGTTACCTCGCTCTGGACCGTCAGTGCGATGGTTTGCTCGACCGTGAAGTGCGCCTTGTCCTGTGGTTGACGGAGGGCGAGGCCATTAATCTGGCTCGCTACGCCCCCGATTTCTGGGCGCTACGTCATCGCGTGGTGGAGTTTCTGGATCCCCCCTCGCCGTCCCAGATATTGTGTTGCGCCCTCGAATCCGCCTGGAAAAACGGCAGCGAACCGTTCGCCTCGGTCAGCCCCGCCGAACCCCTGGCGCTCGGCGATTCCCTGTTCGCCAACCTCGCGCCGCAACCAGGCGACGGCGCGAACGCCCATCTTTTGCTGACCCTGGCCATCCTCCACTGGCGCAAAGGCGATGTCGTTCAGGCCGCTCATCTTCTCGAAACAGCCTTGCAAAGCGCCAGGCTTGCGCAGGATACGGTGCTGGAAGCCTGTTGTCATCAGGCTATGGCGCTCCTGCGGACCGCGCGCGGTCATCTGGATGAGGCCATCGAGTCCTGCAAACAGGCTCTCCAACTTCTGCCGGAGCAGGCCTCGCTCTGGAACAATCTGGGCGCGCTCTATGCGCGGATTGGTTTCTATCCCGATGCGCTGCACGCCTTCCGCCAGGCCAGCGTCAGAGACCCGCAGGATGTGTTGAACTGGAATGATCTGGGCAATGCGGCGCTGCAGGCTGGCTTATTCGAGGAAGCCCTCGAGGCGTACCGTAAGGCCACGACTCTCTCGCCCGCCTTCGCAGCCGCCTGGCTGGGGATGAGCCACGCGCTGGCGCGCCTGGGCAGGCTGGAGGAGGCTTCTCAGGTCTGTCAGCGGGCGCTTGCCCTGGACGAGCGTCAGCCAGAACCCTGGTTGACATTGGGCGACCTGCTGGTGCGGCGTCAATCTCACGCCGAAGCATTGCGCGCCTATCAGCGCGCGCTGGAACTCGATTCGCAGAACGCTCCGGCCTGGAACGAAGTGGGCGTATTACATTTCCGCCGTGGCGAATTCGCGCTGGCTGAAGAAGCCTTCCGTCAGGCGATTGCCCTGCAGCCCCAATGTGGCTGGTTCTACGCCAACCTGGCATTGACCTGTTCTCAGGCAGAACGCGATGAGGAGGCAATCCCTCTCTACCGCCAGGCGATTGCCTTGCTCGAAGAAGACACCGCCAGAGCGTTGCTCTTCAGTCGCCTGGGGGATGTCTGCCAGCGCTTGGGAGATGAACCGACAGCGCGCACAGCCTATCTGCACGCTCGTGAGCACGGCGCAGACCTGGACTGGTTTGGGCATGATTTACGCGCCGCTCCTCATAGCCTGCTACACCCCGACGAAGACGACGTGCCTCTCTCCCTGCCCTCAGCGGTGACAACGATGCCCGAGAAGCCCCTTTCTGCCGCCGCGCCTCTGCCTCTCCCGGCGCGCGACCTGGCAGTCGAGGCAGGCCGCGAGGCGGTTGATCTGGCCTGCGGCGCCTCTCTTGCCGGGGAAGACGACTGGTCGGCGGAGGCCTCGCTGGAAATGGCCTGCGGCGCCTCTCTTGCCGGAGAAGACGACTGGTCGGCGGAGGCCTCGCTGGAAATGGCCTGCGGCGCCTCTCTTGCCGGGGAAGGCGACTGGTCGGCGGAGGCCTCGCTGGAAATGGCCTGCGGCGCCTCTCTTGCCGGGGAAGGCGACTGGTCGGCGGAGACCCCGCCGGAGATGGCCTGCGGCGCCTGGGCTGTCGCAGAGGCGACGGCGTCGCTCGCAGGCCAATCGGCGGCAGTGGACGAGAAAGGCGAACCGCCTCCATCGGCTACGCCTGAAATGAGCGCCGCCGAATGGAACGCCTGTGGGAATGCCTGCCTGGCGGCCGGTCACTACGAGGAGGCCATTGCGGCCTATTCACGCGCCCTTCAGTTGACTCCCGGCTTCTTCTGGCCGTATGTGCATAATCTGGCCCTGGCCTATCAACAACGAGCCAGCCACGCGGACAAAGTCATGCCGCCGGCGGAGGCTTCTCTGCCGGACCACGCCTTGGTCAGGCAGACTGTTCCAGAGCAGTTTCCCTCTCCGCAGCCGTCCGTCGAAGCCAGCCCGACAGAAGAGCCTTTACGTTTGCACCCGTCGGCAGAGAACCTGCGCCTGCCAGAAGAGGCGCGACAGGAAGACCCGGCAACGGCCCGGCAATCTGCGCCGGCCGCCTCGTCTTTGTTGAGCGCGACTCTTGACGCTGCCTCGGTAGAGAAAACCGCCGACGCAGCGCAGAGCAGCGCGTTGGCGCTGGAGGTGGATTTCACCCCCTCCAGCGCACAGGAATGGAACGCGGTAGGCAATGCGCTCCTCAAAGTCGGAGCCTATGAGCGCGCCATGGCGGCCTATGCCCGCGCCATTGCCCTGGCGCCTCAGGATGGCTGGCCCTATAGCAATCTGGCGCTGGCTTACTATTACGCGCGCCGTTATGCCGAGGCCATCCCCCTGTATCAGAAAAGCCTGGAACTGCTGAAGAGTAACCGCGAAAAAGCCATTGTCTGGAACCGCCTGGGCGATGTTTATCGCCGCCTTCATGATGACGAACGCGCCCGCGCTGCTTATCAACGCGCCGCTGAACTCGATAACCGTGCCGGTCCTTTACTGCAGCGGGCGCGGCTGATTCTGCTGGGCAACCGCCGCAACTGACGCTTTGCGCAGGAAAAGGGACGCTATGAGTGACTTCGCGCTCTGGAACGAGATCGGGAAAATCTACATGAAAATGGGGGCCTATGATGATGCCATTGCCGCTTATCGGCGCGCCATTGAACTGGCGCCGCAGTGGGGCTGGTCGTACGCCTATCTCGCCATGGCCTGTTGCCAGAAAGGGGATTTTGCCGCCGCCGTTTTGCTTTATCAGAAAGCCATTGCGCTGGTTCAGGACGATAGCGAAAAGGCTACCCTGTGGAACCACCTCGGCGACGCATATCGGCGTTTGCACGATTATGACCGGGCCATGCAGGCTTACCGCCAGGCGGACGAACTCGGCGCCGCCGCGCCGGCGGCGAATGCGCTTGCGCCAGACTTGAATCACCTGCGCGCTGCTCTGGAACGTACCCCCACGCCCCCGCCGACTGTGCCGCCGCCGGAGTCTGCTCCGGCTGCGCCGCGACGCGCCCAGCCTCCCCGTCCGACGGGGGAACAGCCGGCGTCGCCAGCGTCTGTCCCCGCTGCGCCGGCCGTGTCTGTTGCCTCGCGTCCCGTCAACGAGGCGCGGTCGCTGGAGGTGGCTACCCTGCCGCCCGCCCCGGCGGTTTCTCCGACTGTTGAACCACGCCCTGCGCCGCCGAAGGCCACCGCGACTGCCTTTATTGCCGCTGCGGCACGCGCCGGCAATCAATCTACCACCGCTGCGGCAGTAGAGACGCTTTCCCCCGTCCCCCAGCCGGCGGAGGCGCCGACAGGCGGCGAGGCCGCCCCCAAAGCGGATACACTGGAAAAGAAGGCCAGTCTCTACAAGCGAATCACCGACATCAATCCTGCCAACGATCGCGCCTGGGACACCCTGGGACTTTCCCTCAAAGCCCTGGGCCGCTACGAGGAGGCCGCGGCTGCTTTCAGGCAGGCCATCGCCTTGTGCCCCGACCGCGAGGTTTACCATTATCATCTCGGCCTGGTCTATGCCGCCCAAAAGAAACATCAGGAAGCCGTGGAAGCATTCCGCAAAGTGGTGGAATTGAACCCCAATTACGTTCTGGCTCACGGCGCCCTGGCCGGCAGTTATCGCCGTCTGGGAATGCACGCGGAGGCCGAGCGGCATATTCAAATCGCCTCGCCGCAAATGCAACTGGAAAACGAATACAATCGCGCTTGCTTTGAGGCCATTTGTGGCAACCATGATCAGGCGATTCTCCTGTTGAAACAAGCCCTGGAGAAAAAACAAACGACGCTGGAATGGATGCGCTGTGACCCCGACCTCGATTCTCTGCGCGCCGACCCGCGCTTTGTGGCCTTGATGCAAGCGCGCGAGTAAGGCGCGAACAGGCGGATGATATGTCCCTGCTGGCAGTCCTTGACATTATCCTGGGGTTGATCTTCGTCTGGCTGATGTTGAGCCTGGGAGTGATGGCGTTGCAGGAGTGGCTGGCGGCGCGCTTTCGCTGGCGCGCGCGTTTGCTGGAACTTACCATCTGTCATATCCTCGGCGATGACGCTCTGGCCGATCAACTCTATAACCATCCTCTCATCCGCAGTCTCTACAGCGGCCCCAACGCGGCGCATAAGCCCTCCTATATCCCGGCCAGCCATTTTGCCCAGGCCCTGTTCGATCTGGTGATTCAGGCGGGGAGCGAGGCCTCGCTGCTTCAGCAACAACTGTATGCCCTGCGCAGACAGGTGGCGACCCTGAAGATGCGACGTCAGCGCGCCGCGCAGAAACGTCTCAATCTGATGCTGGCCCTGGCGCGGCGCGCCCTGGTCACCACCGCGGACGAGGTCCCCGATGAAACGGCGACCAGTGATCTCCGCCTGGAACTGGATGCTTTTGCCCATGATTTCCCCGCCCTGGCCGAAGCCGTCAGCCATTCCCTCAATGCGGTTGTCCTGCAGCAGGAGAAGATTGCTTCGGCCCTGGCAGAGTGGCAACGTCAGAAGGGAAGAGGCATCCCGGAGACGACGCTGGATCGTTTGCGCGTGGGACTGGTGGCGTTAGGCGTGACCCATCCGCGCCTGAAACAGACGTTGCAGGCCCTGTGGAACGGTGTCGAAGAATACGTCGCTGCCGGCGAAAGCCCGCTGGAACGGGCGCGGGTTCAGGTAGAACGCTGGTTTGAAAACAGCATGGCGCGTTTGAGCGGCTGGTACAAGCGACGCGTGCAATGGTTGGCGTTTGGCCTGGGTTGCTTGCTGGCTGTGCTCCTGAACGCCGATACGTTTCAAATTGCCAGCCAGCTCTGGGGGGGTGGCGCCTTGCGCAGTCTGCTGGCGCAGCAGGCCATGCATCTGGCTGCGCAGAGCGAGTTGCCGCCCGACGCCGCCCTGACGCAGGTGGTTGCCATGCAGGAACAGTTAAGCCGCTTTCATCTGCCGCTGGGCTGGTTCGGCTTGCCGCTGGAACGTCAGGAAGCGCCCTGTCGCTGGCTGCCGCGCGCCAGCGGGGAAGTGTATGGTCTGCTCATCGCAGGCCGGTGCTACCCTGTGGTCAACGCCCCCTTGCCCGATGACATGGCCGGCTGGTTGCTGAAAGCCGGCGGCCTGCTGATCAGCGCCCTGGCGGCGGCGCAGGGCGCGCCGTTCTGGTTCGATATCCTCAAGAAAATCGTCAACGTTCGTCTGGCAGGGCGCAATCCTTCTGAAGAGAGCGGGGCGGCTGGCTAAAGAGGAACGCGCTCGCTTGAGGAAAAGGCCGTCCTGCTCTATAATCTTTCCCATGTCAACCCCATCCCCTCGCCCGACTCGCTGTCGCTGGTGTTCCTCGCCTCGCGGGCGGGTCTGGATCGGCTTGCTGGCGCTGGCGGCGTTGGCGCTGCTGCTCTATCACTTGCCGCCGGTCCATGCCCGTCTCGCCTGGCGCCTCGAGGATGGGTACGCGCGACTGAAGGCCTGGCTGCATCCACCCGAAGAAGCGGTTTTTGTGCCGGAAATGCAACAGCAACTTCAGCGTATGGTAACCCAGACTCTCCTGGCCTTGACGCCGACGGTGACCCCTACCCCGCGCCCAACTCCGCTCCCGAACGTCGCCCCAACTGCCACGCCCACGCCGTTGCCTGAGCGCGTCGCCCTGAACGTGCCGCGCTATTTCAGTCAGTGCAATCGCTGGAATTACTGCGGCCCGGCCAATCTGGCAATGGCGCTGAATTTTTGGGGCTGGTCAGGCGATCGCGATGACGTGGCGCGCGCCATCAAACCCGGTGAAAACGACCTCTCCAAAAGCTTTATTGATCGCGGCAAGACCGATTTGAACGTCATGCCCTACGAGATGGTGGATTTCGTCAACGAACAGACCGGCCTCCGCGCCTTGTTTCGCTACGGCGGCGAGGTGACCCTGCTCAAGCATCTCCTGGCGAACGGCTTTCCGGTCATTATTGAGAAAGGCTATTATCAACGCGATAGCCGCGGGCGCATTTCCTGGATGGGACACTATGCCTTCGTCACCGGTTACGATGAGGGGCAGGGCGGTTTTCTCTGGCAGGATGCGTATCCCAACCACTGTCAGGATAGCGCCGACCCGCGCCTGGTGGAAAAACAGGGACGCGATAACCTCAGCCCCTACGCCGATTTTGTCGCCGGCTGGCGGGGCTTCAATTACCTCTTCCTGATCGTCTATCCGCCGGAACGCGAGGCCGAAGTACTGGCCCTGCTTGGCCCCTGGGCGGAGACGCGCTGGGCCGCTGAACACGCCTTGCAAATCGCCGAAGGTGAAATCCAGACCCTGACCGATCTTGACCTCTTCTTTGCCTGGTTCAACAAGGGGACCAGCCACGTCCAGCTGCTGGAGTACGCGGACGCGGCCGCGGCCTACGATTACGCCTTTCAGCTCTATGCGGCTCTGCCTGATGAAGCGCGCCGTCCCTATCGCATGTTGTGGTACCAGACCGGCCCTTACTGGGCTTACTACTACACCGGTCGTTATCAGGATGTCGTTCGTCTGGCCGACGTAACGCTGGAGAGCGTTGCCTATGGCCCGACGCTGGAGGAAAGCCTTTACTGGAAGGCGATGGCGCAATATGCGCTGGGACAGACAGGCGAGGCGTGCGCCAACATGCGCCGCGCCGTTTACCTCAACCAGAACTTCGCCGCTGGCTTGAGCATGATTCAAACCTGGGGTTGCCCATGAGAATCCTGCACTTCGCGGATGCCCATATTGACGTGGCAAACTATGGCCGCCATGATACGCAGAGCGGCCTGCCGTTACGCGTCCTGGACTTCCTCAAATCGCTGGATACCATCGTCGAGACCGCCATTGCCGAAAAAGTGGACCTGGTGTTGTTCGCCGGCGATGCCTACAAAGACCGTACCCCGGCACCGACTTTCCAGCGGGAATGGGGCAAGCGCATCATGCGCTTATCCAGAGCCGGCATCCCGGTCCTGCTCTTGCTGGGCAACCATGATCTCTCGCCAGCCCTCGGACGCGCCCATGCTGTTCAGGAGTTCGAGACGCTCGAAATCCCCGGCGTGCGCGTGGTGGATAAACCGCAATTCCTGCGCGCGGCTGACCTCGGCCTGCCATTACAGATTATCGCCTTACCCTGGGTTTCCCGTTCTGGCCTGATGGCGGCGCTGAATCTGGCCGCGGCCGACATGTCCGAAGTCCTGGCCAGCCTGGAAAGTCGTCTGCTGACTCTGGTATCCCAATGGCTGGATCAGGCAGACCCGTCCCTGCCGACCATCCTGACGGCCCACGCGATGGTGGAGGGCGCCAGGTTCGGTTCGGAGCGGACGATCATGCTGGGGTCTGACTGGACGCTTTCGGGTGCGCTCGTGCGCGATCCGCGGCTGGATTATGTCGCCCTCGGCCATGTTCATAAAGCCCAAAACCTCAATGAGGGTGCTCACCCGCCGGTGGTGTACCCGGGTTCCATTGAGCGAGTGGATTTTGGCGAGGCGCAGGAGAAAAAGTACTTCGTCATTGCCGAGGTAGAACGTGGACGGACGCGCCTGGAGTGGCGCGAACTGACGCATATCCGCCCCTTCCTTGACTGTTACGCCTCGCTGACCTCGCCGGAGAACGTCACGGCGACGCTTGCGGCGGCCCTCCCGGCGCCGCAGGCGTTACAAGGCGCCATCGTCCGCCTGACGGTAGAATGTCCGCGCGCGTGGCTGGGGCTGATTGACGAGGCCGCCCTGCGCGCCCATTTGAGCGAGGCGTTCGAATTCCACCTGATCCGGCGTCCTCAGGCCGAGAGCCGCATTCGCCTCTCGCCCGACCAGACGGCGGCGGCTCTGGGGCCGCTGGAACTGCTGGAACAGTACTGGCGCGCCAGTCATCTCGACGCGCGCGAGGCGGAAGTGCTGCAGAATCTGGCGTGTCAGATTATCCTGCGGGAAGAGGAGACGGAGTAACTTCCTCGCCTGCTTCGAGGGGATAGAAGAGGGGCAGGGGCGGCACCGGGGTCTCGCTCCAGCGAAAAGCCGCCGCGAGATGGTGACGCGCCTCCGCCAGCCGGGCCGGGTCATTGGCGTGCAGCGTGACCAGCGGCTGACCGACCGTGACGAAATCCCCCACTTTCCTGTGAACCAGGAGGCCCACGGCGTGGTCTATGGCATCATCCTTCCGGCTGCGGCCAGCCCCCAACAGAACACTGCTTTCCCCAATGAGGCGCGCGTTGACCTCGCTCAGATACCCCTCGCGCCCGGCAGGGAAAACCTCCACCAGACGTGCGCGCGGCAACCGCTCTGGCTGCTCAATGCAGGAGACATCGCCGCCCTGGGCGTGGACAAGGGCGCACAGTTTTTCAAAAGCCGCGCCGCTGGCGATGGCTTGCTCGGCCAGCCGACGCCCTTGCTCCAGCGTGGCCGCGCGTCGACCGAGCATCAGCAGGTGCGCGCTGACGTGCAGGCAGTGGGCGCGAAAGTCCGCCGGGCCGCCGCCGTGCAACGTCTCAATTGCCTCGCGTACCTCCAGGGCATTGCCCACCGCCTGACCCAGTGGTTGATTCATGTCGGAAAGCAGGGCTACCACCTCTCGCCCGGCCTGTTGACCAATCTCTATCATCAACCGCGCCAGTCGGCGAGCCTCATCCAGCGTCGGCACAAACGCGCCAAGCCCGACTTTGATATCCAGCAGAATTGCCTGCGCTCCAGCGGCAATTTTCTTGCTCATGATGGAAGAGGCGATCAGGGGCAAAGACGGAACGGTGCCGGTCACATCGCGCAGGGCATATAGTTTACCATCCGCCGGGGCCAGCGAGGGACTCTGGCCTGCCAGCACCACACCGATTTCCTTCAACTGACGTTTAAATTCCGCAATGGACAGGTCACAACGAAAACCGGGGATGGATTCCATTTTGTCGAGTGTGCCGCCGCTGAATCCTAACCCGCGCCCTGACATCTTGCCGATGGGCAGGCCACAGGCGGCTACCACCGGTAGCACAACCAGGCTGGTTTTATCGCCCACCCCGCCGGAGGAATGTTTGTCCACCACAAAATCTACCACGTCGGAGAGATCCAGTATCTCGCCTGAATGCGCCATCGCCAGGGTCAGGTCGGTGGTTTCGCGGGCCGTCATCCCGTTGAGCAGAACGGCCATTGCCCAGGCGGCCACCTGATAATCGGGAATTTCGCCGCTGGTGATGCCGCGCACGAAGAACTCGATTTCCTCCCGTGTCAATTCTTGCCGATCGCGTTTCTTAATGATGATGTCCACCGCGCGCATGGGAACTCCTTGTGTTCTCATTGTATCCAATTTTCCCCATTGTCTGACAATCATTTTTGTCAGTGAGGTAACTACTTGCCCACCCGCGTCATGGCGAGCTGCCGAAGGCGGTGAAGCAATCTCCAGTTCCACAGAAGCAATAGGAACATTCACCAGACTCGCGAGGGGATTGCTTCGGCGGGGCCTCGGGCGAGTCCCGGCGTGGCCCTGTTGCCGCCTCGCAAGGACAGGGATAGGTAATCTAACATTGTCAAAGTAATTGCCAGTGAGCCTGTCTGGGCCTGGATCGGCTCGTTTTTTGACGAAGGCGAGGCCTGCTTCATCAGGGGGCTGGATGGCCGGGAGTGGCCTCCCCCTCCGCTGACCCGGCAGTGACGATCTGGCGCGCCTGTTGCCAGATGGCATCGAACATTGCTGCCGTCAGGCGGCCGGTCTGGGTGTTTTGCCGGCTGGGGTGATAGGAGCAGAGCAGAAAGGCAGGATGAGCCAGGAGCGAGGAGGGAGGCAGTTCGTAGCAGGCGCCATGGACGAAAGGCCAGCGCCGCCCTGACACGGCGCACAGGTGGAGAAGGCGTTCAAAAGCAATGCGTCCCAGCGCGACGATGATCAGGGGTTGGAGCAGGCCGATTTCGTGCTCCAGATAGGGCTGACAGTTGTCCATTTCAGCCGGAGCAGGACGATTGCCGGGCGGCGCGCAGCGGCAAACGGCCGTAATGTAGAGGTCAAAGAGAGTCAGCCCATCGGCGCGGTGCAGTGACTGTGGACGGCTGGAAAAACCGGCGCGATAAAGCGCCGGGTACAGGAAATCCCCCGAGGCGTCGCCGGTAAACATGCGGCCGGTGCGGTTCGAACCATGCGCCCCCGGCGCCAGGCCAACCGCCAGCACGCGCGCCTGCGCGTCGCCGAAGCCCGGCACGGGGCGTCCCCAGTATTCCTGATCCCGGTACGCACGCCGTTTCTGGCGCGCCACCTGTTCGCGCCATGCTACCAGGCGCGGACAGCGACGGCAATCCAGCAGGCCAGACGGAGTTAGCGGCGCGGTCATGATGGCAGGATTATGGTGCGCCCTCTGGCTTTTGTCAAGCCAGCCTGTGCTCGGGGGTGTGGCCCAGGTTTTCGGGGGAAGTTGGGCGATCATCGGGCTTTTTGGACCGTAGCACGGGCTTTCGTAGGGCGGGCTTTCGTAGCACGGGCTTTCCAGCCCGTCGGGGAGACCGTCTACGAATGGGAAACGAATAAACGAATGCAGAGCGGACGCCCGTAGGACGGGCTTTCGTAGGACGGGCTTTCGTAGGACGGGCTTTCCAGCCCGTTGGGGAGTGGGCCGTCAGCGAACGAGGAGCAAGGAAAAAAACTTTGTGGCTTTGTGCCATGGTGGTTTATTCTTTTTTCACCACAAAGCCTCGAAGACACAAAGAGAAAGGTAACTGTTCCGCTCTGCATCACAGCGGTTGTGGATGTCATTGCGAGGAGCGTTCTCTGCGACGCAGCAATCCCCAAGCGGTCCATGTAGCCTGATAGGGGAGATTGCTTCGCCGCCTGCGGCGGCTCGCAATGACATGGCTGAGTGGTTACGGCGACGGGGGAGGCGGGGATGGATTGAACCAGGCTTCGGGGGGTGTAAAAGGAGGTGTTTTTGAGTTTTACCCAGTGGGGGTTGGGGGTGGGAGTGGCGGTTGGGGTGGGGGTG
>Ga0315298_1001716_pt1 | contig 39189 bp, 27 predicted proteins | sample WHS_1_MG_FD_203077 | JGI IMG/M metagenome (GOLD analysis project Ga0315298, IMG submission 203077) | Extremophilic microbial mat communities from Washburn Hot Springs, YNP, Wyoming, USA - WHS_1_MG | ecosystem: Environmental > Aquatic > Thermal springs > Hot (42-90C) | place: USA: Wyoming... | reverse complement strand
AAATCGCCGGTATGACCGGTACCGCCAAGACCGAGGAGCAGGAGTTCATCAAGATCTACGGCATGCCGGTGGTGGTGGTGCCCACTAACCGGCCCATGGTGCGCAAGGACCACCCCGACGTGATCTATCGCACCGAGGAGGCCAAGTACCGGGGGATCGTGGGCGAGTTGCTGCGGCTGAAAGGCCGCGGCCAGCCGGTGCTGGTAGGCACGCGCTCCATTAACGTATCGGAGCGGCTGAGCAGGCGCCTGGAGGCACCCACCCTGCAGACCTTCGCCCGGCTTGCGCTGATCCACGACGCGCTCATCGAGAAGAGTGGCAAGTTGGAGCCCGCGCTGGTGCGCGAGATGAGCGGGGCGCTGCGCGAGCGACTTACCACCGTCCAGCGGGACAAGCGCCATCTGGAGCAGGCCGTGGAGCAGATCGAGCTGCACCCCAGCCAACTGGCCCGCCCGGATGAGTTAAAACAGTTGGAACAGCGGCTGAAGCGGGTGACCGACCTGGAGGCCAGCCTGCAGGCAACGCTGACCCGCCTGGAGGCCGAAGGCGGGCTGGGGGGCGGCGACATGCGCCGCGCCGCAGACCTGATCACCTTCCAGCCGCTGGACGAGGTCCGGATCACCCGGCTGCCGGGGCTGATGGCGGCCTGTGGGTTGCCCGATGACCTCTTCCACCCCGATAACCTGCGCCGGCTATGCCGGGCCATCGGCCTGGAAGAGCACAACATGGACAACATGGCCCACCTGATGAAGACCGGCATTCCCCACCAGGTGCTGAACGCCAAGTACCACGAGCAGGAGGCACGCATCATCGCCAACGCCGGGCGTTCCGACGCGCTCACCATTGCCACCAACATGGCCGGCCGGGGCGTGGACATTCTGCTGGGCGGCAACCCACAGCGGCTGGCGCTGGACCGCCTCGCCGAGCAGGGAATAGAGGAGCCCTCCGAGGAGCAAATGGCCGCGGCGTTGGCGGCAGCCAAGGCGGAGTGCGACGCCGACCGGGAGCGGGTGCTGAAATTGGGCGGCCTGTTCATCCTGGGCACGGAACGGCATGAAAGCCGGCGTATTGATAACCAGTTGCGGGGCCGCGCGGGACGCCAGGGGGATCCGGGGGCCAGCCGCTTCTTCCTGTCGTTGCAGGACGAGTTATGGCGGTTGTTCGGGCCGGAGCGGGTGGACTTCCTGCTCAACATGAGCAAGTGGGACGAATGCGAGCCCATCGAGCACAACCTGCTCACGCGGGCGATCGAGAACGCGCAGAAGAAGGTCGAGCAGCATCACTTCTCCATCCGCCAGCACCTGATCCAGTACGACGACGTGAAGAACCTACAGCGGGAGGTGATCTACCGCGAGCGCCGCAAGGTGCTGGAGGGCGCCAACCTGCGGGCGAGCGTGCTGGACTCGCTGCGCAACATGGTGGAGGCGCGGGTGGCGGAGCATGCCAGCCCGCACGCCGACCCGGAGGAGTGGGACCTGCAGGGGCTGTACCTGTCACTTAACGAAATATTCCCGCTACAACTTTACGCTCGTCCCCAGGACCTGCAGGGCAAGCGCCATGACGAACTGCTGGAATACCTGCAGGCAGTGGCGCTGGCCTCGTACGAGGACCGGGAGAAAGACCTGACCCCGGAGACCATGCGGGAACTCGAGCGCATGGTCATGCTGCGGGTGATAGACACGCGCTGGGTGGAACACCTGGATGCGCTGGACTTCCTGGAGGAGGGCATCGGGTTGCGAGGCTATGGCGGGGTGGACCCGCTGATTGCCTTCCGCAAGGAGGCCTCGGACATCTGGGCCGAGTTGCTCAGGACCATCCAGGAAGAGACAGTGCGCCTGATGTTCCGGGTGCAGATCGTCTCCGAGCGGCAGGAAGAGTCGCCCTACCAGAACGTGAGCGAGGCCGGTTACGGGCGGAGCGAGGACCAGGACCTCCCACCCGAGCCCGTGCATACCGGCCCCAAGATCGGCCGCAACGACCCCTGCCCCTGCGGCAGCGGGAAGAAATACAAGAAATGCTGTATGGGGAAAGCCGGTTAGTGGTGAGGGAGGTACTGGTCACTGGTAGGGCATTGCCCCCTCACCAGGACCAGTAACCAATCACCAGTGACCCTCCCCAAAGGGGGTGATTCCACTGGAGTTAGCGGAAGTGACCGCACAAGCGGAGGCCGTGCTCAAACGGGTGGAGGAATTGAGGGGTCGTCTTTGACCTCGCCGCGCGCGAGAAACGCTTAGGGGAACTGGAGGAGCAGAGCGCCCGTCCCGACCTGTGGGACGATGCGGACAACGCGCAGCGTGTGCTCTCCGAGATCAGCGCCCTGCGTGGCGAGTTGGAGCCGTGGGAGCAGGTGCGCGCCCGCGCCGAGGAGGCCCAGGTGATGGCTGAACTGGCCGCCGAGAGCAACGACCCGGCAGCGGCGCAGGAGGCCGAGGGCCTGCTCGTCCAGGCGCAGGAAGCACTCTCTAACCTGGAGGGGGCCGGGCTGCTGGGGGGCGAGTACGACCGCAACGATGCCATCCTCTCCATCAACGCGGGGGCGGGGGGCACCGAAGCCTGCGATTGGGTGGACATGTTGGCGCGCATGTATTTGCGCTGGGCCGAGCGGCACCGCTTCGCCACCGAACTGGTGGACCAGACCCCCGGGGAGCAGGTGGGCAGCAAGAGCGTGACCATAGTGGTACGCGGCCCCTTTGCCTACGGCCAACTGGCAGCCGAGCGGGGCGTGCACCGGCTGGTGCGCATCTCTCCTTTCGACGCCTCCCACCGCCGGCACACCACCTTCGCCTCGGTGGACGCCGTGCCCGAGGTGGAGGAGAGCGACTTTGAGATCAACATGGACGAGGTCAAGGTAGAGACCTACCGCGCCAGTTCGGCAGGCGGTCAGCACGTCAATAAGACGGAGTCCGCGGTGCGCATGACCCACGTCCCCACGGGAATCATGGCCCAGTCGCAGAACGAGCGGAGTCAGCACCAGAACCGGGCCACCGCGCTCAAGGTGCTGCGGGCCCGCCTGGCCGAGCATTTCCGGCGGGAGCAGGAGGCAAAGATGGCCAGCCTGCGGGGGGAGCCCACCGCGATCGCCTGGGGCAACCAGATCCGCTCGTACGTGCTCCATCCCTACAATATGGTCAAGGACCATCGCACCGGCCATGAGACCGGCAGCGCGAACGCGGTGTTGGATGGAGAGTTAGACGATTTCATCCGCGCCTACCTGGAGTTTGCAGCCGGGAAAAGGGTATGATAGCGGCAGGACGGCGCCCGGGTGCAGCGGGAGGGCTCGCCATGCGAGCAGCGGCAGTATTGGCAATCGTGTTGGTGATGGTCACGGCCGCCTGGGGCCAGGTTACCCGCGTCCCCCTGGACGGGCGGGATTCCGCCACCCAGGAGACCAACCTGGGTAACCTGGTGGCCGATGCCGTGCGCACCCAGGCCCCCCAGGCGCAGATGGCGTTCGTCGCGGCCAGCAGCCTGAAGCAGGAGGTTATCCCCGCCGGGGAACTGAGTGCGGCACGGGTGGCTGGGCTGCTGGTTTACCCCGAGGACAAGATCACCGTGCTCACGCTCAAGGGGGACCAGGTCCGCCAGGCGTTGGAGCGCAGCGTCAGCCTGGAGCCGCTCCCTAACAAGGGGTTCCTGCAGGTTTCCGGGCTGGTGGTGTGGTTTGACCAGGGGGCTCCGGCGAACAGCCGGGTGGTACGCATCCTGCTGGCCGACGGCACCCCCATCAACCCCACGGGGACCTACCGGGTGGCGATGCCGGCCGGCCTGGCCAAGGGCGGGCTGGGGTATTTCCGGGTATTCACGGGGGCGCCCAAGACCGACACCGACCTCACCACCCTGGACGCGCTCACACGTTATCTCAAGGACCGCAGCCCGGTCTCGCCCAGTGTGGAGGGGCGCATCCGCAAGATCACCGCAGCGCGGTAAGACCTATCCTGTAGTTTGGGGCAGAGGTCGGCCGCGCCGGCCGGCCCGGCTGGTGCGCCACAGCCGGCGGTAATCCCCCCGTAACTCGGACAGCACCTCCCGTGCCGTGGCCACCTCCTCCGGGGAGGGAGCGCGCCCGGCATACCGGGTCTCGGTAAAGACCGCGGTCAGTCGAGCCAGCGGGGCCACCAACTCGGGCAGGCCCAGGGAGGGTGCCCGCCGACCGAGGGCGAGCAGGTATTCAGTGGGAGTCTGCGCTGGGTGGCGGGGCAGCCCCAGCCGGGCCAACAGTCGGCAGCAGGCCAGATAGGCTGCCGTGACCTCGCCCAGCGGACCGGGAGCCGGCCGCCCGGCAAGCCGCCGGATAGCCAGCCAGCGCCAGGCCAGCCACAACACCCCTGCCAGCAAGCAGGCCAGGGCCAGGTAAAGGACCCATGCGGGGGAACCGGGCCGGCGGGACGCCCCGGTATTGGTGGTGGCTGCGGCCCCCCGGTTGCGCCCGGAGGCCGGAGTAGGTTCGAAGGCGGTCCAGCCGGCGCCGGGGAGGTACACCTCCGGCCAGGCGTGGGCATCCTGCCGGTCGACCCGCCAAGCCCCCCGCTCCCGGTCAAAGACCCCCTCCGTGAAGCCGGTGGCCAGGCGGGCGGGGAGGCCCACCGCCCGGCAGAGTATGCACATGGCGGTGGCGAACAGGTCACAGTAGCCCTCCCGGGACTGGGTGAGGAACCAGACGGCGGCATCCTCCCCGGGCGGGACGGCGGGCGCATGCAGGTTATAGCGGCCGTGGCCGCGCACGAAGGCCTCGATCGCCCGGGCCTTCTGCAGCGGGGTGCGGGCGGAGGCGGTCACCCGCTCGGCCATGCTGCGCAGGGGGAGGGCGCCGGGGTTGACCTGCAGATAGGCGCCGGCCACCGGAGGGGGGCCGAGGGCCGGAAGGTCGCGGGGAGGTTCCGGGAGGAAGGAGACAACACGGTACTGGGCCCCTTGCCCCAGGCCGCCCCCCAAGCGCATGACCCCCCGCTCATCACAGGTGAAGGGCCGCCCGCGGGCAGGGCCACCGGTGGCCTCTGCGGCCACGGGACTGGCTGCGGCAAAGAGCGGGCCCTCCACCCCGACCTCCAGGGTATAGCGTTGTTCCAGGTAGCGACCGCCCTGGGTGGGCCAGCGGGGAGGGAGCAGGCGCTCCTGCCAGCCGGCCGCACTGGTCTCCCAGCCGTGGCCCGTGTAGGTTTCATAAACCATGTTGCGCCAATACCGGGGCTGGGCCGAGGCCACCCACATCACCGTGCCCGTGCCCAGGTTGACCGGTCCGTTGCCGACGGGCATGGTGTTGCCGGTCACCAGGGTGCTGCGCTCAAAGTCGCCGGAGGCCGGCCGGCTGGGTTCCGGCAGCCGCAGGGGAGGCAGGTTGTAGCGCGCTCCCAACCACTGCAACGGTGGCGAGATCACAAGCACGGTAAGCATCAGCGCCGCGAAATAGGCGCCGATGCCCACCACCCGGTGCCAGCGCAGGGGACTGTCGGCGGGGATGCTGCTGCCGGTCTCGGCCCGCATCCGCAGGTGGTGCTCCTGGCCCAGCATGAGCAGGCTGGCGGCCACAAAGGCCAGGAATAGCAGCAGCAGGCGGATGTCAAGCACGAAACTGGCCAGCAGCCCGAAGATGGCGAGCGAGGGTACTGCCGAGAAGAGCAAATCGCCCCGCCCGAAGAGCAGGAAACTGCGCCAGGCCGCAAGCAACGCCAGGGAGGCGGCCAGTTGCACCTCGCTGTCGGGGCCGATGCCCAGGCCCACCCAATCCCACCCGGAGGCCCACAGCAGCAGGCCGAGGGCGATCATGGCCAAGGTGGTCAGGCCCTGGGAGACGCCGGCCCGCGACAGCACCCAACTGACCACGAAGCCGGCGAGGGTGACCGGGAGGATGATCTGCACGAACTGAGCCCCGGTGGCAAAGCCGACGGCGAGCAGCCCGGTCGCGGTTACCAGGAAGGCATAGACGTAGAGCAGCATGGCCTCGCGGTCGGCTGCCAGCCGCTGGTGCAGCAGGGCTGGTGCGCTCACGGCCGGGCCTCCCCGAGCGCCTCCAGGGCGCGCCCCAGGTCCTGCGGGTCGCGCACCACCTCGACCGCCGCCCCCGCATGGGCCAGTTCTCGGGCGAAGGAGGCGAAGAGGCCCTCGCTCCCCTCGGCCGGCTGATGGCCGGCGGGGTCGATCAGGAGCGCCGCCGCAGGCAGGTGCCCCCGCCGCCCGGCCAGGAGGGCCGTACCCAACTCCGGGTCAGGCACGGAGGTGATGAGCACCGGGGTGTAGTGCGCCAGCAGGCCGGCCTCTATGCCGGTAAGCAGATCGGAAAGGTGCCGCTTGCCATCAGCACGGGCGCGGGCCAGCACCTCCAGGGCGGTCAGGTAGTCCTGCTCGGACCCCACCGCCACCTGGTGCAGACCTCGCCCATCCTCACATACGAGCACCCCCCGCCCCCGGCCGCGGCGGCAGAAATCGAGCAGGGAGGCGGCGGCGCGGACGCCGGTCTCCAGAGTGGTGGCGTCGCCCTCCCCCACCTCCGAACCCTCGAGCAGGTCCAGCAGCACCAGCAGGTCGGCGGCCTGGGTGCGCTCATACTCGATCACCGCCAGGCTGCCGCGGCGGGCGGTGGAGCGCCAGTGGATGCGGCGCAGGGCATCTCCGGGGACGTACTCGCGGATGGCGTAGAAGTCGCCGCCCATCCCCAGCCCGCCCCGGCTGCGCCCCGCCTCGGCGTACGACACCTCGCCCCCCAGGGTGAGCGCCGCCACGTCCAGGGGCAGGGGGTAGACGATCACCTCGCCGGGCGCCGCCACCGTGAAGGTGCGCTCGCTAAGCCCGGGAGGATCGCTCACGGTGGCCTGGACCCCGGCGAAACTGTGGGCACCGCGCCGGCGAGCCACGGCAGTATAACCCGTCTGCACGGTGCGCCCCGGCCAGATCACGGGGAAGTACGACTCGGGCTCCCGGTCGGGGACAAGCCAATCGGGCAGGTCGTCCCGCAGGCGCACGCCCAGGCGGGGCCAGCGGCTGCGGTTTTCCACCTCCAGCGTTACCTGCACCGTGTCCCCGGGGTACACGCGGTCATGCACAGTGCGCTTGCAGGCCAGACCGCCGACCGAGGCCCGGCAGAAGGCGTAGGAGACCACGGGAATGCAGGCGATGGCGCAGGCCATGAAATACAGTTGACCCACCCCCAAGAGGTAGGCGTTGATGGCCAGGAACCCGGCGCCAATCAGGATGACCGTCTGCCTGTAATCCATGGGCCTCTCGCCCGTGGGCGAACGCTGTTTCGATTATACCCAGCCCTGGCCGGTAGGCTACTTGCCCGGCGCCAATACCGGCTTCACGTAGTCCAGCCCCACCCGGTAGCCGGCGGAGGCGGCCGCCTTGCCCGTCACCTCCAGGGTAAGCGGATACTGCAGCAGCGGGCGCGTGAAGGTCACGGTGATGGGCTTGCCCGGCTGCACGGTAGCGCTGTAGCCGTCAAAGGTGGCCAGCACCTGGTCGCCCTGCTTGAGGGCCACCTGGCCATAGTCGGGACCAGTAGTGAGGGCGAAGACAACCCCCGCCAAGCCCTGGAAGGGGTCAGCAGGAAACACAATGCGGGCACCCGGTCCCGGCGCGGCGAAAGTCGCCTGCTCGCCGCTGCTCCAGCCATTGCCGTACCGTGCCATGCGCTCCGGGGCGAGGGCACTTGACGGCGCCCCCTCCACGGTGAGGAAAGCGGTGTACAACTCCACCTCGAAAGCGTCTGGCTCCACGTAGGCGCGCTTCTGGTAGTCCAGCAGGCGGTCCATCACCGGGGGCAGGGTGGGAAAGGCCGCGTGCGGCTCCGCCTGGTACCAGTACGATACCTCGGAGATGAAGTCAAAGCGCTCCATGTACCCCACTTGCTTGCCGTCCACGATGCCCGCGCCCTTGTGCTCCATGTCAAAGCGCAGGGACCTGGCGAAGGGGATGGGGTCGGCCAGGTGATAGCGGTAGCAGTTGGTGATCTCCTGGTCCCGGTTCATCCCGTTTAGCGGCACCCCGGTGTAGAGATGGGCATAGGGCCCGGTGGGGAAGCCCCAGCCCCCACAGAAGTAGTCCTCGGTGCCCGTGCCCTTCAGGGTGAGGCCTTGATCGTCAATGTAGAACTTGTCATCCCCCTCTCCCCACCAGTCCCCGGTCGTGGCAAAGACGGTGTAGTTGCAGCCCACGAAGAGCCCCTTGCCCCGGGCCTCCAGGAAGGTCATGTCCCGCCCCCGGGGAGGCGGGTTGAACTGGCGATACTGCGCATGGAAATAACCCAGCCCCGGGTCGGCCTTGGCCTTGCGCACCCAGTCCACGTAGAAGTAAACGCCCACCCCCTTGGTGCCCTCGTTAGTGATGGTGACCCGGGCGGAGCGCGCAAAGGGCATGGGCCAGTAGCAGTTGAGCCCCATCCGGTCGCCGATGGAGAAGACCGCGCAATCGTACTGATAGTACTGGGCGTGCCCCAGGCCGAAGAAATCGCCCACCGGCGCCTCCACGCTGGGGGTCTTCTCCCCATCCCAGTATATCCGCAGCACCATGCGCCGCAGGAAAGCGGGCTCATCCGAGGAGATGGTCATCCAGATATGGTTGATCTGCCCCGGCCCCTTCAGGTCGGCCAGGGTGCGGGTCTCCCCCGGCTCGCATGACCAGGAGTCGCCATTGGCGTCCGGGTCTTTGTTTGAACTGGAGGCGCGGGCCGCCCGGTCGTCACTCAGGCGGGGGACGAAGCCGGCCTGGGCCACGGCCAGGGTGCGGCAAAGCGACAAGAGGATGATCGAGAGCAACAACGCGCGCATGTCTGCCTCCCAGGGAGCGGATGGGGAAGAGTTCTGGCCGGGGGCATGGGGCCCTGCCGAAAAGCATCCGCTAACCCAGCAATTCGCCCGCCAGGCGTTCCTCGTCTTCCCGGGAGCGGGTGACGCCGTCCATACGGGCCTCCCGGAGGGTAGTGAAAACCTCCTGCCAACGGGGGGAGGGGGTGTAACCCATCTCGAGCAGGTCACGGCCGGTGAGGCGGGCGCGCAGATGCCGCCAGCGCGCCAGGTAGCGGCGGGCCAGCCGGCGCGCTGCGGAGGGCAGGTAGCAGGCGAGCACCAGCACGGCCTCTTCCGGCAGCGGATCCAGCACGCGCGCCCAGTCGCTAGGCCGCCTGGCCGCGGCAAGCGCGGCCAGGTGCGCCTCCCGGTCCACGGTGAGTGCGGGCAGGGAGCGCTCGGCGCGGCGCCCGGGCAGTAGGCGATGCCCGGCGGCCAAGGCATGACCGGGGGGCGCGGCCGCCACCAGCAGCAGGCCGGCTATCAGCCCGGCATCAGGGACGTGGGGATGGTCGGCTGCCCAGGCGGCGAGGCGCCGCCCGCAGGCCATGCGTGCGGCCAACCCCTCGGGCGCGATGCCGGGTATCAGCGCCGGCAGCAGCCCCAGCCTCAGGCCCTGCCGGACCTGGCAAGGCATGGCGGGTTCCTGCAGGAACAGCCGAAACTCCTGCTGTAGCCGGCGCCGGGTGAGGGTGTGCAGTGCCCCCGCGCGCAGGGCCTCCCGGGCCAGGCCCTCGGTGTGCGGCTCCAGAGTGAAATCCAGCCGGCACTGCAGGCGCACGGCCCGGATCAGGCGCAGCGGATCGTCATGGAACGAGCGGTCATGCATCACGCGCAGCCGCCGACGCTGCAAGTCAGGCCAGCCGCCACAGGGGTCGAGCAGCCTGCCAAAGGAGTCGGGCAGCAGGCTCAGGGCCATGGCGTTGATGGAAAAATCACGACGGCACAGGTCATCCCGGGCGCTCGCCGTGGAGACCACCGGCAGCGCCCCGGGGCGAGGATAGGTTTCAGTGCGGGCGGTGGCGATATCCACCTCCCGGGCGGGCAGGCGGAGTTTCACCGTGCCAAAGCGGGAATGGGTGGCACGCACCGCGCCTCCGAGGGCCTCGGCCAGAGCGGTGGCCAGGACCAGGGCCTCCCCCTCCACCATCAGGTCCACATCGGCGGAGGGGCGGCCGAGGAGCAGGTCACGCACGGGCCCCCCGACCAGGTAGATGGGCATGGCCAGGGCACCGGCGATCTCGCCGGCACGGCGTAGCAAGGCCACCTCGTCGCCGGGAAGCGCGGCGAGCAGCCGGGAAGGGGCCGGTGGCGCTGCCTTCCGGCCGGCCATGAGGCTACCCTTCCGGTCGTAGACGCTCGGGAATACGGTCGTGGGCGATCACGTCCTCCAGCGACTGGCGCTCTACGATCACCTCGGCCTGCCCCCCGCCCACCAGCACCACCGCGGGGCGGGCAAAACGGTTGTAGTTGCTCGCCATGGCAAAGTTATAAGCGCCCGTAGTCTGCACCGCCAGGATGTCGCCCACGGCCAGAGTGCAGGGGACAGCAAGGTCGGTGATCAGGGTGTCGCACTCACAGTGCTTACCGGCAACGGTCACATCCATTTCGCGCTTGTCCCGCGCCCGGTTGGCCACAATGGCCTCGTAGCGGGCCTGGTAGAGCGCGGGCCGGGGATTGTCGGACATGCCGCCGTCAACCGAGACGTAGGTGCGCACACCAGGGATCTCCTTGATCACCCCCACCGTGTACAAGGTGGTGCCCGCCTCTCCGGAGATGTCGCGGCCTGGCTCCACCAGCAGCCGGGGGACGGGCAAGCCATGGCGCCGGGTTTCCTCGCAAAGCACCTGGTTGACGCGTTGGGCGTACTCGGCGATGGCCGGGGGCTCGTCCTCCGCCTGGTAGCGTACGCCGATGCCGCCACCCAAGTCGAGGTCGGCGAAGGTGTGGCCAGTCTCCTGCCGGACCTGGGCCATCAGTTCCACCATTACCTGCACCGCCATCTCGAAAGGCTTGATCGAGTAGATGGAGGAGCCGATGTGGCAGTGGAGGCCCACCAGGCTGAGGTTGGGCTTGGCCAGCGCGTGGCGCACCGCCCGCATGGCCTGCCCGGTGGTAATCGCCAGCCCGAACTTGGAGTCGATCTGGCCAGTCTGGATGTAGGTGTGGGTCTGGGGCTTGATGCCCGGGGTGATGCGCAGGAAGATGGCCTGGCGCCGGCCTTGGCGGGCTGCCACCACGTCCAGGGTATCCAGTTCCGGTTCGCTGTCCACCACCACCCGGCCCACGCCGGCCGCCACCGCCATCTCCATCTCGGCGACGGACTTGTTGTTGCCATGGAGCAGGATGCGCTCGGGAGGGAACTTGGCCTGCAGCGCGGTGAGCAGCTCGCCGCCAGAGGCCACGTCGAGCCCCAGCCCCTCCTCGGCCACAATGCGGGCCATGGCCATGCACAGGAAGGCCTTGCCCGCGAAGGTGGGCAGCGCCTCGGGCTGGCAGGCCTGGAAAGCCTGGCGATACTCGGCACAGCGGCTGCGCACGGCCGCCTCGTCCATCACGTAGAGCGGGGTGCCGAAGCGGTGGGCCAGGTCCACCGTGTCACAGCCACCGATCTCCAGGTGTCCCTGGGAGTTGATAGATTGGGTCCCAAGCAACATGTCGTGCTCCCTTGGGGGTAGAGGAATGGAAACGCCAGGCCGGGATGCCTGGCGTCACGTGGGCAATCCGGCCTGGTGGGCGGTGCTACTTCTTGACCTTTTTGGAGGCGGCCTGCTTGGCCTTTTTCTGGGTTGCCTTGGGTGACTTGTCTCCCATGTGCGTGCTCCTTTGGGTGCTGTACGCGATTGTAGCCCAAACTTTGGGGCTTGGCAACAACTCAGGGGTTCGGGGTTCGGGAGGGAAGGGGCATGGGTGGCCGGTCCGCAAGCAGCCGCGTGGCAGCCCCCACCTACAGGGGAGCCGGGCACTTGCCGCTACGGCTCACATTCCGCCTTGACCCCCACCGCCGCCAGGCGGGCGACCAGGTCCCGGATGGTCTCGTCACTGGGGCGGGCGAAGCGGCGGCGAGGCAGACCCAATGCCTGGCGCTTGGATTCCCCCAGCGGGTGGTAGGGCATGATCTCGGCCTCGATCTTCCTGCCGCCCCCGAGGTGGGCAAGGAGATCGGCCATGGCCTGCAGCTCCTGGGGGGCGTCGTTGCGCCCGGCCACCAGGGGCAGGCGGAAGAGCACGGGCAGCCCCGAACCTACCGCCAGCCGGGCGTTCTCGAGAACGCGGGCATTCGAGCGCCCAGTGAGCCGCCGGTGCAGTCCGGGGTCGGCCGCCTTCAGGTCGAAGAGCACCATGTCCACCAGTCCCAGCGCCTGCTGGAAGCGCCGGATGGGGACGCAGCCGGAGGTGTCGAGCACGTTGTGCAGCCCCCGCCGACGCGCCTCGGCGAGCAGGGCCAGGGTGAAGGTGGGCTGGGCCAGGGGCTCGCCGCCGCTCACCGTCATCCCCCCGCCGGAGTTGCGGTAGAAGGGCTCGTCGCGCTCCACCACGGCCAGCACTTCGTCCACCGTCTTGCGCTCGCCGACCAGGCGCAGGGCCTCCGCGGGGCAGGCCCGGGCACAGGTGCCGCAGGCGCGGCAGCGGGTGCGGTCCACCCGGCCCCGCTGGTCGAGCGAGGCGGCCCCGGTGGGGCAGACGCGGGCGCAGGCGCCGCAGCGGGTGCACAGGTGCCGGTAGAACATCACCTGGGGCGCGCCCAGGAGGCTTTCGGGATTGTGGCACCAGCGGCAGCGCAGCGGGCAGCCCTTCAGGAACACCGTGGTGCGAATCCCCGGCCCGTCGTGGATGCTGAAGCGCTGGATATCGAAAACCAGTCCGGTGGGAGCGGTCACGGGGCCTCTATTCGCCGGATTGCCCGCCTGCCCTCCGCCTGCCGTTGACGGCTGGGCCGGCCGGCGTATACTGGAAGCGGTCGGCAGTTCGTGCGCACGGTTACCCAGGATACACCGGGAGGAGGCGCCCATGCCCAAGCGGGTGCTGGCCGTGGACGACGAGCCGCATATCGTGCGGCTGGTGCAGGTGACCCTGGAGCGGCAGGGCTACACCGTGATCCCCGCCTATGACGGCAAGCAGGCACTCGAGAAGGTGGAGAGCGAGCGGCCGGACATGGTGGTGCTGGACGTGATGATGCCCTACCTGGACGGCTTCGAGGTGCTCAAGCAACTCAAGGCCAACCCCGCCACCATGGATATCCCGGTGATCATGCTCACGGCCAAGGCCCAGGATGCCGACGTCTTCACCGGCTGGTCCCGCGGCGCCGACTGCTACCTCACCAAGCCCTTCAACCCCATGGAGTTGGTCACTTTCACCAGGCGCATCTTTGAGGCCCTGGAGGAAGTGCAGAAGGAAGAGCGGGTCTGGGACCTGTAGGCGGATTGGGAATGAAAGACCGCCCACCCATTTCCAGTCCCTCCGGAAATGGGTGGCCGTCCCCATTTTTTGGGGGGCGGGAGAGTTACCTGACGGTGTCCCTCAACTGGCAGCCGGTCGCTGGTTCGCTCGCCACTACCACTGCCGCATCCCCATGGCCGCGATTACCGCGTCGGCGGTGGCCCGGGCGAGGGGGCGGGCGCGGGCCGTGCCCTCGCGGAGCAGGTTGATTACGTGGTCGGGTTCCGCGGCGTACTGCGCCCGCCGCTCCCGGATGGGCCCCAGCACGGCCTCCAGCACTGCCGCCAAGCGCTCCTTCACCGCCACGTCGGCCACCCCGCCCGCCCGGTACTCCTCCTTGAGCCGGGCCAGGCCTTCCCGGTCGGGGTCGAAGGCGTCCAGGTAGGTGAAGACCACGTTGCCCTCCACGTGCCCGGGGTCGGTGGCGTGGAGGCGAGTGGGGTCGGTGTACATGCGCATCACCTGCCGCCGCACCACCTGGGGTGGGTCGGAGAGGAAGATGGCGTTGCCCAGGGTCTTGCCCATCTTGGCCGAGCCGTCAATGCCGGGCAGGCGGGGCACAGGGGAGAGCAGGGGCTCGGGCTCGACCAGGGTGTGGCCGAAGAGCCGGTTGAAGCGGCGTACGATCTCCCGGGTCTGCTCGAGCACCGGTATCTGGTCCTCCCCCACCGGCACCACCGAGGCGCGAAAGGCGGTGATATCGGCCGCCTGGCTGATGGGATAGGCAAGGAAGCCGACCGGCACGTTGGCACCGTAGCCCTTCTGCTTCATCTCCTCTTTGACCGTGGGGTTGCGCTGCAGGCGAGCCAGGGTGACCAGGTTGGCGTAGTAGGTGGCCAGTTCCGCGATCTCGGGCACTGCCGACTGCAGCACGAAAGTAACCACCTGGGGGTCCAGGCCTGCTGCAAGGTTGTCGAGCATCACCTCGCGCACTGCGTCGTGCACCACTTGGGGCCGCTCGGCGTGGTCGGTGAGGGCCTGCACGTCCGCCATCAGGATGTAGGTCTCATAATCGTACTGCAGGCGCACGCGGCTTAGCAGGGACCCCGCCAGGTGCCCCAGGTGCAGCCGCCCCGTGGGCCGGTCACCGGTTAGTATGCGCGCCTTGGGCACGGCCATCCTTCACTCCCTCTCCCTCCGGGAGAGGGTGGGGGTGAGGGTGCTGACGATCATAGGGCGGGCTGTCGCTCGCGTCCAGCACGTCGGCGTGACAGGCGTCAGGTCTCCCGCCGCGTGGCCGCCACCGTCAGCGCCGCTCCCAGCAGCACGAAGGCGCCCTGGATGAGCACGGAGGCCGGCCGCTCCCGCCATTGTCGCGCCAGCCAGCCCTCGCCCTTGGCCTGTGGGGTGCGGGGCGACCGGGTGAGGCTCTTGAGGCCGGCCATGGAGACCAGCCCCCAGGTGAGGGCGGCCAGGGCCACCGGGAACTGGCGCTCGGCCCGGTCCGGCTTTGATCCCAGCCGCCAGGCCCAGGCGGTTTCGGCCACGGCGATCGGCAGGAAGGCGCCCCAGAGCGCCCGGACCTGCCCCTCCCGGCCGGGTTCCCGGCGCCAGTGCTCGGCCACGTCGGCAACATGGACCAGCAACTCGCCGGGCAGCAGCAGTCCCCAGGCATAGCGCTCATCCGCCAGGCAGGCGGCCATGCCCGCGCAGCCCCAGGCGAAGGGGTGCTCGATCAGGCTCTCGGCCCACTTGCGGCCGGAGACCGCCAGGGCCAGGATGCCCGCGCAGGCCAGGCCGGCCAGACCGCCAGCCACGCGGTCGGCCTCGGAGAGCGGCTCGGGCTCCCCGGCCCGGTTGGGGAAGCCCGCGCCCAGCACCGTGGAGCCGATCAGGCCGAAGGACATCTCCATCGCCTTCCACCAGTTGATCAACTGGTGGGTGCGGTCGGAGAAGCGCCCCGGCACCCTGCCGCCAGCCTGGATCGCCTGTCCCCCGGCAAAGCCCGTGGCCCCGCCTGCAATCCCACTCACGGCCATGCGCAGCGTCGGCCAGTCCCGCTTGAGCGCCAGATAGGCCATCAGCCCGGCCAGCCCCAGCCACAGTCCGCCCCACACCTCCCGGCGCGGGCGGTCCCTGGGGTCGGCCGGGTGGTGGAAGTTGGAGAAGTAGATGCGGGGCAAGTGGTCCGGCGGGTCCATCGGCTTGTTGAGCAACTCCACGCCCAGCCGGAAAAGCCCCGTCATGGCCCCACCCAGCGCCAGCACCTCAAGCGGGCGGTGGCGGCGGTTGGCCAGGGCCATGCCCATGAAGCCTCCTCCCAGCCCGAACCAGGCCGCGCCCTTGATCGCACAGCCCAGGATGCCCCACCAGTAGTACTGTTGCCGCAGGTCGGGATGTTGGGAGAGGCCCAGGGTCTGGCCGTAGGTCTCCGCGCCCCCGAAGGAAAACGCAAAGGCCCCGATCGCCGCCATCTGGGCGGCCCGCGCCCGCACCCGGGGGTTGCCCGAGGCCGCGGCCAGGGCATAGGCGGTGAGGGCGCCGCAGGGCATGGCGCCGAGTTCTCCCCCGAACTCCCCGCGAATCCCCCAGCCCAGGCAGTTGGCCAGGCCGGCGGTGGCGGCGAGGGCCGTGCGTTCGGATGGTGATGTCTGGTAGCGGTCGCTCATGAGGCGCTCCCAGTGCTGTTTGTTGGCAGATTGGCGGCTCAAGGGGCCGGCTCCTGCCAGGGAATGTAGGCGAATGGGCGGATAGGCGCATGGGCGGGTGGGTTTGGGGTCTGGGAGTACGGCATAGGGTCAGACACCCCCCCTTCCGGGAGGTTTCCCTTCTCCCGCGCCGAACCTGTCCCACCATGCCCCCCGCGACCGAGCGCTATGCGCTGCTACAGCCGCCTGGCGAGGTATGCGTGGCCTGCCCCACCAAGCCCTGCCGGGAGGCCTGCCGTTTCGACCTGCTGGTGGCGGACGGGCGCATGGCCAACGCAGATTGGTACGACTGCGATGGTTGCAGCCGCTGCGTTTCTGCCTGTCCCAGGGGCATCTTGCTGGTGCGGATGCGCCCGGCGCCGGCGGGCGAGACCCCGCCCGTGTACTTCTCCCGCCCCGGCCCGCAAAACACCGACATCACGGTCAGCCTGGCCGCCGCCCGCGCCCGGCGGGCCGACGTCTCCGCCCTGGTGGTGGCCTCCATCAGCGGCAGCACCGCCGCCCTGGCCGCGGACCGGCTGGCTGGCACCTCCACGCGGCTGGTCTGCATCGCGGACAGCATGCACTGGCCCGGCTGTGACAAGCAGCCCGTGCTCTCGGCGGCCAACCGGGCTCGCCTGGAGCGGGCGGGGGCGCACATCATCCGCGACTACAAGGAGCCCGACCGCCCGCTGCCCCTGGGCCTGGGCGAGAGTAAGGTGTGGGTGCACCCGGCCGGGGTAACCCGTCTCTTGGCCGGGATGGGGGGCAACGGGGTGCCGGTGGCGGTGCTCGCGGCCTGCCTGGCGGTGGAGGCGGGGGCAGTGCGCCCGGGGGCGCGGGTGGTGGCTGTGGCGGGCACCCGGGCCGGCGCCGACACCGCGCTGGTGCTGCGCGCCAACGCCTGGAATGACCTGCTGGCCGCCTCCGAGGCCACTCGCCTGAAGGTGTACGAATACCTGGCGCTGACAGGGTAACGGGAGGTTTCCATGCACATCCTCGGCATCGTCGGTAGCCCGCATCGAGACGGGCTGACCAATCGCCTGGTGCAGAGCGCCCTGGAGGGCGCCCGCGAAGGCGGGGCTCATACCGAGACCCTGTACGCCATCGACTACGGGCTGGACTACTGCCGCTCGTGCCAGGGCCGGCCCTGCTGGGAAACGGGGGACTGCCAGTTCGGCCCGGAGGCCAGGCAGGTGAGCGAGCGCATGCTGGCTGCGGATGGCCTGATCCTGGGGGCGCCGGTGTATTTCTGGCAGGTCAACGCACTCACGGCGGGCCTGATGGACCGTACCCGGCTCACCGGACGGCTGGCCATCTGGACCCGGGGGGAGGGGCGGCCGGCACTGGGCATCAGCATTGCCGGGGGCACCGGTACGGGCCTGGTGGCGGCGGTGCAGTCGCTTTACAAGTACCTGCAAATCTACGGGTTTCGGGCTCTGGAGCCGCTGCCGGCCTGCCGCTTCAACTTCGAGCAGGCGCTGGAGCGCGCCCGGCAGCAGGGGCGGACCATGGCGGGTACCCCCGCCCAGCCCTTCGCCGACCTGGGCGAGAGCCTGGCCTGGTATGACGCCCTGCCCTTCCTGCGGTGGGGAACGCTGGAGGAGATCCATTATCTGGCGCGCCTGATCGAGGAGAACCTGACCGAGAGCGAATCAAACCGCGACCTCTTCGAGACCCTGCGCCGCGAGCGCGCTGAGGCCCAGCGCCGGCTTGCGGCCGGCGATCGCGCCGGCGCCTGCCACCACGCCGCGGCGGCGTACCTGGCGGGCCGGGAGGCGTGGGAGAGGGGGTGAGGGCCCGCCGCCTCCCAAAGCGCGGATTTCCAGATGCCCGGGAGGGGGCCGGCCTTACGGCTGGGAGAGAGGAGAGAACGAAAGCAGAGGACCCGGGTTGCTTTCGGAACGACCAGTGACGCCTCACCCCAGCCTTCTCCCGGCGAGAGGGAAACGGGACGCGGAGCACCGCGGCAGCGTGGCTGAAGTTGACAGTTACGCACCGTGGGAATATAATGCATTGACTTGTCGGGTGCCGGCCTGGGGGTTGCCTGCACCAAATTGCGCGCAGGGAAGGGAGGGATTTGTTTGGCAATCGTAGAGGTCCGGGAGAATGAAAGCCTGGACAGCGCCCTGCGGCGCTTCAAGCGGCAACTGCAGCAGACGGGGGTCTTGGAGGAGGCGCGCCGCCACGAGCGCTATGAGAAGCCCAGCGATCGCCGCCGCCGCCTTGCCGCTGCTGCCAACCGTCGCAAGCGCAAGGAACAGGTTGACTAAGCACCCGAAAGAGCGAGGCTGAGGGCGCCCTGCGCCCGGGCTCTCGCTCTTTTTGCTTCTGCCCCGCCCGCGACCTCACTGCCACATACTTTGGGCGAACAAGACACTGAACTGACGCTGGTACTGGCCGACAACGACGAGGCCTCGCTCATCGCCGGCGTGCAAGACCAGCATCTCAAAGCCATCGAGGACCAATTCCACACCACCGTCATCCCCCGGGGCAACCAGCTCCTGGTGCGGGGCAGCGCGGAAAACGTGCGCCGGGTGCAGCGCCTGGTGGGCGAACTGACCAAGTTAGTCCGCCGCGGACACCCGCTCTCCGCCTCCGAGGTACGCTACGCCGCCCAGATCATGAGCGGCGAAGACAAGGAGGAGCACAGGCCTTCCGAGGTCATGTCTGACGTGGTGGTGGTCAGCGACCGGGGCAAGCCGGTCCGCCCCAAGTCGGCGGCCCAGCGGGAGTACGTTGACGCCATCCGCAGCAATGACCTGGTTTTCGGGATCGGGCCCGCGGGCACTGGCAAAACCTACCTGGCCATGGCCGCGGCGGTGGACTCCTTCGCCCGCAAGCAGGTGAGCCGCATCATCCTCACCCGGCCCGCGGTGGAGGCGGGCGAACGCCTGGGCTTCCTGCCCGGGGACCTGCAAGCGAAGGTGGACCCCTACCTGCGGCCGCTCTTCGACGCGCTCTACGACATGATGGACCATGACAAACTGGGCAAGTTGCTGGAGCGCAACGTGATCGAGGTGGCGCCGCTGGCCTTCATGCGGGGCCGCACCCTCAACGATTCGTTCATCATCCTGGACGAGGCGCAAAACACTACGCCCGAACAGATGAAGATGTTCCTCACCCGCATGGGCTTTGGCAGCAAGTGCGTGGTGACCGGGGATGTCACCCAGATTGACCTCCCCCGGGGGCAGGTCTCCGGGCTCAACCAGGCGCGCGAGATCTTGAACGGGGTGGAGGGCATCGCCTTCGTCTATTTCAGCGAGCGGGACGTGGTGCGCCACGACCTGGTACAGAAGATCATCAAGGCCTACAACCATCTGGACGGGGAGCAGAGGAAGGCTACATGAGGCGTCGGGGCAACGGCGGCGGCCGGCGGCTCCGGCTCGGCCCGCCTGCGATAGCCTGGTACCACCTGACCTGGGGGGTGCTCACCACGCTCGTGCTGGGCGTACTCGTGCTGGGCTACAACCTGCAGCCGGGCGCGGTCAGCCTGTCGGTGGGCGACCTGGCCACCCGCACCATCCGCTCCCCCGTTTCGGCGCGATATGTGAGCCGCACCGAGACCGCCCGCCTGCGCCACGAGGCCGAGCAGCGGGTGGAGCCACAGTACCTCTTCAATCCCGGTGCCCGCACCGACGCCGCCGCCACTTTGGACCTGGGGTTTGACTTGCTGCTGGAGTACCACCGCCAGCCCACCGCCGGGCTGGTCCGGCAGTTGGCAGCAGAGTTCCCCGACCTGCCGCCCGCGGCGCTGGCCTGGGCAAGGGAGGCGGCGCCAGAGAACATCGGCACCGTGCGCAAGGCGGGCGAGGCCATCCTGGCTGCGGCCATGGGGCGCAACATCCGGGCCGGGCGAGACCTGGAGCGGGCCAAGGCCCGGGCCGCGATCGCCGCCCGTGACCTGCCCGTCTCGGCAGGCGCGCAGGAGGCGCTGGTAGCCCTGCTCGGGCAGGCGATCATCCCGAACTCCACCTATGATGCGGCCGCCACCCGCGCGGCCAGAGAGCAGGCCCGGCGCAGCGTCAAGGAGGTGAGCCGCACCATCGCCGTGGGCGAGCCGATCATCTATGCGCGTGAGCAGGTGACAGCCGAGCACATGGACATGCTGCGGGCGGCGGGACTGATCAACCCGCACTTCGACTACCGGCGGATGTCGGCCACGCTCGCCCTGTGCGGGCTCCTGGTGCTGCTGCTGGCCGTCTACATCAGCCACTATCTTCCCGGCACTTATGGCAGCAAGCGGCAGTTGGCGCTGGTATCCATCATTATCGCGTTTGCCCCGGCCGTGGTGTTCCTGGTGAACCTGGCCGGCGGCCCCCGGGCCGAGACCTTGCATCTGAGCATGCTGACGGCCGCGGGCGGGGTGATGGCCATCGGCATGCTGCTGGGGGTGCAGTTGGGTGTGGTGACGGCGGTGATGGCCAGCCTGCTCCTGGGGGTGATGACCAGCAGCCAGTTCACCGTGGGCACGCTCGCCCTGGGGAGCAGCCTGGCGGGGCTGTGCGTGGTGCCCCGGCTGTGGCCCCTCAGCCAGTCGGTGCGGGCGGCGGTGCTGCTTTCTGCAGCCAACGCCATTCTCATCGGCAGCGTGGGCTGGCTGACAGGACAGGGCACTACCGAACTGGGCACGCAGGTCGCCCTGGGCGGGCTCTGGGGGCTGGGCTCGGTGATCATCGCCATCGGGCTGGTCTTCGTGGTGCAGCGCCCCTTCGACCTGGTCACCAATGTGCGCCTGCTGGAGTTGGCAGACCCCAACCATCCCCTGCTCAAGCGGCTGATGGTGGAGGCGCCGGGGTCGTACTCCGACTCCTTCATGGTGGCCAACCTGGCCGAGGGGGCCGCCGAGGCGGTGGGGGCCAACGGCCTCCTGGCCCGGGTGGGGGCCTATTATCACGACATCGGGAAACTGCGCCGTCCCTATTTCTTCTACGAGAACCAGGCCTTGCTGGGCATTGACAACGTGCACGACCAGATCTCGCCCTCGCTGTCCAGCCTGGTGATCACCGCGCACGTGCGCGACGGGGTGGAACTGGCGCGGGAGTCAGGGCTGCCGGTGATGGTGCAGGATATCATCGCCCAGCACCACGGCACCTCGCTGGTACGCTTCTTCTACCACCGGGCGTGCAGCGAGAATGGAGAGCACGTGGCCGAGCAGATGTTCCGCTACCCGGGGCCGCTCCCCCAGGGCAAGGAGGCGGCCATCGTGATGCTGGCCGACTCAGTGTTTGCCGCGGTGTGGTCGCTGCCGGACAAGAACGCGCAGTCCATCGAGGAGGCGGTGCGCGAGGTGGCGGACGACCGGCTGCGCGACGGGCAGTTGAGTGAATCCGATCTCACCCTGCGTGACCTGGAGGTGGTTACCCAGCACCTGGTGCGTATCTTGAAAAACATCCTGCTGCATACGAGAATAGAGTATCCTGATCTGGAGGCGCTACAGCGACCGGGCAATGGCCGTGCTGATCAAGAACCTGCAAAAGGCAAGCGTGAACCGGCGCCAGTTGAGGGCGGCCGTAAAGGCCGCCCTGCACCTTGAGCGCGTGCCCGGGCGCCCCGAGGTCAGCCTGGTGCTGACCGAGGATGAGTTCATCCGCGAGCTCAACCGGCTCTATCGGCATCGGGACGAGCCCACCGACGTGCTCTCGTTCTCCCAGGACGAGGGCGATGGCGACCTGCCCGTCGCGGGCCCCCGCCTGCTGGGCGACGTGGTAATCTCGGTGGAAACCGCCGCCCGCCAGGCGGCGACTGCCCACCGCTCGCTTGATGCAGAACTGGCTGAACTGGCCGTCCACGGGACGCTGCATCTCTTGGGCTGGGAGGATGAGACTCCCGGCGAGCGTGACCGCATGCTCGCCCGGCAAGCGGATATCCTGGCGGCCGCGGCCGCCGGCGAAACGAGTGGCTGATATGTCCGAGCAATGCGTCCGGTCTCCCGCCGCTGCCATCCAGCAGGATCGGCCGTTCAAGTCCCGCTCCTCCCTGGACAGCATTCGTTTTGCCTGCGACGGCATGGCGCACGTCCTGCACACCCACCGGCACATACGGACCTACTTCGTGATCACGGGGATGGTGATCGCCACCGCCCTCGTCCTCCGCGTGACCAAGGTGGAATGGCTGTTTCTCTTCATGGCCATCGGGTTAGTGTTCGTAGCCGAACTCGTGAACACTGCCGTCGAGGCCCTGGTGGACCTGATAACCGACCGCTATCATCCCCTGGCCCGGGTAGCCAAAGACGTGGCCGGAGCGGCGGTGCTGGCAGCCTGCGCGGTCTCGGTGTTGGTGGGGGGCGTTGTGTTCCTGGATCAGCCGGGGCTGCATGCGGCGCTCTCGGCGGCGACGGTGGAGGCCACTCCCCACAATGCGATCAAACTGGCGGTGATGGGGCTGGCCCTGGTCAGCATCCTGGTCACCCTGGGCAAGGTGCGGGGCCGCACCGGTACTATCCTGCGCGGCGGGGTGATCAGCGGGCACGCGGCGCTTTCTGCATTCCTGGCCACCGCGGTGTACTATGTGACCGGGCGCAATCTGCTCGTGCTGGTACTGGTGAGTGGGCTGACCCTGCTGGTTTGCCAGAGCCGGGTGGATGCCGGCATTCACAGCATCAAGGAGGTTATTCTGGGGGTGGCGCTCGCTGTGCTCATTGGCGTGCTGCTTTTCCAGTTCGTCCCGTAACCGCCCCCACACTATGGAAGCCGACCCATCCCATAGTACCGCCGCCGCGGTGCTTGCGCTGCTGCTGGTGATTTGGGGCTTGCTTGCAGGAGCCCAGATTGCCATGCCGGCGCTGGGCCGGGCGCAGGTACGGCAGTTTGCCGCAGGTGGCCTTGCCAGACGGGCACTTGCCGGCCTGATTGCCCGCCCCGCGCACCTGCTTGCCACCCTGGCGGTGGCGGGTAGCGCCAGCGCCTTCGCCATCGCCACCGTGGCGGCCTGGTGGGTGCTGCCTCACCTCGCGCTGGTAGTGGCCCTGCCCCTGCTGGCCGGGAGCGGCGGGCTCGTGCTGGCTGCGGCCCGCCTGGCCGTAGTGTCCTGTGCCCAAGCCATCCCGGAGCGCTTCTGCCGAGTCGCCGCCCTTCCCGTGCAGGCGCTGGTGTGGCTCCTGCTCCTCCCCACGCTGGCCCTGGTGGGGCTGGCCAACCTGCTTACCCGAGCCCGCGCGGACCTGCCCGCGACGGCCGCCGGGCCGGGTGCCGAGGCGCAAATCCAGGCCCTGCTGGACCTGGACCCGCCGGGGAACAGGCTCGAAGCCGAGGAGCGGGCCATGATCGGCGCCATCGTGGGCCTGGCCGAGACCCTGGCCCGGGAGGTGATGGTGCCGCGGGGGGCGATAGTCGCGGTGGAGGCGGCGACCCCCCTCGCAGAGGCTGCCCGCACCTGCATCTCCCACCGCCTCAGCCGCCTGCCGGTCTACCGGGGGGATCTTGATCACGTGGTGGGCGTGGTGCATGCCAAGGACTTGCTTTCGCACCTGGAGACGGGCGCCGACGGCGTTGTGGGAGAGGCCGCCCGCCCGGCTTATTTCGTGCCGGCGACGAAGCGGGCGGACGCATTGCTGGGGGAGTTGCGGCAGCGCCGGCTGCACATGGCCATCGTGCAGGACGAGCGGGGTGCCACCGCGGGTCTGGTAACCGTGGAAGATCTCCTGGAGGAGGTGGTCGGAGAGATCTACGACGAGCACGACCTGGCCCGCCCGCGTGCCCGCCGCCTTGATGCCGACACCTGGCTCCTGGATGGCACCCTGGGCCTGGAGGAGGCCGAGAGGCTGCTCGGCCGTGCGCTGCCGCGCGGGGAATATGACACTCTCGCTGGATTGCTCTACGACCGGCTGGGAGCCCAGGTGGCCGAGGGTGACCAGGTGGCCGTGCCCGGGCTGGTGCTCGCGGTGGCCCAGGTCGCGGGGCGGCGCATCGCCCAGGTGCGCGCGGCGGCAGCAGGCAAGGCTGCCGGGGGGAGGCCGCATGAGCGCTGAGGTCCTGGGTACCATATTGCGGCCGCTTGCCAGCACTGACCCCGCGGGCTGGGGCGCACTGGGTTGGCCCGCCTGGGTGGAGGCCGCGCTCGTTCTGGGACTGCTGGCCCTCGCAGGCTGGCTTTCCCTGGCGCAGGGGGCCCTGCTGAGTGCCAATCGGGCGCGGCTGCGGGCGCTGGCCCTGGCGGGAGACGTCCGGGCGCGGGCGGCCAATGCGCTGCTGGACGACCGGCAGGCCGTGCTGGATGCCATCAGTCTGGCCCATGTGGCGGCGCTGGCGGGCACGGCGGTGCTACTAGCGCACCTGGCACTGGCGGCCTGGGGCGGGCGCTGGCTGCCGTGGGTGGCGCTGGCGGGCATGGCGCCGGTACTGCTGGTCGCCGAGATCGTCCCCAAGTCGTACGGGGTGCAACATGCGGATGATCTGGCGCCCTGCTGTGCGCCCGCGCTGGCCCGGCTCACGCGCACCCTCCATCCGCTGGTGCTGGGGCTGGGCGCTGCTTGCCGCGGGCTTGGCCGGGTGGTGGCCCGGGCCGTTGAGGGTGGACGGGAGTCTGCCGAGCGGTTCCTCAGCGACGAAGAGATCCGCCGCCTGGTAACCGGAGCCGACGCTCCCCTGGAAGCCGAGGAACGGGCACTGATCCACGGGGTGGTGGAGTTTGCGGGCAAGGTGGCGCGGGAGATTATGGTGCCCCGGGTGGACATGAGCGCGCTCGAGGTGGGGGCGTCACTGCCGGAGGCGGTGGCGCTGGTGCGGGAGCACGGGCATTCCCGTATCCCCCTGTACCGGGGGAACTCGGACAACATCGTGGGGGTGCTCTATGCCCGCGACCTGCTGCCAGCGCTGCTGGAGGGGCGCCGGAAAGCACCGCTGGAGTCACTGATGCGGCCGGCCTATTTCGTGCCGGAGAGCAAGCCGGTGGACGACCTGTTGCGTGAAATGCAGCAGCGCCGGGTGCATATGGCCGTGGTCACCGATGAATACGGCGGCACCGCGGGACTGGTGACCATCGAGGACCTGCTGGAGGAGATTTTCGGCGAGATTCAGGACGAGTACGACGCCGAGGAGCCGGACCTGACCATGCTTGACCCGGATACCGCCCTGGTGGATGCCCGCATCCCGGTGGACCGGGTGGCGGCGGCCTTCGCGGTGCAATTGCCAGAGAGCGACGAGTTCGACACCCTGGGCGGGCTGGTGCTCGGGCACCTGGGCCGGCTCCCGGCTCCCGGAGAAACGCTCCAGATCAACGGCCTGCTGCTTACGGTGGAGAAGGTGGGGCGCCACCATATCCAGAAAGTCCGCGTCGCCCGGCAATCGGAATAGCCGGCCATGACAGGGGGTACACTGGGGTCGTGGAGCGACTTGTCTGCCTGGCTGCCGCCGCCGCCCGCAACGCGTGGGCGCCCTACTCGGGCTTCGCGGTAGGCGCCGCTCTCCGGGCCGGGGGGGAGGAGTTCCTTGGCTGTAACGTGGAGAACGCCTCCTACGGCCTGACCGTCTGCGCCGAGCGCGTGGCCGCCTGGCGGGCGGTGGCCGCGGGACAGCGTGACTTCCAGGCGCTGGCGGTGTACACCCCCGGTGAGGAGCCCGGCATGCCCTGCGGCGCCTGCCTGCAGGTGTTGGCGGAGTTCGCCCCCGATTCCCTGCCCATCCGCGCGGCCTGCGCCGGCGGCAAGGTGGTGGATACCACCCTGGGCGCATTGCTCACCGCCCCGTTTCGACTGCGGCAGGGGGGAGAAAGCAATGGCAGTTAAGGTCAAGGTGAAGCGGCCGGTGCCGGTGAAGGTCCCGCCGGCCTCCTTCCGCCACCCCGGCGAGCGCAAGGCGTTGCAGCAGGCGCGGATCATGGCCCTGGTGGCGGTGGTGGTGGTGCTGTTGATCCTGGCGGCCACCCCCTGGCGACTGCAGTTGGTGATCGCCACCCTGGCCTGGCTGGTGCTCGCCTTCATGATCTTCCCGGGCTCCGCCGCCAGCAAGCAGCACAAGGCCCTCTACAAGGCGCGCTCGGTAGAACAGGGGCCGGATGCCGAGCACATGGTTGCCTTCCTGGCCAAACAGGCGGCGACCCTGGGCATGGCCACCCCGCCCCTGCTGCTCGACGAACGCGCCGACAGCCCCTACCTGCTGGGCAAGACCATCGTGGTCCCGGCCAACCTGCGGCAGTCGCTGGACGACCCCGAGTTGTGGGCCACCCTGGCCATCATGCTCGGCCATCTGCACGCCGGCCACGCCCCCACCATGACCCTGCTGCGCACCGCCGCGGCGGAGTCCAGCCCCATCTTGCGCCCGGTGCTGCTGCCGGTGCGGGTGTGGGCGATGCTGCTCGGCGCCTGGAGCCAGTACGCCGAGATGACTGCCGACCGGGTGGCCATGTTGCTCACCCGCGACCGCAAGGTGGTCAGCAGCGCGGTGCTCAAGGGGGCGGTGCGCGGCTCCGAGGAGGGCATCAGCCAGGAGGAGATCTCGTCCTACCTCGCCCGGGCCGGCGGCATGCAGGCCGAGGGCAGCGACGTCACCACCCATTACCGCCTGGGCGAGTTCCTGCGGGCCCGCCCCTGGGTCACCTCCCGCCTCAAGGCCATCGGGGCGTACGCCACCTCCGAGGATTTCAAGCGCGACCTCGAGCGCCTGGCGCAGGCAAGCGCAGGGCGGTAGGGGGCTTTCCCCTCTCCCCCGGCACAGGGTTGGGGTGAGGGCCCCTTGCGTTGCGCTGTCGCCCGCGGAGGGGCTGAACCGCCCTACCGCTTGCTCGCAGGGCGCCGTGGGCTACCGGCGGATGCCCCTGCGGGTTGGAATGCTGCCCCTGCCCAGGCCCGCTCATCTGCGACGATCTGTCATCTTGATCTCGTCCAGCAGGACCCCGTGTCCCCTGCGGGTAACTACCCCCCGTTTGCACCGGAGGTACCCGATGCCTGCCAAGATCGGCCTGCTGCTTCTCACTCTGTGCGTGCTCGCCTCGCTCCCCCTCGCTGCTGCCACCTTGCGTGCCAACGCCGTTACGGTCCCCCCGGTGATTGACGGCGACCTGGGCGATGCCTGCTGGGCGGCGGCCGGCGCCGCCGACGGCTTCCTGGTGGACGGCCCCGATACCCCGGCCCCGCACGCCACGATCGTCTATGCTGCCAGCGATCGCGAGCACCTCTACCTGGCCTTCCGCTGTGCCGAGCCGAGTCCCGAGCGCCTGCGCGCCGAAGTTACCCGCACCAATGCCGAGATCTGGGGCGACGACTGCCTGGAGTTCAACTTCGACCCCACCGGGGCCGGGCGGGGCATCGTGCAGGTGAAGGTGAACGCCATCGGCACCCGGCAGTTCATGCGCCCCGGTGTGGGCCCGCTCGACCCCCGCCCGCTGCAGGCCGCGGCCCGGGTGGGCGCCAAGGAGTGGACCGCCGAGGTGGCTCTGCCCTTCGCCTCCCTGGGTATCACCCGCGCTCCCGGTGTGGGCATGCGCTGGCAGGCCAACATCGAGCGCCTGCGCACCGCCGGCGGCGAGGAGGAGGGCTATACCTGGCGCCCGCTGCGCGGACAATGGGATAACCCGACCCACTACGGCGACCTGGTCTTCCCGGGCGACCTGGAGATTGTGGGCGTGGGCTACCCCAAGATGCAGGTGGGCGTGCCCGCCCAGGCCAGGCTGAGGCTCGCCAACCATGCGGCAGAGCCCAAGGACCTGTTGGTCCTGGCCGACGGGGGACATGCGCGCCTGCTGGAAGTTCCTGCCCGGGGCCGGGCTACCACCGATCTGCGCTTCACCCCCGCCGCCTCCGGCATGGCGCCCTGCCGGGTGGCGGTGTGGGAGGCCGGCACCCGCCGGCTGCTCTATTCTCTGCACCGGGAGGAACAGGTCATGCCCGCCATGAGTGTCGAGGTGCTTTACCACGCCCGGCAGTTGGCCGCCGACATCGATACCGCCCCCTGGGGACGCCTGCCCCAGGGCGCCGCGGTGCAGGTGTCGCTGCTGGCGGGCGACCGGACCCTGCTGACCGCGCCCGCCCGCCTGGAGGGCGACGCCGCCAGCGCGGTCCTGCCTGTCGGCGACCTTGCGCCCGGGCGTTATACCCTGCAGGCGGTGGCGACAGCCGGCAGCAGGCGCATCGGGGCCCCGTTGGCCGAGACCGTCACCTGGCCCACGCCCCCTGCCGCCGATCTCCCCGCGGGCGCCCGCGTGCTGAACAACTTCGTCACCGAGTTGTTGGCAGCGGCACCCGGCGACCGGGTCACCTTCACCAATCCCCGCGTGGGGTGGGTGTACCTGGCCATCGAGACCGAGGGCACGGGGCAGGCCCGCCTGAGCCTGGACGGCGCGGCCGAGCCCATCCTCACCGCCGAGGGCGGCCAGCGTGGGGAGACCATGCGCCACCTGGCCCGGGGCAAGCATACGGTCAGCATCTCCGGCCGGGCGCGGGTGACCCGACTGGTGGTGCGGGCGGTGCCGGCGCTGGTCTACTGCCAGTTCCAGGCGGACCCCCACATCGCGCCCTACGGGCCCTACGACTGGGAGTTCCTGTCCCGGTACGTGCTGGGCAACTGCAACACCATCATCGCGGGGGCCGACCCCTCCTACCGGCCGGTGGCCGAGCGCTGGCGGGCGCAGGGCGGGCAGTGGATCGTCTCCACGGGGGTGCCGGGGCTGCGGGACAACGAAACGGTGACCGCGGATGGGGCCGAGGAGTACTGGGGGCAGGGCTTTGGCATGCGCCAGCCCTTTTGCGACGGCAGCATCGCCGATGAGTTCTTCGGCCGAGATGACCCCAAATATGCCGCCTGGACCGAGGCCGTCCGCCGCATGGCAGCCGACCCCGCCCTGGCCGACCGCACCTTCATCCCCTGGTGCGGGGCCATGCACACCGGCGAGGCCAGCCGGGAGTTCGCCGAGGTGATCATGCGCCGCGGCTGGCCGCTGGCCTGGGAGTGCTACCTGCGGGAGGCCCCCACTCCGGCCGAGGCCCGGGCCCGGCTGGACCAGACCATCACCCGCGAGATCGGCGAGTGGCGGGCCGCCCAGCCGGAGGTGGTGAGCCACCTCATCCTGACGCTCGGCTACCTCTCGGCCCCGCCCGAGTCGCTGGATGCCGACCCCGGGGTGGACTACAAGGTGTGGATGGACATGCAGTTCCGCCGGCTGGCCAACCACCCCGCCTTCGCGGGGCTCTACGGGGTGATGGAATACCTCTCCTCCTACGCTGACGAGGAATACGTGCGCTGGGCCGGCCGGCTCTATCGGCATTATTGCATCGAGGGCCGGACCGACCCCATGACGGACGACCCCTACGTGCTCGCGCACCTGGCCAACCCCGACTTTGCCCAAGGCCTGACCGGCTGGGAGGTCAAGCCAGCGGAGAAGGGCAGCGTGAGCACCGGGGAGTTCCAGGGACTGGGCTGGCTGGAGGGGCGCTACCCACGCAGCGCGCAAGGGGACGCCTATATGCTCATGCGCCGCAGCAACCGGGCGCCGAACGTGGTCTCCCAGCAGATCAAGGGGCTGACGCCAGGCCGGCTTTATTCATTGCGCCTCTTCACGGCCGACGTCAAAGACATGTCCGAGCGTACGCAGCACGCCTTCAGCATCGCCCTGGAGGGGGTGGAGGTGCTGGCCGAGCCCGGCTTTGACTATCCCTTCCCCTCCTGCTACGACCATAACGTCGGCCCCTACACCCGCGAGCACCCGGCCTACATCAACTACCATTACCGGGTCTTTCGCGCCCTGGCGCCCACCGCCACCCTCACGCTCTCCGACTGGGCCACCCCCGGCGCTCCGGGCGGCCCCGCCGGGCAGGAACTGGCGGTGAACTTCGTACAGGTCCAGCCGTACGAGGCGAGGTAGGCGGATAGGCGCATAGGCGGATGGGCGGATAGCAGAAGAGGGGTCAGACCACAGAGCGGCTTCACCACGGAGACGCAGAGAACACAGAGAGGGACAGAGAAGCGGGCTTGGGGGGCAAAGACGCGGGAGGGGCGGGTGATGTGGACTGCGGCGGGGTTCGACCCCCGAAGCCTTGGCGAAGGGGGTTCAGCGCCGCTTTCCCGCGGGCTGCCGCGGTAGCGGTGAAGGCAGCAGGCGGAGGGCAAGCAGGGGGCCAGCAGGGCCAACTCGGGGTAACGACCGTGCAGGATGGGGGCGCCCAGGATCACGAGGGTGTGCCGCAGGACATCCGCAGACGCGGCTGCCAGCCCCAGAAGAGTTGCCAGGTAGAGCGCCTTCGCCCAGCGCGGCATGCGCAGCCCGAAGACGATGCCATCTCCCTCTTCCATGGCGTCTCCGCCATCTGGAATCTGCGCACGTGTCTCTGGAATCCATATGCCGGCTTAGCCGTCACTCGGCCTCCGGATACGACCCCATGATCTCCAGTTGCAGGCACTCCTGGGCCAGGGCTTTGAGCATGGCCGCTACCTGCGCGTCCTCGCGGTGGCCCTGGAAATCCACATAGAATAGATACTCCCAGGGCCGCTTGCGTGTCGGCCGCGACTCGATCAAGGTCATGTTGATGCCGTAGTCGTTGAGCACCCCCAACGCCCGATATAAGGCGCCCGCCTGGTGGCGGACAGAGAAGATGATCGAGGTCTTGTCGTGGCCACTGGGGGGGCTGTCGTGCTTGCCCACCACCACGAAGCGGGTGCGGTTGTCGGCCTGGTCCTCCACGTGCTCAGCGATGATGCCCAGGCCGTAGAGTTCCGCGGCCAGGGCGGTGCCGATGGCCGCAGTGCCCGGCTCATCCTTGGCGGTCTGGGCAGCCTTGGCCGTGCTCGAGGCCTCCACCAACTCCGCCCGGGGCAGGTTGCTCTTGAGCCAGATGCGGGCCTGAGCCAGGGGCTGGGGCATGGAGATCACCCGGGTCACCTGCTCCAGCGGGCAGTTGGCAAGCAGGTGCAGTTCCACGTCGACGTATAGTTCGCTGCAAATGCGCAGCGTAGTCTCGGCCAGGGTGTCCAGCGTATAGGTGACCACTCCGCCCAGCGAGTTCTCGATGGGTGCCACCCCATAGTCGGCCGCGCCCTTTTCCACCTCGGAGAAAGTGTCGGCGATGCTGTCCACCGCGTGCAGGGTAGCCAGGCTGCCAAACTTGCGCAGGGCTGCCAGGTGGGTAAAGGTACCGGCCGGCCCGAGGTAGGCCACGCGCATAGTCTGGGTGAGCAGCCGGTGGACGGCGATCACCTCCCGGTATATACTGGTGAGGCCCTGGTCGGGCAGCGGGCCCTTGTTGTGGGCGCGTAGGCGGTCGAAGATCTGCCGCTCGCGGGCAGGGGAGAACAGGGCGCTGGCCCGCTCCCGCTTCTGCTTGGCGATGGCGATGGCCAGCCTGGCCCGTTGGTTGAGCAGGTCGAGAATCTGTAGGTCGATGGCGTCGATCGCCTCGCGGTCTTTCTCGATACTCATGACGGTCTCCGGAAAAGAGTGACGGGAGCCCGGGGCGGGTATGGACTCCGTAGCAGCAACACAGTATCTGACCACCGTGCGGGTGTCAATCTGCCGGTGTAGGAACCGATATGGCATTGGAAAGCGGCTTTAACCGCAACGGGGCGCCGGCCGCCCGCAGGCCCGAGGTGCCGGAGGGACTGTGGCTCAAGTGCCCCAAGTGTTCCGGCATGCTCTACCAGAAGGAACTGGAGCGCGACCTCAAGGTTTGCCGCCACTGTTCCCACCACTTCCGGCTCACCGCCCGCGAGCGCATCGCTTATACCGCCGACCCCGACACCTTCGTGGAGCGAGATGCCGGCCTGCGCTCGGTGAACCCGCTCGACTTCCCGGAATACGAGCAGAAACTGGAAGCCGACCAGGCCAAGACCGGCCTAGGGGAGGCGCTGGTGTGGGGTGAGGCCCAGTTGAACGCCCATCCCATCGTGCTCGCGGTGGCCGACGCCAACTTTCGTATGGCCAGCATGGGCTCGGTGGTGGGGGAAAAGGTGACGCGCGCCCTGGAACACGCCGCGGCTACCCGCCGCCCCGCCCTCTTCTTCTGCGCCTCGGGCGGCGCCCGTATGCAGGAGGGCATCCTCTCCTTGATGCAGATGGCCAAAACCGCCGCCGCAGTGCGCCGCCTGCAGGAGGCGCGGGTGCCCTATCTGGTGGTGCTCACTGACCCCACGACCGCGGGGGTGCTCGCCAGTTTCGCCTCCCTGGGCGACGTGGTGCTGGCCGAGCCGGCCGCGCTGGTGGGCTTCGCGGGGCCGCGGGTGATCGAGCAAAATCTGAAGGTCAAACTGCCGCCGGGTACCCACACCGCCGAGTTCGCGCTCGGGCGGGGGATGGTGGACATGGTGGTGGCACGGCGCGAGTTGGTGCCCACCCTCTCCCGGCTCCTCTCTTATCTGGGCAAGACGGAGGTGAGCGGCTGATGGCCGAGCAAACCCAGGCCAGCCGTTGGCTGCCCTTCGAGAAGCCGCTGTTGGAATTGGAACAGCAGATCGCGGAACTGGAGCGCTTCACCGCCGCCCGCGGCATTGACCGCTCGGACCAGATTACCGCCCTGCGCCGGCACCACCAGCGGTTATGCCAGCAGATCTTCGCCAACCTCTCGCCGTGGGACAAGGTGCTCCTGGCCCGCCACCCGGCCCGCCCCTACACCCTGGATTACCTGCGCCTGATGGCCGAGGATTTCATGGAGTTGCACGGCGACCGCCGCTTTGGCGACGACCCCGCCCTGGTGGCCGGGCTGGCCCGCCTGGATGGCAGGGCGGTGATGGTGATGGGTCACCAGAAGGGGCGCGACGTGCGCGAGCGCCAGTATCGCAACTTCGGCAGCGCCCGCCCGGAGGGCTATCGCAAGGCGGCGCGCCTGCTGGAGATGGCCGAACGCTTCGGGCTACCGGTGGTTACCCTGCTCGATACCCCGGCCGCCGAATCGCGCCTGGAGGCGGAGGAGAGAGGCATCGCCGAGGCCATCGCCTCCACCATGGCCCTGATGTCGGGCCTGCGCACCCCCATCGTGAGCGCAGTTATCGGCGAGGGCGGCAGCGGCGGAGCGCTGGGCATCGGGGTGGCTGACCGCGTGCTCATGCTGGAGCACAGCGTCTACTCCGTGATCCCCCCGGAGGGGTGCGCCGCCATCCTGGACACCTTCGGCCGCAGCGCGGCCCGGGCCGCCGAGGCCGCGGAGGCGCTGCGCCTCACCGCGCAGGACCTGCTGCGGCTCAAGGTGATCGACGAGATCGTGCCCGAGCCCCTGGGCGGCGCCCATCGCGATCCTGCCCAGGCCGCCTCCTCCCTCAAGGAAGCCCTGCTCCGCCACCTGGACCAACTGGCCGCAGTGCCCCTGCCCGATCTGGTAGAGAATCGCTATCATCGCTACCGCAACATCGGTGTCTTCATCGAGGTCCCCGAGCCCACGCCCGAGGAACCCCCGGCTGTTGAGTAGGTTACCCCGGAGCCTGCCTGGAGCGCAGTCGCAGGGTGGGCTCCTGTCGCCCCTGCAGAACCACGCCTTCTCCTTCGCCATCAGGCTACCGCGGGCAAGTTGAGGCGCGACCGCGAGCCGGCACATGCTCCTTCATGCCGGCGGGCAGCAGAGAGACTGTGCCAGAACTTCTGCCCCTGCTATTGGTGGTGACTGGTTCCTTGGCACAGCCTCAAGAGTGCCCGCCCCTGCAGGGGGAACCGGTCTGGCGGCGCTACCACGAACCGGCCCTCCCCCCGCCCCGCGACAGGAAGTCCGGCAGGCGCGTCTAATGTTTACGTAACAGGGGGGATGGCACCCCCGGCCGGGGGCGGCGCTGCCGCTGCGTTCCGGTTGATCCTTCGCCAGAGAGGATGGGAGCGATGCGCAGGCCCGGGACCTTGACCTTGCTCTTGCTTGCTGCCGGGTGGCTGACATGGCTGGTGGCCGCCTGCCCGGCTTCCGCCCAGCCGGGAGTGGTACTCACGGCCCCCAGTAAGGCCGGGCCCGCGGCAAACGACCTCCAGGTGAGCGCGCCCACCCCCAAGGACGGCCAGGCTGCCGCGCCTGCCGTACCAGGATTACGCCTGCAAAGCGGACTCTTCGCCCCGCCGGCCGGGCTCGATCCTGCACTGAGGGCGAAGGGAGGCAGCGACATCGCGCTGCTCATTTGCCGCGTGCCGGCCCAGCGTGCGATCACTCGGGACCTGATTGCGGCGGGGCTCACCGTGCTGGCCCAGTATCCCGACCGCACTTATGTGGTGCGCGGTGACCGGGGCCGCCTGCAAGCCTTGGCCGGCCGCTCCTACGCCCATTGGGTGGGCAGGCTGCCCGGCCCCTACAAACTGGCGCCGGGGCTTGCCGCCGCCCTCACCGGGCAGGCTGCCGACGTGCACCCCGGGCAGGCCATCATCAACACCTACGACCCCGCCGACCAGGCCGCAGTGCAGGCGGCGCTGCTGTCGGCTGGCGTACGCCAGGTTACGCCACTGCCGGGCCTGCGCGCCTTCCGTTGCACGCTGTCGCCCCAGCAGGCCGACCTGATAGCAGGCTGGCCCCAGGTGGCCTTCATCGAGCCCGACCCCATATTCCGACCCTGCCTCAGTACCAGCGTGGCCCTCTCCGGTAGCGCCGACTACATACGGGATCACTTCAATTACGGATACGACGTCACCGTGGGCATGATTGACACCGGGCTGCAGGTCGACCACCAGGCCTTCCAGGCGTTCTACCCCTTCCCCACCCTGCGCTGCCAAGGTTTCAACGTGACGGATGAGCCATGGCTGTACGAGGACACGGGCGGGCATGGCTCGCACGTGGCTGGCATCATTCTGGGCCGGCGGCCACCCTACCAGGGCATGTGTCCGTGGATTGGCAGCCTGGCAAACCATCCCTTTCAATACGTGAAGACGGGGACCGCGTTTTACCCTGGCCTGATGAATGTCGAGCTTGCGATCACGACCCTGGCGGACAACAACCAGTCGCTGGTGATCAACAACAGTTGGGGAGCCCCCTACGACACCTCAGGGCTGGGCTATACTGCCCGCCTGGTGGACCAGGCGGTCTGGGATACCGGACAGTGCTGGGTGTTTGCGGCGGGGAATGAGGGCGAACTGGGCCTGGGGCACGTGGGCAGCCCGGGCGCGGCCAAGAACGTGGTGACGGTGGGCTCCCTGCTCAACGCGGATATCCTCAGTCTCAGCAGTTTCAGCAGCGAGGGTCCCACTGGCGACGGCCGGCTCAAGCCTGATATCTACGCCGTCGGTGAGCAGGTGGTCTCGGTGAACGCGTTTGACCCGCAGGGGTACGTGGCCATGTCGGGTACCAGCATGGCCACCCCCCATGTAACGGGGGCGATCGCCGGTTTCATCGGCCATTACCCACAGGCGTTTGCGCGGCAGCCGGCGGCCATGAAGGCCGCGTTGATGGCCACTGCCCGGCGGCTCAACCATCTGCCCCCCCGCACCGGTGCCCTGAACTCTTACGGACTGCACTTCGGCGACGCCAACTCGGTGTTGTACTACGGCTACTATCCCGGGGGCGACCCCAGGGACCGGCAGTACACCTACTGGGACGTGGACGTGCCGGCCAACGTGGAGCGCATGTATGTGGCGCTAACCTGGATCGAGCCGGCAGCGGGGGCAGGGGCCGATGTCTCGGTCTACGATGACGTTGACCTGTACGTGGACCAGGGTGGCGATGATAACGGTCGGGGTGAATGGCGGGCTATCACGACGGGGGACAACCAGGAGTTCCTGGAGATCGCCAACCCTCCGGCTGGACACTATCACATCAGCGCATTCAACTACTGGACTCCCCAGCCTTATGTTCCGGGTGTGGCAGTGTGCATGAAACTGGGGGAGGACCTGCGGGCAATCGCCGCGCCTACCAATCTGCAGGGGTCGTACACCGGGGATGGAGTGGCCCTCACCTGGGAGGACAACGCGGTGGGCGAGACCGGCTACCAGGTTTTCCGTAGCGTGCAGGGGGCCGGTTGGCAGCATATCGCCGACCTGCCCGCCGACAGCACAGGCTATGTTGACCGTTGGGCGTGCCAGGGCAATGAGAACCGCTATTATGTACGCGCCCAGAGGGACCTGCTGCTGTCCGAACGGAGCAATATCGTGTCGGTGCTGGTGCCCGGTGAATGGAACTCCGAGCCGGTGCACTGGGAGATCAACTACGGCGCCAACTGGGACGCGAGGGGGCAAGTTTACAAGCCGGGCGCTTCGGCCGTACGCCTGCATTTTGCAGTGATCGAGACCGAGCGTTTCTACGACTACCTGTATGGCGGCGTGGGCGAGGGCTGGAGCGGATACTACACCGACGTCACCACCCTGCCCCAGATCGGCCCCTACTACGCCATCTGGCTGGTCTCCAACCAGACCGTGCACGGACGCATCGTAATCGACCGCGTGGAGTGGCAAGGGGTGGCCACCGGTCCGGCCGAGGGCTACTACCAGTTATTCGCCACGGATCCGCATATCCGGTACTACGACGTGCCGGCTGACTCGCCGCTGTGTCCCTACGTAGAGGCGTTGGCCCGGGAAGGGATAGTCTCTGGCTGCTCCTCCACCCCACCCCTGTACTGCCCCGCGAGCCCGGTGACCCGGGGGCAGGCTGCAGTCTTCCTCTGCCGCGCCGCCGGCCTGGCGCCATACTACCCGGCGGTGCCCACCTTCCGAGACGTGCCGGCCTCCCATCCCCTGGCGGGGTTCATCGAGGCCCTGGCCCGGGCCGGTATTACCGCGGGTTGCCGTCCGGGTTACTACTGCCCCGGCGCCTCGGTGACGAGGGGCCAGATGGCGGTTTTTCTCTGCCGCGCTGCCGGCATCCAGCCAAAGACCGGGGGCACCCCCTCTTTTGCCGACGTGCCGGCGACCAGCGGCTACTTCGGCTACGTGGAGGCCGCCTCTGCGGCGGGCATCACCTCTGGCTGTGGGACGGCACCGCCGCGCTTCTGCCCCGACCGGGTGGTGACCCGTGGCGAGATGGCTGTCTTCGTCTGCCGGGGCTTCAATATCGGACTTTGAGGGGACAGTCCCCCGCCGAGATAGCCTGAGCCAAACGGACTATGGCTGCCAGGCGGCTGTTCCTGCTATGCGAACCCTTCCCCTGCGGGGGCAAAGGAACCCAGTTCCTGGTAGCGAATCCCTCGCGCAGTGGCATATGCTGGCGTTGGCCGTGGCGTGCTCCTGGCGCGCCCACCCTTCCCCGGCTGCCCACAAATCTGGTCAGGAGGGTGCCATGAGCAACCTACGGATCCCACTTGCCGTCATGCTGCTGCTGGCACTGGCGGTTTCGACTGCCTGGGGCACGGCGTTTTTCGTGGAGGGCAAGCCCGGGCCCGCCAGCCCGAACACCATCGTGATCCCTCCGCCCAAGAATGGCGCGGCGGCCGCGCCAGCGATCCCCGCGGTGCAGTTGTCCACCGGCGCCTTTGTCCCCCCCGCGGGCATTGACCAGCGCCTCGCCCGCGCCCTCGCCCCGGGCGCGGAGGGAGCGGAGGCGGGGCGGGCGTGCCTGCTCCTATGCAAGGCGCCAGCGCAGTCCCCCATCACCCGCGACCTGGCTGCCTTGGGCGTCCCCGTGCTCGGGGTCTACCCCGAGAACACCTACATCGTACGCGTGCGGGCCGGGCAGTTGGGCGCCCTCGCCGACCGCGCGTACGTGCAGTGGGTGGGGATGCTCCCGGCGCAGTACAAGGTGGCACCTACCCTGGAGGAGGCGGTCGCCGGGCAGAACCAGTACCGCTGGCGGGAGCGGATTTGCGCGGTAGATATTTACGACCCTGCCGATGCCGACCTGGTGGCCGCCCGCCTGGCCGCGGCGGGGATGGTGGTGGAGAACTGGCTGCCTGCCACCAATACCTTCGTGTGCCGGGTGCAGACCGCCGCCCAGGCCCGGGGGTGCGCCGAGTGGAGCGAGGTCGCCTTCCTGGAGCCGGTGCCGGTCGCCCACCCGGACCTCGCCACCAGCGTGGCCCTGTGCGGCCATGCCGACTGGGTGCGTGAGCACACCAACTGGGGCAACGACGGCTGCGTTGGCATGATTGATACGGGCTTCGAAAACGATCATGTCATGTTCAGCGGCGTGATTCCCCCTTATCCGGCACTGTGGTCCAGTGACTTCAATGCCTCGGGAGACGGTGGGGGGTACTTCGTGGATCCGAGCGGTCACGGCACCCACATGGCCGGCATCATCCTGGGGCGGGGCACCACCATCGCCGGCGTGTGCCCCTGGCTTTGCGGCACCGAGTACTTCCGCACCGTGCGTTGTGCCACCGTGAGCAACCCCACGGTGCTCGTAAACGTGGAATCGGCGATGGACTGGCTGGCCACCGACTACAAGGCCAACACCATCAACTGCAGTTGGTCGAACGGTGACAACACCGGCCTCGACCTCACCTCCCGCACGGTGGATGACGTTGTTTGGACGACCCACCAGACCTACGTCTGCTCGGCGGGCAACGGCGGGACTGCCCCGGGCAGCATCGCCGGCCCGGGGGCGGCCAAGAACGCCATCGCGGTGGGCTCGGTCTCCCACGACAGCACTTACACCCTTTCCTACTTCAGCGGCATGGGCCCCACCGCGGACTCCCGGCAGAAGCCCGACGTCTATGCCCCCGGGGAGAGCATTGTCTCTGCGGATGCCTCGGGTTACAGCCTGTACAAATCCATCACCGGCTGCAGCGTGGCCACTGCCCACGTCACTGGCGTCCTGGGCTCCCTCACCTGGTTCCATAACGAAGGGGGCTCCTGGGACATGCGCCGCCTGCCCGCCACCGTCAAGGCTGGACTGATGGCCACCGCCACGCACAAGGACGACCTCCTCCCCACCCGCACCGGGGTCGTGAACTCCTGTGAGCTCCATTCGATTAACGATACCTCCGATGTCACCTACTGCTGGTTCAACAGCCCGGTGGACCCGGGAACCGAGTACATGACTTGGGAGGTAAACGTGCCGGAGAACGTGGCGGAGATGCGGGTGGTGCTGTCGTGGATCGAGCCCGCCGCCCCCGCGGGGGCCAGCTACTCCTGTCTTGACGACATTGACTTGTGGGTGGACGTAGGGGCGGACGACACCAACTACCGTGGCGAGTACTATTCGACGTCGATCTGCGATACCGTCGAGTCGGTAACCATCACCAACCCCACGCCGGGTCGGTACAACATCAATGCCCGCAGGTATTCGGCCTCCCAGCCCTACATCCCCGGGGCAGCCGTCTACGTGCGCTTTGCCGACATCCCGGCTGCCCCCACCAACCTGGCCGCCTCCCTGGCCGGCGCCAACGTGCTGCTGACCTGGAAGGACAACTCCACCCGTGAGAGCGGCTACCGGGTCTATCACCGCACCAGCACCTCCAGCCCCTGGACCCAGATCGCCGACGTGGCGCCCGACAGCACCAGTTACACCCATGCCGCGCCCACGGCCGGCATCACCCACTACTACCAGGTGCAAGCGTACAACACCAACGGCACCACGTTCAGCAACCCGGCCAGCA
>Ga0315298_1001714_pt1 | contig 39237 bp, 39 predicted proteins | sample WHS_1_MG_FD_203077 | JGI IMG/M metagenome (GOLD analysis project Ga0315298, IMG submission 203077) | Extremophilic microbial mat communities from Washburn Hot Springs, YNP, Wyoming, USA - WHS_1_MG | ecosystem: Environmental > Aquatic > Thermal springs > Hot (42-90C) | place: USA: Wyoming... | reverse complement strand
GCACGATGGCGGGCAAATCAGGCTCGTGGATGGGCACCTCACCGGCCCGCAGTCGCGCGACCTTGTCGGCATCCACATCCACACACAGCACCTGGTTACCCACCTGCGCCAGACAGGCACCCGTGACTAGCCCCACGTATCCGGTCCCCACCACTGTCACTTTCATCGCCTACTGCTCCCTTTGTTCCAGCACCACGACCGCCAGGGCATAGCGGCGTTCATCGCTGATGGACAGCCAACTGCGCACACCATCGCCAAGCCCCCGTAAGAGCTGCTGCGCGCGGCCGCCCAGCACCAGTTGCGGACGCCCGGCCGGGTCGTGGCCCACCTGCACATCCATCCAGCGCATTCCATCACTCATGCCGCTGCCTAGGGCTTTAAACGTTGCTTCCTTAGCCGCGAAGCGCCGAGCCAGGAAAGCGGCGCCGGCGACAGCCTCCCTCGGCATTTCCGCAGCCTCCAAAGGCCCCAGCAGACGCTCGGCCAAACGCCCCCCGAAGCGGGCATGGAGACGGGCCATCCGCTCTACAGCGACAATATCGGTCCCCATACCCACAATCATCCCCGGGCCTCCAGCATGAGGCGTTTCATATCCGCCACCGCCGTCGCCATACCAACAAACAGTGCGTGGGCAACGATGGCATGGCCGATATTCAACTCGCGGATATGGGGAATCGCTGCCACTGCCTGCACATTGTGGTAGTCGAGACCATGCCCGGCATTCACCTGCAGGCCGAGGCTATCGGCAAAGCTTACCGCACTGGTGATCAGGCCCAGTTCTTCTGCACGCGCCGCCGCATCAGCGGCATTGGCATAGCGGCCCGTATGCAGCTCGACCACGGGCGCTCCGGTTTCCATCGCCGCCTCTAACTGAAAGGGATCAGGGTCAATGAACAACGACACCCGGATCCTGGCAGCGGCCAGACGCTGACAAACCTCTTTGATACGCGGCAACTGTCCGGCCACGTCAAGTCCGCCTTCGGTGGTCAGCTCCGCCCGACGTTCCGGCACCAAACAGCAATCACTGGGGGCCAGACGTTCTGCCACGCGCAGGGCGCCTTCTTCTACCGCCATTTCCAGATTGAGGCGGGTACGCAGGGTCTGGCTGAGAATTTCCACATCCCGTTCCAGGATATGCCGACGATCCTCACGCAAATGCGTGGTAATGGCATCAGCGCCGGCGCGCTCCGCCACAAAGGCCGCCTCCACCGGGTCCGGATAACGGGTGCCGCGCGCCTGCCGCAACGTGGCAACGTGATCAATATTCACCCCCAAAGCAATCATTCGCCGTGCTCCTCTCTCCGTATCGTCGACGTGGGCTGTGTTCTGCGCAAGTATGCCGCAAGGAGGCGGCGGCTCTCCAGTGGGCGCCCGCCCAGATGGACTTGTAACTCCTGCTCCAAACAGCGCCGCAAAGAGGGCCCCAAGCCTCCCGCATTTCGTGTCTGCATCGCCCCCCGCAACCAACCCAAAGCAGCCGCCTCTAAGGTCACTACCGCGGCATCCGGTGCATGTGCCGGACAGAATACCCCGCGTGCTGCCTGGTAAAACCAATGTTCTGAAAGTGCAGGATCAAGAGATCGACCACACTCCGCGCAGCGTTCCAGGTCGGGTGCCCAACCCAGGTTTTCCAGCAGGCGCCGCTCGAAGCGCCGCAAATACCAACCCTCACCGGGTTCACCGCGTAATACCCTGATCGTTTCTTCATACACCGGAAAGAGCGCAGGAAAGGGGTCGCCACGCTGCGTGAGTCTTAATAGCAGTTCGTTGATATAAAAAAGACTGAGGCCTTGCAGGGCATCCAGTGGCAGCGCCGGCCCAAGCTCTTCCGCCTGCGCCAGCACCGGTAACTCACCCCGCCCCAGCCAACGCACCCATAAGGGGCGCCCCGCCTCAATCCGCGCCAGCGGAGAGCGGGCGCGCCGGGCACCTTTGGCCAATACCCCCAGCCGACCTTGTGTCTGCGTAAACAGTTCGACTACCAGACTGGTATCCCCGTAAGGGTAGCGATGCAAGACCCAGGCGCGATCACCGGCCTCAGTCGTCATACCCCAGCTCGCGCAGGATATTGCGGTCTTCCGACCACTGTTCCTTTTGCTTGACCCACAAGCCCAACCAGACCCGCTCTTCGGTCAACCGCTGCAACGCCTCCCGCGCCCGGCTGCCAATCACCCGCAACCGGCTGCCGCCGTCACCTAAAATAATGGCTTTCTGCCCCGGTCGTCGACAATAAATAGTCGCCTCGATGCGCTGCTGACCGCCTTCCACCTGATAGCTTTCAATGACAACCGCTGTATCGTAGGGCAGTTCGGCACCCAGTTGCCGGAATATTTGCTCGCGGATGATTTCTGCCGCCATAAACCGCAGGTTGCGATCAGTGACCTGATCCTCCGGGAAAGACGCCGGTGCCGGCGGTAACAAGGGCACCAGCACGTCGGCCAGACGCTCCACATCAGCCGCCTTGCGCGCCGACAGCGGTATGACCGCCGCGAATTCTCCACGCTCCGCCAACGTTTGCAAATAGGGAAACAGCCGCGCCTTGGCCGTCACCCGATCCACTTTGTTGACCACAGCCACCAGCGGAATACCGACCCGCTGTAACCAGCGCAAGGCCTCCGCATCATCATGGGTCCAGAGCAGTGCTTCTACCACCAGCACGCCCAGATCCGCAGACTCCAGCGCACCTCGGGTAGCCCGCAGCAGATGCCGGTTCAGACTGCGATAACCGCTATGCACGCCCGGCGTATCCAGAAACAGCAGTTGCCCATCGGGTCGGCTGAGAATCCCGAGAATCTGATCACGCGTTGTCTGCGGCCGCGGCGCAGTGATGCTGATTTTCTGCCCAACCAGATGGTTCAGTAGGGTAGATTTACCGACGTTAGGGCGCCCGAGCAGCGCCACATGCCCGCTGCGATACCCTTCGTCAGGAACAACAACATCCATAACATCATCCACGCACGGCCCCCTGCAGTTGTGCCAGCATCAGCGCCGCGGCCTGCTGTTCTGCTTTCCGCCGACTGCCATTCTCCGCTTCGGTAGCTTCGGCGCCCGGCACACTACAACGCGCCACAAAACGTCGCTCATGGGCCTGTCCTTTTTCTTCCACCATCGTATAGATGGGAAGAGGACGTCCCTGCCCCTGCAGGAATTCCTGCAACTGCGTTTTGGGATCACGCAACTCTTCACCACCCAGATGATCGGTCATCAGGGGTTCAACCAGTTGCGCGACAATACTTTCTGCCGCCGCAAAGCCGCCATCAAGAAAGGCCGCGCCAATCACCGCCTCCAGAGCATCGGCACGGATGGAGTCGCGCCGCGCGCCGCCGCTGCGTATTTCTCCGGGACCGAGGATCAGGGAATCGGCCAGGGCGATCTTTCCGGCAATCTCCGCCAGGGTTTCCTCACGAACCAGCCGCGCCCGCATCCGCGACAGGTCCCCTTCACTTACCTTGGGAAAGCGGGCAAAGAGCTTCGCTGCCACTACAAAATTCAACGCCGCGTCACCCAGAAACTCCAGCCGTTCATTATGCTGGGCACCCGCACTCCGATGCGTCAGCGCCTGCAATAGCAAGGATTGCTCACGAAAATGATAGCCGACCGACTGTTGCAGCCCTTCTAAGACACCCATAAATGCAGACTCAGTAATCCAAAAGTGTGAAAGGAAAAATTATATCATAGATGGAAAAGCCTTTTTCAATGTCCTACGGCTTCAAAATGAAGCAGCAGACTGATATTGGCTATCAAAGGCACAATCTTGTCATAACTGATGGTAATCAACGCCGGTCCGATACCACTTTTCTCGATCTGGATGTCCTTCTGCGGGATATTGATCATGGCCACCCCTAGTCTACTGTTCAGGTTATGGCGAATTTGTGATGCAGACTCTTCCGGCCCAGACTGTTGTGCCTGCTGGCTAACGATATTCTTCAAAGACCAGTAATCATAGTAGGACGGCATCACCTTCACCACAAAGGCGACAAGAAACACGAGGATCAACAGCCAGAAAATCACACCGATGAACGAGACGCCTGCCTCCCCGGAATGCCGGGGCATTATGGATCGCGTGCCTTGGGCACGCGGGCCAAAGGCTTTCTTTATGATCAGGGTATTTAGAATCGATTTGCGCATTCCGAGCCCTCCTGGAGCCTGGATTCATCTGTACCTCTTATTTAGTCCTGAATAATGATTTTGCAAGTGCGGCACGCAAATTCAGGATGCCCCATCTAATGAACGACCAATCTGCTTCCAGCGGATAGACCAGTCCTCGGCATTCCAGGAGAACCACACAAACATCGCCTTCCCGACGATATTACGCTCTGGCACCACGCCCCAGAAACGGCTGTCATTACTATTATCCCGGTCATCGCCCATCATGAAATAGGAATGGGGCGGCACCTTGTATGGCCCGAAATTCATCTGGGCTTCCGGCGTATCAAATTCGATAATATGGAACTTGTGACCCCCGAGCTCCTGCTCATATTCTTTGGTGGGAATCACCATGCCTTCGGCGCCCTGCCCCTCGGGCTTATAATTAAAGGTTCTGATAAATTTTTGTGGCACCAGTTTGTTGTTGATGTAGAGTGCATCTCCCTTCACCTCAATCGTGTCGCCCGGCAGGCCGATGACCCGCTTGATGTAGTCGACACGCGGATTTTTGGGATAACGGAACACCATGACATCACCAGCCTCTACCGGGCTGCCCTGGGTAATGGGTGTGTGAATCAAGGGTAGCCGCAATCCCCATTGGAATTTGTTGACCAACACAAAGTCCCCCACCCGCAAGGTCGGAATCATGGACCCGGAGGGTATCTGAAAGGGCTCAAACAAAAAGGCGCGGATCAGAAAAACGATAAGCAATACCGGAAAAAAACTCCGGGCATACTCGACAACAACGGACTCTCTGGCTTCGGCAGGCCGCTTCTTTCGCAAAAACAGGAGATCCACCAGCCAGATCAGGCCGGAAAGCACAACCGCCAGAAACAACCCCAGGGTAAAATCCATCAGTACCTATCCTTCACTCTGTGCATAACCAAAATCAGCCTCCACATAATTTCCGCAGAGCGCGTTTTATCTCTTGTCACTTTTCAGCACTGCCAGAAAAGCTTCCTGAGGAATCTCCACATGACCGATCTGCTTCATGCGTTTTTTGCCCTCTTTCTGCTTCTCCAGCAATTTACGTTTGCGCGAAATGTCACCGCCATAACACTTGGCCAGCACATTCTTGCGCATGGCTTTGACCGACTCCCGGGCGATGACTTTGGCCCCTATGGCGGCCTGAATAGCCACCTCGAACATCTGCCGGGGAATCAGATCACGTAAACGGGCCACCAGTTCCCGTCCGCGCCGTTCGGACACATCGCGGTGCACAATCCAGGACAGCGCATCCAGCTTTTCACCATTGATGAGGATGTCCATTTTCACCAGCGGCCCGCTCTCGAAACGCGCAAATTCATAATCCATGGAGGCGTAGCCCCGACTCACCGATTTGAGACGGTCAAAAAAATCTAGGACGACTTCGTTGTGCGGCAACTCATAGCGCAGCATCACCTGTCCGCCGGTGAACTGCATATTCTTTTGCCGCCCGCGCCGCTCTTCGCAGAGGGCAATCACCGGCCCAAGATAGCTTTCTGGCACCAGGATATTGGCCGTAATCACCGGCTCGCGAATATCCGCAATTTTTTGTGCCGGCGGCAACTCGGCAGGGTTGGAAATTTTCAGCACCTGCCCATCCGTAGTAACCACCTCATAGATCACGGTAGGTGCGGTACTGATCAGCTCAAGCTGATACTCGCGTTCCAGGCGCTCCTGCACGATTTCCATGTGCAACAGTCCTAAAAATCCGCAACGGAAACCAAAACCCAGGGCTTGTGAAGTCTCTGGCTCAAACTGCAATGCCGCATCATTCAGCCGCAATTTCTGCAGCGCCTCGCGAAAATTTTCATAGTCCGCCGAGTCCACGGGATAAAGCCCGGTGAACACCTGCGGCTGCACCTCGCGAAAACCCGGCAGCGGCGCACTTGCGGGGCGGTCCTGCTCCGTCAGCGTGTCCCCCACCCGGGCGCCTTCAATGGTCCGCACGCCTGCAATGACAAAACCCACCGCACCGGTCTCCAGAGCCGGAACAGTCAGGGATTTTGGGGTAAAAACACCAACCTTTTCGACCACATAAGATTTCTGTCCCGCCATCGTCAGGATACGCTGGCCCGGACGGACCGAACCATTCATCACCCGCACCAAAACCACGGTCCCCAGGTAATTATCGAACCAGGAGTCGATGATGAGGGCTTGTAACGGTGCGTCCGGATCGCCTTGGGGCGGCGGGATACGCTCCACCACCCGCTCCAGAATCTCTCGAATACCGATGCCCTCTTTGGCACTGGCCTCTACGGCGTCGTCAGCGGGCAGCCCGACAATTTCTTCAATCTCCCGGCGCACCCGCTCCGGATCGGCAGCCGGCAAATCAATCTTGTTCAGGACGGGTAGAATCTCCAGATCGTGTTCGAGCGCCGTATAACAGTTGGCCACACTTTGCGCCTCCACGCCCTGCGAAGCATCCACGACCAGCAAAGCCCCCTCACAGGCGGCCAGAGAACGGCTGACCTCGTAAGAAAAATCCACATGGCCCGGCGTATCAATGAGATTGAATTGGTACTCCTGCCCATCTGCGGCACGAAACTGCAAGCGCACACTCTGTGCCTTGATGGTGATTCCACGTTCCCGTTCGATGTCCATGGTATCCAGCACCTGGCTGGACATTTCCCGCTCGGTCAGCGCCCCGCAAAGACGGATAAACTGATCCGCCAGCGTGGATTTGCCGTGATCCACATGGGCGATAATAGAAAAATTACGAATATGTTGCTGTTCAGTCATATGACCTATCAATTCATGGGCGCCTGGCGGCCATTACCGCCGCGTCAGACACCATAACAAAAAGGGCTGGTATAAACACCCAGCCCTTCGCGGCTATCACCTGCATCAATGCGGCAGCGAAAGTACCAGATAAAAACTCCCTTCACCGCGCCGCACCAGCACCGGTATCGGCTGACCTGCCGGCAACACCGCCACCAGCTTCTGCAAATCGGCAGCATTGGCAATCTGCTGTTGTGCTACCTGCAGAATCACATCGCCGGGACGAATGCCAGCTTCCGCTGCCGGACCTACACCAACGCCGAGGACGAGAACGCCGGTATTCACATTCAGTTGCTTACGTGCTTCCGCCGTCAGCGGACCCACCTGCACGTTCAGTCGTTTAATTTCGCCCTTCTGCGCCGGGCTGCCGGGCGCGGTGGATTCCGCTGCATTCTCCAGATTACCGGGCAGACTCTCTACCACGATGTTGAGGGTCATGGCTTTGCCATCACGGATGACACCCAACTTCGCCTTGAAGCCCGCGGGTAATGCCCCCACCAGCGGCGGCAACTGACCCGAGTTGTAGATAGGTTGGCCACCAAAGGAAACGATGACATCCCCTGGTCGTAGCCCTGCCTTGGCGGCCGGACCATCAGGTACCACCTGCGACACCAGCGCACCTATCGGCTCCTTCATGTGGAAGGACCTCGCAAGATCCATGCTGACGTCCTGAATCATGACCCCGAGCCAGCCAAAATGCACTTTTTGATGTAACTTTAACTGCTTGGCGGCATCCATAGCGACATTAATGGGGATGGAAAAAGACAACCCCATGTAGCCGCCACTACTGGTATAAATCTGGTCGTTGATACCGATCACCTGACCACGCATGTTGAAGAGCGGGCCACCGGAGTTGCCGGGGTTAATCGGCACATCCGTTTGAATAAACGGGATATAAGGGTCATCCGGCAAAGGTCGCGAGGTCGCACTGACCACACCCTGGGTCACGCTGTTCTCAAAGCCAAAGGGCGATCCTACTGCCAGTACCCATTGCCCGACCTCCAGCTTGCTGGAATCACCAATTTGTACCGTTGGCAGATTTTTCGCATCGATTTTAAGCAACGCAACGTCCATGCGCGTCGATAACCCCACCAGGTGGGCCGTGTATTGATGGTGATTGGTGAGGCTGACAATGATCTTCTGGGCACCCTTCACCACATGCGCCGCCGTCACAATATAACCATCGGGACTGACGATAAATCCGGAACCCAAAGACTGCACCTGGTATTTCTGACCGGCTCCGGGCGCTCCCTGAGGGCCACCCGGCTGCCCTGGCGCGCCAAAGAAGGGCGCGAAAAACTGATTCAGGGGAGAGTTCGGCGGGAATGGCGAGCCCGTATTGCGCGCCACCCTGGTCTCTGTCGTGCTGATGTTCACCACGGCAGGTCCATACTGTTTGACGATGGGCGTAAAATCAGGCAAACCTACCAAAGCCTGACCGTTGGCACCGACATCCGCCCAAGCAGGCGCCACCGTCCCTATGCTCAGTCCCAAACCTACACAAAGCGCCACTGCAAGGCGCTGTCTACCCAGCACGCGATTTTTCAAGAAACCCCCTCCCAACCATCCAATTTATTACTCAATCTAAGACCGTGTCTATCATCTCGGTATCTGCTGTACTTAGCAACAGTCGCCGCCTCTCGCGACTATGCGCTCCGGCGTTCATTTTAACTGACGCCGATTCTAGGGATTACCTGCAGGAAAAGCCATGGAAGCTGCGCTGATACCCGCCGCAGGCGTATAGGCCGTACTCTCCAGACCAGACTGACCCGAACCATAGGCGGAGGAAACTTGCGAAGAGACAAAGTAGTTACCACTGCCGGGCACCCAGAGCCGTTGAATATCTCTCTGGATAAGTATATCTGTGCCGGAGGGGCGCGGCGTAAAGCCGGCTACGGGACGCAGATGGAATTCGTCACTGCGGGACGAAAAGCCCCTCAGCATGGCCGTCTGTGCATAATGGCCGGACCCGCTGCCGGCGGCGGGTTGATCTGACACGATGTTATGCGGCAAGACGCCCACCAGAGTTACTGACACCACCAACACCGCAGCAACGGAACCCGCCTTAATCCAGAAATTCCCGGAAATACCCCGCCGCTGCGCGTTCTGCGGGGCCAGGATACTGGGTTCGCTCACAATCGTCCAGGCAACCCGGTCTGCAAAATCAGCCGACGCTAACTGGACCCCTTTCCGGTCATTTTGCAGAAGAAAGGAGATGCGATACTGAGACTCCCAGGCCTCCCTCAATCCGCGCTCACTTTGTAACCGTGCGGCTAAGCGGTTGGCGCGCAATCCGGTCAGCTCGCCTTCCATGAACGCCATCAGTTCTTTTTGCGTTTCATCGTTCATGACTTTTCCTGCTCTAACAAAGGGGCCAAAACCTTGGCAATCGCTTCACGCGCCCGAAAGATCCGGGACCTCACCGTTCCCACCGGACACTCCATGATCTGGGCAATTTCGTCGTAACTCAAGCCTTCAAACTCCCGCAAGGTCACCGCCATGCGCAAATCTTCCGGCAACGCCGTCAGTGCCGTATCGATATGTTCTGCCAATTCCTTACTGAGCAACAGCCCTTCTGGGGTATCGTACTCCCTTAGTCCATCGGCACTGGCAAATTGTTCCGCATCTTCTGTTTCTGCATCCACAATAGAAACTTGGCGGCCCTGGGCTACGAGATGATTTTTTGCCGTATTGACGGCAATGCGGTACAGCCAGGTATAGAAAGCGCTGTCGCCGCGGAAATTGGCGAGCGCACGATAGGCTTTGACAAAAGCTTCCTGGGCCACATCTTCAGCCTCCTCGGGCGTGCGTACGAAACGTCCGACTAGGGAAATCACCTTGTGTTGGTATTTGCGTACCAGGAGATCAAATGCCCCCTTCTCTCCCTTTTGCACGCGCTGGACGAGGAGCAGGTCACTGGGTGCGCCATGCTCCTGACCACCCGCCGTGCTGCGTCCCATAATCTTACCCATTCGGCCTTTTCCTTCCCTTTGTTCTTTAGGTGCCGTTCTTCACCTTATCAGACTGCCATCGTATCATGACCCCTCCCAATTCTCGCAACGCTTGCGCCCGACACATCTCCCAGGACAGCAAATGCCTTTTTTCGACTTTCTCATTATCGGCTCCGGCGCCGCCGGACTCAGCACCGCCCTGGGTCTCAGCCGCCTTGGCCAGGTAGGCATTGTGAGCAAAGGACGGGCGGAGGATTCCGCCAGCGACTGGGCGCAGGGTGGCATCGCCGCGGTCATGGATATGGACCACGACAGCATTGCCCTACACATCGAGGATACGCTGGGAGCCGGTGCCGGACTATGTCACCCGGAGGCAGTTCGGCAAATTATTGGCCGCGGCCCGGAGGCGGCGCATCAATTAATTGACTGGGGAGTGCCCTTTGATCGCCAGCCGGACGGAAACTGGCATCTCACCCGTGAGGGCGGACACCAGGCGCGCCGGGTACTGCACAGCGCTGACACTACGGGCCACGCCATCGAGAGTACCTTGCTGCGAAGGGCTCTGGCCGAGCCTGCCGTACAGATAGCTGAAGAACACTACGCCAGCGATCTTTGGCTCAGCGCGGGCCGTTGCGCGGGCGCCTGGGTACTCGCTCCCGGAGACGACCGTCCGGAGTTGTGGACGGCACGGGCGGTAATTCTCGCCAGTGGCGGGGCGGGTCAATTGTATCTGCACACCAGTAATCCACTGGTGGCCACCGGGGACGGCATCGCACTCGCCTATCGGGCAGGTGCGGAAATCGCCAATCTGGAGTTCATCCAGTTTCATCCCACTACGCTCTACCAGCCGGGTAGTGCACCTTTTTTGCTTTCTGAGGCCTTACGCGGTGAGGGAGCGCTCTTACGACTGCCGGACGGCAGTACTTTTCTGGAACATTATGACCTCCGTGCCGAGCTGGCACCGCGGGATATTGTCGCGCGTGCGATTGATGCGGAGATGAAGCAGCATCACCTCGCCTATGTCACTCTAGACATCAGCGCGCAGCCCGGCACCCTGGTGCAGCAGCATTTTCCGGCTATTTTCGCGCACTGCCGGGCACAGGGCTATGACCTGACACGAGAGCCGATTCCGGTGGTCCCTGCCGCCCACTATACCTGCGGCGGTGTAGTCGTAGATGCGGCGGGACGCAGCACCATCCCGGGACTCTATGCGGCGGGCGAAGTCAGCTCCACCGGGCTGCACGGCGCCAATCGTCTCGCCAGCAATTCGCTGCTGGAATGTGTGGTGGGTGCGGCAGCGATCGTCGCGGATCTGGAAGGACAGTCGCACCTGCCAGACAGGCCTCGTCAGTTGCCCGTGCCGTCGCCAAGGCAGGTGAAAACCGTTGTGTGCGCCACAGAGATCACCACCCTGCGGCAGATATTGCAAGCCGGTATGTGGCAAGCGGCAGGCATCATCCGCAATGATCAGAACCTGCGGGCGGCCAGCGCGCGTTGGAATGAACTGGCTACGCGCATCGGCGATGCCCTGTGCGGGCCGCGGTCCTATCAGGAGCTGCGTAATCTGCGCCAATGCGCGGAAATCCTCACCCGTTCCGCGCTGTTACGCGAAGAATCCCGCGGCTGTCATTTCAATAGTGACCACCCGCAATGCAGGGATGTGGCAGCGGACAGTATCAGCCAGCGGGATCAGCAGGGTCCGGTGCTGCGTTCCATTCCTGGCGCAGCCTGAGCCGCCAGCGCCGCCACAGATCATCGTCTGTCGTGAAGAGGCCGATCAGCACATGGCGGCGACCATCGCTACCCTGTAGGGGAATCACCCCCAGACGCGGGTGCAGAAACGGGCGATCGCGAGGCTGAATATGCACCACGCTGCCATCATCCATTTGTACCTGCAGGTCGCTCTCTATGCCGATCAGGATCGCCTCCGGCACGGCCTGGCCGACGCGCTGACGCAAAGGACAGCGCCAGACGATCCACGCCAGCAGCACGGCAAGCAGTGCTAAACCCCAACGCCAGTCATGGACCATCGTAAAACCCGCGCAGAGCAAAGCCAGTGCACAGGGAACACTCTGTAGCCAGCGCTGTCGCCGGGCGCTGCCGAAGGAAAGAATCGGCAAGACTTTGTCGCAGTCATCCAGGAGGGTATGATCGGAGCCATGCTGTTTCAGCAACTGGGAGTCGAATCGCATGTCTTCAGCCGTCATTACCTTTACCCCCCTGCATACGGAACTGGGTCTGATTCACGCCTACGGTGTGGATGCCGAAAAGTTTTTACAAGGGCAATTCTCTAACGATCTGCATGCCCTGGCCAGTGGTCACGGCCAGTGGAGCAGCTACAGTACGGCTAAAGGGCGCATGATCGCGAATTTTTACGTGCAGCGCGACGGCGATGGCTTTTGGTTGAGTCTGGCCGCCGATATGGCCGACATAGTCATCGAGCGCCTGCGCAAGTTCCGGATGATGGCCAAGCTGGAGATTGAGCGGGGGGAACCGGAATCCGCATTACTAGCCGTCTACGGCAGCGGTGCGGGTGGCCTGCTCGACCACACCTTCAACATAGCATTGCCGGAAGCCGGCAACAGCGGCGTGGTCGACGACGACAGGATCATTACCCGCCTGCCCTGGGTGGATAAAGAAGCCTTTCTGATCATTTTGCCCGCATCCCGTGTCGAAGCGCTCAGCACAGAGTTGGCGGCGGCTGGCGCGCGGGCCGGATCTGCGGAGGATTGGCGATTGCAGGCCATTCACGCTGGCATCGGCATGATCAGCAGCGCCACCACAGAAAAAATCATTCCCCAGGAGCTGAATCTGGAGGTATTGGGCGGCATCAATTTCAAGAAGGGCTGCTACCCAGGACAAGAGATCGTCGCCCGCTCCCACTATCTCGGCAAGCTCAAGAACCAGACTTATCGGATCGCGGCGCCGGCGCCGCTGCGGGCGGGTGAAGAAGTCTTCTGCACCAGCATGGGTGAACAGAGCATTGGCATCGTCATCAATGCGGCACCGGATCCTCAGGATGGCTTTGCAGCGCTGGCCGTTGTACGCGCCGCTAACGCCGGGGAAGCCCTGATGGCCGGGGTGCCGGACGGTACGCCTTTGAGCTTAGGGAAACTTCCCTACCCCCTGCCCCTGGACGTCGCCAGGGAAGGATAATCCATGTGGGGTCTGGTGGCAGGCATTGTCAGTTATCCGGTATTTGCCTGGTATAGCAAGCGTTACCTGGATGAGCAGGGACTGGAACGCGGTTTTACCCGCATGACACTGGTGTTTATGGTGGCCACCCTACTCTCTTCGGCGCTCGGTTACGGGGTGTCGTGGGTGACCAGTACGCCGCAGAGTCGCAGCAGTCAGGCCCGATTGCAAAAAGCGAGCACAGTGGTGCTGGATGACGACTTAAAGTGCGCGCAGGACCCCGCCGGCGCCGCCTGCCAGTCCAGTGCGCAGCAGGCTAAGGCCCTGGAGCAAAAACTGCTGTCCGGCCTCAGCGGCGATCGGCAAAATTAGCGGGACACTACAGTGGCTTGGCGGAATGTGGCGAAATGGCTGAGCTGTCCGCCCCGCTGTAAAAGCTCTCCATAGGTCCCCGACTCTACAATCCGCCCCTCGTCGAGAAGGTGAACGCAATCCATGTGCTCCAGACCCACCAGACGATGGGTAATATACAGGACGGTGCGCCCTTCCATGATCTGGCGCAGATCTTTGAGGAATTCCATCTCCGTCACCGGATCGAGCCCTTCGGTCGGCTCATCCAGAATCAGCCAGGGGGCATCCTTAAGAATCGCCCGGGCGATGGCCACCCGCCGACCCTGACCGCCGGAGAGCTTCACGCCCCCTTCGCCGACAATGGTATCCAGACCCTGAGGCTGACTACGCACGAACTCCGCAAGCTGCGCCGTGGCCAGTGCGGACCAAAGCTCATCCTCTTCCGCCTCGCCCTTGGCCACCAGCAGGTTGTCGCGAATCGTACTGTGGAAGAGATAGGAACGCTGGGATACTACCGCGAAATATTCGCGCAGATTGTCTGCCGGGAAATCCCGCAACTCATGGCCACCCAAACACGCGCTGCCCGACTGATAGTCGTAGAAACGCAGCAGCAGGTTGGCGAGACTGCTTTTGCCAGCTCCCGTCACTCCCAGTACCGCAACCCGTGCGCCCGCCGGGATGCTGAGGTCTACGCCGGCCAGGGCATCGCATTGGGCATCAGGATAGCGCAGGTGCAGGCTCTTGAGCTCCAGATCCGGCCGGTCCACCTGCGGTGCGGGTCCCGATGCATCAGGGAAAGGCAGGGGCGTATCCGCCACCGCAAAAATACGGCGTGCGGCCGCAAGGGTCTGCCCCAAAAACTGAAAGGCCAGTGGCAGGGCCGCAATGGCCTCGAAAGACCCCATCACGCCCAGGGCAAAGAGGGGCAAGTCTGAACGACCCAAAGCCCCGTCGTGGACCAACGGAATCGCCAGCACCACAATGACCCAGACCGCCAGATTGCCCATGAACCCCATACTGGCGCTGCCGAAACCGGCGATCTGCGCCATACGCGCCTGCCGCCGAAGTAGCGCATCGTTGAGCATACCCGTACGCCGCAGTATCTCCGGTCCGGCGTTATAGGTCAGCAGCTCACCCATACCCTGCATACCATCCACCACTTGTACCCGGTAATCTGACTGAATGGTGGTCATCTCCGCGCCACTGCGCGCGCCCAGCCGCTCGGTGAGCAGCGGCAGAAGCAGGCCGGTCACGGCGAGGAAGAGAAAGAGCGCAATGGCCAGTTGCCAGGAGAAAAAAGCGAAGACGCCCGCCATCACCAGCGTCGCGACTCCGGCCACCAGGAAAGGGGTGAAGACACGCAGGTAAAAATTGTTCAGGGTGTCGATATCGGCGACGATGCGCGAGAGGATGTCGCCGGAACGATAGCCTTGCAAGCCGGCAGGTGCGAGCGGCTCCAGTCGGGTATAGAACCAGGTGCGTAGTTGTGCCAGCAGACGAAACGTCGCTTCATGGGTGACAATGCGTTCCAGCCAGCGCGAGATAACCCTGGTCGTCGCAAAAGCGCGCACCCCGGCGGCTGGCAGGAAAAAGTTATACAAATTCAGAGTGGCATAACCGCCCAGACCGGCCAGCGCGGCACTCGCCAGAAACCAGCCGGAGAGGGCCAGCAGGCCGAAGTTAGAAAGAATGGTCAGCAAGGCCAGGAAGGCCCCCCCCAGCATCCAGAACTTGAAGGATCCGAACAGTTTCAGCAGACGGTAAAGATCACGCACGGTCCCCCCGATAGGCTGCTACGAGCCTTGCATAGACGCCACCGGTGGCCAAAAGTTCGCCGTGAGTACCGGCTTCGACCACTTTCCCGGCATCCATGACCAGGATGTAATCAGCGCGCTCTGCCGTCGCCAGACGGTGGGCAATGACGATGGCCGTTCGTCCCTGGACGAGTCGCTGCATGGCATCCAGGACCAGTGACTCGTTTTCCATATCCAGGTTAGCCGTGGCCTCATCCAGAATGAAGAGCGGCGGATTTTTGACAAAGGCACGGGCCAAGGCGACCCGCTGAATCTGACCGCCGGAAAGGCCCTGCCCCAAGTCGCCCACGGGGGTATCAAAACCTTGCGGCAAGGCATCAATGAATTCCAGCGCATGGGCGTTCTTCGCTGCCTCTCGCAGGGTGGCCATATCCGCATCAGGACGGCCGATGCGGATATTTTCGGCGATAGTACCGTGGAACAGGCGTGGATTTTGCGGTACCCAGGCCAGTTGCCGCCACCAGCTCTCCCGCTCCAGGGCACGCAAAGGAATCTGGCCATTGATCAGGATTTCTCCGGAATCCGGTTGCACAAAGCCGAGTAAGGCATTGGCCAGGGTGCTCTTACCCGCACCACTGGCGCCGACCAGCGCGGTAACCTTGCCCGCCGGAAAATCGGCGTTCACGCCGGCCAGCGCTATCCTGCCTTCCTCATAGGAGAAATGCAGGTCGCGCACCGCGAGGCTGATAGCCTGTGTACCGGCGTAAGCCACTGGCCGCCGCTCCTGCTCCGGTAACGGCATGTCGAGAATTTCGAAGATGCGTTTGGCGGCGGCAATGGCGCCCATCCGCGCATGATAATAGGTGGCAAGGCCACGCAGCGGGTTAAAATACTCCGGCGCCAGCAAAAGAATGAAGAACGCGGTGTAAAAAGTGACCGAGGAATGGACTTCCAACAGGCGCGCACCCAGCGAGACGGCCACCAATGCAATAGACAGGCTCGCAAAAAATTCCAGCACCGCCGAAGTGAGGAAGGCCACCCGTAACCCGGCCATCGTCGTGCGCCGATAATCGTCAGAAATGCGCGCAACGATCTCCATCTCGTCCTTGGCGCGACCGAAAATTTTTAGCGTGGTCAGGCCCTGTACCACGTCCAGAAAATGGGCACTCATCAACAGCATCTTGCGCCACTGGCGCTGATTGATGGCCTCCGCCTGGTAACCCACCAGCACCATAAAGAAGGGTACCAACGGCCCGGCGATGAGAAGAATCAATCCGCTGATCCAGTCTGCAGGGAAGACAAACACGAGAATAGCCAGCGGTATGAGGCTGACCAAAGCCATTTGCGGCAGGTAGCGCGAAAAATAGGGCTCCAGCGCCTCCACGCCTTCAATCATGGTGCTGGCGATGTCGGCGCTACGCTCACCCGCCACGGCCACCGGCCCCAGGCTCAGAAGGTGGGCAAGCAGGTGCTCGCGTAGGTAGGTTTTGATACGCGCGCTGGCACGGAAGGCCACCAGCTCGCTCGCCCAGGAAAACCCCGCACGGACAACGAAAAGACCGAGCATGGCCCAGAGCAGCGGCATCACGGCCGCCAGATCCCAGCCATGAAAAGAGACGTCATCGACGATATGCGCCAGCAGGAAGGCCTGGAAGATAATCAGCAGGCCGGAGGCCAGGCCCAGCCCGATGCCGAAATAGAGCGTACCCCTGGTGCGCCGTCCCTCCTGCATCAACCGCTGATCCATCCGCTGTGCTTGTGCCATCATCAACCTCTAATATAACCAGCGTACTCTAGCACAAGGCGAGTGCCTGCCCACCATGCCTGAAGGTCAGCAGATGGGCGCATCCAGAAACAAGGTAAGCACCCCCGTATAACCATATATTTTATCGTGTGAAATCTCACCGTTGGCAAAAAAACCCACCAGCGGGAAGTCGCCCAGAGCCTCCTGGATAACCCGCAATTCCGCAGAATCGGGTCCAAACAGGCTCTCGCCGCGCCCCAAACACGAGAAATAGAGGCCACCGCGAATCCTCCGCCCATCCGCCAGATGACTAATTTCTGTGAGCATACGCTCTAGGTCCTCGCGCGCCGTGCTGCCGTCCCGCTTGCAGAACATCAGAGTCTGACCGGCCTCCACATATTCCCCGATTGCCAGCAGCTTACGGTCGACATCAATACCGATCAGGTTGCGTACCGTGTAGTCGCCGCGATCATCGTTTTTTACCGGCAGCGCCACAAAAATGAAACCCGCCGCCCGCTGCAAATCCCGGGAGAGGATGTCGCCGACCTCTTCATAAAACACATCCAGTGCCGGGCGGTCATCCAGCCGGGCGATCACGTTGTTCTTGCCTTCGGCAATTTGATGGACAGGACCGATGGGGCTACAGCCTTGGGTCAGGCGGGTGACGATGGCGATCTCTTCGCTGAACGTCACCCCACTCAGCCCGCCATGCACGACCTTATCGGCAAGCTGCGCACCGTTGGCACGACTGCTGCTGATCCCTCCAGTGAGGAAACCACTACTCACCTTTCCGGCAAAATCACGGACCAGATCAGGCAGATCTGGCGTCTGGGAGTCACCATGGACGATGGCGAAGTAAGGCGGACGACTAGGGAGAGTTGTTAGATCCTTGCCGGGTTGGTAAGGCTTCATCCCTGCAAACAGGTGAAACTCCGTCTCCGGGAAATCGGTCACCATAAAGGCCAGTGCCGGTTCATCCAGGTATTCCTGAGCAGTCGCACAGATGCCAATCCCCACGCAGCCCGTCCAATGCGGCACGCCGGTTTGTTCTCGCACAGCGCTCAGGATTTCCGGCAAATCAGACTCAAAGCGGTCGCTGACGTAGAGGAAGCCCAGCGTACCGCCCCGCACCCGCGGACCCGCCATCTCCATAGCAGCGGACAAAGCCGTACGCCAATCCGCATCACGGGCATGGCCGTAGGGGAAAAGCCGTTCATTGTGCAAAGGGGCACCTCATTAGTTTTTATAGTGTGACGAGCAAGAATGCCGAGGGTTGGTATATCTGGACGGTACCTGTTGAGAACAGGTGCATACAATGCACAGACATTGATTGTCGGGGAGAAAAAAGGCTGAGCAGCCTTTTAATTTGGTGGAGCCAAGCGGGATCGAACCGCTGACCTCTTGAATGCCATTCAAGCGCTCTCCCAGCTGAGCTATGGCCCCGATGCGGCGTAATATATGGGTTCATGGGGATGATGTCAAACATTTTTCGTGTGCACCTGTCCATCAGCAGCATGCGCTCAAAGGTCCACGACCATACCGTCATAGGCGGGAATGATCGACTCCGGTAACTCCGCAGCCAACGTCGCATAATCAATATCATGGGTCATATGGGTAAGAATGGTCCGCTCTGCGCCAATACGCCGCGCCCAGTACAGGGCCTCTTCCACGTTAAGATGGGTGGAATGCTCTTCATAACGCAGGCAGTCAAGAATCAGGATTTTCAGCCCCTGCAACAGCGTCAGACTACTATCGGGAATAGTTTTTAGATCAGTAAGATACGCCGCATCATTAAAACGGTACCCGAGAATAGGCAGATGACCGTGCATCACGGGTATCGGCGTCACCTCAACCCCACCAAAGGTCTGCGGCGATGCCATCCGGTGCATGGATAGCGAAGGTTTCGCCCAAGTGATATCCGGCGGCTGGAAACAATAGCGAAAACGGCTCTCCAGCTCCGTTGCCGTGCGCCCATCCGCATAACAAGGGATCACGACCATCTGCGCAAAATTGAAGGCACGCAGGTCGTCGACACCATTGATATGATCGGCGTGGAAATGGGTATAGAGCACAGCGCTCAGTGCCTGCACACCGGCGTGCAACATCTGCTGACGCAGATCCGGACCGGTATCTACCAGCAGATCAACCCCCTCATCCTGCACCAGAATACTGGCTCGCAGGCGGCAGTTGCGTGGGTCAGCGCTGCTACAAACCGGGCAATAGCAGGCAATCACTGGTGTTCCGGCACTGGATCCCGTACCGAGGAACACAATCTTCATGCCGCTACCGCGTGCTTAAACAGGGCGTGGAAATTGGCCGTGGTCTGCGCGGCGATATCCTCCAGCGTCTCACCCCGCAACGCCCCGAGAAAGGCCGCGACATGCGCGACAAAAGCAGGCTCGTTGCGCTTGCCGCGTTGCGGCATGGGGGCCAGATAGGGCGCGTCCGTCTCCACCAGCAGGCGATCCGCCGGCACCTTCCTGGCCACCGCCTGCAATTCAACGGACTTCTTGAAAGTCACAATACCGGAAAAGGAGATATAAAAGCCCATATCCAGGGCCGCCTTCGCAAAATCCCAGTTTTCGGTGAAGCAATGGATGACGCCGCCGGCTGCCGCCGCATCTTCACTGCGCAGCATGGCGATGGTGTCCGCCGCCGCCGCACGGGTATGGACGACCAGCGGCTTTCCCGTAACCTTGGAGGCGGCAATATGCCGGGCAAATCGCTCCCGCTGCCAGGACAAATCCCCTTCACTGCGGAAATAATCCAGGCCGGTCTCGCCGACGGCCACTACTTTGTCTGCCGCCAAGGCGGCGAGCAGATGCCCCCATTCCGGGGTCTCTACTGCGGGTTCATTGGGATGCACACCCGCCGCCGCCCACACGCCGGGGTACTCGGCAGCCAGCGCCTGCACCCGCGGCCAGTGCGCCTCGACGACCGCCGCAATCAGTATTTCTTGCACCCCGACTGCCTGGGCACGCGCCAGAATAGCGGCCCGGTCTACATCAAAATCGTCGAAATCCAGATGACAGTGGGAGTCTACCAGCATGCGTTTATGACCTTCTGGCGGATTCAGGCGAATTTTTCCTGCCCGACATGCTGGGCAGACAGATTCCGCCTTTGCCGGGCCGCCTCAAAGAGGCAAATCCCGGTAGCGACGGACACGTTCAGGCTTTCGATGGCTCCCATCATGGGAATATGCGCCAGATAATCGCAGTGCTCGCGAGTAAGGCGGCGCAAACCTTTCTCCTCCCCACCCATCACCATCACCAGCGGCATATTCAGGTCAAGCGTATAAAGACTCTGAGCCCCCTCCCCCGCCATCCCGACCAGCCAGAAGCCCGCCTCTTGCAGAGCAGACAAGGTTCGCGACAGGTTGGTCACGGTACAGACCGGAACGCGTGACGCCGATCCGGCAGACGCCTTGCGCACGGTGGCATTGACCGGACAGGCATTATCCTTGGGCAGAATCACCGCATCGACCCCCGCTGCTTCCGCACTGCGCAGACAGGCACCGAGGTTGTGCGGATCAAGCACACCATCCAGCACCAGCAGGAAGCCACGGCCGTCCAATTGCGCAAGGATCGTCTCGAAGTCCTGCCCGGGAAAGGCGCGCAGCAAGCCGCCCACGCCCTGATGCTTGTCGGTATTCAGCCTCCGACCCAGTGCCGTGCTCCGCCATTCATGCACTGGCAGATGCTGTTCTGTGGCCTTTTGCAGTAACGGCGCGACACGGTCATCGGCCCTTCGCTCAATCGCCACCCAGAGCTCCAGCAATTCTCGCGAATCCAGCGCGGCGCTGACCGCGTGGATACCGTAGAGGGATTCTTCAGTCACCCGGCACTCCCGCCAACGTCGTGAAAACTTCAGGATTACGCTGGGAGGGCGGCACACAAGGCAGACCGACGCGCGCAAAGGCCGCTGCTTCGTCAGGTGCCGGGTTCTGATCCCAGCCCGGCAAGCTGCGACACACCGCGACAAACCCGGCTGGCCCCGTATGGGCGATCTGCGCAAAACCCAGGAATTCGGTCGGGGCCTGATAAAATTTTACCTCGATGCCTTCCTGACTCCATGCCTCCCGCTGCCCGAAGGCAAACCCCGCAAACAGGGGACAGGCAGCAAGTGCGACGTCCCACTCGTCCGGCATCAACACGCCATCGCGGAGAAATTCCAGGCGCGGCAGCGGCCATTCACCCCGTCGCAAAGGGCCGGTACGCTGCAATCGCCATCTCTGCCCTGCAGCCCAGGCGAGAACGCGCGACTCCAGATCCAGATACACCGACAACGGTAGCATCATTAGCAGGGCACAAACTGCAGGAAACCGTCAAAATGCGCGATTATCATACGGACTTAGAAGCTGTCGAAAATATCGTCAACGATATTGTCCGCCACCGCGAAACCCGCACCCAGACCCAAACCGGTCATGACATTACCCAGGAAACCGCTGCCCATACCCGGCTGTCCCTGCATGGGCGCATTCCAGGGGCGCTGCTGCCCCATATTGGGGTTCATACCACCCTGCTGCCCCATCCCCTGCATCTGCATTTCCAACTGCTGGATACGCTGCGCCATCTGCTGCAGCATCATCCCCACATTCTGCTGCTGTTGTTGCAGGTTCATGGCCAAGCTGCGCAATTCCATACTGATCTCGCGTCCGGTCATATTATCCGGTGCCATGGCGTTCACGCGTCCGGCGACCTGCTGCAAGGCCTGCAGGTTGTTCTGGGTCTGCTGCTGCAACTGATTATATTGTTGATCCAACATTGAGTAGTCCATGATGTGCTCCTGATTTCGTAAAGATAATACCCATTGGTTAGATGGGCGGAAAGCCTGTACAGTTCCACAACCGCGGTGATCTGCGCAACTACTCCTGCAAGCGAATGCGCCGCTCCCAGGCACGCCATACCCCGCGCGCCAACAGCACCAGAATAGGTCCGATAATCAGGCCGATCAAGCCGAAGGCTTCCGCACCACCAAGAATACTAAAGAACACTAGAAAGAAGGGGGCCTGCGTCTGCGATCCGGTGAGCAGTGGGCGTACCACCAGATCCGCCACGGTAATGACGACCAGCCCCCAGGCGAGAACGAGCAGGCCGGCGATCCAATGCCCCGTAAAAGTGAGCCAGAGGGTGGCCGCGCCGACTACGGCCGTGGCGCCAAAGGGTATCGGCGATATCAGTGCGGTAGCGACCAACCAAAGGGGCCACATGCTCAGGCCGGCAACAGCGTAAGCGATACCAATAAACATGCCCTCCACCACACCCACACCGATGAGGCCGATCAGCACCGAACGCGCGGCATCCCGGCAGGCGGCCAAAAACCGATCGCCACGATCACGGCCCCAGAGTTGTGTAGCGCCCAGGTGCAACGCCTCCGTGAGACGCTCACCGTGCAGGGCCAGCGCAAACACGGTCAGTGCCGCAAAAAACGTATGTAACGTAAATATCCAGAGCTGACCCAGAGAATCGGTGACGAGGCCGGAATGGGCGCTGAGGAGCGCGGAGAGAGAGGCACCGTTCAGCCCATGCATATGGCTGAGCAGCCAATGGCCGACGTAAGGAATCTGCATCACGCCCGGTGGCACGTCGACGAGCGGACCACCTGACTGCCAGCGGAAGATGAGCAGCGCTACCTGGGGCAATACAGAATCAACGATAATGACTGCAGGAATGATGATGATAGCCACCCATGCCAGGGCGTGTATAAGCGAACCCAGCCAGCGCGGCAAACAGAACGCACGCTCCAGGCGCAACTGCCAGGGCCAGCCCACTGTGGTCAGCACAGCCCCCATCAGCAGGGGGCCGGCGAATGGACTGAGGGTGTATGCGGCGCCGGCATAAATCAGCAGCAACACGAACATGCCCCAATTGGCGTAGCGTGATGGCTCTTGGCTTTTTTGCACCCCATCCCCCTGGTGTTAATCTACAATGGAGTGCAAAGCTACCATAGTGCCGTGCCGATGGAAACGCACATAAGCGTCAGAAAAACCGACAAGATTGACCGATCAGTGAATATGAATACCGGCGCGATCCCAGACCGGCTCGACACCGTCGGGCAAGGTGAGCAGATGACCGATAGCCGCGTGGCCAACATCCGGGCCATGGAAGTCGGAGCCGACCGACCCGGCCATGCCCAGTTGTCGGGCGAGACGCCCCAGATGCTCACGATCCCCGGCCGCCTGACTGCCGGAGCAGACCTCAAGGCCGATGCCGCCCGCATCCCGGAACTCGGTGAGCAAGGCACGCAGCCGGGTACCGCTGAGTTTATAGCGACCGGGGTGGGCGAGAACGGCGGATCCACCTGCCGCGTTGATCCAGCCAACCGCCTCGGGCATGGGAATCCAGTCGCTGGGCACGTAGGCCTTACAACCGCGCCCAAGATATTTGCCAAAGGCCTCATTCGCGTCTGCACAATATCCCTCACGCACCAGCCAGCGCGCAAAGTGGCTACGCCCCACCATGCGGCTGCCCGCCATCGCTCGCGCTCCGGCTTCTGCGTCAGGAATACCGGCACCCGCCAATAAACGTCCGATTTCTAAGGCACGCCAGTCACGGAAGGTCATAATCCGACTCAAACCTTCCTGTAAGATGCTATTCGCGGGGTCAATAAAAAGGCCGACAATATGGATACCCTGGGTGCTCCATTCGCTGGAGACTTCAACGCCGGGGATAAGTTGAATATCCAGTGCCGCCGCCTGCACACTGGCCTCCGCAAGCCCCGCAGTGTTGTCATGGTCAGTCAGTGCCATGACGCGCACCCCCGCCGCATGCACCCGCTGCACCAGGTCGCTGGGCGTCATGGTGCCATCGGAGGCGAGGGAGTGCATATGCAAATCAACAGGAGAAACGGGGTTTGGGTGCGACATGAGAAGATTCCTGAATAAAGAGGATGCCGCTTGCTGCGGAACCCGGCACCATTTCGTGCTAGCATAACACGCTCAGCTTGATCGGGCATATCGGAGGCGGCAGTGGCTCTCATCCTGGACATCTCAGGCGCACAAAAGCGCTTTGAACAATACGCCAAACCCATCCTCGGGGCCTTTGCCGAGAGCGGTATCGCCAGCGGAGAGCAGATCACCCCGCCGCTGATTGTGGACGCCCTGCGCCAGCTTTTCGCAGTGCTGACAACGGATGTTGCCTCCTGGGACCCTTCCCTGCCCGCCGACGAGCCGGAGCGCATCGGCGACCTCGCCATCGGTCTGCTGATGGACCTCGCCACCTGGGCCGAGCGCCTGGGTGAGCGTCAGGCGAAGGCGGCCCTGGAAATGATCACCGTCAGTCTCGCAGCATGGGTATGTAATCAACACGGCGCCATCCACACGCTGGAGCCTATCGTCAACGGTCTGGCCATTCTGGCCAATAGTCGCGGCGAGCCCGACGAACTGCGTTCCCTGGCCCAATTGATGGGCAGGGTGAAAGAAGCCGCATCCGCAGACTATGGCACCGATCTGGACGGCGCAGATCCACACCGCCCCTGGCGTATTCTGTTATTGAATTGGGGCATCACGGCGACGCGTGCGCAGGATCCAGCGGAAATGCGGCGTGCTTTTGCAGCACTGGTGCATCATCTACCTGCCGATGCGCCATTATTCTTTCGGGAAGGACGCCAGCAAGTGGCTCAAGGTGATTTTCCGGATGAGGTGAAGGCGGTCATGGAAGAAGCGGCAAAACGTGCCGGACATAGTCTGCACTGAATCCCAATAAAATGGCCCGGACGCCAATCCGGGCCATTTTAGCTGTTCACCCACGCGGGTTCCTGCGCTGGGCGCAAACAGGATAACCGGCAATCAGAGCTCTTTGCCGTGATGCGCCAGGAAGTCGGCAACACCTTCACTGGTCGGCTTCATGCCCGCTTTGCCCTTCTCCCACTGTGCCGGGCAGACTTCACCGTGCTCTTCAGAGAATTGCAGCGCGTCCACCATACGGATCATTTCGTCAATGTTGCGGCCCAGGGGCAGGTCGTTGATTACTTCATGGCGTACCACACCTTCGCGGTCGATCAGGAAGGAGCCACGCAGCGCCACCTCATCATTGAGCAAAACGTCATAATTGCGCGCGATGCTCTTGGAGAGGTCGGCCACCATGGGGAGCTGGATGTGGCCAATGCCGCCCTTCTCTTCCGGCGTGTTTTTCCAGGCCAGATGAGTGAAGTGGGAGTCCACGCTACAGGCGATGACTTCCGTATTGCGCGCCTTGAACTCCGAGAGACGGTGGTTGAAGGCGAGGATTTCCGAGGGACAGACGAAAGTGAAATCCAGCGGATAGAAAAACAATACGGCATATTTTCCCTTGATATACTGAGAAAAATGAAAAGCCTCATTAATACTATTGTCGGCCATGACCGCGGGGGCCACGAAATCGGGAGCAGCTTTGCCTACTAATACAGCCATCGTGATTCTCCTCTGTTGAAACGGCAGGATGAAGTCCAGATTTTTACTATAGCGAACTTTTCCAGATTTCGCTACGTCCCAGGTTGCGGAGGATATGGGCAAACCCCCAGTGGGCAGCACGCCTTCCTTAGGCTAGAATAGGCCTCCAGCCCGCCGGGCGATCCCGGTCATAATCCATTAGACTAAAATGTGAGGAGCTTGGCCCCCATGACTTATGTGGTGACTGAATCTTGTATCAAGTGCAAATATACCGACTGTGTAGATGTCTGCCCGGTGGACTGTTTCCGCGAAGGGCCGAATTTTTTGGTCATCGACCCCGATGAGTGCATCGACTGCACCCTCTGCGAGCCCGAATGCCCTGCGGGTGCCATTTTCCGCGACGATGACCTGCCCGAAGGTCAGGAAGAATTTGAGGAAATCAATGCCCGCCTCGCCAAGAGCTGGCCAGCCATCGTTCAAAAGAAAATGGCGCCCGAAGATGCGGATGCCTGGCTGGAAGTAAAGGATAAACGGGGCCTGCTCGAAGAGTGAGCAACGCTGGCGCGCCCGCCGCGTTGCGTTCTCCCAGCTTTCGTCGGCTGCTCGGCCTGGTCCGCGCATATCGCGGCCGCATCCTTTTCGCCATGCTCTTCATGGTGATTTCCGGGGCGGCCACCGGTGGGGTAGCCTACATGATCAAGCCGGTCCTCGACCGGATCTTCATCGACCGCAACGCCAGCATGCTCATCTGGCTGCCCCTGGGCGTCATAATGATCTACGCCGTTAAAGGCGGCGCCGATTACGTACAGGCTATCACCCTCGTCCGGGTGGAAGAAGACGTTTTGCGCGGTCTGCGCGAGCGTCTTTTCGCCCATACCCTGCGCCTGCCCCTCGGCACCCTCATCGACAGCAGTCACGGTAGCACCCTGTCGCGGATGAGCCTGGATCTGACTTTATTGCAGCAAGGCCTCTCGGTGTTGGCGCGCTTCTTTCTTTCCACCTTCCAGATCATCGCGCTCATGGCAGTAGTGTTTTACATGAGCTGGAAACTGGCACTGATCAGCTTCATCACCCTGCCCATCGCGTTTTATCCCCTGATTCGTTTCGGCCAGAAGCTGCGCCAGCGCGGCGAACGCCAACAAGAACAGATGGGTCAGATCATGGACCAATTTTCTCAAAGCCTGCGCGGCGCCGAAGTGATCAAAAGTCAGGGCGGTGAAGGCTTTGAGGCGCAGCGTTTCGGTGTTCAGGCGCGTCACTACTTCGACCTGATGATGCAGATTGCCCGCATCCAGAAGGCGACGGTTCCCGTCATGGAGATGATTGCGGCGCTGGGCATTGCGGTCATCATCTATCTAGGGGGCGATCAGGTGGTGAATGGCGGAATGACGACAGGGGCCTTCTTCAGCTTTCTGACGGCGCTGGGAATGATCTATGAGCCCCTGCGCCAGCTCTCCTCGGCCAACAATCAACTGCAACAAGGTCTTTCTGCTGCGGACCGGCTCTTCGCCTGGCTGGACCAACCGGCAGAGGCCAGCCAGCGCTCCCCGACGCCACGTCCCTGGGGCACCTGGCAGTGCCACGATCTCAAGTTACAATTGGGGGGCGAAGCGATTTTACGTGGTCTCCAGTTCACCATACCACCTCTCAGCACGACGGCCATAGTCGGCCCCAGCGGCGGCGGCAAGACCAGTCTGGTGCGGGTGATGCTCGGTTTGCTGCCGCCCAGCGGGGGAGACATTACGGTGGCTGGGCGGTCCATCCGCGATCTCTCTGCCGGCGATTACCGGGGTTATTTCAGCTTTGTGGCTCAGGAGCCCGTACTCTTCAGCGGCACCGCCCTGAGCAATATCGCCTATGCCGATGCTCAACCCGATCACGAACGCGCCGAGGCGGCCGCGCGGCAAGCGCACGCCTGGGAGTTTTTAGCCCCAATAGGCGGGCTGGAAACGATGATCAAGGGCAATGGCGGCAATCTTTCCGGCGGCCAGCGCCAGCGGCTCGCCATCGCCCGCGCGCTCTATCTGGATCGCCCCGTGCTGGTCCTTGACGAAGCCACCAGCAACCTCGACAGCGAAAGTGAAGAACGCATCGCCGATACCCTCAGCGCCCTCCACGGCCGGAAAACCCTTATCATCGTCGCGCACCGCCCGCGCACTACCCGTCTCGCCGACCAGATCATCCGCCTGGAGCGTGGCCAGATCGTGGCCGAAGCGCAGGAACATGGAGCCGCATAAGCGGCCTTAAACGTTCAGAAAGTTTCTCGCAACGATTGGCGCAGCGTAACTAAGGCCTCAGATAGACGCCGGTCGCCATCGGCATCCGGAGTGGGACCATAACGCTGGGCCAGATAGATTTCACGCACAGATTCCCACTGATCCGCGGGCACGGGCAACCGTTGCCAGAACAAACTCTCCACCCCCGGTCGAACGTCGTTCAATCCCAAAGTACGCAAGGCACGCGCCGCACGCTGGCGCCAATATCCGACATCCTTACCCTGACCCGCCCGATGGCGGCGCCACAGCAGCCAGGCCATCAGCAGCAAAGCACTGCCCCCCGCCAGCCAGCAAGCCAGCGCGGCGTGCCGGTGCCAGTTCGGTGCCTTCGGCCAGTGTGGCGGATGGGCAGACGACTGCGCCATCTGCATCATTTGCAGGCCCGCTGACTCCCAGAGGGCACGCTGTTTGGCCGGGGTCAGGTCGATGACCATGTTGATCCACTGCCATTGCAACCAGTCCCAAAGCTGTTGAGCGCCGGGCACCACTGCGGGGGCTAAGGTCCCGGAATTGCTGCCCTCCTGACCGGGCACCGTCAGCGCAGGCGTCGCATCCAGCCGCACCCAGCCTTGTCCCGGTAGCCAGGCCTGTACCCAGGCATGGGCCATGCTCTGCCGCACAATCCAGTAGTTGCCCACCGGGTTGTACTCACCACCGTGATACCCGGTCACCACCCGTGCCGGAATTCCGTCCAGCCGGAGCAGCAGAGCCAATCCGCCCGCGTAGTATTCGCAAAAACCCGTATGGGTATGGAGGAGAAAATCCACCACGCCCTGCCCGTGGGGGTAACCCGTCGGCGCTTGCAGGCGGTAGCGGAAAGAGGGCTCATGAAACCAGTGCAGCAGACGCTGCACCACCACAGCACCGCTACCGCCCGCAAATCGTGCCGCCAACGCGCGCACGTCCGGGCTGGTGTCGGCAGGCACCTGCAGGGCCGCGGCGCGCTCCGCTGCAGAGAGCAGACGCGGTGCGGCAGGCGCAGACCAGACGATATAACGCATGGGCAAACCGGGCGCCTTGTCCAGACGCAATACGCCATCCGCCTGCTGCTGGTAGGTGACCGGGATATTCAGACGATAAGGCGCAGCCAGGGCAAACAGATAATTACTGTTATCGGGGCTTAAAACGATTTTCTGTCGAATGCCTGTGGCACCGGCGTCGGCAGATACAGCGCCCTGCACCATGGCGGCAGGTGGATCCGGCACCCAGCTCCGGCCCTCATCGCGCCAGAGGATCGCGCCCACCCAATATAAACTCTCCGGGTTAGCGGGCTGCGGACTGATCTGCGCCCGAAAAGCCGTGGCGGAGTCGAGGGCCAGATGCGCAATACGGTCTGGCGACAAATCCGCGCTGAAACCCGAATGCGCCACCCCCTGTGGCGGTGCCCAAGCCCAGAGCGGCGTCGGCGTACGCGGCAATATCAGAAAGAAAATGGCCGTCACCGGCAACAGCACCAGCAGAAAAACCAGACTGAAGACCAGCATGTAGCGGAAATCCCGCCAGCGCAGCCCTTCCGTCGTGCGCTCCACCGCTGCATCGGCTAAGGGCTGCCAGAGCAATCCCAGCAGGGACAGGTATAAGGCCGCCAACACAAAAATACCGAGCAGAACATCCACGCGCAGCCACGCTGCCACCCCCATGCCCAGCAGCACCAGCGCCGCCACCTGATAAAAGTCGCGCTGGCTGCGTATTTCCAGTGCCTTCACCGCCAGCAGCACCAGCACCGCCTGACTGGCCATCGCCAGCCAGTTGCCCCATCCGGCCAGCAGCAACGCCAGCGCCAGCAGAAAAAGACCCAGCATCAAGCGTTGCGCCGCACTGAACCAAGGCAGGCGCCCATGCCAGGCCCCATACAGCCCGAGACCGGTCGCCACGACCCAAGCCCCCATGGCCCAGAGTGCCGCCTCCGAACCCAGCGCGAGGAGCAAAAAGGCACCCATCAACGCCGCCAGTAAGGAGCCCACACTACGCGCGGGAAGCCGCAGACCAGGCATCAGCCCACCCTTCCCGGATGCGGCAAGCGCCGCAACCACTGTCCGGCAGAGCGTAGGCCCCAAGGCAGGGGAGCACGCTGATCAGCCTCCCGGAGCACCGGCAAAGGCGGCTGTTGCGCCAGCAGCAACAAGGCTTGATCCAGGCCCGAGTGTCCGCGACCCGTAATCATCCCGCCAGGCATCCGCAGTTGCCACGCCCAGCCTCGTTCCAGCGCGATGTCCAGCGCCGCGCGGAGTATTTGCAGGCGCTGCTCCACCGGCCAGCGTCGCAGCGTCGCGTCTTCCCAGTCGAGCAATATCAGTCGCTGCCCTGCCTGCTCCCGCTCACGGACAGGCAAGCGCAACGCGCCCTGCACGCCTAAAGACCAGTCCACCCGGCGCCAGACTACAGCGCCAAGCCCTTCTCCGGGCAGACGCTCCCGCACCCAGAGCAGATCACCGCTGCCGCCGGGCTCACCCCCCTCCGCCTCCTGCTGACCCAGATCTGCCGGTAGCAACGATGGCTCGCCCGCAGCGGGGGCCACCCAGGGCTGATCCGCTGACTCCATCGCCAGGTGCATACCGCGCCAGACAAAAGCAAAGGGAAAGGCGGAACCCATCCGTAGAGGGGGTAACGGCGGCTGACCGCGTAGGGGCGGGTGCCAGGTCAGGGCTACCAACGCTTCCTGGCGCGCACCTACGCGAGTCAGGGTGCGTCGCGCATCGCCTAAGCGCAGTTCCAGCAGCCACAGTGGCCAGGGGCGTGGATTATGAATGCGCAGGAGCAGATCGCCCCGCTCTCCTGCGGTAAAAATCTGGCCGGGCAGCACTGCGGCACGCACCCGCCAGAGGTTGGCGGCGGCGACGAAACCGGAGAGCACCATAATGGCCAGCATCATGGAAACCAGCAAGAACAAGACATTATTACCGGAGTTTACGGCAGAAAAGCCGAGGGCCAGGGTCAGCCCGACAAAGACCTTACCAGGACGGGAAAGACGTACCTCCCGCCGTTTGCGACTCACGGGCCAAAACCCCAGGTATCCTGCATCAGCAGTGCCGTCAGTTCATCACCGCCCAGCGATGCGCTGGACAGCAAACGATGCCCCAGCACCGGCACCGTCACGGCGCGGAGATCGTCGGGCGTCACAAAATCCCGACCCGCCAGAAAAGCCCAGGCCTGTGCGCTCGCCTTGAGCGCCAGCAAACCTCGTGGCGACAACCCAATCCGCACCCGCGCATCCTCACGGCTGCGTTGCGCCAGAGCCAAAAGCATTTCCTGTAGTTCCGGACTCAGGAATAGCGCCGCAACTTCTGCCTGCCACTGGCGCAGCAATGCAGCATCGGCCAGTGCTTTCAGATCGGCAGGCCGTCGATTTTCCCCCGCCAATAATCGCCGCTCCGCCTCGTGGCTCGGATACCCTAGTGACAAACGCAGCGTAAAACGGTCCAGTTGACTCTCCGGCAGCGGGAAGACCCCAGCGTGCTCCTGCGGATTTTGGGTAGCGATCACAAAAAAGGGCTTAGGGAGCGGAAAGCTCTGCCCGTCTGCCGAGACCTGTCCTTCTGCCATAGCTTCCAGCAGGGCGGACTGACTGCGTGGCGAAGCCCGGTTGATCTCATCCATCAGCACTACGGCATGAAAAATCGGACCCCGATGAAAGACGAAGCGCTGCTCGCGCGGATCGAAGAGACTGCTCCCGAGAATGTCTCCCGGCAGCAGATCGGCCGTCATCTGCACTCGTGCGAAATCGAGACCCAGCAGACGCGCCAATCCCAGCGACAGGGTCGTCTTTCCCACCCCCGGCACGTCCTCCACCAGCACATGTCCACCCGCCAGAAAGCCGGACAGAATCAGGCGCAGCGTCCGTTCTTTATCCAGCAATACTTCACCGAGTGCATCGAGCAGAGCCGCCGGCGACACCGTCACTGCGCAGCAGCCGCTACATCCAGGCGGCGCGCCGCCAGCGCTTCATCCAAGCGCCCCACCGGCAGATGATGGGGGGCTTCACGCAAAAGTTCCGGCTGCGCCAATGCCTCCTGACGAATCTGCGCCATCACCGCCACGAAACGGTCCAGCGTCGCCTTGCTTTCCGTCTCCGTAGGCTCGATCAGCAAGCACTCGGGCACCAGTTGCGGAAAGTAAATGGTCGGTGCGTGGATCCCGAAATCCAGCAGGCGCTTGGCCACATCCAGCGCCCGTATGCCCGTCGCCTTCTGCAAATCGCTGACGCTCAGGATGAACTCGTGACTGGCACGCCGCTCCGGGAAAGCCGCCTGATAGCCCACCCGCTGCAATTCCCTGAGCAGATAATTGGCATTGAGCGCAGCATAAGCCGATACCCGGCCCACCCCCGCCCGACCCAGACGGCGTATATAGGCATGGGCGCGCAGCAGCACACCGATATTACCGCCATGGGCACTGAGCCGACCGATGCTCTGGGGTAAATCACTCTCGTCCAACCAGCGCAGAGCACCCTCTTCGGCGCGGGTCACCATCGGCAGGGGCAGAAAGGGTCGCAGGCGTTCCTGTACCGCCACGGCACCCGCACCTGGCCCGCCGCCGCCATGGGGTGTCGCAAAAGTCTTGTGCAGATTCAGGTGCATCACATCAAAGCCCATCTGGCCCGGCTGCACCCGTCCGAGAATGGCATTCAGATTAGCGCCGTCATAATAGAGCAGCCCCCCCGCCCCATGGACGCGTGCGGCAATATCCGCTATCCGCCGTTCAAAGACGCCCAGAGTGGAAGGATTGGTCAGCATAATCCCCGCCACATCCGGCCCCAAATGCTGATCTAAAAAAGCCATATCCAGATCGCCGTCGGCCAAATTGGGAATTTCCACCACCTCAAACCCCGCCATCTGGGCACTGGCCGGATTGGTGCCGTGCGCCGCCGTGGGAATCAGCATCTTCCGCCGTCCGTGGTCTCCGCGCGCCGCATGATAGGCGCGGATCATGGCGACGCCGGCCAACTCGCCCTGCGCGCCCGCCGCCGGGGTCAGACTCACCGCGGCCATGCCCGTTGCCGCCGCCAGCCATTCCTGCAACTCCCAGAGCACCTGCAGAAGTCCCTGCATAGCCGGAGCAGGCGTATCCGGATGGAGGCGCGCGAAACCCGGCAACGAAGCCATGGTATGGGCAATCCGCGGATTATATTTCATGGTGCAGGAGCCCAGCGGATAAAACTGGGTGTCGATGGAGAAATTTTTCTGCGACAGGCGGGTATAGTGGCGCAGCACCTCCAGTTCCGCCGGGTTGGGCAGGTTCAGGGGGGCCTTCCGCAGTAGCTCCGCCGGAATATCGGACGGCAACTCCACCGCCGGAAAATGGTGATCGTGATCGAAAATGGAATCGCTCATAAGGTCTCCAGCACAGAGGTCAAAGCATCGCGATACGCCAGCAGATCGGCCTCTTCCAGCAGTTCGGTGGTGCACACCAGCAGATCGCCCGCCTCCCCCATCCCCCAGTCAGCGAGCGGGAGTCCCGCCAGCAGACCGTGGCCCAGCAGCGCATCCCGCACCGCCACGGCAGCATGTGGCAGACGCAGCACAAACTCGTGGAAGAAAGGCCCGCCATAAGGCAGGCTCACCCCCGGCACGACCGTCAACAGTTCCCGCAGCCGCACGGCACGTTCATGGCAAAGCACCGCCGTCCGCTGCAAGCCGTGCCCGCCCAGCGTCGCCAGGTGGATGGTCGCCGCCGTCACCATCAGGCCCTGATTGGTGCAGATGTTGCTCGTCGCGTTACCACGGCGGATATGCTGCTCCCGCGCCTGCAAGGTCAGACAAAAGCCCTCACGGCCCTGCCCGTCCACGGTTTTGGCGACCAGTCGCCCGGGCAACTGGCGCACGTGGGCCTTGCGGCAGGCGAGAAAACCAAAGTAAGGCCCGCCGCCGCTCAGGGGAATCCCCAGCGGCTGCCCCTCGCCCACCGCCATATCCGCGCCCTGTGTACCCCAATCCCCCGGCGCCTTCAGCAAGGCCAGCGCCAGCGGATTGACCACCGCGACAGCGAGCAGACCATGGGCATGGGCCCAGTCGGTCAGCGCATCCACGGACTCCAGCAAACCCAGGGCGTTACTCTGGGGAATAATCAGCGCCGCCGCATCCCCGGCATCCGCAGGCAATACCAGGGTGCCCGTAGCACGGTCATAGGGCACGCTCACCAAACGGATGTTTTGCAGGCCGAGCACAGTGTCCAGCACCCGCCGCCAGCCCGGCAGCAGGTTCTCCGGCACCAGAATGGATTTGTCGCCGCCCTGAATCCGCAAGGCCATCAGGCAGGCCTCGGCCAATCCCGAGGCCCCGTCGTAGAGGGAAGCATTGCTCACCTCCAGCCCCGTCAGCCGCGTGATAAAACCCTGATACTCGTAGATGACCTGCAGCGTGCCCTGGCTGGCTTCCGGCTGATACGGCGTATAGGCGGAATAAAACTCGCCGCGCCCGGTAATTTCCCAGACAATGGCCGGGATGTGGTGGGCATAAGCGCCGCCACCCGCAAAACAGCGCAGCGGCGCGTTGCTTAGGGCACGCCCCTCCAGTTCGCGCTGCAGGGCCATCTCCGACAGCCCTTCGGGCAAGACCATGTCATGCACTTGCAAAGCCGGCGGAATTTCATCAAAAAGCCGGTCGAGGCTGTCAACGCCAACGGCGGCCAACATCACCGCCGTTTCCAACCCATCGTGGGGAATATAGGGCATTTACTTAAGACTCCGCTAATTTACCATAAGCCGCCGCATCCAGGAGTCCGGCACAGGCCGCTGCGTCGGCCGCCACCACCATAATCCAGCCCTGACCATAGGGGTCTTCATTGAGCCACTGCGGGTTATCCCCCAGCCCGGCATTACGCTCCACCACCGTGCCATCGAGTGGCGCATACAAATCCGCCGCCGCCTTGACCGACTCCAGCACGCCGCAGACTTCGCCACCATGAATCGCCTTACCGGCATCAGGCACCTCCACATACACCAGATCTCCCAGCAATTCCTGGGCATGATCGGTAATCCCCACCCGGTAGCGTCCGCCCCCCAGGTCTTCGACCCACTCATGGGTATCGCTGTAACGCAACGTCTCCGGAATCTTGCTCATGCCTCATGCTCCTCAGGAAAAGAAAAAGTTGCCGCGCCTTTCCGCCAGAAAGGCGGCTTTACCACCAGCGCCGGACGCCGCGCCCCGCGCACCACAACGGCGCATGCGGCCCCCGGCTCCAGCGCCGCATCCACGCGGGCCAGCGCGATACCGCACTGCAGGCTGGGCGAGAAAATACCGCTGGTGACCACCCCACAAGGCTGCCCCGCCGCATCTTCCACCACATAACCATGCCGGGGAATGCCTTCGCGCATCGCCAAGCCGATGAGTTTGGCACCACCGCCTGCGACCAACTGCGCCTCCAGCGCCACCCGCCCCAGAAAATCCCGCTCTGCAGCACGCAAATCCACCGTCCAGGCCAGATTACTCGCATAAGGCGAAACCGCCGTCGTCATATCCTGACCGTAAAGATCCAGCCCCGCCTCCAGACGCAGACTATCCCGCGCCGCCAACCCGGCTGGCCGCACCCCGGCAGCCACCAGCCGATCCGCCAGGCCCGGTAACAAAGTATTCGCAGCGATAATTTCGACACCATCTTCGCCGGTATAACCCGTGCGCCCGACGAAGAAATCGCCCTGCTCCAGCGCGTGAAAAACCGGCAACTCCGCCAATGCGGGCATGCCCAACACCGTCGCCGCCATCGCCCGTGCTGTGGGGCCTTGTACCGCCAGAATCCCCAGATCCGGCCGCTTCTGCAGGGTCACCTGCCAGCGGTGGGCATCCACCAGGGCCTGCAGGTGCGCCGTGTCCGCCTCCGCCCCTCCCGCATTCAGCACAATCCGATACCTACCGTCTCCACGATGATAGACAATCAGATCGTCAATAATCCCGCCATCGCCTTGCAGCATCGTGCTGTACAGCGCCTTACCCGGCACCGCATCCAGCTTCGCCACATCGTTGGCCAAGGCATAGCGCAGCAACGTCCGCGCATCCGGTCCACTCAGGTCCAAAGGCCGCATGTGCGAGACATCAAAAAGCCCCGCCGCCTGCCGCACCGCCTCATGCTCCGCCAACTGCGAGCCGTAGTTCAGGGGCATCTCCCAACCCGCGAAATCCACCATGCGCGCGCCATGAGCGACATGCCAATCATAGAGCGCCGTGCGTTGTGCTGAAATCGTGCTCATAAAGCGGCCACCACCGCCGTCACGCCCGGCATCCCTGCAATAAGCGCTGCCCACTTTGTCTTATTCACGTTCATGCCATCCCTCTTTATGCTTGCGATTAGTCCCGGAAGTTGTTGAATTGTATTGGCAGACCAAAATCATGCCCCCGCAGCGCGGCAATAGCAGCCTGCAGCTCGTCCCGGCTCTTGCCGGACACCCGCAACTGGTCCCCCTGAATACTGCCCTGCGCCTTGAACTTACCGTCCTTCAGGAACTTGACCATGCGCTTGGATACTTCTGTCTCCAGACCGACTTTCAGGCCAAGCACCTGCCGCTCCATGCCGCCCGCCGCAGACGCCACCTTGCCCACATCCAGGGCCTTCAAATCCACTCCGCGCTTCACCAGGCGCGCCGAGAGCAAATCAATCATCTGCCCCAGCTTGTATTCATCCTCAGCGACCAGGATGATCTCCTTCTCCTTACGCTCCATCGACGCTTTGCTGCCCTTAAAGTCATAACGGGTAGTGATTTCCTTCACCGTTGTATGCAGGGCATTATCCACTTCCTGCATATCCACTTCAGACACCACATCAAAACTTGGCATAAAATCTCACTTCAAGAATGGGAATGGGAATGGGAAACATGGGCATGCCCCTCGCGGCTTCCGGTCCGACAGCCGGGGCAATCTGTCACCCAGCGCACCCCCTCCGGGGTAATTTCTTTCTTCCAGAAAGGCGCACTGGTTTTCAGGGCATCAATCAAAAAACGGCAGGCATCAAAGGCCGCCGCCCGGTGCCGCGACCAGACCGCCACCATCACAATATTGTCCTGGGGCGCCAGATGACCATAACGATGAATGACTAGACTATCGAGAATATCGTAATGCCGGGCCGCCTCGGCACCGATGCGTTCCAGTTCGCGCTCCGTCATCCCCGGATAATGCTCGATCTCCATGGCGAGGATATCCGCCGCCTCACTATAATCGCGCACCGTCCCGATAAAAGTGACCGAGCCACCGGCCCCGGCAATGGCATCCACTGGAAAAGCCGCCATCTCCGCCATGGGATTGAAATCTTCTTGCTGAACCTTAACGATCACGCCTAACCTCCAGTTACCGGAGGAAAAAATGCCACCTCATCACCATCATGTACCACGTCAGAGAAAGGCACATGCTGCAAATTCACCGCTGCCAGCAGATGGGCACCTTGCAGCGCCACGCCGACAGCCCCTTCCGCCAGCACCAACACCTCCGCCACCGTTACGCCGCCATCCGGCACCGGCAAGGACATTTCCTCCACCCCAGTGCGCTCGCGCACACTGGCAAAAAATTTCACATGGATCACGAAAAGCGGCACCTCAGCAAGAGGCGAAATGATAACGCCCCCAACCCCCAAGCTTCAACCATGCACGAAATCTTTACAGCTATCGTCTTTCCGCCTATCTTTGCGCCATGGAAACCTTCTTCAGTCATTACCTGCTCTTCCTCGCCGACACCGCGACCATTGTAGTTGCCCTGCTTATGGTTGCCGGCGGCCTCACCGCTATCGCCCTGAATAAACGCAAAAGACCTGCGACCGGGCAGGTGCAGGTCAGCGACCTGCGCAAGCAACTAGAACAGTCCAGCGAAAACGTCCAACAATATCGTCTGGAAAAAAAAGCCCTGAAGGTCCACCAAAAGGCCCTCAAAAAAGACCGCAAAGCCAAGGACAGCAACGTCGAAAGCTGTACCTACCTGCTCGATTTCAAGGGCGACCTCCGCGCCTCTGCCGTCAGCGCCCTGCGTGAAGAAATCTCCGCTATTATCCAGGCCGCCAAACCCGGCGATACCGTCCTGCTGCGCCTGGAAAGTGGCGGCGGCATGGTCAACACCTACGGCCTCGCGTCGGCCCAGCTATTGCGCCTGCGCGCCGCCAAAATCCATGTCACGGTACTGATCGACGCCGTCGCCGCCAGCGGCGGCTACATGATGGCCGTCACTGCCGACCGTATCGTCGCCAGCCCCTTCGCCCTCATCGGCTCCATTGGCGTGGTCGCGCAGATCCCCAACTTCCACCGCTGGCTGCAAGACCGCAACATCGACTGGGAACAATTCACCGCCGGCAAATTCAAGCGCACGGTCACCCTCTTCGGCGAAAACACCGACACTGGCCGCGCCAAGCTGCGCGAAGAACTGGAAGAAACCCACGCCCAGTTTCGCAACTTCGTACAACAATACCGTCCGCAGTTGGATTTGGAACAAGTCGCCACCGGCGAAGCCTGGCTGGGCAGCAAGGCCTTACAACTCGGATTGGTAGATCAGCTCGCCACCAGCGACGAAATCATCCTGGAAGCGGCACAAAAGGGCAAAGTCCTCGCCCTCCATTATCAGCGCCAAAAGACACTTCCCCAACGCCTCGGCTTCGCTGCCCAGCAAAGCTGGGACAAACTCTGGCAGATACCGATCTCTTAAAACACCTCGCCATAGGCCCGTCGATCCGCTCCCAGCTCGATCCGCTCCCAGCACAACACCCATTGCAAATTAACGAGATTAGTTCTACATGCGTGTGGGTAACGGTAAACGGGATCAGGTGAACACATGGCGACAGCCTTGGGTAAAGACAAGAAATCCGCCATCCGCGAGGCGAAGACCTACGACTTTACCTGGGAGGCGACTGCGCCCGGCGGGAGCGAAAAGAAAAAGGGCGAGATGAACGCCGTCTCCGCCAACGCCGTGCGCGCCAACCTGCGCCGCATGGGCATGATGCCGACCGTGGTGCGCAAGGTGCCGCAGCCCCTGTTTGGCGAAAAGGGCGTCAAGGAAGCGCAACTGGTGGTGATGGTCCGTCAGCTCTCCACCATGATCAACGCCGGCGTGCCCATCGTGCAGGCCTTTGAACTGCTGGTATCCGCCACCTCCGGCGCAGGTATGAAAAAACTGCTCAGGGGCATCCTCAAACACCTCAAAGAAGGCGAATCGCTGTCGCAGTCCATGGCCCACTTCCCCAAATACTTCGACCGCCTTTTCGTGTCCCTGGTCGCCGCCGGCGAGCAGGGTGGTATTCTCGACACCATCCTGCTGCGTCTGGCCGAGTACCGCGAAAAGACCCTGGCACTGAACAAAAAGGTGAAGTCGGCCATGTTCTACCCGGCGGCCATCATCACCGTCATGGTCGTGGTCGTGGTTATCCTGATGATTTTCGTCATCCCGGTATTCTCACAGCTCTTCAGCAGCTTCGGCGCCACCTTGCCACTGCTGACACAGATCGTCATCAATATCTCCAACTGGATGAAAAGCCACTGGTATATCGTGGTGCTTTCGCCCATCGCCGCGGTGTGGCTCTTTATCTACGCCTACAAGCACAATCTGTCCTTCAAGACCGTCATAGACCGCTTCTCCCTGAAAATCCCGGTGCTCGGCGATATCCTGCTGAAAGGCGCCGTGGCGCGCTTCATGCGCACTCTGTCCACCATGCAGGCGGCGGGCGTGCCCATCATGGAAGCGCTGGGAACCCTTTCCAAAGTCTCCGGCAACGTCATCATCGAACGCAGCGTCCTAGCGGCCCGTGACGACGTCGCCAGCGGCGGGCGCATCACCACCCGGCTCAAAGC
>Ga0315298_1001713_pt1 | contig 39243 bp, 35 predicted proteins | sample WHS_1_MG_FD_203077 | JGI IMG/M metagenome (GOLD analysis project Ga0315298, IMG submission 203077) | Extremophilic microbial mat communities from Washburn Hot Springs, YNP, Wyoming, USA - WHS_1_MG | ecosystem: Environmental > Aquatic > Thermal springs > Hot (42-90C) | place: USA: Wyoming... | reverse complement strand
CGTGCTGCGCGACATCTGGGCCGCGCTGCGCCTGCGCCTGCCGCACGAGGTCGGCGTCTACAACGCGGTGCAGCGGCTGCTCTATCTCGGCGTCATCGCCCTCGGCATTCTCGCCGTGCTGTCGGGGCTGGCGGTCTGGAAGCCGGTGCAGCTCTGGTATCTCTCCGATCTGTTCGGCGGATTCTTCGATTCCCGCATCGTCCACTTCATCGCGATGGCCGGGATCTCCGCCTTCCTGATCGTCCACGTCCTGCTGGTCGCCCTGGTGCCGCGCGTCCTGCCCGCGATGATCACCGGCGGCCGCCTGCCCGATCCCCTCCCCAAGATGACCGAAGCCGCGGAGTAAGATCCATGAACACGCGCCTCAACCGCCGCGCCCTGCTCGGCCGCAGCCTCGCCTTCGGCGCCGCCGCCAGCCTCACCGGCTGCGACTACGACAACCTCAAACACCCCGACCTCGCCGACCGCGCGCTCACCGCGATGTCCCGCTGGAACGACGAGGTGCAGGCCGCTCTGTTCGATCCGCACACGCTGGCGCCGACCTTCCCGGCCTCCGCCATCACCCGGCCGCCGCGCTTCAACGCCTTCTACGGCATCGACCAGGCGCCCCGCGTCGATCTCGCCACCTGGCGCCTCGGCCTCACCGGCCGCATCGGCGACAAGCGGCCCTGGCGCCTCGCGGAGCTGCGCGCCCTGCCGCAGGAAAGCCAGATCACCCGCCTCGTCTGCGTCGAGGGCTGGCGGGTGGTCGGCCAGTGGGGCGGCGTGCCGCTCGGCCATTTCCTGCGGCGGGTCAATGCCGACCTGAAGGCGCGCTATGTCTCGTTCCACTGCGCCGACGGGTATTACGAGAGCATCGACATGGCCTCCGCCCTGCACCCGCAGACGATCCTGGCGCTCGACTTTCTCGGCGCGCCGCTCACCGCCCCGTTCGGCGCCCCGGTGCGGCTGCGGATTCCGACAAAGCTCGGCTACAAGAACCCGAAATCGATCGTCGCCCTCGGCGTCACCAACACCTTCCCCAGCGGCTACTGGGTGCGGCAGGGCTATAACTGGTTCGGCGGCTCCTGAGCGGCGGCGATGTGTTCGAGCACCACGCGCCGCGGTTCCTCCGGAGCCGCGGCGATCGCCTCGGCCAGCGCGCGCATCCGCCGGCGGGCGTCGTAAAGCTGGTCGAGCAGCGAGAGCACCACCGGCATCGCCTCCTCGTCCACCCGCAGATCGGCGGCGAGCTCGTGGATCAGCCGCACCCGCGCGATGTCGATGCCATGGAACAGCCAAAGTCCCTCCGCCCGCTCCGGCCGCACCCATTCCAGCGCCACCCAGCGTTCGAGATCCGCCCGGGCCAGCCCCGCCACCTCGGCGATCACGACATCGATCGTCACCCCGTCGCTCATGGCGGCACCTCCGTCTCCGTCATCCCGGCGCGCGGATCGGGCGTCTCCTCCGGCGTCCAGCCGCGCAGGAAGGTTTCCAGCGCCGGGTCAGACTTGCCAATCACAACGCGCAGCGTGGCATAGAGATCGCCCGCGGCGGCGGCGCCATGCGCCGGCACGCCGCGCCCGCGCAGCCGCAGCACCGTGCCGCTGTCCGAGCCCGCGGGAATCCGCATCCGCACCGCGCCGCCCGGCGTCGGCACCTCGACCTGCCCGCCCAGCACCGCCTCGGCCAGCGTCACCGGCAGATCGAGCCGGATATCCTGCCCTTCGCGGGTGAAGAAGCGATGCGGCGCCACGCTGACGCGGATCAGCGCATCGCCCGCCGGCCCGCCATTCCATCCCACCCCGCCCTTGCCGCGCAGGCGCAGCAGTTGCCCGTCCTCGGTGCCGGGGGGAATCCGCACGTCGAGCGTGCCGCCATCGGGCAGCGACAGCCGCCGCGTGCCGCCGACCACCGCCTCGACGAAGCCGATCGTCATCGAATAATGCCGGTCCTGCCCGCGCCCCGGCCCGCCGCGCCGTCCGCCGCCGCCACCGAACATCGAGCCGAACATCGCCTCGAGATCGTCGGTGGTCCAGGCGCCGCCGCCGCCGTAGCGCGCGCCCTCGCCGGTCTCGGCATAGTCGCGCCAGGTGCCGTGCCGCGCGCGTTCCTGCCCCTCGGCATCGATCTCGCCGCGGTCGAAGCGGGCGCGCTGATCGGCGTCGGACAGCAGATGATAGGCCGCCGAGACCTCCTTGAACCGCGCCTCCGCCGCCGCGTTGCCGGGGTTGAGGTCGGGATGATGGTCCTTCGCCAGCCGGCGATAGGCCCGCCTTATGTCATCCTGCCCCGCATCGCGCGCCACACCCAGAACGTCGTAAGGATCCTTCACTCTGCCTCATCCCGGAACAGCGTCGTCTGTCGCGATCAAAGCACGCCGCGGGACGGCTGTCAGCCGCCCCGCCCGGCGGGGCGCACGAGGCTCGCCTGCGGCCCGTCCCGCCCCTCGGCCACGGCGAGGCGCACATCATCGCCCACGCGCAGCCGCGCGAACCCGTTTCCAGCCACGCTGTTGCGGTGGAAATACACCTCGCGCCCGTCATCTGTCGCGATGAAGCCATAGTCGGCATCGGCGACGAACCGGACCACCTGACCATGGACCAGCGCCTCCTCATGGTGCTTCACCGCGTCGTCGAGCCGCCGCGCATGGTCCTCCAGCTTGCGCACCGCGGCATCGAACGCGTCGCGAACCGCGACATACGGATCCTCATGCGCGTGGTTCTCCGGGCTTTCCCGGTTGATCACGATATCGCCCCGCGGCACCGCGATCTCGATCCGCGCGCGGTAGAGCTTGCCCTTGTGGTGATGCCGGTGCGGCGCCTCGATGATGACATGGCAGCGCAGGATCCGCGCCTCGAACCGGCTCAGCGCCTCCGCCTTCTCGCGGATGCGCGCCTCGAGCGCGGGGGAACGGTCGATGTCCTTGAAGGTGATCTGCAGCGGCACGGTCATTGCGACTTCTCCTTGGCTCTTGCCTGTCACATGAACAGCCTAGGCCTTCATCCGTCCGCCGCATTGACCGACGTCAAGACGCGTCCGCCATTCCCAATCTTTCGTTAAGGATTTTCTGTTTCCCTGCGCGCAGTGCACAGACATCGGGAGTATGGCGTGCTTCACAAGCTTTCGATTCGTCATCAATTCGCGGCGATCGGCCTTTTCGGTATCACCATGACGATTGCCGCCCTGGTGATCAGCCTGCTCGGCGCCTATCACCTCGAACTGAACGCGAAGAAGGCGGAAGTCCGCACCCTGGTGAACAATGCCGTCGCCCTCACCGGCTCCTTCGTCCGCCTCGCCAAATACGGCGCCCTGACCGAAGACCAGGCGCAGGGCCTGGCTCTCGAGATTCTCGGCGCCGCCAGGTTCGATCACGGCAACTACTATTTTGTGGACGACAAGGACGGCACGATCATCCAGCACGCCAACAAGGCCCTGATCGGCACGAACCGCAGCAACACCAAGGATGCCTACGGCACCTACATCATCCGGCCGATGCTGAAGGCGGCACTGGCGGGCCACCCGATCTTCCACGAATACTACATCCCGAAGGCCGGCTCGAAGACGCCCGAGGCCAAGATTTCCTACATGGCCAAGGTGCCCGGGTGGAACTGGGTGATCGGCACCGGCATGTATGTCAGCGACCTGCGCACCTCGTTCTGGAGCAACGTTGCCCGTTTCGTCGGCATCTTCATACCGGTCTTCCTGCTCTTCCTGGTCGCGATGTATTTCATCCAGCGCAACATCGCCGGAATCCTGAAGGCCATGACCGGTGCGATGGCGCGGCTCTCGAAGGGCGACCTGAAGGCGGAGGTGCCCTATGTCGCGCGCGCCGATGAAATCGGCGGCATGGCCCGGGCCGTCGAGGTCTTCAAGGCGGCAGGCATCGAGAAAGCCAGGCTCGAAGCCGAGGCGGCCGCTTCACGCGCGGCGCGCGAGGCCGAGGCCGCACGAAGCGCGGCCGAGCGCGAACAAGCGGCGCAGCAACTCGCATTCGTCGTCGAATCCATCGCGACCGGCCTTGAGAACCTCGCTGCCGGGCGAATTACCTATCGCCTCAACACGTCCTTCGCCGCCGAATACGAACGCCTGCGCACCGATTTCAACGCGGCGATGGAGAGGCTTCAGGACACGATGCGGGTGATCGCCGCGAACACCTCGGCAATCCGCTCCGGCACCGGCGAAATCGCCGCCGCCGCCGACGATCTGGCGCGGCGCACCGAACACCAGGCCGCAACGATCGAGGAAACCGCCGCCACTCTCAGCGAAATCACCGAAACCGTCAGCGGCACCGCAACCCATGCCGCCCATGCGCGCGAGGCCGTCAGTGCCGCCATGGCGGATGCCGGGCGCGGAGGCGCCGTTGTCGCCCGCGCCGTGGCCGCCATGGGCGAAATCGAGACCTCCGCCGAGCAGATCGGCAACATCATCGGCGTGATCGACGAAATCGCCTTCCAGACCAATCTCCTTGCGCTGAACGCCGGCGTCGAGGCGGCCCGCGCGGGCGATGCCGGGCGCGGCTTCGCGGTCGTCGCCTCCGAGGTGCGGGCGCTGGCCCAGCGATCGGCCGATGCGGCGAAGGAAATCAAGGCGTTGATCTCGAAATCGAACCAGCAGGTCGCCGCCGGCGTCGATCAGGTCGGGCAGACCGGCAAGGCGCTGGAACGCATCGTGGCCCAGATCGCCGAGATCAACCAGGTCGTCAGCGACATCGCCAGCGGCGCGCAGGGCAATTCCGCCCGCCTGCTCCAGGTCAACGATGCCGTGAGCCAGATGGACCAGGCGACCCAGCAGAATGCCGCGATGGTCGAGGAGTCGACCGCGGCAAGCCACAACCTGGCGCGTGAGGTCAAGCAGCTCGCAGCCCTGATCCACCGCTTCGATATCGAGGAGTCTGCTCCGGCACCGGTGCGCTCTCCGGCTCCGGCCGAACGGCCGGCCGCGGCACCGCCCGCCCGGCGCATGCCGGAACCGACCATGGCCGATGAAGGCTGGGAGGAGTTCTGAGGCGAAGCCGCGCCATCACGCCTCGGCGCGCGGCGCATATCGCGCCAACGCGGCCGACCGGCGCATCACCGCGCGCGCGTCCCCCGCGTGGATGACGCCGAGAGCCTCGGCCTGCAGCAGCAGATTGCCAGAGGTCGTCGCCTCCACCGGCCCGGCCACGACCTCGAGCCCCACCGCATCGGCGATCGCCTGATTGAGCAGCGCCATGCGCGAGCCACCGCCGACGACATGCACGGTCCGGCTCCGCCGGTCCGCCACCCGGTCGACCATGCGCAGGGTGCGGGCGATCGCCTCGCCCAGGCTGTTCAGGATCACCCGCGTCGTCGTCGCCTCGCTCTCGGGCGCGCGTCGTCCGTGCGCCGCGCACCAGCGCGCGATGCGCGCCGGCATGTCCATCCCCGGCTGCAGGAACAGCGGGTCCTCGGCGTCGATCACGGTGTCGGTCGCGACCTTTTCCGCCGCCGCCAGTAGCGCCTCGATCGGCGGATCGCCCCAGCCGCGCATCGATTCCTGCAACAGGAACAATCCGCTCGTGTTGCGCAGCAGCCGTGTCGTGCCTCGCACGCCCTGCTCGTTGGTCACGTTCGCCTCCCGCGCCGCCGCGGTCAGCACCGGCGCCGTCACCTCGATGCCGGTCAGGCACCAGGTCCCGCTCGAGACGTAGCTCCAGGGCAGATCGTCCGCCGCCGGAATCGCGGCGACGGCACTCGCGGTATCATGCGTCGCCGGGGCCACCACCACGGCGCCCTGCAGCCCGGTATCCGCCGCGATCTCCGGCAGCAGCGGACCCAGGACCGTTCCGGGTTCCACCAGTTCCGGAAACATCGCGGGATCGAACCCCACCGCGGCGATCAGCGCCTCCGCCCAGCCGCGACGCACCGGATCGTAGAGCTGGGTCGTGCTCGCATTGGTATGCTCGGCGACGATCCGGCCGGTGAGCCAGAAGTTCAGCAGGTCGGGCAACATCAGCAGATGTGCCGCATGGTCGAACAGGCGGGGCGCATCCCGCCGCGCCGCGACAAGCTGCGGCAAGGTGTTGATCGGCAGGAACTGGATGCCCGTGGCGGCATAGATCGCCTCGCGCGGCAGCTGCGGCGCGATCAGGTCATAGGCCCCCGCGGTCCGCTCGTCGCGGTAGCAATGCACCATGCCGAGCGGCACCCGGTCGGCATCCAGCAGCGCGTAATCGACGCCCCAGGTCGTCACGCCGAGACTGGCGACCGCCCCCCCGCGCGCGACCTTGCGCAGTCCGTCCCGGATTTCCTGCCACAGCCGCAGCACATCCCAGTAGAGATGCCGGCCGAGGCGCACCGGCCGGTTCGGAAACCGGTGGACGATCTCGAAATCCAGAACGCCCTCCGTGACCGCGCCGCAGGCGACGCGCCCGCCGGAAGCGCCGAGATCGATCGCGACGTGGCGCGGCGCCTCAGCGGACATAGGCCGCCGGCACGCCGCCATCGACGGTCAGCACGCCGCCGGTCGTCTTCGCCGAAAGGCCGGAGGCGAAGAAGAACACGGCCTCGGCCACATCCTCCGGCAGAATGTTCACCTTCAGCGTGGTGCGCGCGCGGTAATGCGCTTCCAGCTCGTCATCGCTGATGCCATAGGTCGCGGCGCGATCCGCCCGCCAGGCGGAATTCCAGATCGAGGATCCGGCCAGCACCGCGTCCGGCAACACCGTGTTCACCCGGATCCCGGCGGCGCCGCCCTCCTCGGCGAGGCAGCGGGCCAAGTGCAGTTCCGCCGCCTTCGCCGCCGAATAGGCACCGGCATTGCGCCCGGCCGCGACCGCGTTCTTGCTGGCGACGAACACCAGCGACCCGCCGCCCGCCTGCGCGCGCAGGATGCGGAAGGCGGCGCGGGCGACGAGGAAGTAACCGGTCGCGAGAATGTCGAACTGCACCTGCCAGTCCGCGAGGCTGGTCTCCTCGATCGGCGCGCTGCGGCTGATCCCCGCGTTGTTCACCACGATATCGACGCCGCCATAGGCCAGCACCATCTCCTCGAACGCCGTGCCGATGGCGGCCTCGTCGGTCACGTCCACGGTCGCCGCCGTCGCCCGCCCCGCGCCGCGCGCCGCCACGATGGCGCCGGCGACCTGCGCGGCCCCCTCGCCGTTGCGGTCGGCGATGACGACATGCGCGCCGTCGCGCGCGAGCCGCGCCGCCACCGCGCGGCCGATGCCGCTCGCAGCACCGGTCACGAATGCGACATGCCCGTCCAGCGGCTTCGGCGGCGGCTTGCGCGACAGCTTGTAGAGCTCGAGCGGCCAGTATTCGATGGCGTAGCTCTCGGCATCGCTCAGCGTCTCGAAACCGCCGACGCTACCGGCATGCCGCATCACCGCGATCGCCCGGCGATAGAGCTGGCGCGAAACCTCGGCGGCGGCGATATCGGCGCCCGAGGTCACCATGCCGAGGCCCGGAATCAGCACGATGCGCGGATACGGCGCCGCCATGCTATCGCCCACCGCCGCGTGCGCCGCGAAATACGCCTTGTAGGCGTCGACGAATTCAGCGATTCCGGCCTTCGCCGCGGCCAGCAGCGACGCCGTGTCCCGCTCCGGCGTCCAGTCCAGCACCAGCGGCACGCGCTTGGTGTGGACCAGATGATCGGGGCAGGCGGCGCCGCGCATCGCAAGGTCGCGGCATGCGGCGGCGCCAACGAACTCCAGCACCTCGTCATCATCGTCGACGCGCAGCACCACCTTCCGCCCGTCGCCCAGCACGCCGGCCATCGCGCCGCGCAACGCGGGCAGCAGGGCGGCGAACAGGTCTTGCCGGCGCGCCGCTGCCGCGGCCTCAACCCGTGCCGCCCCGAACGGCGCATCCGTGGCACGGGCGGCAAGCCAGGCCTCCGCCTCCTCGATCACCGCGATCGTCTTCGCGTAGCATTCCGCCGAGGTCTCGCCCCAGGTGACCAGCCCGTGCTTGCCCATCACCACGCAATCGAGCCCCGGATTGTCGCGCACCGCCGCGCCGATCATGCGCGAGAGCGAGAAGCCCGGCCGCACATACGGCACCCAGGCCGCGCGCGCGCCGAAGATCTCGCGCATCAGTTCCTCGCCGCGCGGCGAACAGGCGATCGAGATGATCGCGTCGGGATGGGTGTGATCGACATGCGGCGCCGGCACGAAGGCGTGCAGCAGCGTCTCGATGCTCTGCCGCGGCCGTCCGGGCTCGAACACGGTGCGTTCGAGATAGGCGGTCATCTCCTCGTCCGACATCTCTTCGCGCGCGAACAGCGGGTCGATCTCGTCGAGCTTCAGCGCGGCGAAATCGGTCTCGTTTATGCTGCCGAGATCGCTGCCCGATCCCTTCACCCAGAGCACCCTTGTCTTCCGGCCGAGGTGATCGGTCTCGACCGATTTCACCGAGGTATTGCCGCCGAAGATGTTGACGATGCGGCGGTCGGCGCCGAGCAGGCGGGAGCGGTGCGCCAGCGCGGCGAGCCCCTCGCCGGCGGGCGGCGACGAGGCGGCCCAGCCTGCGCATCGTTTATCGGGCACGCGGCCCAGAACGTCCTTCATCGGCTCTCTCCTCAGTCCCCATAGCCGCTGGCGGCGGCGGCGGCGGCGGTGCCGCGGTCGCGGCGGATCTCGCGCAGATACGACCCGTCGCGATGCGCCATCACCGGATCCTCCGGGAGGTTGCGCCGGCGCCGCCAGCCGGCGAGCAGCGGGCGCACATCGGTGCGGAACGCCTCCATGACGATGCGATGCGCGCCCAGCACGTCTCCCGCTTCCTGGGCAGCGGCCAGTGCCGCGCGATCGATCAGCAGAGCCTTCGCATAGGCCTCCTGGCAGTTCAGCACGCTCAGGATCATGCCCTCGATCTTTTCCTCGATGTTGAAGCTCTGATCGATCATGTATGAAACCGTCCGGGCGCAGGCGGCGGTGTCCGTGTCCGCATCCGCCTCGGCGGCGACGAGTTCGGCATAGATCAGGAACAGTTCGAGCGGATTGACCGAGCCGACGATCAGGTCGTCATCGGCATAGCGGCGGGCGTTGAAGTGGAAGCCGCCGAGCTTGCCCTCGTCGAGCAGCACGGCGACGATCGATTCGATGTTCACGCCCTGCGCGTGATGGCCGAGATCGACCAGCACCGCCGCCTGCGGCCCGATCGCCCTGGCATGGGCGAGCGCCGCGCCCCAGTCGGCCAGATCGGTATAGTAGAAGGCGGGCTCGAAGAACTTGTATTCGATCAGCATGCGCGCGCCCTCGGGCAAGAGTGCCGCGCAGGCTTCGAGCCCGCCGCGCAGCCGCCGCCGGCGGGCGCGGAAATCGTCCTGCCCGGCATAGTTGGTGCCATCCGCGAACCACAGGCTGAGATCGGTCGAACCCGTCGCCTTCATGATCGCGATGCATTCCTCGAGATGCGCCGCCGCCTTCGCCCGCACCGCCGCCTGCGGGTGGGTGAGCGAGCCGAGGCGGTAGTCGTCGTCCTGGAACAGGTTCGGATTGATCGCGCCGATGCCGATCCCGCGCGATGCCGCGAAGCGGCCGAGCGCCGCCGGATCGTCCACGCGGTCCCAGGGAATGTGCAGGGCGACGCGCGGCGCGATGCCGGTCTGCCGGTGCACCTCGGCGGCATCCTCGATCTTTTCCCACACGCTGCGGGCCGCGCCCGGCAGCGGGAACGTCTTGAACCGCGAGCCGGTATTGCCGAACGCCCAGCTCGGCGTCTCGATCGCCTGCGCATCGAGCCGCGCCATCACTGCTTCCTGGTCCATGTGTCCTCCCTGCGCCGCCGGCGCGTTCACGGCGCGACGATCACCCTGATGTCGGCTGCCTCGAGCGCCGCCATGTCCGCATCCGCCGGCGGCCGGTCGGTCACCAGCACGTCGATCTCGTCCATCGCCGCGATGGTCGCGAGCGCGCGGCGGCCGAATTTCGATGAATCCATCAGCGCCACGGTCATCGCGCCGGAACGCAGCATGGCGCGCTTCGCCCCCACTTCCGGCAGATGCGAGTCCGTCAGCCCCAGCGCGGCATGAAAGCCGCGCGCCGAAAAGAACACCTTGTCCGGATGCAGGCGCGACATCGATTCCTCGAACAATACCCCGGTGAACGAGCGGGCGGGCCCATGGAACGCGCCGCCCACCATCACGAAGGGCACAGCACTCGCGGCCAGCGCATTGGCGGCGTCGAGCCCGGAGACGATCGCCGACACGTTCCGGTCATGCACCATGCGCACGAGGGCGAGCGCGGTGGTCGAGGCATCGAAGGCGACGGTGTCGCCCGGCGCGATGAGCGACAGCGCCGCGCGGGCGATCGCCGTCTTCGCCTCGGTGTTGCGGGCGGCCCGCAGCTGGTGGCTGATCTCCTCGCCCATCCGCTCGCGCAGCCGCGCGCCGCCGCGCACGCGCTCCATCAGCCCCTGGTCGACCAGCGCGTCGAAATCGCGCCGGATCGTCATTTCGTGAACCCCGAACTCCGCTGCGAGATCGCGCACACGCACCACGCCGCCGCCGAGCGAACGGCGCAGGATGTCCTGCTGGCGCTCCGAGGCCGGAATGTCCTGGCGTTGCGTTTCGCTCATCCTGCTGTTTGAAATCCCTGACAATCTAACATCATCATGTGCGCTATAAGATCATCGCCGTTCAAGAATATCAAGGCTTGAGCATGAATTTTTCGATCTCGAATATTGCACCGCACCAAATCGGCACGAAACTCAGAAATGACTTGACAGATTTATGTGCGCCGATGTTTGCTACATGTGACATCTGGTCGGGCCGTCAATCCGGCGCCGGCCGGGAACGTCGTGGTCCAAGAAACAGAAAGGAAACGCCAATGACCCTCGCGGCCCGACTCCGCCACCAGACCGCCTTCCGGCTCGGCCTCGGCCTCGCCGGCGCGATGATCCTCGCCGCCGGCGCGACGCCGGCCCGCGCCGCCGAGCCGACCATCGCCTTCGTGCCCAAGCTGATCGGCATCACCTATTTCACGGCGATGAAGCAGGGGCTGGATCAGGCCGGGAAGAAGTTCGGCGCGCACATCATCTACCAGGGGCCGACCACGGCCTCGGTCTCCGGCCAGTCGGAAATCGTGCAGAGCCTGATCAACAAGCACGTCACCGCGGTCGGCGTTTCCGCCAACAGCCCGACCGCGCTCGAGGCGCTCGCGAAGCAGGCGAAGGCAAAGGGAATCCTGTTCTATTCGAGCGACTCCCAGGTCGAGGGGCCGGATGTCGCCCTGCGCGTGCAGCAGACCAGCAACAAGGCGCTGGCCGACACGGTGGTCGACCAGCTCGCCAAGACGATCGGCGGCAAGGGCGATGTCGCCTTCGTCTCCGGCGGGCCGACCGCGACCAACCTGAACGCATGGATCGCGCTGATGAAGCAGCGCCTCGCCGCGAAATACCCGCAGATCAAGCTCGTCTCGGTCCAGTACGCCGGCGAGGACATCAACAAGGCGACGCAGGTCACCGGCCAGTTGCTGTCGGCCTATCCGCACCTGAAGGGCGTGGTCGGCATCAATTCGACCGCGGTGCCCGGCGCCGCCCAGGCGGTGCTGCGCGCCGGCCTCAGCGGCAAGGTCGCCGTGACCGGCATCACCGACCCGAACAGCATCCGCCCCTTCATCCTCGACGGCACGGTGAAGAGCGTGGTGCTGTGGAACCCGATTTCGCTCGGATACCTCACCGGCTGGGGCGTGATCCAGGAGCTGGAGCACAAGCCGTTCAAGGCGGAAAACACGGTGCCCGGCCTGAAGCAGAAGGTGAAGTATTTCCCGAAGACCCACACGCTGCTGCTCGGCAATCCGATGGTCATCACCAAGGCCAATGTGAGCATGAATTTCTGAGGCCGGGATGCCCACGCCGTCCTCACCCCGGGTCGAGGTCTCGGGAATCCGCAAGCGCTTCGGCGGTGTGACGGCGCTGGGCGGCGTCGATCTCTCGATCGGGCGGGGCGAGGTGCATGCCCTGCTCGGCGAGAACGGCGCCGGCAAGTCCACCCTGATCCGCGTTCTCACCGGCGCGATCATGCCCGACGAGGGCGAGATCCGGATCGACGGCGCGCCCCGCCGCTTCGCCCACCCGCGCGACGCGCAGGCGGCCGGGATCGCCGCGGTCTATCAGGAGCCGATGATCTATCCGCACCTGACGGTGCTGGAAAACATCTTCACCGGCAACGAGATCGCCTCCGCCGCCGGCATCGTGCGCCGGCAGGAGATGGCCGAGGCCGCGCTCCCCTGGTTCGACCGGCTGGAACTCGATCCCGCCCTGCTGCACCGCCGGATGGGCGAACTCAGCCTCGGCTATCAGCAGCTCGTTCTCATCGCCAAGGCGCTGGTGCAGGACGCGCAGGTGATCATCTTCGACGAACCGACCTCGATCCTGTCCCAGGCGGAGACCGACCGGCTGTTCACCATCATCGGCCGGCTGCGCGCCGACGGCCGCTCGATCGTCTACATCACCCATCGCCTCGACGAGATCCGCCGGATCTCCGACCGCGTGACGGTGCTCACCGATGGCCGCGTCACCGGCAGCGCGGCGGCGGACGATCTCGACGAGGAGCGCCTGCTCGACCTGATGGCCGGCAAGGCGCATCGCGATTACGGCAAGCCGCGCGAGGACCGGCGGATCGCCAACGATGCCGATCCCGCCCTCAGGATCGAGAAACTGACCAGGGCGGGACTTTATGACGGCGTGGACTGGTCGATCCCGCCGGGCACGGTCACCGGCGTCTACGGGCTGGTCGGCTCCGGCCGCAGCGAAGTGGCCCTCGCCGCGTTCGGCGCGCTCCCCGCCGACAGCGGCCGGGTCCTGCTGCACGGCCGGCCGATCAGCCCGCGCGATCCGGCGCAGGCCATCGCCCTCGGCATCGGCTACCTGCCGGAGGATCGCAAGCTGCAGGGCATCTTCGCCACCAAGCCCCTCGAGGCGAACCTGACCGTCAGCACGCTCGACCGTTTCCTCCGCGCCGCGATGAGGCTCGATTTCGCCGCCCTGCGCGGCGAGGCGGCGCGGCTGATCGCCCATTACCGGATCAAGGCGCGGGACGAGACGGTGGCGATCGGCACGCTCTCGGGCGGCAACCAGCAGAAGGCGCTGTTCGCCCGCTGGGCAGGGCAGTCCCTGAAGGTGCTCATCCTCGACGAGCCGACCCGCGGCATCGACATCGGCACCAAGGCCGAGATTCACGACTTCATCCGCAGCCTCGCCGCCGGCGGCCTCGCCGTCGTCGTGATCTCGTCGGACCTGCCGGAGGTTCTGGCGGTCAGCGACCGGGTGATCGTGATGCGGCGGGGCACGGTCGTGCAGGTCGCCGAAGGCGAGGCGATGCAGGCCGAGACGATCCTCGCCGCCGCCGTCGGCGCCGCCGCGCGCGCGGCCTGACCCGGCGGCCCGGCGCAAGATGCAGGAAACGGACGCAAAACGCATGTCAGTCGACAACCCGGCGGGAACGCCGCGGACGATCGGGGCGTTCGGCCCCGCCCCCACCACCGGCCGCCCCGCCCCGCGGCCGCCGCGCGACTACCTGCCGCGCGGCCGCGAGGGGCTGCTGCTGGTCACGCTCGCGATCCTCGTGCTCGCGGCCGGATTCGGCTCGCACGGCGCCTTCTGGAGCCGGGTCAATCTCGACAATCTCCTGGTCGGCAGCGCGATCACGCTGATCCCGGCGATCGGCATGACCGTGGTGATCCTCACCGGCGGGATCGACGTCTCGACCGGCTCGATGCTCGGCCTCTGCACCGCGATCGGCGGCACCTGCTTCGCCGCCGGCTGGAGCATCGCCGCGACGATCCCGGTCTTTCTCCTCTCCGGCGCCGCCTTCGGCCTGATCAACGCGCTGCTGATCATCAACGGGCGCATCCCGCCGGTGATCGCGACGCTGGGCACGCTGAGCATCTACCGCATGTTCGTCTTCATCGTGCTCGGCGGCAACTGGATCACCCAGATTCCGCCGGCGCTGACGATGATCTTCGTGGTCGACCACCTGGCCTTCCTGCCGGTGGTCGCCGTCATCGCCCTCGTCCTGCTCGCCGCCGGCATGGTCTTCCTGCGGTATTTCCGCTGGGGCCGGCACGTCTACGCGCTCGGCAACAACGAGGAAGCCGCCCGCCTCGCCGGCATCAAGCCCGAGCGGATCAAGCTCGCCGCCTATGTGATGCTCGGCCTGCTCACCGGCCTCGCGGCCCTGCTCACCCTCGGCCAGAGCCCGATGGCGCAGACATCGACGGGCAGCGGCTTCGTGCTGCAGGTGATCGCCGCCGTCGTGCTCGGCGGCACGGCGCTGAGCGGCGGCCGCGGCACGCTGCTCGGCACGCTGCTCGGCACGCTCATCGTGCAGGTCGTCGATGACGCGATCGTGCTGCTGCACATCCAGCCCTTCTGGGGCGGCGTCGCCCTCGGCGCGGTGATCCTGGCCTCGATCGGCGCCGGCGCGAAACGTGAAGCGATGGAGACACGCTGATGCACGCTTCCGGCTTCGAACGAACCCGCCCCGTCCTGCTGCTCGCCATGGCGGTGCTCGCCCTTCTCGGCTTCGCCATCGGCCACCCCGCGATCCTCTCCGGCGCCAATCTTTCGAGCATGGCGGTGTTCGGCGTCGAGATCGGCATGATCGCCCTCGGCCAGACCTTCGTGATCTGCGGCGGCGATACCGGGATCGATCTGTCGGTCGGCGCGACGATGGCGCTCTCCCAGGTGATTCTCGGCCGCCTGCTGCATGGCGGCCTGCCCTGGCCGGTGGCGGTCGGCGGCGCGCTGGCGTCCGGCCTGGCGCTCGGCGGGGTGAACGCCGCGGCGGTCAGCCGCTTCCGCATCCCGCCGATCATCGCGACCCTCGCCACGCTGTTCGCCTATGACGGGCTCGCGCTGGTGGTCACCGGCGGGGTGAATATCGACCTGACGAAATCGCCGCCCGCCTTCCTCGCCATCGGCCAGGGCACGCTGGCCGGCCTGCCCTTCCAGCTGCTGGCGCTCTACCTGCCGCTGCTCGCCGTCTTCGCCTTCGTCCAGCACGGCACACGCTACGGCCGCGCCCTCTACCTCACCGGCACCAACGACCGCGCGGCGACGCTCGCCGGCGTGCGCGTCGCGCGGGTCCGCGGCTGGGCCTATGTCGCCGCCGGGCTGGTCGCGGCGATCGCCGGCGTCGTCAGCGCCGCCCGGCTCGGCACCGCCCGGCCCGATGCCGGCGCGCAGGCGAACCTGATCAGCATCGCCATCGTCGTGCTCGGCGGCACCGGCATTTTCGGCGGCACCGGATCGGTGATCGGCACGGCGATGGCGACCGTCGTCATCGCCATCGTCGATTACGGCCTGAGCTACAACGACTTCAACCCGATCTATCAGGCCGGCGTGATCGGGACGATCCTGATCGCGGTCATCCTGATCGAAACCCCGTTCGTCGCCTGGCGCGCCCGCCGCCCCCGCGCCTGAACGCGAGACGCAGCGCCCGATGGAACAGATCGCCTTCCGCATGCAGCTCGACCCCGCGCAGGCGGCGGAATACGAGCGCCGCCACGACGAGATCTGGCCCGAACTCGTCGCCGCGCTGAAGGATGCCGGGATCAGCGATTACAGCATCTTCCTCGACCCGTCGGACGGCTCGCTCTTCGCCGTGCTGCGCCGCCGCCCCGGCCATGCGATGGACGCGCTGCCCGAACAGGCGGTGATGCGACGCTGGTGGCAGGCGATGGCCGACATCATGCGGACCAACCCGGACGCCTCTCCCACCGCATCGCCGCTGCGCCGCGTCTTCCACCTGCCCTGAAGCCGGCGGCCGACCCGGAGCGCGTTAAGCGTTTCTTCAGACATTCGGCTTAGAACCAGCCGAGGCCGACCAGCGGCAGCGGAAGCCATGTTAGTATTATTTATCAAATTCAAAGCACTATGCGGCGACCGGCGCGGCAATATCGCGATCATCACCGCGCTTGTATCCCTGACCCTGATCTTCATCCTCGGCATGGGGATCGATTACGGCCTCGCGATCGACCGCAAGTCGCAGATGGAATCCTATGCCGACGCCGCGGCCCTCGCCGCCGTCACCCCCGCGATGGTCGCCGCCGGCCAATCCTCCGCCATCACGACGGCCCAGAACGTCTTCAACGCGCAGGCCCTCACGATGACCGGCGTGACCTACAACGCCAACGACGTCACCGTGTCGATCGCCACCAGCGGCGACAAGCGCACCGCGACGGTGCAATACCAGGCCCAGTCGCAAGCCATGCTGCCGGATGTGATGGGGTTCGGTTCCATCAAGATCGGCGGCCAGGCTACGGCGACGACGACGATCGCCCCGAACATCGACTTCTACCTCCTGCTCGACGACTCCCCCTCGATGGCGATCGCCGCCACCCAGAGCGGCATCAACACGATGGTCGCCAACACGACGGCGCAGGGCGGTTGCGCCTTCGGCTGCCATGAAGAGAACCCCTCCGCCGACAAACTCGGCAATCCCTACGGCGAGGACAATTACGCCCTCGCCCGCAGCCTCGGCGTGACCTTGCGGATCGACATGCTCCGCCAGGCCACGCAGGACCTGATGACGACGGCGCAGACGACCGAAACCCAGAAGGGCACCACCTACCGGATGGCGATCTACACGTTCGACATCGGGCTGAACACGATCGGCAACCTCACCTCCGACCTTTCCCAGGCCCAGACCGAGGCGGGCAACATCCAGCTGCTGGAAGTCTACTCCAACAACTGGCTGACCCAGAACGACTACAATGACGACGAGGACACCAATTACGACACCGCCCTGAACGGCATCAACGCGATCATGCCCAACCCGGGAAACGGCACCGGTGCCGCCGGCGACACGCCGCAGGAAGTGCTCTTCTTCGTGACGGACGGCGTCGAGGACGAGGACGTCAACGGCAACCGCCAGCAATCCCTCCTCAACACCGACCTCTGCACCGCCATCAAGAACCGGGGGATCAGGATCGCGGTCCTCTACACCGAGTACCTGCCGCTGCCGACCAACAGCTGGTACAACACCTACATCGCGCCGTTCCAGAACAGCATCGCGCCAACCCTTCAGCAATGCGCCTCGCCCGGCCTCTATTTCGAGGTGAAATCCGGCGGCGACATTTCGGCCGCGATGTCCGCGCTGTTCCAGACGGCCGTGCAATCCTCCTATCTATCGAGTTAGCGGAGCGATATCGTGCTCCGAAAGACGAGACGCGCCCCGAAGACCGGAAGATTCAAGCTGCCGGCCCGGCTCAGAACCCTGCTCGGCGATGGCCGGGCGGTCGCCGCCGTCGAATTCGCGCTCGTCGCAGCCCCCTATTTCGCCTTGCTGTTCGCCATCATCGAGGCCGGGCTGATCTTCTTCACCCAGGAAGTGCTGCAGAACGCGACAAACGACACGGCACGCCTGATCATGACCGGGCAGGCGCAGTCATCCGGCATGACCGCGCAGCAATTCCTTCAGGACGTCTGCACCGACGGTGTGCCCCTGATCACCTGCGCCAATCTCAACGTCAACGTACAGACCTTCCCGTCCTTCAACGCCATCACGCAGGTCAATCCGCTGACAAGCGGCAACTTCAATACGTCATCGCTGAGTTACAGCCTTGGCGGCCCCGGCGACATCGTGATGGTTCAGGTCTTCTACCAGCTGCCGGTCATGGCCAGCCTGCTGAATTTCAGCTTCGCGACGATGAACGGCAACTATCGCCTGCTGCAGGCAACAGCGGTCTTCCGAAATGAACCCTACTGACGGCAAGAGCGGCGCATGCACATGCACATGGGCACGACGCACCCTGCGCCGTCTCGCCGCCACGTCCCAACGCCGCCGCGCGGGTGTGGCGGCGGTCGAGTTCGCCCTCGTTCTGCCCGTGCTCCTGCTGTTCTTCTTCGCGACGACCGAGCTGGAACAGGCGGTGATCGTCAACCAACTCGTCTCGCAAACGGGTTCGACCATCACCAACATCGTCTCGCAATACACCAGCATCAGCGCGAGCACCCAGCTTCCGGACATCTTCTCCGCCGCGTCGCAAATCCTCGCCCCCTACCCCGCATCGCCAGCCCAGATCGTCGTCAGCTGCATCTCGATCGACGATGATGGCGATGCCAGGGTCGCCTGGAGCGAGGCCTCGAACGCCACTGCGCTGCAACAGGGTCAGGTCGTCACCGTCCCGACCTCACTCGACGTGCCGAATACCAGCGTCATCCTCGGACAGGTCGATTACGCGTTCGAGCCGACGCTCGATTTTCTCAAGCTCGGCCCGTTCCATCTCCAGTCCTCCGTCTACATGCTGCCCCGCAATTCCTCGACGATCAGCTTGGTGCCGTAACCGACGCAGGGTCATCGCCTTCGGCGGGCAGATCCCGCAACTCATCAGGCCGTTCCCGGCTTCCGAAACGCCACCGCCGGCAACCGCGCTGGCATGGCACGGTCACGGCCGGAATGCGTGCCGCAGGCGGGAAGACCCGCGGCACCCAGACCCACTCAGGACAGGTGATGCACCTCCTGCAGGCCATAGACGGGTGTTGGAATGCCGACCTGCCGCGCTTTCAGCTGGAGGGCGAGATACAGCGAGTAATGGCGTGACTGGTGGAGATTGCCGCCGTGGAACCAGAGGTTTTGCTGCTGCGTCGGCTTCCACATGTTGCGCTGCTCGCCTTCCCAGGGGCCGGGGTCCTTCGGCGTGTCGGAACCGAGGCCCCAGACCTTGCCGACCTTGTCGGCGACCTCCTGGCTGATCAGATCGGCGGCCCAGCCGTTCATCGATCCGTAGCCCGTGGCGTAGACGATGAGATCGGCCGGGAGTTCCTCGCCATCCGCCATCCTCACGCCGGTTTCGGTGATCTCGTCGACCCCGACGCCGCTCTTGAGCTTGATGCTGCCGTCGATGACCAGGTCACAGGCGCCGACATCGATATAATAGCCCGAGCCGCGGCGGAGATATTTCATGAACAGGCCTGAATCGTCCGCGCCGAAATCGAGCATGAAGCCGGCCTTTTCGAGGGCGGCATAGAAATCGGCGTCCTTTTCGCGGATCGCGTCATAAACCGGGATCTGGAACTCGTGCATGATCCGGTAGGGCAGCGAGGCGAAGATCATGTCCGCCTTGCGGGTGGTCACGCCATTGGCGACCGCCCTCTCGGAATAGAGCTCGCCGAGGCCGATCTCCATCAGCGAATCCGAGCGGACGATATGCGTGCTGGAGCGCTGGACCATGGTGACGTCCGCACCATGCTCCCAGAGGGCGGCGCAGATGTCGTGCGCCGAGTTGTTGGCGCCGATGACCACGACCTTCTTGCCCGCATAGGCATCGGGCCCCGGGTGCCGGGAGCTGTGGTGCTGCTCGCCGCGGAAGCGGTCCATGCCCTTGAAGTGCGGGATGTTCGGCTTGCCCGACATGCCGGTGGCGAGGACGAGTTGGGTCGGACGGAGCTCGATCTCCTCGCCATCGCGATCGACGACGACACGCCAGGTGCCGCTCGCTTCATCGAAGGCGGCGCTCTTCGCGGTGGTTCTGGTCCAGTAATTGATCTCCATGACCTTGGTGTACATTTCCAGCCAGTCGCCGATCTTGTCCTTGGGCGCGAAGACCGGCCAGTTGGCGGGGAAATCGATATAGGGCAGGTGGTCGTACCAGACCGGATCATGCAGGCAGAGCGACTTGTAGCGCTTGCGCCACTGGTCGCCCGGCCGGTCGTGCCTGTCGATCACGATGGCGGGCACGCCGAGCTGGCGCAGCCGCGCGCCAAGCGCGATGCCCCCCTGCCCGCCGCCGACGACGAGGACATAAGGCTGGGTTTCGTAGCCGAGCGTGCGGGCTTCCTCCTCGCGCCTTTCCTGCCAGCTCTGCCGGCCGCGGCGGACGCCGTGCTCGGCGCCCATTGGCCGGCGGATGCCCTTGGGCTCCTCGTGGCCCTTGAGTTCGGCGAGGGTGGTGAGCAGCGTCCAGGCCTTGCCGTCCTGCAGGCGGAGCAGCCCCTCCCCGCGGCCGATCTTCGTCTCGAAGGCGAGCCAGGCCTCGATGACGCCGTTGGACTCGGTCGGCGGCTCGGCGAGCGCGAAGCTGACCGGACGGACATTGTCGAGGGTCGCCGCCAGCATGTCGCGCACGCCGTCGGGCGTTTCGACGGTCCTGATGTTCCAGGTGAAGGCGATCAGGTCGCGCCAGAAGCTGACCGGCGCAAAGAGCCGGGCGGCGGCTTCGGCGTCACCGGCGTTCAATGCCTGGCTGAAACTGTCGAGCCACGCCTCGACCGCCTTCTGCGGCGCGGAGACGGTGATGGGCTTGTCGATCGTCATGTCGTTCATGGGTTGCGTTTCCCTTGCTGTTGTGACGCCGCGTCAGGCGGCGAGATCGATGAGAATCTTGATGTGCCTGCCGGAGGGATCGAGCAGCGCCTCGAACCCTTCGGCAACGGCATCGTCGAGCCGGATGCGGGCGGTGACGATCTTCGAGGCGGGCAGGATGCCGCTCGCGATCATGCGGATCACGCGCGGCCAGTAATGGGTCGGGTAGGCCCAGGCGCCCCGCAGGTCGACATCCTTGAACGTGACCTGAAACCAGTCGAGCGGATTGTCGTGCGGGTGAAGCCCGGTCTGGACCACCACGCCCTGCTTGCGCACCGCATCGAGGCAGGCTTTCAGCGCGTGCTCGTTCCCGACGCATTCGAGGGCGACGTCGCAGCCCGCCCCGCCCTCGGTCGCGGCACGGACGCGGGAGCCGACATCGTCGCGCTGCGGGTTGAGGGCGACGATGTCGGGAAGGATGCTGCGGGCGAAGGCAAGCCGCGCGTCGTTGATGTCGGAGAGGAAGAGCGTCGTCGCGCCGGCGGCGCGGGCGGCAAGCAGGGTGAGCAGGCCGATCGGCCCGGCGCCCGTCACCAGCACCGCGCTGCCCGCGCCGACGCCGCCGCGGTCGCAGGAATAGACGGCGACGGCGGCGGGCTCGACCAGGGCGGCTTCCTCGTCGCTCAGCGCGTCGGGAATCCTCTGCACGTTGTATTCGTGCAGCATCGCTTCCTCGGCCATGCCGCCCCAGGCCCAGCTGAGGCCGGCCAGCGCCAGCTGCGGGCTGAGGTGAAACAGGCCACGGTCGGCATAATAGTCGCCGGCGCGCGGCATGATCAGGGGCTGGACGGAGACGCGGTCGCCCGGCTTCACGCTGGAGACGCCCTCGCCGATCGCGGTGACGACACCGCCGAATTCGTGCCCGAGGATTTGCGGCCCCTGGGCGCCGGTGAAGGGATGCGGTGTGGTGGGGATGAAGATCGGCCCGTAGGCGTATTCGTGCAGGTCGGTGCCGCAGATGCCGACGAAGCGGTTGCGCACGAGGACCTGACCGGGCGGCGGGTCGCGGTCAGGTGCGGCGACATCCTCGATCCGCAGATCGCGGGCGGCATGGAATCGTAGTGCTTTCACGTCGTTCCTCCTTGCAATCTTGGTGTTGCGAACGAGTGAAAAGCAAACGGCATGCCAGCCCGGATTCGGCGGAAATGCGCGGCCAGCCGGGCAGGATGGCGCCACAGTGTGGCGCCCCTGTGTGGCGTTCCGTGGCGCTCAGCGCTGCGGGCGGAGGCGGCCGGAGATGCCGAGGCGGCGCATCCGGCGGTGCAAGGTGGTACGGTCGCAGCCCAGGCGGCGGGCGAGAGCGGAAACATTGCCGCCACAGCCATCGAGCGCGGCGCGGAGCGAAGCGGCCGCATCGTCCTCCGTTCGAACGGAGACCGGGCCAAGACCGCCGGGAAGATCCGCAACGCGGATTTCGCCTTCCTCGCACAAGGCGGTCGCCACCGCGAGGACGTTGTCGAGTTCGCGCAGATTGCCCGGCCACCGGTGGGCGCGAAGCATGGCGGCGGCATCCGGCGCGAGACGGACCGGCCGCCCCTCGCGCTGCCGCGTCGCCAGCAGACGGGCGAGCAGCCAGTCGAAATCGCCGCGGCTGCGCAGCGGCGGGAGGCTGAGCGCGGCGACGTTCAGCCGATAGAAGAGATCCTCGCGGAAGCTCCCCGCGGCGACCAATGCGCGAAGGTCGCGATGCGAGGCCGAGATCAGCCGGAAGCCGACCTTGCGCGGGCGGGCGGCGCCGAGGGGCTGGACCGTGCGTTCGGCAAGGACGCGCAGCAGGCGGGTCTGCAGGGAGAGCGGCATGTCGCCAATCTCGTCGAGGAACAGCGTGCCGCCATCCGCCTCCTCGATCAGGCCGCGGCGGCCGCGCGGGGCCGCTCCGGTGAACGCGCCGGGAGCGTGGCCGAACAGCTCTGATTCGGCCAGGGTTTCCGGAATCGCAGCGCAGTTGACCGCGACGAAGGGGCCTTTCGCGCCGCTCGCCTCGTGAATTGCGCGGGCGAGATATTCCTTGCCGGTGCCGGTTTCGCCGTGGATCAGCACCGGCAGGTCGGTGCGGGCAAAGCGCGCGGCACGGTCCTGAAGCGCCTTGATCTCGGGCGTCTCGCCGCCGAGGCGGCGGAGGGCGGGCGGCAGGGTTTGCCGTGCTGCGCGCGGACGGGGCGGCGGCTCGATCGCATGGGCGAAGAGCATGTTGCCGTCACGGGCGCGGAGCACGCGCTCATGGGTTGGCCGGCCGCGCATCAGGGCGGGCAGATCGTCGATCGAGAGATCGAGGAAGCGGGAGATCGGCTGGCCGATCAACTGCTCGGGGCGGCGCCAGTCGCGCCCCGCGGCGCGGGCGAGCATGCGCGCCGCGCCGTGGGTGAGGCCGGCGATGCGGCCGGAATCATCGATCGCGATGCCGCCTTCGGGGTCGACGTCGAGAAACTCGGGAGAGAGGGCGAAACGCAGCACCCACTGGCGCCGGGTGCGTTCCATCAGGTTGGCGAGTTCGATGCGCCGCACGGTGGTGGTGACAAGGTGCCGGGCCAGGTTCTGGCTGGTCTTTTCCACGGGCGATTTGAGGAGCGAGATGTCGAGCACCGCGGAAAGCTGCCCCGCGGTATCGTAGATCGGCGCCGCCGTGCAGGAGAGCGGCGTGTGGGTCATGTCGAAATGGTCGGTCTGATGGATCGTCAACGCCTCGCCGGTGGCGATGCAGGCACCGACGGCGCAGGTGCCGGCATGCGATTCGGCCCAGTCCGAGCCGAGATAGAGCCCGGCGCGGCGCAGATCGTCATCGTAGCGGGGATCGCCGAGATATTCGACGGTGACGCCAGCCCGGTCGGCGAGGAGCAGGACATAGGCCTGGTTCGCGACATTGCCATAAAGCCGCTCGAGGCCGGACCGGGCGATGGCGATCAGTCCCTCGGCCTGCTGGCGGTGCTCCTTCAGCCGTCCCTCGGGGAGGATGACGGCTTCGGCGTTCACCGCAGGATCAAGGCGGTAGTCATCGAGGCAGCGGCGCCAGGACTGGATGACATAGGGGTCGCGCATGCTGGCATTGCCCTGCCAGACGGATTCGATCTCACGCACATGGTCGGCGATGGTCATGCTTTCGACTTTTCAACGTTTCCCAAGGCATCATATGACAAAAACCGAATCCGCCTGCACGGAAATAGCACGAAATGTTCAACGTGCGGGGTCCGACGCGATCGGCCGCCTCCCGATCATCGGCGCCGAGGCCCCCGGAACCCGTTCGTCACCGGCGGCTTCCGTAGCCCGCGAGATGGGTCACGAAGCGCGGGCCCGCCTCATCTGCCGGGTCCACGAAATGCACATCGTCCGGCGCGCGGCGTGGCGTGTCGACGGTCAGGAATATCGCGGGGGCGGCGCCTTCGACCGGCCGGATCGCATGCACGACGTGACGCAGGAACATCACCATCTGGCCCGCGCGAAGCCGGCGCGGCGGCTCGTCGGCCAGGCTGAAATCGGCCTCGCCATCCAGGAGCAGGAGGTGCTCGTCGCAATTCATGTGAAAATGCCTCGGCAATGGCCGATACAAACGAAAGACACGGGAACTTGCCGATTCACTGTCCGACAGATAGGCATCGACAATCACGGAATCCGCAGTGTCGGGAAATCTCGCCTTGATTTCGTCAAGATCGAAGAAATTATGAATGTCGTTGCCCATGATTATGTTCCAGACCTGCATTTGCATTGAATTCGTGCACGTCCGAACGGATCGTCCCGGCCCGTTCCGCTCTGCCGTGTCCGCACCGGATCTGGCCCGTCCCCGCCATCGTTCAAATGAAATCTTTTGATCGACCCTTTCGGTTGCGCAGATGAACGGCCACGGGAGCGCCCATGCGCCACGGCGGACGACAAGGTGCCGCGCCGTTCACAGCGCCGGGGACGGACGCGCGGCTGACGATACCGGAGCACGGCAGGCCAACCCGGCCCGGGTGACCGCGCCTGGCATCCTCATCACGAGCACCGCTCCCGCGCACCGGGCCGGGTTCGCGGCCAGGTCTCTCCCGGAGCGGAACGGCGGATCATTGCTTGCGCGGTCCCGAGAGAGCGGCACCGCGCCCATTCAGGACATGCGCCCGTTCAGAAAGCCGAGCGCCGGCAGCGGCCGCCACCCGCGGGGCAATTGCGCGCGGCTCATCGAGCGGATCGTATAGCGCGGCACTGGCAGCTCGCAGCGTTGCAGAAAGCCGAGATAGGCCCGCACCTGCTGCTCGCGCCAGATCTGGTCAGCCTGGGCGCGGGTGTGGCTGGCATGAATGTCGGCGATCCGTACAACACGGCCGATGGTGGCGATAACGGCCCAGAGCCGATCATCGCCGCGCCCCGGATCCTTTTCATAAGGTCTGACGTTATCGGGCATTTGCCGGAAAACTTGGCATGGAGACACGGTGCCCGCAAGCCGGTTCTGCGCATCCGGCAGCGTCATGGCGCGGCCCGCCCGGCCGGCGCCGTCGAGCGGCTCGCCCGGGGCGTGACAAGGACGATCGTGTCCGGCGCACTCGCGGCCACCTGAGCGGCGCCCTCGTCCAGACCGTATGCAGCGCCCGATCCTGTTGATGAATGAAGCAGGATCAGCAGACGGACCCGTGCGCCGTGTAGGAACGCACCACGCCGCCGACGATGGCGAAGGTCACGGTGCAGGTATTGTGATAGGTCTGGGGCGGAACGGCCGGGGGAATTCCGCCGATCGCCGGTCTCTGGTCCACGAAGAGCGGCCCGCCGACCCAGCCGGGGACCGAGTAGGTGATCGTCCGCTCGTAGCGATCATAGGTGATCCCGCCGCTTTCGGTGCGGCTGGCCGGCACGCCCAGCGCCGCCACCAGCGCCGATTCCGGCTTGCCGACATAGGCGCTCATCGTCCTGGCAAGGTGCGGCCCGGCGCATCCGGCGAGGCCGAGAGACCACAGCGCCATCAGACCCAGTCGCCAGCCATTCCTCACGCGCATCCCCTCACTCCCCGAGACGCTCCGGCCCATCCCTTCAAGATCGGCCGAAATCTTCCGCTTCCAAGGGGGGCGGCCGACATACCATCCCCGGTCGATGCGGCGCCCGCGCCGCTCGGGCCTACCGGTTCGCGGCGGCGCGGGCGATCTTGCGGAGGGCGGGGGGCGTCAGCGCGGGGCTGGCCAGCACATGGCGCAGGGCAGCAACGGTCGGCAGCCCGCCGCGCGGCGCCGTCACCACGACCACGAGTTGCGCATCCCGGGCCACGAACAGGTCGTCCAGCATGTAGAGGCGGGTGACCAGCGAGCCGAGGGTAAGCCGGCCGTCGATCACGAGATCGCTCGCGGCCATGCGATGCCCGTTCTTGCTCACCGCGAGCTGCCAGTTCGGCGCGCCGGAACCCGTTGCCCGGATCAGCCCGAGATGCACTTCGCGCAGGTTGAACAGGCCGAGCCGGCGGCGCAGGTCGAAGATCGGCTCCGGCGCGGTGCCCGGCGGAAAGGCGACGATCGTCGCCCTGAACCCGTCGGGGTCGACGAAGTCGCGGCGGATGGCGCCGGCGGGCAGACCGCCGGAAGGGGTCGGAACCGCGCGCCATCCGGCCAGCCTGGCCGGCGGCACGACGACGGTCTGCCGCGCCTGCCGGTCCAGCGCGAAGGCGACGGCCGGCCCGGCGAGGCTGACCGCCAGCACGGCGAGGGCGGCAACCAGACTCGTGCCCCGCGCCGCCGGCGCCGGCGCGCCCGGCACCACCGCCGGCAGCGCGTGATCCTCGCGGAACGGCAGGCCCAGCAGGATGATCACGAACAGCACGATCGAGAAGAAGATGTAGCCGTACAGCACGTGATCGGTCGCGGCGGCCTTCGCACTGCCTTCGGCATAGCCGAGCCAGATGATGCCGAGCGCGCGGAACCCGTTCGCGATGACCGGCACGACGAGGCAGACGGCAATGAACGCCAGCCGCCGCCCGGTGGAGCGGAAGATCACCAGCGCATACAGCACGGCGAAGGCGATGGCGGCGATCAGGAAGCGCAGCCCGGCGCAGGCCCGGGCGATGCGGAACGCGCCGGCGGCGATCTCGATCGTGGTGCCGTGCAGATAATGGGCGATCCCCAGCAGGCTCAGGCCGGCGGCGGCGAATTCGGCGGTGAAACGCTGGAGCGGCGCGACCAGGAAACTGCCGAACGGCACGAGGAAGACCAGGTACCAGAACGGCGCGCGAAAATGCCAGTAGACCGACCGGCCGAGCACGCCGAGCAGCAGGCATTGCAGGATCCCCATCGCGGCGAGCTGGCGGCCCTCCATGATGCCGAGGCGCTGGGCGACGAACCATGCCACCACGAAGGGCACCGCCAGCAGCGCCGCGCGCGGCTCGGCCGCGGGCTCAAGCGCGGCGAATCCGGCGCGGCGTTCCCACAGCAGATACAGCGCGATCGGCAGGATCAGGAAGCAATGATTATACGCCGTCGACGCCCACCAGACGCCATAGGCGGCCTCGGCCTCATGCGCGAAGACGATGCCGAACCCGACGATGCCGAGGGCAAGCGCCAGCCCGGCCCGGCGCCATGAAGCGCTCACGCGAGCACCCGGTCGAGTGCTGCGAGCGCGGTCGACCAGCCGTGATTCGCGGTCACCGAAGCCCGCCCGGCCGCACCGAGCCCGGGCCACTCGCCCCGCAGGATCGCCCGCGCGCCGGAGAGCATCGCCGCCGCGTCATCGGCGACCAGCGCATCGCGCCCGGCGATCGCGGATATGCCGGTCAGGGCGGCGGTGGTGGTCAGCACGGGGCGGGCCATGGCCATGGCTTCGAGCACCTTGTTCTGGATGCCGCGGGCGATGCGCAGCGGCGCGACCGCCAGGGCGGCGTGACGGAGATAGGGGCGGATGTCGGGCACGTCGGGATGCACGTCGATGGATGGATGCGCCGCCAGCGCGCGGATCTGCGGCGCGGGATCGGCGCCGACGATGTGGAACACCGGCCCGGGCCGGTCCCGCGCCAGGTCGGGCATCACGCTCTGGGCGAACCACAGGCAGGCGTCGATGTTCGGCCGGTAGTCCATCGCGCCGGTGAACACGATGGCCGGCCGGTCGGGCGGATAGGGGTTGGGCCAGTCCTGCCCCGGATCGAAAAAACCGGTATCGACGCCGTTCGGCACCGCCTCGGTCCGCGCCCCGGTCTCCGGCGCCAGGGCGGTGAAGCGGTCGCGCTCGGCATCGGAAACCAGGAAGGTGCGGGTGAAGCGCGCCGTCGCGGCCCGTTCGAGGGCCAGCAGCGTGCGCGCCTCCCGCCGCCAGACCAGCGCGCGAAGGCCGCCGGACTCCGCGCCATAGGCGGCGAATTTTTCCGAATCGAGATCCACCATGTCGAACAGCGTCGGCAGCGCTTCGGCATCGTCGAGATACGGCGCCATCGCGCTGGAGAACACCAATGCGCGCTCGATCGGGTGGTTCCGGCGCGTCTGCCGCACCCAGGCGCGCAGCCGCCGGTCATGGAAATAGCCGACGCTGAGCGGCATCCCGGGCCGCAGCCGGGCGAGCGCGCGCAGCCGCGCCAGCCGCGGATCGAGCGGGATCGCCGCGACCGAGGCGAGGCCGGGCCGCAGCGTCTCGACATGCGCCATGTCCTCCTGCCGGTCGACGAAGCAGCCGAGATGGACGTCGTATTTCCGGCTGAGATGATCCAGCCAGCGGAAGGAGCGGATCTTGTCGCCCTTGTTCGGCGGATAGGGCAGCCGGTGGGCGAGAAACAGCAGATGCATCGCCCCTCACCCGAGGCCGCGGATGATCGTCGGGCCCAGCCGGTTCACCACCGGCCGCGGCAGGCGCTTCCAGAGCGCGATCATGGCGCGGTATTTCGGATTGAGCGGGTTGTTCTCCGGGATCGCGGCACCCGGCGCCAGCGCGAAGCAATAGGGCAGCGGCGCGGGCGCGAAGCCCCAGTTCTTCTTGAAGTCGAAGGCGCCGGTGCCGGCCTTGCTGCGGCCGAAATCGAACCCGCTCAGCCCCCGCTCCCGGGCGCGGCGCATCAGCGCCCAATACATGAAGTCATGACCGCCGACGCCCCGCGCCGCCGGCCCGCCGCCGGCGTAATAGGGCAGGATCTCGTCGCGGAACACGAAGGACAGCACGGCGCAGACCGGCCGGTCCTCGTGCCGCACGGTCAGGATCTCGACATCCCGGCCAAGACCTTCCAGCAGGGCGCGGACATAGCGGCGCGAGAAGACCGGCGTGCCGAGATGATGCACGCTCTCGGCATAAAGCGAAAAGAACGGCTCGACCGTGTGCTCGATCCGGCTGGTCAGCCCGCGCTCGATCGCCTTGCGCACCACGGCGCGCTGCTTGCGCGGGATCGCCTTCAGCAGGTCGTCCTCGCCCTCGGGCAGCGTCTTGCGGAAGGTGAAATAGAGCGGCTCGGGGGTGACGAAGCGCTGCGGGTCGAGGTCGAGCCCGCCGCGCGCGCGGAATTCGCACACCGGCGCGCCCAGCCGGCGTTGCAGCGCCAGCGCCGCCTCGGCGAGGCCCTGCAGCGTCTCGCCATCCGCCGCCAGCGGGCCGCCATAGACGGCGAAGGGCAGCGAGACCAGCGCATGGCCGAACAACAGCGTCTTCACCTCCATCAGCGGCAGCACGCCGCAGACCTGCCCGTCGCGCTCGGCGAGCAGGAAATGCGGCCGATGCCCGAAGCCGGTGGCGAGAATCCCGCCCCAGGCGAAGCGGTGAAAGAAGGTCGCGTCGGGGTGGGTGTCGACGAACGCATCCCAGGCGGCGGCGTCGCGCGGTTCGGCGGGGCGATAACGGAGCGTCATGTCAGCACGGGCGGGACGGGTCGAGAAGATCGGCATAGACCCGGTCCATCCGGTCCCAGGCGAAATCCTCCAGCAGGGCCGCGAAGCGCGTCTTCATCCGGCCGAGATTGACCCGGTGGCGAAACCGCGCGCTGAGCCGGGACTGGGGGATGTGCGGCTGCCCGGGGTCGAGTTCCCAGGGATGGGTGTAGAAGATCTGCGGCCGCCCTTCCCGCCGGTGCAGGTGCCGCACCGCGCCGCGATAGGCGGCATAGGGCAGCAGGCGGAAATAGCCGCCGCCGGCGCAGGGCCAGTTGCGCCCGAAGCCGTGAACGGTGGTGAGCGGAATTTCCCAGAGCGACGATCCCGCCGGCCGGAACGGCACGCGCGCGGCATCCGGCGTGCCGTAGAGGTCGTGCTTCACCGGGAACAGGCTGGAGGTGTAGCGATGGCCGGTCTCCTCGAGGATCTCCCACGCCCAGGGCACGTGCGGCCCGATCGAGAAGGTCGGCGCCCGATAGCCGATCACCGCGACGCCGCCGGCATCCTCCAGCGCGGCGCGGGCGCGGGCGAGGTCGGCGCGGAAGGCCTCCGGCCCGATGCGGTCGACCAGCTGGTGCCCGTAGCCGTGGCTGGCCAGCTCGTGCCCGGCCGCGACGATGCGGCGGACCAGACCCCTGTGCCGCTCGGCCACCCAGCCGAGGGTGAAGAAGGTCGCTTGCACGCCGCGCGCGGCCAGCGCCTCGAGCATCCATTCCGTATTGGCCTCGACGCGCCGCGGCCAGCGCTCCCAGCTCTCGCGGTCGATCACGTCGGCGAAGGCCTGCACCTGGAAATAATCCTCGACATCGATGGTCATGGCCCCGGTCAGGCTCATCGGAAGAACTCCGGAGAGGCCGGCGCATCGTCGGGATCGAAGCCGGCCGGCTCGACCAGGCCGGTGCGCGACCGCGCGCGCGGGGCCGGCTCGGGCGGGCTGCCGGCGGTGAGGTCGCGCTCGAGCTCGTCGGCGATCCGCTTCGCCGCCGCCGCGCCGATATGCTGCTCGCCCTCCAGTGCGGCGTTGAACAGCAGCCTGGCGCAGAGGCGGTTGATGCGGCGCGGCACGCCGTTGGTGGCGGCATGGATCGCGGCGACCGCGCCCTCGTCGAACAGGTCGTCGCGCTCGCAGCCGGCCGCGGCGAGCCGGTGCCGGATATAGGCGGCGACATCGGCGGCCGGCAGCGGGTTCAGATGGTAGGAGGCGAGGACCCGCTGGCGCAGCTGTTCCATCTGCGGGCTGGCGAGCGTGCGGCGGAATTCCGGCTGGCCCAGCAGGATGACCTGCATCAGCGGGCGAGACCGGTCCGCGAGGTTGGAGAGCAGGCGCAGGATTTCCAGCGTCTGCGCCGGCAGGGCCTGCGCCTCGTCGATGACGATGACGGGGCGGCGCCCGCGGGCATGGTCGCCGCGCCAGCGCTCGCAGATCTGCCCGAGGAACTCGGCCTGGTCGGCGACGCGGGTGATGCCGAATTCCGCCCCGATCAGGCGGAGCAGCGACCAGCCGCTGACCGCCGGCGTCGTGATCACCGCGGGCCGGTAGGCGCTCGGGTTGAGGCGCGCGAGCAGGCGCTCCATCAGCGTGGTCTTGCCGGCGCCGACCTCGCCGGTGATCACCACGAAGCCATCCCCCTGGGAGAGGCCGAACAGCAGATGCGCCATCGCCCGGCCATGTTCGCCGCTCTCGAAGAAATAGCGCTCGTCCGGCGTCAGCCGGAACGGCATTTCCCGCAGGTTGAAATGGCTTCGAAGCAGATCCACGCTCAGAACACCTTCTGCACGCCGAAGGTGATGCTCGCCTGCACCCCGTTGCCGGCGATGCCGGGCGAAACGCCGTAGCCGTTGAGCGATGTGTTGGTGACCGCGAGCTGCAGGTCGAATTCGAGCCGGTTGGCGGTTTGATAAGTGCCGGTCAGGGCGCCGGTATAGACCGGGCTCTGGCCGAGCCCGGCCAGTGCTCCGCCCTGCGGCGTATCGAGCGTGCTGTAGTCGAAATAGGCGCTGACCGTCGCGCTCCGCGTGAGCTGATGCGAAAACGTGGCCGACGCCGACAGGCTGCGCTGCGAAAAGCCGGACGTGCCGGGCGCGTTGGCGACCAGGGTTTCGTCGCTGCGCACGAGGTTGAGCGAGAGACGGTCGCGCGACCAGCGGGTGATGGTCGCGATCGAGAACTGCCGCGTGCGGAACAGGCCCGACTGGACGCTGAGGCTGTTATTGGTCAGCAGCAGCGGCACCTGCGTGCCGGTGGCGACGATCTGCCCGCCGGCGCTCACCGTGCTGCCGGCAAGGTTGGCCGCGATCGCCTGGGCCTGGGTGGCCAGCGTTTCCGAATAACTGGCCGATAGTGTGGTGCGCGGCGTCAGTTGCAGGGTGGCGCGCAGATAGGGCGCATCGAACCCGTCGCGGTGGCGATAGGCGAGCCGGATATCGACGTCGCGGCGCGGATGCAGATGCAGGCCGATGCTCCAGACGGCATCGGCGATATGGGTCGGCGGAAAGCCCTGGTAGCGGAGATTTTCGTAGCCGCCGGAAACGATGAGAAATTCCTGCGGCAGGAAGGCGTAGCGGACCCGGTCCTCGGCCCGCATCTGGCTCGATCCGTCCAGCACGCCGGTGCCGGTGTCCTGCGAGGCGGTGACGAGGACGACATCGTCGAGATCGGGGAAGATCGGCACCGTGGTGAACTGCGCGCTGCCCGTCTGCGAAAAGACGTCGTTCGGCACGAAATAGGGAAGCTGGCTGCCGGACAGCGCGGCGCTGTTGCCGGTCTGCCGCGTATACTGGGCCAGATACACCAGATCGAGCCGGCCCAGCCCGCGAAACCTGTAGCGGTAATGCGGGCTGACCAGGTAGCTCTGCGTGGTGGTGCGCGCGTTCGGCGCGATGGCGGCGGAACCGCCGGGCGCCAGGCCGCCTTCCGTCGCCTGCTGGGTCAGGAAGGCGCTGGCACTGAGGTCGAGCCGGCCGGGAATCAGCTGGGTCTCGAAGCTGCCGTTCAGCGACTGGCTGATGCCGGAATCCCGGCTCTCGCGCGCGTAGAGTTCGAGCTGCGGCCGATAGTCGAGCGACACGCGCCCGATCGGCGCGGTGCCGACGACACGCAGGCCCGGCGTCAGGCTGGTGATGAATTCGTTGTCGAAGCCATAGGATTTCGGAAATCCGCCGACAAGCGCCTCCTCCGACAGGCCGATCGAGGGGGTGAATTCCAACCCCCTCGGCAGCGGCGCCGGGCCTTCGAGCCCGCCGGACGAGGCGAAGGGGCTCGGCAGCGCGCCGAGGCGCACCGCGGTGCCGAACGGCGCCGCGCTGGTCATCGACGAGTCCGTCACGCCGGCGGACGACGACGACGCTGAAGATGACGACGACGACGCGGCCGCGTCGCTCGTGGCCTGGGCGACCGCCCGCCCTTCCCGCGCGACCAGCGCCGGCACGAGCAGCAGGGCCATGCGCAGGGTGCGGGCGCGCGGGAACAATGGCGCCGACAACGCGTCAGCCCCTTCTGGCGAACAGGCCGCGCCGGCGCTTCGCCGCGCGGTTCAGCAGCAGGCTGAGCTGCGGGCAGGAATCGAGCAGGTCGAGCGACTGTTCGATTTCGGCGCGGCGCGTCTGCCCGGCCTGCACCACCAGGATCGCCTGCCCGGCGATCGCGGAGATTTCGGTGGCGTCGCTCCTGGTCAGGCAGGCCGGGGCGTCGACCACGACGATCGCGTCCTCGTAGCTGTCGGCCACCGCGCTGGCCAGGCTGCGGACATGCCGCTGGGCGGCCAGAGCGGTGCGGGCTTCGGCGTCGGCCGAGCCGCCGACGGGAATGAACACCAGCCGGTCGATCGCGGTGCCGAGCGGGATCGATCCGGCGAGTTGCCTTGGCGAGTCGCCGAATTCGAGAAGGCCGGGCGATTCCGCAAGACCGAAATGCGCGGTCAGCGAGGCGCCGCCGAAATCGGCATCGACGAGCACGATGTCGCGGTCCCCGCCCTCCGCCAGCAGGCCGGCGAGATTCAGCGCGGCGAAACTCTTGCCGTCGCCGTCGCGCGGGCTGGTGACGAGGACGATGTTGTTGCGGCGCACCGGGTCGTGCTGCCCCTGCGCCTGCTGGAAGTGTTCCAGCACATGGTGGCGGACGATCCGGAACTCCTCGCCAACATGACGGTGACGACGAAGGGCGACCATGCCGTTTTCCTCCAGCTGGGCCAGCGACACGACGGCAGGGCGGTGCTGGCGGCGCGGCGCGAGGGTCGAGGAGAATCGCGCGGCGCGCAGCGCGAGCGGTTCGGCCGCGGCGGACGCCTGGCGGGCCGGTTGCGATGCGGCCTGCGGCTCGTTCGGGTTGATCACCGGCATCCCCTCGGCGTCCAGCCCGGCGGCGAGGCGCTCGATCAGGCTGCGGACGGAATTCGGCGGACGTTCGTTCTGGCTCATCCGAGCCCCCCGATGATGAAGGTCGCAATGAAGAGCGCGCCGAACACGCCCAGGAGCAGCGAACCGCCGATGCCGATGCGCAGCGCCGGCATGATCACGCCGGATTGCGGCGAGATGTCGGAAATCTGGCCGATCACCGGGATGCCGAAGCCGCGCAGATCCGCCTCGGAGCGGACGCGGCCCTCGAGTTCGCCGAGCAGCACGCCGACGCCGAGCCCGGCGCCGAGGCCGAGGACCAGCACGGCGACGAGGAACAGGCGCCGGTTCGGCCCGATGGGAAGCCGGGGCAGAACCGGCGGATTGATCACCTGCAGCTGCACCTGGTTGGCATCGATATTGGCGGCGGCGCCGATGCGCATCGCCTCGCGCCGGCTGATCAGGTCCTGATATTCCTTCTGCAGGACACCGTAATTCCGGTTGAGGTTGATGAACTTCGCCTCGACGCCGGGCGCCGAACGGGCGAGCGCGGTCAGCTTCGCATGCTCCACCTTGGCGCGCGCCAGCGCGCGGGTCGTCTCGAGGATCCTGGTCTGCGTCTGCAGGATCTCGAGATGCAGCGCCTTGTAGACCGGATTGGCGACCGGCACGCTGTAGCTGGACTTGCCGCCGCCGGCCGGCCCGTGTTCGAGCGCCTTGACCTGCCGTTCGGCCGCCTGCACGCCGGGATAGCTGTTGGTGTATTGCTGGCGCAGCCTGGCCAGGTTGGCGAGGGCCGCGGCGAGCGCGGGGTTGCCGCCGGCGGCCTGGGTTTCCGACAGCAGCGGCTTGGTCTTGGCGAGTTCGCTGGCCAGCAGCGCCTGCTCGGCCTTGGCGTCCTGCAGTTCGGTCTCCAGCTTGCGGACCCGCGCGCCCGATGCCCGCACGGCGGAAACGCCGTCGCTGCCCGGCAGCAGTTCGAGATATTTCGCCTGGAACGCCGCGCGGCGCGCTTCGAGCGATTTCAGCTGGTTGTGGAAATAGTCGATCTGCGATTGCAGGAACTTGCCGGCATTGTCGATGTCGCTTTGGTTGTGGTCCGACGCGCGCTCGACATAGATGTTCACCAGACCGGCGATGATGTTGTAGGCGCGCCGCGGATCGTGACCGACATAGCGGATGGTGAACAGGTTGCGGCTCTGCGGCACCACGGTCACCCGCGCCCGCAGCCGGCGCACCAGCGCCTCGCGCGCACCCGGCCCCTGCGCGTGCAGCCCTTCGCGGTCGATCAGGTGCTGGAGATTGGGGGTGCTGAGCAGCGTCTGGCGGAGCAGGTTGAATTCCTGTTCGGAATTGCCGTTGATGGCGATGCCGCGCAGCAGCGGCGTCAGCACCGGGTCGGCCGCGACGTAGAGCTGCGCGCTGGCCTCGAAATTCGGCGGCAGCAGCATGACCGCCGTCCACCCGAGCGCGCAGACGAGCCACGCGGTGGCGAGCGCGTACCAGCGCTTGCGCCAGGCGGTGGCGAGCAGCCGCAGTGCGGTTTCGATGAGCTGTTCCATCGGCGGCTCAGAACAGGCTGCGCGGGATGACGACGATGTCACCCGGCTGCAGGGTGATATTCTGCTTCAGGTCGCCCTGGTTCAGCAGCGCGCCGAGGGCGACCGGGATCTTCACGTCATGCCCGCCGGTGCGGCGGATGATGAAGGCGCCGTTGGCCAGGCCGAAACGGGGCACGCCGCCGATCTCGGTCATCAGGTCGAGCATGGTCATGCCGTTGACGTACGGGATCGCGCGCGGCTTGCCGGCGCCGATGACCCTGATGTCGCTGCCGAGCGCGCCGTGAAAGCTTTTGACGATCACGGTGACGTTGGGATTCTTGACGTAGCTTTTCAGCCGCCTGGCGATGTCGTTCTGCAGTTGCAGGGGCGTCTTGCCGGCCGCGCGGATGTTCTGGACGAGCGGGATCGAGAACCGTCCGTCCGGCCGCACCGGCACCGCCGCCTCCGAGAGATCGGGCGAGCCATAGACGAACACGCTCAACACGTCCCCCGGCCCGATCCGGTAGGTCGGGTTCGGAACCGCGACGGTCGGCACTTTCGGCGCCGGCGGCGCCGCGCAGCTGGCCAGTCCCAGGCTTAGCGCGGCCATGAACAGCAACGGCAGGGTTGTCTTGTGGCGAAAAATCCGCCGGTAACGATCTGAATTCATGGGCTTGCAATCTCCTTGCCGGTCAAAGATCCCGGGCGGCGCGTGAAACGGTCATCGGGGCGGTGATGAAAATTCCGGGCCGGGATCGTGCATCGTCCGACCACGCCGCGGCCGGCCAGGCCCGCGCACCCACCCGTCGCCGCGGGGCGCGGCGACGCGCGCCCAACCGGGTTCACGGCAGCTTGCGGCAGGAGACACGACGATGCTCATGCGGGCCGGTCAGCGACGGGGAACGCGATCGGCGTCCCCGACGCCAGACACGTCGATCGATACGTTCTTCAAAATGACCTCTCTCGCTGAAATACGCGCCTGACAATCAGTTAAGCGATCCCTCAGGGCATAGCATGGCGATCGTGGGAAAGCGACAGATTTATGCACATTTCTGGACTGGAATCCTATTACGGTATAAAAATCACGAGAGCGGCGAGTATGTTTAATTTAAGACAACCTTGCGTTACGACGATCTTCCGCCGAAGACCATGAAGGATCGGCTGCGGTGCCCCTCATGTTGATGAGCGGAGCATCGTCATCGCGCCCCTCATGCGCAGGCCGCCTGTTCGACCGGCGCGCCCGCCGCCGCGCCGCGCCGTGCCAGAACGGTCTCGAAAATCCGGGCCTGGCCGAGGCTGATGCTCCGCCAGTCGTGCGCCGCGGCAAAACCCGCCGTCGCCGCGCGATCGGGCGGGGATGAGAGCAGCGTCAGGATCGCGTCGGCCAGGGCCTCCGGCGTGTTCGCCGCGGCCACGAGTCCCGCCGCCGGATCGCGCACGACCTCGGCATTTCCCGGCGCCGGCGACGCGACGGCCGGCGTGCCGCACGCCATCGACTCGAGCAGCACGTTGGCCCAGCCTTCCCGGCTCGACGCCAGCACGAGAAGATCCGCGCCGGAATAATAGGCGTGCAGATCTTCCTGCGGGATGCTGCCCGCAAACCGCACCCGCCCGCCCAGCCCGAGCGACGCCGCGAGCCTGCGCAACCGCGGCTCCTCCGCGCCGCTGCCGGCGATCAGCAGGTCGTGCGAGCCGAGCCCGCGCCGACGCAGGATCGCCAGCGCGCGGATCACCCGGTCATGCCCCTTGCGCGGGATCAGATGCCCGACCGAGAGCAGATACCGCCGTTGCTGGCCGATCCGCTCGCGAGCCAGCACGGGGTCGATCGCGACGAACCGCCCGAGGTCGACGCCGTTGCGCAACACCGTGACCGATCGCGGGTCCGCGCCCAGCGAGACCAGGCCCTCGGCCAGTGCCGCACTCACCGCGATCAGGTGATCCGCCTGCCGGATCGCGGCGCGGATCTGCCGGGCCGGCCCCCTGTGCGCCGGCCAGGCGGTGACATCCGAACCACGCGCCGTGATCACCAGCGGCAGGCCCAGGCGCCGCGCCAGACGCGCGGCGGCGACACCGTCCGGATACAGGTAATGGGCATCAATCAGCTGCGGATGAAATCCGGCCGCATGCAGGCGCTCCATGCCCCGGCACATCGCCCGGTAGAGCAGCGACGGCGTCGCGGCACCGCTGATGCCGGGAATCACCCCGTAGCGCGGATGCAGCACATCGAGCCCGAGGCGAACATCCTCGCGCGGCACGCGGCCCCATTGCCCGAACCGGCCGAAGAGCGGCGCGCGGAATGGAAAATAGGGCACCGGGGCGATCACCCGCGCCGCGCAGCCGGTATCGGCGACGAGATGACGCAGCCGCGTCTCCACGAAAATCCCGTGCGAGGGAAACATCGCATTGGGATAAAGCGTGGACACGGTGGCGATGCGCATCACGGCCGCGTCTTCGACTGCGCCCGCCGCTGCCGCCAGCCCGCGCCCGCGGCCGGGGTGACCGCGGCCGGCGCGGCCGGCTTCGCCTCGACGTAATCGAACGGGGCCGCGCGCGGGTTGCGGGACGGATCCGCCGCCGTGGGTTCGTCGAAAATCCAGACCCCGAGCCAGAGGACGGCGATCATGGCGAGGAGAAAAAGCGCGGCGCTCATTGCGCGACCGCCCCGCGCGCCCGCCACCCCCGCGCGGCCGCAGGCGCCGCCTCGGCGGCGACCCGGGGCAATTCCGCACGCAGCAGCACCAGGGCCGAGGACACGAGAATCAGCAGCATGTAGAAGTAGTCGTAATAGCCGAGCGACAGGAACGATCCGCCGACCATGAAGGCGATGATGGAAACCTCCGTCATGCGGCCGAAATCGACCAGCCAGGCCAGGGCCGGATTGCCTCGCGCCCGCCGCGCCACCCGCCGCGCCATGAACAGGCCGTTGAGGTTCAGCGCGATCCAGACGAACAGCGCCGGGAATCCCTGGTCGCCCAGGACCTCGAACCAGATGCTGTGGGTCGCCCGCTGCTGCGCCATCGGAAAATAGCGATGGATGACGCCAGGCATGGCGGTGGCCTGGAATCCGCCGCCGGTTAGCGGATTGTGCAGCGCGATCCCGAACGCATCGCGCCAGACCGTCATTCTCTCATTGGCCGAATTCGAATGATGGAAATGCAGGATGGTGAACATGCGCGCCTTCCAGTCGGCGGGCATGAAGCTGATCGCGGTGGCCATCACGATTCCGAACAGCAGGAAACTGGTCAGGCGGTTTCTGCTGTTCCACCACAGCCGCGCGACCATGGCGGCGAGGGCGATCAATCCGCCGCGCGAATAGGTCGCGACCACGGCGAACAGCGTCAGCACCATGCTCGCGAGCAGACCCGTCCGCACCGCGCGATGGGCGGCGTGCAGGCGCAGGTAGTTCATCAGCGGGATCGTCATCAGCAGCGCCACGGCGAGCTGGTTGTTATCGGCGATGAACGAGTTGGGCGGGCCGTAGACGTGATCTTTCCCGCCGGTCAGCAACGCGAAACCACCGCCGCGCACGCCGTAATAGCCGATCGAGATGACCATGATCCAGAGCACCGCGTGCAGCCGCCGGCGGCTGGTGACGAGGGCGCCGACGAGCATGGCAAAGCCGAGCGACTTGATCAGCTGGATGTAGTCATGGCTCTCCACACTGGCCGGCACCAGGGCGAAGAGCGTGTTGAGCGTGATCAGGCCCATGAAGGCCAGGATCAGTACCTGCGTCGATGTCATCGGAAAGCGGCGCGGCTCATGCGCGACGAGACAGCCGATCACGGTCGCCAGCGCGGCACCCAGCGCCCAGGGCAGATGCGCCCCGGTGCCGAAGAGGTCCTGCTGGGGGTTCATCAGCGAGATCCAGTCGAACGCGATCACCCCGACCATGGGGCGCACCATGGCCATGCCGAGCAGGATCAGGAACGGAACGGCCAGCGCCAGGAGATGCAGCATCGCGGGATCTCAGCCCTGCCGCTCCAGTTTCGCCAGCAGCGCCGCCGCCGCGGCATGGTCGGCGAACGAGGCCTTCGGCGTGACGATCGGCTTGAGGATCGCGATCGCCTTGCCCCGCTCGCCGGTGCGGGCCAGCGCGGCGGCATCGTGATAGGCGATCGACGGGTCGGCGGGGTCTTCCCGGTGCGCCGCATCGAGCAGCGCCGCCGCCCGCGCGCGCCGCGCCTTGCCGGGCGTGCCGTGGAGCAGGATCCAGCCGAGTGTGTCGGCGGTTTGCGGCGTCGGCGCCCCGACATAGGCGCGCTCGGCCAAAGCCTCGGCGTCCGGCTTGCCGGATTTCGCCTCGATCCAGGCGAGATTGTTGAGCGCCACCG
>Ga0315298_1001712_pt1 | contig 39251 bp, 26 predicted proteins | sample WHS_1_MG_FD_203077 | JGI IMG/M metagenome (GOLD analysis project Ga0315298, IMG submission 203077) | Extremophilic microbial mat communities from Washburn Hot Springs, YNP, Wyoming, USA - WHS_1_MG | ecosystem: Environmental > Aquatic > Thermal springs > Hot (42-90C) | place: USA: Wyoming... | reverse complement strand
ATTGTCCAACGGCCCCAGATAGGCGGTTTTGACGATCTTGGGTCGGCCGTCTACGCGCTGGCACCAGCGCGCATAGTAGTACGGTCGCCCTTTGACGATCTTGCGAGTAAGGCTCGGCATAAGTTAGATCATACAATACACTGTGTCCGGCCGCCTTGTCAAGCGCAATCCATTGGGGTGGGGCACACCGCTGCAATTTAGCCCGCCGGGGCTGAATTTGCTCGGCCTTGAGGATGAGACGAATGGTGTGAACCGGCACCTCTGGCTGGCACACCAGATTGATAGTTCGGTCATACACGCCGACCATGAATTGTGATATTCAGGCGTTGAAATCAAGTCCTTGGTGACTGCAAATAGAACCAACAATGATGAGCCTCCGGACCGGGTCAGCCCCGGCAGACGCAGTCGTGGATGTGCACTGAGCTTGGGAACTGTTCCGATAACTTGTAAACTTCCGCTAGGCGCCCGGCCGGCTTCGGCCGCCCGGCCCGGCCCTTGGTCGGGTCCAGTGGGGTCAAGAGTCCGGTCGTCCAAATTTCGTGTCTGTCCCCATTTCCCGCCCACCATGCGCCCTTTCAGTCACCCCGTTAAAAGTTGAGAGTTGAACGTTTCACGTTGAACGTTCCTGATCCGTATACCGGACATCGTGTCTGTCCCCATATCTGGGCGCTACGGCCGGCCTGGACCGCCCGACCGGCGCTGGCTCAGGTTCATCGGATCAAAGGCCGGGTTGCCAGAACATTGAGTCTGTCCCCATATTTGGTCCTGGGCAGATTGGCAAATGTAACACTTCGAAGGCCGCGCTGTGGTGACCGCATCGCTCGTTGCCAGAGAAGCAGATACTGACAAACTGAGCAAACTCGCAGTCTGAAAATCTTCGCAAATATGATCGATTTGTCAGTATAACTATTCAGCGCGGCGCAGCCGCACCGTCATGAGTCCGGTGAGATAAAGACGTTCGTTGCACGCTTGGCACTTCGTGGCGCCGCGCGGCGAAGTATTCGGGCGTAGGGCGCCACAACTCGGTTCCGCAGTCAAACCGGAGCCGTTTCTTGCTATTGAACCTTGAGCGTGAAACTTTCGCTGTGGCTGTTGAACTCGGGCGCGTAAAGGCATTGGATTGATGTCACTCCGGTCTGATACTCCCCGCGATGCTGCACGCGGAGCGGGTACTCGAACACATACGTCCCCTTCGGTAGATAATCGACGAAGAAATGGCTGGCAGTGTCGCGCGTTGATTCATAGTAACCAAGGCCATCCTGATATTTATACCTCGAGAGCACATTGACCGGCTCAACCCCGCTGCCCCGATGATCCTTCAGGTGAACGTATTCCATGTCGCGATCGACTCGGAGCTCGATTCTGACAACCAGTTCGTCGCCGACCGACACCGGTCCTGCAACAGGTCGGAGCACCGACCCGCTCGCGGTGTTCACCTTGGTGAAAAGCGCCTTGCGCAATTTGAGGGGCGTGCCTTCGTAGGGCGCAATTTTCCCGATGTCCTCGAAGTACTGCCAGTGAACGCTTCCCCACGCAATGCCATCGGTGGTTTTGCGGACGGTGATCCAACTCATGTCCGGTCTTACTTCCGCACCGACAAACCGGCGTTCAAAGAAACCTGTGCCCGGTTCAAACGCGACGGGTTCGATTGCGGCAAGCTCTGTTTTCTGAGATGGATCCGGAGTGAGCCTTATGTTGGCAACGGAGATTTCGACCAACTGATTGTTTTCGAGGAGATTTTGTCCGCGCAAGAGCAATGCATAGACTGCGTCTGCGGTTGCCTTGGTGGTTTTCCAATCCTGAGTCTGCTTTTGCTTCAAGAGCCACACCTTGCATTCCTCGACTGCTTTGGTGTCGTTTGCAATTTCCGCAAATGCCTCGATCATGAGCGCCTGCGTTTCGATTGGCGCTCGATACCACCACCAGCTCAACTCGGTGTCGCGCCAGAACCTGCCCAGTTCGACGTCTGTGACCGACCTCTCCTTGAGGGACCTGACTATTGCATCGGCGGTGTTGGTGTCCCCGAGCCGTTTGAGTGCCAGAGCGATATGCGCTTGTGACTGGCGTGACTCGAGTTTCGGCCAGTATTCCCTCGCTTGGCCGATGAAGAAGTTGAACGCGGGTTTGACGGCTGCAGCGATCGGACGTTCTTCCATGAAAAAACTTCGTCCGTACAGGTGGAGAGCCACCATGGAAGTGAGGTGGTTCCGGTCTTCCGTCTTTTGTCGCAGGATTTCCTTGTGGGACTGATCCAGCCATGAATCCAGTCTTTGCAATGCGCGCAGAGCCGGATCGACATTGACATCCAATCCAAGGTGACGCAGGCGACCGAACCCCGTGCAAATGTAGAGGGTGATGTAGTCGTTGGGCGGTCCACCGGGGAACCACGACCACGCGCCGTCCGGCAACTGCGCGTTCTTGAGTTCCTCGAAGGCGCGCGCGAGCTCGGCATCCAAACGGTTCTCATCGAACAGCACACCGATGTTGCGCCGGGCCTGAGTTTCATCCTGCGCACGGCAAAGCCATGGCGATTCTTCGAGGGCGACGGCCTTGAGTTCGCGGTTTTTCTCGAGGGGGCTTTCGAGCGCAGGAGCGCCTTTCCAGAGCTCGAAGACACGCCTGATCTTGGGATCGGAATTGGCTATGAACCTTGCGAGCGCGTTTGCGTAATAGCGGTTGAAAACCTGTTCACTGCATTGGTACGGGTACTCCATCAGGTAGGGCAGGGCCAGCACGGCATACCACGCAGGATTTGAAACCATCTGCACAGTGAGGCTTTGATGGCGCAGAGTTGACGACTTACCTGACTCGGCGAGCTTGGCGAACTCGAATGTCCGGGACTCGCGCCCCCGGATAGCCAACGGCAATGATTCTGTGACCAGCACGCGCCTTGTCAGCACCGGCAGCATTGCTTCTTCGCCGTCCGACAGCGTGGCAGTGGCTGCAACGGCTTTGTATGACAGAGCAGTAAGACCTTCCGGCACGCGCAGCGGCCACGAAAACGAAGCCGATTCCCGCGGGCCGAGATCAAAATTCTTCTCCGGCGCGACATTGTTCAGAGCAAGATCGGCGGATTGGCCGGACCACGCATCCGCAAGGGTGAGTCGCACGACACCCTGTTGGCGGCGGTCGCTTTGGTTCATAACTTTGACGGCGAACTCGAGAAGGTCGCCTTCGCGGAGGAACCGCGGTGGGTTTGGCTGAACCATCAGTTCCTTGGCGGTGACTGCGGAATCTTCGAGGAATCCGGCGCGCAAGGTGCGATCGTGAGCGAATCCGAGAAACCGCCATTCGGTCAAAGCCTCGGGCACTGTGAAACTGATCCGCACATGCCCGTTCGTGTCTGACACAAGATGCGGGAAAAAGAACGCTGTTTCTGAAAGAACGCGGCGCGCAACCACGGTGTCGAGCGCCGGTTTTCCTTGTGTTTCAGTCGCACCTGATGGCCGGGCAAGATCATCGGGCGCGCCGCCTGCCGTGGCCTTGGCTGCAGCGAAGTCCAAACCGGTCGGAGCAGTCTTCTCTTCCAAAGCGTTCACCATGGGGGCAGCGGCTGGCGAAGCAAAGGTTTCCGCGGCGCCAACCTCGACAGGGCGAACGCGCGTTCCGCCCTCAGAGGCTCTGGTCAACAATCGGAATTGTCTGAACGAGATTATTTCCTCGGGGAACCTGCGATAGGTAATGTTAACGGGCTTGCGTTCCGTTCTCCAGCTCTGGTGGAAGGTTTGGAATTGGCGCGGTTCATTTCCGAAAAGCTGCTGAAGGTACCGCGTTTCCTGGTTGAACACGCCGAAACTGTTGGGCCAACCAAACGGCAGGAATTGGTCGAGTGACCGGTCGTACAGCGTGGCAACCATTTCTGCTGCGATTGACTCTGCAGATTGGGTGGAGGAGCTCACTGGTTGCGCAGGCTCGATAACCGCAGTCCATGTTTCCTTGCCGCCCGGATCGAGTTTGGATGTGAAATGCTCCCATCGAACCTTGAACTCCTTGTTTGTCCATGGAACCTCAACGTGTTTGGACTCGAAGTAAGCGCGGTTTTCCCGCACGAAAGTCACGCGCAAATCAAAGCCGCCGCGCATGGTTTCCGCCACGACCTGAGAAATTCGAGCTTGTGTCTCGTCCTTGTTTGTCCAATAAGCCTTGATCAGTTTCCCGCGATGCTCGATCTCGACATAAGCGCGTCCTTTGTCATACCCCGTTCCAAACAATGCCACGAATTCCTCTCCGGGCTCGACTTTCCATTTTGGAGCAGCGACGTAGAACGGGATTGGCGTACGGAACGTCGTGTCTTCAGGTTGCAGAACCAACAGGGGCACGGACGTTTCAACTTGTTTGCCGAACCTGTCTTTTGTCTCGATGGCAACTCGGTACGCACCGGCCTTCAAGGTCGCGGTGACAGCGGCATTACCGGCGTTGTCGGTTGCGAAATGTTCTTCGAGCACGACCTCGCCGACTTGCCATGAACCGACATCGGCAGAACCTTCGCCTGAGATGTTCTCGACTTCCCAATAATCACCTTCGCTGTACAAGGGCCTTCTTTCGACTTTTGACGGCGACTTGAGCATATGAACGCGGACCGCGCCCTCGACCGATTGAGGTTCACCGTCGAGGCTGGTTGTCCGCAACTTTAGTTCGACGGGGCGACCCTCGACCTGCCAATCATCGAAGCTGATTCGCGCTTCTAGCGCCGTGTAACCTGCATACACTGAACGTTCACACGATCTGGTTTCGCCCGCGCTGTCGGTAACATCCACGTTGACCTGAAAAATGAACCGTGGATCATCTTTTTCCGGCACACGCCGGTCTGGGATCGCTTTGAACCTGATATTGAAGGTGCCATCTGCGCCGGTTGTGGTCGAACCGTGCGCTATCTCCTGGCTGGGCGACCGAATCCACGGACTGGCAAACGCTCGATATCCTCTCCACCACCACGGCATTCGCACAAGTCGAACCACTCTGTAAGTGACCTTTGCACCGTCCACAGCAGCGCCGGTGTACGACATTGCGCGCCCCCCAACGGACACCATTTCCTCGAGCCTCGGCGCTTCTTTTGGCGCATCGAGAGTGACCTGAAACTTCGGGCGCTTGTATTCTTCGACGCGGACCCATGTTGTTCCCGGCGGGCCACCCACGACATTAATACACATTTGGCCTGTGAGACGACCTGACGGCGCCACAAAGCTTCCACTGAACGAACCATACGCATTTGACTTGTGCTGTTGTCTGGCGATTTCCTTCCCGTTCGCATCGGCGAAGACGACCGTAACCTCTCTGCCACCGATGGTCTGATAATTGTCATGGTCGCGGTCAACGTCTATGCAGATGCCCTTGTACTGTATGATTTGGCCCGGGCGGTAGAGCGCGCGGTCCGTGAAGAAAACCGTGCGCTCGTAGGGTTGTGGTTTCGGAACGTCCCATGCAGGTGTGTACTCCGAGCTCGAGGCCACTGTTTGGCCGCGGGCGGTGATCTTAAGCAGAAGGGGGCGGTCTTCGCTTGTCTGCAGCGAAAACAGCCCGTTGGAGTCAGTCGCAGCAGCCTTGATCGGCACCCGGTTGCCGTTTCGGTCGAGACGCCATCCTTCCACCTTCGCATTTTCGACCGGTTCGCCCGAGTTTGCTTCTAGGACAAAGCCTTCGATGCGGCCCGGTCTCGGGCGAGTCACAAAGGTGAGATCGCTCACCCAGATGTCGGCGATTGACAATTGATTGTCTTGCTGTGTGAAGTCGGGGTTGCAACTGGCCAGAAGGAAGTAAAACCCGTGCTTGAGGTTCGCGGGAACCGGTACTTCCACGGTTGCGGTTTGGTAATTGGTGGTTGGCGGCAGCGTGTGCGACCATGCATAATCGGGTTTCATTCCCAGCACCGCGGCGCGTTCTTTCTCGTCAAGAGATTCTGGACGATGATGTCGGCGTTCGAGGAACTCGTCCCAGTTCCACGAGACAAGCCTGAACCAGACGTTTGTTATGTTCCGATATCGCACCTGAATTGTCGGCCACGGCGGACTCCAGAGTCGTTCCGTGACGATTGAAGCCGATTTGGCTTCGATCTCCGCAACAAGATTTGAACACAGCTTGCCACCGGCGCTGTTGGGGTGAATCCGAGCACCGCGAATGGCGAGGTTTCTGGCCTCGGCCAAATCGCCTTCGGCGCGGACAACTTCCGCCCACTTGAAAAGTGCGATCGACGCCAGTTCATGATCGCCCTCCTGTTCAGCGATGCGTTTGAGAGCGGCTTTGTACCGGGTGTTTTTGGTTTCGCCGAACGCGACATTTGCGGCCCATGTCAGCCGCGCAAGGTCAACATCGAGCCGCGCTGATGGTTCGTTGTCGTTTTGGTGGAATCGCAGCAACTCCTGATAAATTCGGATCGCTTTGAGGGCCGGGGATTGGCGCGCTTCGGAGGATACCCCGGCAGCGGCGTCCCATGCGAGGAATGTGTCGATCGGATCGAAAACCGGACTGTCGGATGAAATTTCAAAAGCGTCCTGGGGCAAAGCTGCCGCTTGTTCGCCCGAGGTGTAGAACTGCAGGGCTTCGTGCGCGATGAAATCGTAGAGCGTCGGGCGATACGAATCCGGCACTGTTCCTTTTTCGAGCAAATCGTCCCATGCGCCAATGGGTATTGCCTTGAGGGTTTCGTGTGCCGAAAGAGCCTCGGCAAACAGCTTGTCAATGTGTGAAAAAAGTCGTGGAAGATCCCATGTGGTGAAATCTGTTGTTTCAATGCCGGTCGTTGGCGTTCGGCGCATGAATCGCCATCGGTTTTGCCGGAAGTAGTCCCAGTACCAATGCGCGAGAGCCGTGCGCAGGATTGGAATGGTCTGAGAAGGCGCGCTGTTGATTTCATTTTCGAGAATCTTGATGCGTTCCTCGGGTCTGTTGCCCTGGATGGTGCTCTCGATGACTGCTCGACGGAGGATTGCCTTGGCGGCCTCAGCCCATGCCTGATCTCGGACTGCTGCGCGGATAATCGGTTCCAGATTGGTTATTGCGGTTCGCGGCAGCCCTTGGCGGACTGCATCGTCAACCTTCTTCCATTGTTCGTCACGTGTTCCCGCGCGCGAGTTGAGTGTCATAACGAAAAGCACCAACGCAAGACTGATGGCCACATTCATATTCGACTTTTGTGATGGTGCCCCGAATCAGGCCCGGAGGCAACCTGCACATTTGACGGAATGCGTATAAAAAAGCTCCCCGGCGTGTTCCCATCGGGTGCGCGAGTACGGTAGGGTTCATGGTAGGGCTCACGGTCTCCTGCTTTGCGCTCGCGCCAAGGCAGCGCGCACGGTCCGCAACTCCAGTGCTTTGCGCTCGCGCGCAAAGTGGCGGAGCGCCCGTCCTGTTTTTCCTGAAAAGAGAAAGCCGGACGAGAGACCCCGTCCGGCTTTCCTGGCTAATTGTCAATCGGCCTTATTGGGACCGCGCGCGATAGAACTTTTTCGCGGCCGTGGGCGCGATTGTCTGCGGGCTGGTGCCAGCCACATCAGAATACGGCCCTGTCACTTCGTCAGCCGCCTGCAGGACACCGGTGTATGTGATGACCACATTGCCGTTCTGCAGTGCGATGCTGCTGATGACCGGCTTGGGCTGAGGCTGAACAGTCCGTGCCCAATAGGTCTTCAGAGCGGCAGCCACATCCGGATCATTGAGCAGAATCTTCTGACCCGACGATGTCACGCTGAACCACTCGATGTTGGCTCCGCCGCCGCCTTCGAACCACACGCACCGGAACGGATAGACACCCGCCTTCGGCACGATGAAGTAGAAGAGCGTGTCAGAGGCGCCACGACCGCCGTTGAACTCGCCCAGTGACGGTGTGGTGTCAGGCGTGATGGAAGCGGTCAGGCCACTGGCAAGCCCGGATTTGATCTTGTCGCCATCGGGCAGCGAGATCATGACTGCCGGGATGTCTTGGTAACCTGCGTCGCCAACGCCCATTTCAATTGGATAAGCGCCTGCAGCACTGCCAGGATCACTGTTGTTTACGACAACAACGGCGATCGCGCCAGCGTTCTTCGCATTCAGAATCTTGGTAGAGAACTGGCATGCGCCGCGATCAATCAATGCAATGGCACCCTTCAGCGCATCCGCGTTTACTGCGGCGGTGCAGCCTTGAGCGGGGTCCATGTACACGAGTTTTCCGGTGATAGGGCCGGTGATCGGTTTTGCCGTACCGCTTGGCGCCATCACAGCGTAATAGCTTCCTGCCGCCTTCGGGTCGCCCGTGATCACAAGGGCCTGATTGTTTGCTGGCGGCGTATCGGCCAAAGTGACCTTGAAACCATCGTCGCTATTGACTCCCATGGCGTAAAAGCCTGGCGCCGGGAATTCCACGTAAGTGATGATTTCAGCCGCGATATTGTCAGTGTTGTATGAGGCATTCCCTGTGCCGGGGATGCCGGGGATGCTCGTTTCATATTTGGCGGCACCAAAGTTGCCGTTGCCTGCGAGGTCCTGGTCCCAATTGATCACTCCGTCAATATAGAACCAACCGTCGGTTGCCAATGACAGGTCAGCAACATTTGGTCCGATGACGCCAGCCAACTCCTGCTCGGCACGATAGATGTAGTTGACCGTGCCAACGGTTCCCAACTGATCAACCTGATAAACCCGGGCTTTGAATCCCTTCTTGGTTGTGTCGCCCGTTCCCGGTGCAGTCCAAAGGTCTTCGGTCAGAACCGAGTAGGTCGCGACCGTGAACGTCCATTCGGTGCTGTATGCAACCGGCGGATTGCTCTTGTCGCTGAATTCGATCCTGACGGTCTGCGTCGATGCCGAGGGCAGAAGATCAGTCGCGCTGCGTGTTATGGTCGTCTTCGATCCGGCAGTGGTCACTGTGGCCGGCACTTCGACGCCGTTGAGTTTCATCTTCATTGTGGACGGGTCCACTTGGACCGAGCCATGGCTGATTTCAGCCATAACAACCGCGTTGCCCGGAACGCCAGTGGCGCCGCGGAGCGGTGACAGGTTGGACACATACGGACCGGGGGCTGTGCTTTCGCGATAAGCCTTCAGCGCGCCGGCGACGGTGTCATTGATCGGAATCTTCACCCCGTCTTTGACGCTGAAGAACTCGAGGTTTGCTCCGTTGCCCGGAAGCTCGCCATTGCCATTCTCCCAAATCAAGCGGATCGGGTAGATGCCGGGCGGATCAACAACCACCGAGAACACTGTGTCGGCAGAACCCCGCCCGCCGTCGAAGTAACCCAGAATTACACCCAGCAGGTCACCCGGAGCGCGTCCGGCAGTCACCCGGAACCCATCGTCGCTGTTTACGCCGAGCTGATACAGACCCGCAGTCGGGAACTCGATGTAAGTCAAGACCTCTTCGGTGGCGTTTCCTGTGCTGCTGGTAGTGCCGGGGAATCCAGGGAAGTACTGGTCATCGTACCCGTTATTCGAACTGAAGTTCCCAACCGGATTCGGGGCGTCGATGTTGAAGTTGAGTATGCCTTCCCAGATGTAGTACCCGCCTGTGGCACCGCTCAGATCAGCGATGTTTGCCCCGTGCAACCCGAGCAACTGTTCCTCGGTCCATATCAGCGAGTTTGGCTGTGCGGCTTCGGTCTGATACGGCCGGAGCAAGAATCCCGGCTTGCTCTTGTTCACGGAAGCGGTTGGCACCATGTACTCGGATGGGATTCTCGCATAGGCGGCCACCTTCGCCGTGCGTGTTCCGGTAATGTCAACACCGCGGGTGTCCTTGAAACTGACGACCACCACGAGGTCTTTGCCGGACGGCAGATAAGTTGGCGAATTCCATTTGACTGTTGTTGTTGTGCCTTCCTTGCTGAATGACAGCGGCGTTGCCGGAGCGCCATCGACGGTCATCGTTACGGTGTTCTGGTTCACAACACTCGCGCCTGCGTCTTCGAGCGTCACTGTCACACTGACGGCATCCGCCGCCGCATTCCCAACAAGCGCCTTGTCCGCAGGAATCGTGGTCAGCTTTATGCTGTCGATGTGCTGATTCTGGTTCGCTCCACCGGTGCGCCCACCGAACACGAGCCGCCCTGCGCTCGGATAAAACTCGACCGCAAGGTTTTCGACTATTGCCCGCCCTTTCCACCAGACGGAGAGCTTTTTGTCCTCGGTCAACTGGACCTTGAACGGCTGCCAGCACAACACCGTCCAGTCGTCCGGCCCCCAATCGCTCCTTGGCCCGGTCTGCAACGAGGTGTTGTCGTCGCATGCGCCGTTAAGTGTCGGAAGCGCAACCTGAGCCACAACCTTGTTGTCAACCCGAACGCTGATCCCGATCACGTCGTTGATCCCGGGATTCAGGTCTGCAGGCCACAAGGCACTGTTGCTGTTCCAGCAGTCAAACCCGATGGCCAGACCGGTCACGGTGCCTTCCTCGGGCAAGCCTGCCATGTTACCGGGGCCGGTCGAACCGGGCTCGTTCACCGTGCCAGACCAACCACCTGGCTGATAATCGCCGTTGGCGTTCTTGGTGAATGTAGGATCACTCGCACGCGCGTAATTGATGCTGAAACCGTCTGCGGGCGATTCTGTTCCATTACCAATCCGCAGCATGCATTCGAATGTGAATGCGGCGATCGTCACGCCATTGTCAATGTCGGGGAAGATGATTTTCGCCCATTGACCGTTTTGCGCGGCCGTGATGAGAAGGAAACCGTCATCGGCACCCTCAGCCCCGTCATAGCTGTACCAATACCCTCCTCCCTCGCCGCTGCCGAGCAAAACCAGAGGATTTGCTCCTGTTGTAGGGTCTTCCTTGAAATCCCAGTATGCTGTTCCAGCCACCGCTTGGAGGTGGACCAGCCCAATTCCGGCAATCAATCCAACCAAGTGCTTCATTTTCATCGGTTGTTTTCTTTTGTCGTTGCCAACGTTCGACCATAACCGGCCCGCATCATAGCCCGCCTACACCCATAGGCTGTTACTTAATGCGGCGCCAAGTTCGCGCGTCGAACCGTCGGCTTGCGTCTTGACGTAGTTTCCTCAATTGGCCGAATGGTAGTCAACATAAAACAAACAAATCTTATGAACTGCAAAACGACCATGCGCAAACAGAATTGGCGAAGCCGCGCCCTAATCCAACCTCGTAGCGACGTGTCTGCGCACAAAACACCGACCGATCAAGCGCTTCACAGCAGACGTTGAGTTCATTGGGCCAGCCACGCTCGGATTGTAACGGCAAGCTCTGGCCCCTGTCCCGGAAATGCCACCGACCGACTGGCCGCATAAACACAAACCGTGACTCCGGAGGGATTTCCGGTATGTTGATGTGTAATGGCTTGAAGTTTCAGCCAAGAACGGTTTGGCTCCTCACATGCACAGCGCTTCACTTGGAATCGTTTGCTGTTCGAGGACGGCACCCGGAGCGGGCACCCGATGCCGTTTGCTTATCCTGATCGCGTACAGGAGGTAACCGACGTGGATCGAGCAGGAAAGACCATTGTTGGCTTTTTTAACGGCAAGCTGGCGCCGGTTCTGACGGCATTGAGCGAAAACACCTATATGTCCGCCATCCGGGCGGGCATGGTGTCGATCGTTCCACTCACAATCATCGGCGGTTTCTTCATTATCATTACTGAATTCCCCGTTTCGGGCTGGTCAAACCTGATCGAACCATGGGCGCATTTTCTGAGGGTGCCGGTAAAAGCCACTTTCGGGCTGCTCGCTGTTTTTGCCTGTTTCAGCATCGCCTACGATTTTGGAAAACGGTTGGGCCAGGAAGCCATTGTGAGCGCCTCGATGGCAACACTGGTTTTTCTTATGATTCAACTGCGGCTGGACGACCTCGCGTTCGAAATGGACGGACTAGAGTCAAAAGGACTGTTTACAGCAATTCTGGTCGCACTGGTCTCGGTTCGCATCCAGAAGTGGTTCACCGACAAGAACCTTGTCATAAAACTGCCGCGGAATGTGCCTGAGATAGTGTATGAATCTTTCGTGTCGCTGATTCCGATGTTTGTTTTGGTGGTTTTGTTTTGGCTGCTGCGGTTTGTGCTCGGGGTGGACATCAACCGCATGGTTCAGACAGCAATTTCGCCTTTGGTTTTCGCGCTGAACACGTTGCCAGGTATTCTGGTGTATGCGTTCCTTGTCACGTTGCTCTGGTCTGTGGGCATCAACGGCGACAATGCGATGGATGCGATAGTAGCCCCGGTTTTTCTCCAATACCTTGCTGAGAACGTGAACGCCGCCATGGCGGGCCAGCCGTTGCCATACGTGACCGCGCTGGGGTTTTTCACGATATTCGTCAACGTCGGCGGCACGGGCGCAACAATCGCGCTTGCGCTTATCATGCTCAACTCGAAGGACCCCGGCTATCGGAAGGTGAGCCGATTGTCTCTTCCGACGCAAATCTTTGGGATCAACGAACCGATCTTTTTCGGGTTTCCGATAGTGCTGAATCCGGTCTTGATGATTCCGTACATCCTGAACGCGCTGGTTTTGACGACCGGCACATATCTGCTGATGCATTGGAACATCATTCATCGCCCGTTCGTGAATGTTCCATGGACGACGCCGCCCGTAATCGGCCATTACCTTGTGTCAGGGGGCGACTGGAAAGCAGCGGCATGGGCGGTGTGTTCGATTGGCATTGCGATGGTTGTTTATTACCCGTTTGCAAAAATTGCCGAGCGCCAACGTCTGGCGAGTCCGGCCGACCCGGGAAACGAAACACCGCAACGCCCAGCTTGATCAACTCAAGCAATCCACTCGTCGGCGGGATCAAACGCGGGGATTGCCACGTTGATTATCCGGAATTGACCTATTGCGCGGTGTGTGCAGCCGGGACGGATCATTACTGCAGTCAACGGCTTGAGCGGGTAACTTTCGCCGTCCAATTCGATCTCACCAACGCCCTCCAAAACGATGTAAATCTCAGTTGTCCGCTTGTGATAATGAGCGCGGGCGCTGAGGCGTATGTCGGTCAAATGCACACTGGCTGTCTGGTTGTCTGGGACACAAAAAGCGCGCCGGGCCTTGCCGCAGGGACAGTCAATGCCCGTCAGCTCGTCCAGTTGCGCCATCATGAAAGGCTGCGCAGAGGAAGGTTTCATCTTATTCAGCTTTGGTGGTTTCCCGGTTTTGCGATTCCGAGCGCGGTTTCATGAAACGGTGCACGAGAAAATAGTACATCAACCCGAGCACAACCAATGCGCCAACCAACCACAGGGTCACACGATGCAGCTCCCCTCGCAACAACAGCTCGTCCTTGCCCGCCATCACGCCGACCCAGCAAAGCACAGCGCACCAGAGACTCGATCCCAACAGAGTGAATATCGAGAACAGCCGGTAGTTCATACGGACGATCCCTGCCGGGATTCCGATCAAATGCCGCACGACTGGCAGAAGCCGCGCGATGAAAATGCCCGGCGACCCGAATCTGTTGGCCCAGAGTTCAGCGGCGATTACCTTGTGTTCGGGGACAAAAAAATACTTACCATAACGCAGCACAAGGGGCCGGCCCGCCAGCCGCGATGCCCAATACATCAACGTTGCGCCAATCCACGACCCAATTGCTCCGGCAACGACAATGCCAATCATGCTGAGGTTCCCCTGCTTGTGTGCCATCATGGCTGCGGGCGGAATCACAAGTTCGCTTGGCAACGGAACAATCGAGCTTTCGATCGCCATCAACAAAGCGATCAGAGGATACCCGCCCGCATCAAGCGATTGCAGGTACCAATCGATGAGTCCTTTGATCATGTCGGCGGCATCCCTAACCTATCTTGTGCCGAGTCTGCAAGCATGATCGTCTCATGCACGGTCTCACGAATGGCAGAGCGTGCCGGAATCGGAACAGAAAGAGCGGAAGGCGGATAACGGAGCGATCGAAGCCGTACATCGAGGGACCGAGTGCGGGAAAACCACTCGCACTGAGACGATCACACAGTTGGTTGAGAGCTGAGATATCTGGCACTGAACCGGATTGGCGGATAGACTGCCTCCATGCTGTACCGCCAAATACTTGTTTTGGCCTTGTCGGGTTGGTGTTCGGCTCTCGGGGCCGACTCATTCCAGATTCGCATTGCCCAGAGCCCGGGTGCCGTGCTTGGTCGCGATGGTGTTCCTTTGCCGGCGGGAGTGGTTCTGAGCCGCAGTTGGGAAGGCGAGGTCTGTCATTCTGCGATCGAGAATCGCGGACCGGAGACGGTCAATGTTGGAAGTGTAATTCTCGCCGAGTTTGCACACGGCTTGCCGGCGGACACCGCGGTTTACGGGGAAGGTTTTACCATGCTTAGTCAGACGGGCGGCACGCTGGCCTGCCCTGTGGACGAAGGTTTCTACACGGATCGAGGACACTATCGCATTCCGGAACCGCAAGGGCGACGCACAGTGTACGGAATGCTGACCTTACGCCCGGCGGTGGGCCGCCATATTCTGTTGGCCTTCACAAGCGCCCGCAGGTTTGTTGGCCGATTCTCGTTCGATACCAATACGATCTCGGTTTCGTGTGATGGTGAAGGTCTGGTGTTGGCGCCGGGTGAAAGGTGGGAACTCGAACCTCTGTTGGTGCTGGAAGGATCCAACCGTGCTGGGTTGCTCGAACGTCTGGCCGCGGAATTGAATCGAAACCATCCCCCGATTTTTCGTCCACCCGTGCCGACTGGATGGTGTTCATGGTACTGTTTCGGTCCGGACGTGACCGCATCTCAAATCCGGGGGAATCTTTCGTGGGCAAAAGAGCACTTTCCAAGCTTGCGCTACATCCAGATTGACGACGGATATCAACCGTGGATGGGCGACTGGCTCGAGACGGGAAAATCTTTCGGAGGTGACGTGCGCTCGGTGCTGCGCGAGATCCGGGCCGAAGGCTTTGAACCTGCGATCTGGGTTGCGCCTTTTGTCGCCAGTCCTCAGTCGCGACTGTTTCGAGAGCATCCGGACTGGTTTGTTCAGGACACAAATGGGCGACCGCTGCGTTCTGACATGGTTGGGTTTGGCGGCTGGCGATTGGGACCGTGGTACGTCTTGGATGGGACGCATCCCGGCGCTCAAGGCTGGTTGGAGAATCTTTTCCGGACATTACGAGGCGACTGGGGCTGCAGTTATTTCAAATTGGACGCTATCTACTGGGGCGCGATCCACGGGGGCGTTCATCACGATCGCAAGGCTACCCGCGTCGAAGCTTACAGGCGTGGGATGGAAGCCATCAGACGGGGAGCGGGCGATGCTTTTATTCTGGGCTGTAACCACCCGATCTGGCCTTCCCTTGGTCTGATCCACGGCTCCCGTTCATCCATGGATGTCAATCGTGACTGGCATCATTTTGCCAAAACCGGTCGGGAGAATCTGCTGCGTGGCTGGCAGAACGGCAGGATTTGGTGGAACGACCCGGACGCCCTCTGCTTGAGTGGAACGGTCCTCGAAGGTGGGCCAGAGACACCCGGACTCGTAAAGTCCATTGGGAAGGCAAGCGACGACGAGTTGTTGTTTCACGCCACGCTGGTTTATGCCACAGGCGGGATGTTGATGGTCGGCGATGACATGCGAACCTACCGCGAGCGCGAAAAGGCAAGGCTGGCCGTCCTTTGTCCTCCCGCGGGCCGTGCCATGGTGTTTGAGGACGATGCTTTCGAGGTGGGGCGCCTGCAGTTGCCCGCAGGCGAGATGGTGGCGGTGCTCAACTGGCAAGATGTTCCGCGCGATTTTTCAGTGTCCTTGCCGGGTCGGGTGCGCGTGGCTGAGATATGGTCCGGTCATGATCTCGGGTTGCAGGAAGGTGTTCTTAAACTTTCCGCTGTGCCTCCGCACTCGGGCCGCTTGTATCGGATGGTGCCTGCATCTGGAGTGCCGGCCACCGGCGACACTGCTTTGCAATCAGGCAAAGAGCCCATTTCACGGCATGTGGTTGTAGTCGGTGTGGATGGCCTGCGAACCGACTCGTTCGTGGCGGCCAAGAAACCGCACCTTGACGCCCTGATGAAGACAGGCGCTCACAGTCTTCGAGCGGTTTCTTCAATTGGACAGCCCACAATCAGCGGCCCGGCCTGGTCGAGCATCCTGACTGGCGTATGGGCCTCAAAACACGGTGTGCAAAACAATGAATTCGCCGGGCATCGATTCGAGCTTTACCCGAGTTTCCTTGCCCGAGCCAAGCAGCATTTGCCAAGCGTTACGACGGCGTCGATTGTGAACTGGGCGCCGATCAATCAACACATCCCGCATCGAGCAGATTATGAAATGCACGGGCTCAAGGACGCCGACGTGACCTCAAAGGTAATCCAGCTCATACGCGACAAGGGGCCGCACATCTTGTTTGTTCAACTGGACGAACTCGATGGGGCAGGACACCGTGGCGGTTATCATCCGGGCAACCCAGCCTACCTCGAAGCAGTCACTGTCGTTGACGGCCACGTCGGAGCAATCGCCGGCGCAGTCCGCGAACGCAAGAACACCCATCTCGGGGAAAGTTGGTTGATCATTGTCGTTAGCGATCATGGCGGCACGGCTGCGGGAAAACATGGCGGGGATTCACCTGAAGAGGTTTTGGTTCCTTATATCATTTGGGGCGATGGAGTTGTTCAAGGCGAGTTTGTGGAGACGGTTTACAATGTGGACGTTGCAGTCACGGCTCTGGCGTGGCTCGGGATAAGCATTAACCCCGATTGGAACCTTGACGGTCATGTTCGAGGCATCGTGCCCGCCGGTGCCGCAGCCCCGCGGTAACAAACGCCGGCAATCCGCAGCTTTCCGTATCAAGGCCGCATTCACGTCGCAAAACATCGTGTCTGTCCCCATATTCGGCCCAGCATGCGCCTTTTCGGTCACCCCGTTGAAAGTTGAGAGTTGAACGTTGGACGTTCAACGTTCCTGATCGGTATACCGGGCATCGAATGTCGTGTCTGTCCCTCTATTTGCTCCGCCAGCCCCCGAACATCGTGTCTGTCCCCAGATTCGGCCCAGCATGCGCTCTTTCGGTCACCCCGTTGAAAGTTGAGAGTTGAACGTTGGACGTTCAACGTTCCTGATCAGTATACCGGGCATCGAATGTCGTGTCTGTCCCTCTATTTGCTCCGCCAGCCCCCGAACATCGTGTCTGTCCCCAGATTCGGCCCAGCATGCGCCTTTTCGGTCACCCCGTTGAAAGTTGAGAGTTGAACGTTGGACGTTCAACGTTCCTGATCGGTATACCGGACATCGAATATCGTGTCTGTCCCCATATTTGGGCGCCAGCAAGAGCGGGAATCGAATCTGCGAACAGTTCCGCGTCAAAAAAAAAGGCTCACCTGCTGAGATCCCAAGGTGCGGCGCTCGGCGCTCGATTCTGCAGTGGGCGCAAAGTGCTGTGTGCCGCTTTCAGCCGGCTGCTTTGATGTGGGCTATGATATTGTCGCCGAACTCGGAGCACTTCACTTGAGTGGCCCCGTCAAGAAGGCGTGCAAAGTCGTACGTGACTTTCTTCGAGGCAATCGCACCACGCAAGCCGTGCAACACAAGGTCGGCTGCCTCCGCCCAACCAATGTGCCGGAGCAGCATTTCTCCCGACAGAATGACAGAACCGGGGTTGACCATGTCCTTGCCCGCGTATTTGGGGGCGGTGCCGTGCGTGGCCTCGAAGATTGCATGGCCGGTGACGTAATTGATGTTGCCACCCGGCGCTATACCAATGCCGCCAACCTGCGCAGCCAACGCGTCACTCAAGTAATCCCCGTTCAGATTCAAGGTGGCGATGACGTCGAATTCGTCCGGGCGTGTGAGAACCTGTTGAAGAGCGATGTCAGCAATGCTGTCCTTTATGAGCAACGCACCCGATGCGAGAGCTGCTTTCTGCTCGGCATTGGCAACGTCTTCACCGTGAGATTTGCGTGTTCGTTCCCACTGCGCCCATGTGTACACGCGGTTGCCAAAGTACCGCTCGGCCGCCGCATAACCCCAGTCCCGAAACGCACCCTCCGTGAACTTCATGATGTTGCCCTTGTGAACGATGGTCACGTTGCGACGCTTGTGTTTCAGGGCATAAGAAACCGCGCTGTGAATGAGCCTCACGGTCCCGTGCCGGCTCACCGGCTTGATTCCAACACCAACACAGACCTCGTCAGATTCCTCCATGCCGGCCCTGCGCCAGAATTCGGACGCCTTTTCGCGGGTGCCAAATCGGATTTTCTTGAAATCCTGCGGGAACTCGCGTGCGAGAAAATCGAGAACTTTGGCAGCTTCGGGAGAACCGCCCGGATACTCGATCCCAGCGTAAATATCCTCCGTGTTCTCCCGAAAGATGACCATGTTCACTTTCTCGGGATGTTTGACGGGCGACGGCACACCCGGAAAATACTGGACCGGGCGCAGGCACACGTAGAGATCCAAGGTCTGCCTTAAGGTGACGTTCAACGACCTTATCCCGCCTCCGACCGGCGTAGTGAGGGGTCCTTTTATGCCGACAAGATACTCGGCAAATGCCTGTACTGTCTCATCCGGCAACCATGTCCCGAACCGGCGGAATGCGGTCTCACCGGCAAAGACCTCGAACCACTTGATTTGGCGTTTTCCCCCGTAGGCATGGGCCACCGCTGCGTCAAGAACACGCTCACTCGCAGCCCAGATGTCCGGACCCGTTCCATCCCCCCGGATAAAAGGGATGATCGGATTGTCCGGGACAATCAGCGATCCATCTTTGAGTACAATACGTTCCCCTTGTGGCGTGTTGAATTCAATTTTGGACATTGTTAACTCAGGCACGGATATGAAGGACAACGCCGTCGCCAACAGCCAGTGGTTTCTGGATGGCGGGGCGCGAAGAGAGAATCGACTTGATCTGCTGCACTGCTTTGTCTGCAGTCAAACCATACTTTGCCCGCAGCTCTTCAACAGTCGATGCATGTTCGATGAATCGGTCGGGCCATCCGATGCGAACAACCTGTGTCGAGATGCTGTGCTCCGAAAAGAACTCGAGCACGCAACTGCCGTAACCGCCGATGATCGTGTTGTCCTCGAAGGTGACAACCACATCCGCCGCTCGCCCGAAGAACTCGTGAGTGGCGGTATCCAGCGGTTTCACGAAACGCGGATTGATGAGCGCCACGTTGCAGTGTTCGGATCTGAGCCGGGCGGCGACTTGTCTGGCAAGCGATTGCATGTTGCCCAGCGAAAACAGGGCAACTTTGGGGCCGCTGCTGTGCGCGAAGTGCTCGATCACTTCGGCCTTGCCAATCGGGATCATGACAGGGTCAGGCTTGATCTGGACGCCCTCCGCAGCGCCACGCGGGTATCGGATGAAGAACGGGTGCGACACCTGTGTTGCTGTGAACAGCATGTCAACGAATTCGTCTTCGTCCTTTGGGGCAGCCAAAATGACGTTCGGCACCGAGCGCAGAAATGAAATGTCGTAAAGGCCGTGGTGAGTTGGACCGTCGTTGGCTGACAAGCCTGCGCGGTCAATGCAGAAGATCACCGGCAGGTTCTGCAATGCAACATCATGCACAATGCAGTCGTAGGCGCGCTGCAGGAAAGTCGAGTAAATCGCCACCACGGGCCGAATGCCCATTGTCGCCAAACCCGCTGCGAACAGGACCGCATGCTCTTCCGCGATGCCGACATCGTAGTATCTGTCGGGCATGGCCTGTTGAAGAATATTCAGGCCGGTGCCGGAAGGCATTGCGGCGGTGATACCGACCAGCCTTGTGTCGCGTTCGCACAATTTGACCAGTGCTTTGCCCAGAACCTCCTGGTAACTCGGGGGTGTTCCGGGCTTGGCGGGCAGAACTTGACCGGTTTTTATGTCGTACGGGCCGACTCCGTGAAACCGCTCCGGCTGTTTGCATGCGGCTTCGTATCCTCTGCCCTTTTGTGTAATTACGTGTAAAACGATCGGTTCCTCGGCTTCCTTCGCATACGCGAGGGAAGTGATGAGCAATGGGAGGTTGTGGCCGTCGATCGGCCCGAGATATCGCAACCCGAGTTCCTCAAAAATCAGGCTGCTGCCGTGTCCACCACGACCGTCTTCGTCCCAGCGCTGTGCGCCGGGCTCGAGGGCGGCCTCGGAGACGGCGCTCTTGAGGGCTTCCTCGGCTTTGTGGCGCAGCTTGAGTGCAATTTCGCCCTTTGGCACCCGCCGCATCCAACGCTCGAAGTCTTTTTGGAGGCGAGTGTATCTCGGGTGGATAATGAGCTTGTGAAGATGACTGGCGATGGCGCCGACGTTTTTTGCGATGCTCCATGCGTTGTCGTTGAGCACGCCGATGAACCGGCGTGTTGAATGCGCCACGTTATTCAGTGCCTCGAAAGATATGCCGTTTGTCAGGGCCGCATCGCCGAAAATGCAGACAACATTCTCGTTGGTGCCGCGCCTGTCGCGTGCCACACACATGCCCAACGCGGCTGACAATGCCGTGCCTGCGTGGCCGGCGCCGTAAGCGTCGTGCTCGCTCTCGGCGCGTGACGCGAATCCGCTCAAACCGCCCGTGGTCCTGATTGTATGGAACCTGTCACGCCGGCCTGTAAGCAGTTTATGGACGTAGCATTGATGGCTGACGTCCCAGATCAATTTGTCCTGTGGCGTGTTGAACACGCGGTGCAGCGCAATCGTCAGCTCCACCACACCGAGGTTCGGTCCCAAATGCCCGCCATTTCGCGCCAGAACTGTGATAAGTTCCTGGCGTATTTCCTGTGCGAGAATCTCCAGTTGCTCGAGCGTCAGCTTTTTGAGCTGCTCCGGGCTGTTTACCATGTCCAAAAACCGGCTCATTGTTCTACTTGTCGGGTCGTTCCGCCTCGACGTCGAGCGGTTTCAGCCGCGCCTCACCCGAAGCAGTCTTTTCGAGTTGCTGGATTCGCAGTTCGGCCGCTGCCAGGCGCGTTTGGCAAACCTCGATCAGTTTTACTCCTTCCTCGTACCGGGTCAGGAGTTGTTCCAAAGGCAGCGTTTCGGATTCCATCTCGGCAACGATTGCCTCGAGGCGTTGCAACGCCTCTTCGAACGGCAACTGCGCAAGGTCTTGTGCCGTGCCACCGCTGTTCTTTGGCGACTTGGACATCTGCGTCAAGGTATATCAACGGAGGTTCGACGTCCAGTTGTTTGCCGGAGCGCCTATTACTTTCGCGGCTTTTCCAATGGATGACGATACTTCCGCTTGAAACTCGTGCATGAAGAAAAGGAAGTCTTGCCGTCGTCGTTTTCCCAGACTTCATCGTAGCACGGAACACGCGGTGGCCGTTTGAGCGTCTCTTCCTTGAGCACGGTGCCTTTCTCGTCGCATTCGACCTCAATGTAACGAGGCGGCTGCAAACGGTTCAGTCTGTTCGATAGTATTACAAGAACTTTCCGCTTTTTCATGCTGTTCTGTAGCGCGAATAGGTAGCCAACTTCGGGCCAGCGCGTCAACCGTATTACGCTCCACCAGCAGCCGCGATCCTTCGGCTGCGGCTGCGCCGCGCTAAGAGTAGGACCTCTCAAATTGCAGTGGAGCTGCCTTAACCCCCCCGGAGCAGACCACTGTCCCAAAATACCAATCAGAAGCTTGGCGGCGGTTGATTCCCGAAGTACACTCCGCACATGCGTCTGACTTCTGTCCGTTTCTTCGCGCGAACAGCGGTTCTTGCGGGAACCCTTATACTCCTCAACGGCTTTGAACCGGCTCGTGCGGGCGTGCCTCGAGCGCTTCCCGAGGGGCAATTGCCAAATGATGTCCGCCTGCAGCCGTTGAAAGACCTTGATGGCTACTTCCCGTTTGCGCCGTGCACTTCAGTTGAAGAATGGAACCGGCGCGCCGAACGCGTGCGCCGACAAATGTTGGTCGCGCTCGGCCTTTGGCCTCTGCCGACGCGAACGCCCCTGAACGCTGTGATTCATGGAAAAATCGACCGGGACAATTATACTGTTGAGAAGGTGTATTTTGAAAGCCTGCCGGGGTTTTACGTCACAGGCAATCTCTACAGGCCAAAGGACTCGTCTGACGGCAAACGCCGGCCCGGCATCCTGTCGCCTCACGGCCATTGGAGTGACGGGCGTTTCCATGACGCCGGCGCTGAAGCAGTCAAACGCGAGATCGTCGAAGGCGCCGAGAGATTCGAGGAGGGAGGACGAAGCCCGCTACAGGCCCGATGCGTGCAATTGGCGCGGATGGGCTGCGTTGTTTTTCACTATGACATGATTGGCTACGCCGACAGTGTGCAAATTTCCCAGGCGTTGGCGCACGGATTCTCGAAACAACGCCCGGAAATGAACACCGAGGAGAACTGGGGCTTGTTCAGCCCCGCAGCCGAAGCGCATTTCCAAAGCGTTATGGGACTTCAGACATGGAATTCGATCCGCGCTCTGGATTTTCTTCTCAGCCTGCCAGACGTTGACCCCGAAAGGATCGGTGTCACCGGCGCAAGCGGCGGCGGAACACAAACATTCATTTTGTGCGCAATCGATCCTCGGCCGACCCTTGCCTTTCCAGCGGTGATGGTCTCGACAGCAATGCAGGGCGGCTGTACATGCGAGAACGCATGCGGATTGCGCATAGGAACCGGCAACGTCGAGCTTGCAGCGCTTTTCGCTCCCAAACCACTTGGCCTGACCAGCGCGAACGACTGGACAAAAGAAATGTCCACAAAAGGTTTTCCAGAACTGAAACAGCACTACACAATGCTCGGTCATCCCGACAACGTCATGCTCAAGCGCGCCGAACATTTCGGCCACAACTACAACTACGTCAGCAGAGCCGCGATGTATTCCTGGGTAAACCGCCATTTCAAACTGGGCATTCCCGAACCTGTTATCGAGTCGGATTACAAGCGGCTGTCGCGAGCCGAAATGTCCGTTTGGGATGAACAACATAAACAGCCCGAAGGCGGGCCCGACTTCGAGCGCCGTCTTCTCAAATACCTGAGCGAAGATTCGACGAAACTCCTGCGCGAAGCAGAAAGAGACCCGCAAACTTTCCGCCGCGTCTGGGGTGGGGGAATAGACATTGTGATAGGAAGGAATCTGGCTGAAACGGGCGAAGTCTCACTTACGCACAAGTCTTCGATCGACATGGGCGGTACCGCCGTCGAAACTCTGGTCCTCAGAAACCAAACGCATGGGGAGGAACTGCCCGTTATTTGCTTGAGACCCAAACAGTCCGCGCGCGGAACAGTCGTCTGGGCAGATACAAATGGGAAAGCCGGGTTGTTTGTGTCCGGGGCCGATGGTGAAATCAAGCCGCGCCCGGAAGTGCAACAGTTTATTGACGCCGGAGTGATCGTCGTAGGTGTTGACCTGTTTTTCCAGGGCGAGTTTCTTGCGGACGGCAAACCGGTCACTCGAACACGCAAGGTCAACAATCCCCGCGAAGCCGCGGCTTACACGTTCGGATACAATCATTCGTTGTTTGCACAACGCGTTCATGATTTGCTGACCGTGACGCGCCACTTGAAGAACCAGGGCGTCGCGAAACTTGGCATGGCCGGTTTCGATGGCGCGGGCCCGTGGGTCGCAGCCGCTGTTGCCCAATCCCATGGCGCAATTCATTGCGCTGCGCTTGACACCGGTGGATTCCGATTCGGCAAAGTCCTCGACCTGCAACATGTGAATTTCCTTCCTGGCGGAGCGAAGTACGGCGATTTGCCCGGCATGCTCGCAATCGCACCTCCAACAAGGCTCTGGGTTGCCGGTGAGACAGAAGAGTCCCTTTCACCGGCTCGGCGACAATTTGTCAGTGCGGGGCAGCCGGACGGGTTGCTGCGTTGGGAAGGAACAAGCACCGAAGCTCGGCGTGCTGCCGTAGATTGGTTGATCGAACAAGTACGACCCTGATAAAATCGGGCGCTACCGACCGGATTCCGTCCCGGCCAACGGCGCGAACCATATCAAGCGTGGGGCAACGCCGCACGAAACGGTCACCCCCACATCACCTTACTCAATCCAAGGGCTGAAGGCCCGGCCTATTACGGCAATACTTTCGCGGGTTTCGCGCCACGGCGTCACAGAATTTGACTGTCGATTGCAGACTCTTGTGAATGTTCGATTGTGTTCTTTTGCAAGGATTCACTGCTCCATGCGAACCCGACTGTCCCGCTGAGCAACGAAGTCGCCCTGTTCAGCGCGGCGCGACGGAGTGCCAAGCATGGAACGAACGCATTTATCTCGCCCCGATCATTCGGCCCGTGCAGCTTTACATCATTCGAAGGAAAACCCAGCTCTTTTTCGGACCAAGTGCCAGTAAAAGCGGGAATTAGACTTGTTGGCCCTTCTGCGTGAAAAGGACCCTTTTACTGTGGTTTGAGCATATATGGCCAACGGGCGATGAGAGGAAACGCCCTTGGTTACCTGGGACAGCGCATTGCCAACGAGTGCGGGAGGAATCACCCCGGATGCTTGAATGGGACAAGTTCCCGAACCAAGAGATCGCGGTTGGCATTCCGCTTTCGAAGCCGGGATGACAGGATCGATCCCGGCTTTGAAATGGCATGATTTGACAATCGGCTTGCGGGAGGTGGCGGCGGGGGTTAGGTTGCGCGCAATTCGCTGTTGCTCATGAATAAGCAATGAAGTCTGACTCAGTAATCGAATGCGATCCTCGGCGTGAAGGGGATGTGATTGTCACACGTTTGGATGCGCTGATCAACTGGTGCCGAAAGAACTCGCTGTGGCCCATGCCGATGGGCCTTGCGTGCTGTGCAATCGAGCTGATGGGAACCGGCGCGAGCAGATACGACATCGCGCGGTTTGGGGCTGAAGTGATGCGGTTTTCGCCGAGGCAATCGGATGTGATGATTGTTTCCGGGACGGTGACATACAAGATGGCGCCGGTAGTGAAACGTCTTTACGAGCAAATGACGGAGCCGAAATGGGTGATCGCGATGGGCGCTTGCGCGTCAACCGGCGGAATGTACCGGAGTTACGCGGTGTTGCAGGGGGTGGATCGGATTTTGCCGGTGGACGTGTATGTTTCGGGATGTCCGCCCCGGCCCGAAGCCCTCCTTGACGCACTGATGAAACTGCAGGCCAAGGTGGATCGCGAACCGTCATTTGCATTGCTCAAAAAAGAGCGGCGGCCTGATATGGAATCGCAGCGAATTTCCCGTGTCTGATGAGCGCGCGCAATCTGGCAACACAACTGCTTGTCGAGTTTCCAAACGTGGTGACCGACCCGGTGGAATTCAGGGGTGAAATCACGCTCCGGCTGATCGAGCCCGAACGCATTGCTGACGTTTGCAGGTTTGCGCGGGAAACCCTCTCGTTCGAGTTCTTGCTGGACATAACCAGCATTGACAATCTTGGGGAAGAACCGCGCTGGACCGTGGTGTATGAGTTGTACAGCATACGCCACAACTGTCATCTCCGGCTGAAGGTTTCATTGTCAGGGGATCAACCCGAGATTCCGACACTTGCCCACGTTTGGCCTGCAGCAAACTGGCACGAGCGTGAAGTGTATGACATGATGGGGATCCGGTTCCGCGGGCACCCGGATTTGAGGCGAATCTTGATGTGGGAGGGATACCCGTATCATCCGTTGCGAAAAGATTTTCCGCTCTGCGGCAAGCCCAGTGAAGTGCCGGATGTCGCGTTCACAGAAGCGGCGCCGCTCGAAGGCGGGCCGTTTGTGACAAAACCCGGCGGGAAAACCACAATTGAGCGCGAACCGCGATCAAGAGGCGACGAAAACTGGCAGAGTGAAAATGGCAGATAAAAGACAATTCGATTTTGCAGATTCTTCGGGCCGAGTGCCGGGCGTCGGCGGGAAAACTCCGGGCGAGGGCTTGCCGCCTTCTGCTGTCGAGCCACCGGTCGAGCGCAAGGACGGTATGATTCTGAACATGGGACCGTCGCATCCTTCGACGCACGGCGTGCTGCGGATCGTGCTCGAGCTGGACGGTGAGATGGTGAAGGGCGCATGGCCGGACGTTGGCTATTTGCATCGTGGGGATGAGAAGATCGCTGAGAGCATGACCTATACGCAGTTCATACCGTACACGGACCGGCTTGATTACCTTGCGCCACTGGCCAACAACGTTGCGTACGCGCTTGCGGTGGAAAAACTGCTCGGGATTGACCGTGAACTGCCGCTTCGTTGTCAGTACATCAGGGTTGTTTGCTGCGAGCTGGCAAGGATATCTTCGCATCTGCTGGGCATAGGTTCATGGGCGATGGATGTCGGCGCGATGACCGTTTTCCTGCTCACGTTCACGGAGCGCGAAAAAATCTACAACTTGTGCGAGTCTCTCACAGGTGCGCGTTTTACCACAAGTTACACGCGGATAGGGGGGCTTGCCCGCGATCTTCCGTCCGGCTGGACCGATCTTTGCAGGAAGTTCCTTGGCGAAGTCATGGTGACGATAGACGAAGTTGATCAACTTTTGACCAAGAACCGGATTTGGGCGGATCGCACACGCGGTCTTGGGGTCATCCCGCGGCAAATGGCCGTCGATTACGCATTGACAGGGCCCAATCTGCGGGGAAGCGGCGTCAACTACGACGTGCGGAAGGCACTGCCGTACCTTGTGTATGACAAGCTCGATTTTGACGTGCCGGTGGGTTCGGTTGGAGACTGCTATGACCGCTATCTGATTCGGATGGAAGAAATGCGGCAGAGCGTGCGGATAATACATCAATGCCTCGATCAACTGCCGGAAGGGCCGATTAACCATCCCGACTTCAAGATCAGCCTTCCACCCAAGCAATCGGTGGAAACCAAAATGGAAGAATTGATTCATCATTTCATTCTTGCGACACAGGGGGTCAATGCTCCGCCGGGCGAGGTTTACTTTGGCGCTGAGAACCCAAAAGGCGAGCTGGGCTTTTACATAAACAGCCGCGGCGGCGGTACACCATACAGGCTCAAAATCCGGTCGCCGTCTTTTGTAACCCTGAGCGTGTTGCCGCAATTGCTGCCGGGCCACATGATCAGTGACATTGTTTCAATTCTGGGGTCGCTCGATTTTGTAATGGGAGAATGCGACAGGTGAAGCTGATTGAACTTGTCGCCACACGATTTCATTGAAGACCATGAGCTGGACCGTGCCCAAAGAGGTTGAAGAGGAAGTTGATGCGTTGGTTCGACGTTATCCGAAGCCGCGCAGTGCGGTTGTGATGGTGTTGCATGCGTTGCAGGAGCATTTTGGTTGCATCTCGCCGGAAACGATCGAGTGGACAGCGCGCAAGCTCGGGTTGCGCCCGATCAACGTGCTGGAACTGGTGACGTTCTATCCGATGTTCCGGCGCGAACCGTTCGGCAAATTCCACCTTCGCATATGCCGCACGCTGAGCTGCGCCCTCGCCGGGTCGCATCAGCTCCATCGCCACATATGCGAAAGGCTTGGATTGAACCCTGAAAAACCGGGACCGCAGACCAGCGCCGACGGGCTGTTTACGGTCGAGTTTGTGGAATGCCTTGCCAGTTGCGACAACGCTCCGGTGATCATGTGCAACGAAACCCAGCACGAACAAATGACTGTTGAACGGGTGGACAAACTGTTGGACGAGTGCAGGTGCAAATGCCGGAAGGAACGGCCAGGGGATTTGGCTGCCGAGCATGGATTTGAACCATGACAAACAGATCCAGAGTCTGCTGTGCTACCGTTACACCACTCGGCAACGCCAACTGGTGTATATGCTAAGCTTTTCGATGCCGGAGTCAAGCTGTCATGCCTTGTGAACGACATTTAATCCTGAAAAACATCCGCAGACCCGGATACAGCACGGATATCGAATGCTATCTGCGCCATGGCGGGTATGAGGTTCTTCGAAAAGCGCTGGCGCTCAAGCCCGTTGTCCAGCCCGACGGCACTGCCATCGGCCCGAAAGAACAAATCAGACGCGAAGTCGAGATTTCAGGTCTCCGGGGCAGAGGCGGCGCCGGTTTCTCGTGCGGGATGAAATGGTCGCTTGTGGACCGCAAGAGCGGGAAACCCATTTATCTTGTTTGCAATGCCGACGAGTCCGAGCCCGGGACGTTCAAGGACAGGCAGATCATTCACCATGACCCGCACCAGTTGATTGAGGGCATGATAATTGCCTGTTATGCGAACGATGTGCATCTGGCGTTTGTTTACATCCGGGGCGAATTCATCCAGGGCGCTCGCATTCTGACGCGCGCGCTCGAAGAAGCACGGGCTGGAGGTTTTCTGGGCAGGAACATATTGGGGACCGGATATGACCTTGACATTTACATACATCGCGGCGCCGGCGCCTACATATGCGGGGAGGAAACAGGCCTGATCGAGTCGCTCGAAGGCAAACGACCCTATCCCAGGATCAAACCCCCGTATTTTCCGGCCGTGCTTGGGCTTTACCAATGCCCGACAATAGTGAACAACGTCGAAACCCTTTGTGCGGTAAAACATATTGTGGACATGGGTGGCGCCGAATACGCGCGTCTCGGCACGCCCGACAACACTGGAACACGGCTTGTCTGCATCAGCGGACACGTGAAGCGGCCAGGTTGCTATGAGATCGAGGTCGGCAAAGTGACATTGCGCGATTTGATTTTCGACGGGGCTTTCGGGTGCGGGCTGCGCGACGGGCACCGGCTCAAGGCGATCATTCCGGGCGGAGTTTCGGCGAAGGTATTCAGAGCCGGAGAGAAGGTTCGGGTGAACAAGAGAACCCCTGACGGCAAAATGGTCGAAACCGAAATGGACGTGCTTGATCTGCCGTACGATTTCACTTCTGTGTCAGCCGCGGGGAGCATGTCCGGCTCGGGCGCGATCATTGTATTGGATGATTCGGCCGACATGGTGGAAGTGCTGGCGAACATCAGCGAGTTTTTTGCCCATGAAAGCTGCGGTCAATGCACGCCCTGCCGGGAGGGTTCGCTCTGGATGGCCAAGATTCTGCGGCGTCTGGTGAAAGGCCAGGGACAGCCTTCCGACGTTGCGCTGCTGTTGAGCGTTGCGGACCAGATTCCGGGCGGAAGGACCATTTGCGCATTTGGGGAAGCGTGTTCGTGGCCGGTCCAGAGTTTCCTCGTCAAGTTCGGGGATGAATTCCGCGCCAAAGTGCAGGCAAACGCGGAGAAAAGATCAGAGCGGGTTCTTGCGGAGACACAGTGACGGACATGGATTTGTGATGAAGCAAGCGCAACAATCAAACGACCCTTTGGCTTCTCAGCCGGGAATGATAAGTGTCACGGTGGACGGTCGCGCAGTGCTTGTTCCGCGCACGATGCAAGACTGGCAGGGGCGGCAGGTACCGACCACGATGTTGCAGGCTTGTGAGCTGGCGGGAGTTAGCGTGCCGCACTATTGTTATCATCCCAAGCTGCCGGTGGCAGGCAACTGTCGCATGTGTCTGGTGGAATACGGGGTGCCGGCCCTCGGCCCGGATCGCAAACCAATGCGCCAGCCTGACGGATCGCTTGTCATAAAGAAATCGCCGCGCCCGGCCATTGCCTGTGCGACGCCGGTTTCACCGGGAATGGAGATTTACACTTCAACGCCCACAGTGAGACTGATGCGGGAAAGCGTACTCGAGTTCCTGTTGATCAATCATCCGTTGGATTGCCCGATATGCGATCAGGCTGGCGAATGCAAGCTGCAGGAGTATTCGGTCGAGTATGGCCGGGCCAGCTCGAGGTTTGCCGAGGTCAAGGTTCACAAGAACAAGCAAATCGATCTTGGACCGCGGATCATGCTTGATCAGGAACGATGCATTCTGTGCTCCAGATGCATCAGGTTCACCCGCGACGTTGTTGGCGATGACGCGCTTGGGATAGTAAATCGCGGCAGTTACAGCGCGATAGCCGCCTATCCCGGCACAACCTTCGACAACAATTACACGCTCAACACCGCTGACATTTGTCCGGTTGGCGCTCTCACCTCGAAGGATTTCAGGTTCCAGATGCGGGTCTGGTTTCTCAAAGAAACCATGAGCCTTTGCGCCAGTTGCGGCACAGGATGCAACATTGTGATCAGTTCGCGCGAAAACCGCATCTACAGGTTCACCCCACGGCAAAATGACGCCGTCAATTCGTGTTGGATGTGCGATTACGGAAGGCTGAATTATCACTGGATTGAAAGAACTGACAGACTGACGCACCCTGGCGGAACAAAACTCACCAGGCCCGACTGGCAGGATGCAATCAACGCCATTGCAGCGGCCTTGAAAAGGGCCGTCCCCGGTCACATTGCCATCGTTGCCTCCGCGCGCCTGGCGAACGAGGAGTTGTACCTTGTGCGCCGACTCGCCCAGTTTCTGGGCGCGCCGACGGACTGCGTGCCGCGCTCCGGGCCGGCCGACAACCTGCTTCTGTGCGCCGACAGGAATCCCAATACCAAAGGGGCGCAACTGCTCGGGATTGCTGCCGCACCACCCGGCGCCAATTTGCCAGTCTTTGCCAGGCTTATTCGCAACGGCACAATCCGCTTCCTGCTTGTTTTCGGAGAAGACGTGACGCGACACGGGATCACGACCGATGATTTGGCGCGGCTGGATTTCCTTGTCTCGAGCGACATTCATCCCAACGGCACCACGGCGGTCAGCCACTATTTTTTGCCCGGTTGCGCGCATGTCGAGAAACGCGGTAGTTTCACGAACGTACGCGGTCGAATACAGAAATTCGAAAAAGCGATTGATCCCCCGGGGTTGGCGAGGCCTGAGCTGCACTGGCTGCGAGAACTTGTTTGCAGTGTAACCGGGCAATCTGTGGGTGGCACGGTTGAAAGCGTGTTTGAGGCCATGTGTGCCGACGTGCCTGCGTTCGGAAGCATTTCATGGGCTGATCTCGGAGAAAATGGTGTTACAACGTCTCTTTGATTTTTGTCGGCGATGTTTTTTTTGAGCCAATTGGGACCGGTGGCTGAACTGGTGTTGTTCAGCGCGATAAAGGTTGCCGCTGTGATTGCGGTGACGCTGTTCATGGTATCATATCTTGTTTTTGCTGAACGCAAGATAGCGGCAGCGGTGCAAGACCGAATCGGGCCGAACAGGGTTGGGCCGTTTGGTCTTTTGCAGCCGATAGCCGACGCCGCAAAAGCGCTGCTGAAGGAGGAGTTTACCCCTGCGAATGTGCGGGTCGTGTACTACTGGCTGGCGCCTGCGATTGTAATGATCCCAAGTCTGCTGGTTATCGCTGTGATACCGTTCGGATCGCAGCTTGGGGCTCAGAAAATGGTCATTGCAGACCTGAACGTGGGCGTACTTTACACTTTTGGGATAGCCTCGTTGGGGGTGTACGGGATAGTGCTTGCTGGTTACGGATCGAACTCGAAATACCCGTTCATCGGCGGTTTGAGGTCGGGAGCGCAGATGATTTCGTACGAAGTTGCGATGACGTTGTCGGTCGTTCCCGCGTTCATGTTGGTAGGCGACCTGAATTTGTCGGCGGTGGTTGAACATCAGGCAGGGGGGATTCTCCGGTGGCTGGCGATTCAGCAACCATTGGCATTCCTGATTTTTCTTGCCACGGCGTTTGCAGAAACGAACCGCCTTCCGTTCGACATGCCCGAAGCCGAGCAGGAATTGGCTGGCGGTTACAATGTCGAGTACAGTTCAATCAAGTTCGCTCTGTTCTTCATGGCCGAGTACGCGAACATGATCGCTGTATCCGGCATAATAGTGACGCTGTTTTTGGGAGGCTGGACATTGCCGTGGTTCGGGCTTGATCGGCCGGCCCGGGAAGGCGAGTGGCTGAAAGGGCTGGTGCACGTGGGAATATTTCTGGCCAAGGTGATTTTGCTGCTGCTGTTCTTTGTCTGGGTGAGGTGGATGTGGCCCAGACTGAGGTATGATCAGTTGATGGGGTTGGCATGGAAACGGCTGGTCCCGCTTGCTGCAGCGAACATTGTGATAACAGCGTTGTGGCTCTGGTGGCGCGCATGATTGCAGAACGACCGACACTCAAACTTGTTGATCGGCTTTATCTCACGGCCGCATGGAACGGCTTCAAAGTGACGTTACGCCATTTTTTTGGTCGAAAGGTGACCATGCAGTACCCCGAACAGCGATGGGCTGTTCCCCCGGGGTATCGCGGCGCGCCATATCTTGTCAGGGACCAAACTGGTCGAACCAAATGTGTCGCGTGTCAGTTGTGCGAGTTCATTTGTCCGCCGCGTGCGATTCGCGTTACACCTCCGGGACCGGTGGTTGATCCTTCAACCGGCAATGTCGAGAAACGCCCGCGTCAATTCGAGATCAACATGCTCAGATGCATTTATTGCGGGCTTTGCCAGGAGGTGTGTCCCGAGGAGGCCATATTCCTCATGCAAGATTATTCCCTGACAGGCTGTAGTCGTGCGGAAATGGTCTATGACATCGAGAAGCTGCTCGCCCTCGGTGGAATTCACCACGACCATGTTCGCAAATGGGATCGGGTACGGCGCGAAGCTGTGGCACAGGAAAGTTTCCCGCCGAATCCGGTTTCCTGATTCATGACGACCGGTAAGTCCGGGATAGGCAGACACGCAGCGCGGCGCAGCCGCAATCGCATTTCAAGTCACAAACCGCACACCAAGGGCCGAGGTTGGCAACCGAACACCAGGGGCGCCGTCGAGAACTTCAACAACCTGTTCCGACCCCGCTGTTGCGGGCGGCGGTATCACCTGTTTTTGTGCTTGAGGGCGATGTTCCTTTTGGTAAGTCTGGGAAACATGAATGGGACAGGGCTTTGGCGCATGGGAAGCGTCGAATTAACTCAGACAAAAATCGCTGCCTGCTGCGTCAAGCTCATGGTAATTGGGAAAGCATACAATGGCTGACGAAGCCGAACTGCGACGACTGTACGACGCGCACGCCAATGCGTTGTACGCCTACCTGTTAAACCTGACCCGGAACGAATCTGATTCGCATGACATCCTGCAGGATGTGTTCTGTCACGTTGCACGACGTCATGACTTTGTTGCAAATGCGCGTGAAGAAAGGGCTTTCCTGTTGCGCATGGCCTACAATGCTTTTGTCGATTCAACCCGCCGCCGCCATGCCCGGGAGCATCGCGAGCAATCTTTTGCGCAAGAATCGGTTGGGCTTTTCGAGCAAGCAGCCCATGCCGATGAAGCCGTTTTCCGTAAAGAGTTGGAAGCTGCAATGGCAGAGCTGCCGGTCGAACAACGATCGGTGGTTCACCTCAGGCTCTGGGAAGAACTGACATTCGACGAGATTGCCACTCTGATGCAGATACCGCCTGACACTGCGGCAAGCCGTTACAGGTACGGCATAGACAAACTCCGCGATCGTCTGCGTCATTTATATGACGAGATAAGATGAACGGAATGAATTCGGAACAATTTGAGGACTGTTTGCGGCGGCAACCGTTGCGGGCAACGCCGCCAGGTTGGAGGCGGAAGATTCTGGCCGAGGCCGCCAACGCTTCGAGTGCCCGCGCGCGCAGCAGGTCGTCTCAGAACTGGGCGAAAACGCTTTTTGGGTGGATGTGGCCCAGGCCGATGGCATGGGCTGGATTGGCAGCAGCGTGGGTTGCTATCTTTGTGTTGAACAAACTCTCAGCCCCCACGCCGGAGGAGTCCGCCCAAGCAGAAGCGGGTGCCGCGATCGCAGACGCAAACCTTCAGATTTTGGGGAGTCTTGATGAACTCGACTTCGCCGCAGAAACAACACCGGTTCGCCCCTCATCAACGCCTGAAACCAAACCGCCGGATCAGGGATCGTTGGAGCGACCTGAAACATCAGTCGCGCCTCAAACATGAAACCAAAAGGTTCCCAGCCAAAATGGTTTGTCCGTGTTGGGTTCGCGATTATCGCAGTCATCACGCTCGTTTTCCTGGTGATTGCCGTTGAAGGCTACCGCGCAAGGCGCGCGTGGGAAGCGTGCAAACTGCGGTTGGAACAGAAGGGCGAAACGCTCGAGTGGGTGTCTCTCATGGCCGGGCCGGTTCCTGACGAGCAAAACTTCCTTGCCACACCAGCTCTTGCGCCGTGTTTCGGTTTTGGAAAAGGCTCAGAAGTCAGGAAACCCGAGACGAGCAAAACCAATCTTTGCCAGCAGCTAATCGCTCAGTTCGAGCCGATCCACATGAAATTCCCCGGTGAGGGTGACTGGCGGCGAAGCGGCACGTTGCGCCCGTTGGCCGATTGGGCTTCGGAATTACCAAAAGAAGACCTTGAAAAACTTCGGTCCCTGTTCGATCAGAATCGGGACTTTTTTGCCGAAGTAAGGACTGCTGCGCGACGTCCGTTTGCCCAGATCAAACTCAACCCTGAACTGGTGTTGGGGCCCGAAGGTCCGCTATCTGAGCAGTTGGTTGTATTCAGGAAATTCAAGAATCTCGCCCAAATGTTCAGTATTTCTGCCCGACTCAATCTGCTCGGAGGCGACGCCGAGTCCGCATGTTCCGATATTGAATCGATACTTGCTCTTGGCGATGCCGCGGGAAGTCAACCTTTGCTGATCGGGTTTCTGGTGAAGGCGAGCCTGATCGAGCTCGCTGCACAGCCGCTACGGTCAGGCCTGGCCGATCGGCGCTGGCCCGAGCCGCAGTTGGCAAGGCTTGAATCGCGTTTGAGCCAGATCAACCTCGTGGCCGACTACCGGCGGTGCATGCGCGGCGAACGGTCCCTTGCTTTGGCGATGTTGGGTGCAGAGGCGAACACTGGCGTATTCGCAACAAGCAGCAGGACAAATGCCGGCTCACGGGCGCGCAGGCAGTCGCCCGCCACGGTTTTTCGCTTATGGCCGCGGGCACTGATTTACCGCAACCAAATCAACGTTGCGGAAGGATTCCACGCGTTTTTGGAAGGACGGGTTGATCCTGCGGGTCCAAGCGTGCGCATTTCACCAGCCGTCGAACATGATCCTGCATTGACCGCGTTCAACAAGAGTTCACCGTACAATTTCTTGTTTCCAAGACTGTTCCATGCCATGGGAAAAACCATTTACAAGGCGGCTGCGGGCCAAACTACTGTTACCCTTGCGCGAGTGGCGTGTGCTCTGGAACGACATCGTCTGGCCAAAGGTCGATATCCGGAGACGCTGGCCGAATTGGCGCCAAACTTCATCTCCCGCTTGCCGGTGGACCCGGTCAATGGCGGGCCGCTAAAATACCGGTTGATCGATCAGAACCATTATGTGCTTTATTCGGTTGGCGAAGACGGTGTTGACGACGGTGGAAAGCCCATATCGAAGGTAAAAGCCCGGGAAGACGTGTCTGCAGGCGACTGGGTCTGGCAAAGCCCGGAGCCGAAGGGAAGGTGACCTCCAAACAAGAGCGCAAAAGCTCGGGACACAGAAACCTTCAGATCTCAGCAAAAGCGGCTTTCCCACGCAGAACGGCTTGCAAGTTCAATTCCCGCTTTTGGTGGCGCTTGTTGCGAAAAAGGATATGGCTGCTCCCTCCAATGATGTAACGCTGCACGAAGAGTTCTGGATTGGAGGGCTGTGTTGATCCGCGTTCTCCGGGAGGTGGAGCACACTTTGGACAGGCAGACCTTAGCAAAACCGGGCTTCTTGTCCGGATACACCCGCAACTCCAATGTCCGCTTTATTGCACAAATAAAACCTTGACCAGCCACCAGATCCCACTGGCGTTATCAGATCACAGGCATCGGTCGGCCCAAACACCGTGTCTGTCCCCATATTTGGTCACAGGCCCAAATATCGTGTCTGTCCCCATATTGGGGCGTGAGATGCCACAACACCCTCCGATAGATCAGAGGCGGGTACATCGTGTCTGTCCCCTTATCGCTTGCTTCGGCTTTTGACGCGCAATTCCCTCTGCAACAGACCTGCCAAATCACCCGCCAAAGACTTGGGCTTTCGGTGCTACGATCAAATTGTCTTTACCAAGGTGGTGAATTGCGGGAATGTTTTCCTTATGAAGGTACATGCGCGAGGCACGGCGGCCGATGGCGTGATTGTTATTGCCCTTGGCATTCTACTCGGCGCTCTGACATGTGCCAAAGGGTTGTCGTCATTGATCACACAAGAGCAGACAGGTCTCGCAATAGCCAGGGACGAAAACAAATTGGTACGCCTAAGTTGGGTCGGAGGAGGCGTCATCGAAAAGACAACCAACTTGACGAACCGAGATTGGGTCGAGCAACGCGCGCTGATTTCCGGTGTGGTCCTTGAGCCCAGTCAGCCGCACGAGTTTTATCGTTTGCGAATTTCGGACGAGGAGTTTGTAGGGCCGTTTCCAAGCTGGCGGGATCTGAAGCGCGATTACGGCGCTGTCGGCGATGGAAAAGCTGACGATTCACCAGCCCTACAGAGGGCATTCAACGACCTGATTCATCACCAGGACTTCAACGTGCTTTATGTTCCCGCGGGCGAGTACCGGTTGACACGCACAGTGAAAACAGTCCGCAGCCAACACCACGATTGCCTGGGAGTTACGTTGGTTGGGGAGGACCCGGCACGTACAATCCTAAGATGGGATGGTGAGGATGGCGGCACCATGGTACAATGGGATGCCTGGTACTCGAAGATTTCACGATTGACGTTCGATGGAATGGGGCGCGCTTCTATCGGGTTGTTCTATGGGCCGGCTTTTTCGACTTACAACGAAACCAGTGACATCGTATTTCGGGACCTTTCGGTGGGAATACAGTTTGGCGGCCCGGAAACTTCAGGTCAGGCCGAGAATGCCGTGCTACGGTGCCAATTCCTGCGCTGCAACGGTGCTGGTATCGTAATCGTCAATTGGAACTCAATGGACATTTGGGTTTGGTACTGTTTGTTCCAAGATTGCCAAAAGGGCATTCACAATGTTATGGGAAGCTACCACGCCTGGGAAAATTTGTTCCTTCGCACAAAGAATTATGATCTGAGTCTGGACAACCTCGGGATTTTCTCAGCGGTTGGCAACACCAGCATTGGATCGGGCGGTTTCTTCCTTTTCCCCGCCGGACATACCTGGGGTTCGCCAACCACAATCCAGGCCAACAGGATCATCAACCCAGTGGGCAAGACCGCTGTCACGTTGGCTGATGCCGGGCCTTTTCTGGTGTTGGACAACGTGTTCTATTTCTCCCCGGCACCGCCCAGGCAAGCGATACAAATGACATGGGGCGATCAGGTGTTGGTGGGCAACCTTTATACGCGCTCAAATTCCGTTACAACCGCCGGCAGGTTCCTTCAATTCGCAGAGCAGGTTGTGCCGCCGTCGATGGTCAATACCAATCTACCTGTATTGCCCGGGACGCCGCAGCGAAGAAACCGACCAGTATTCGAGGTTCCGCGGAATGGCACGGACGTTCAGATTCAGTCCGCAATCGATGAGGCAACCCGGTTTTCAGATCAAAGGCCTGTGGTTCATCTACCCGCGGGTGCTTTTCGCGTCGCGCGGACGATCGTAGTTCCAGCCGGAACAGACATCCAGATTGTTGGTGATGGCGCTGCCGAAACTGCGTCACGATTGGAGTGGGTGGGGCCAAGCGGTGGAGTGGTGCTGTTGCTGAAGGGACCGGCTCGGGCAACATTGCGAGATTTTTTCATCAACGCCGGTTCGGCCCAAGGAATCGTGGTTGAGGACATGGACCAACCTGGTGGCCGTGTGTTTGCGGACCAATTGAACGCCCGTGGACCTGGCGTTGGCAACAACGTGTGCGCAGTACGATTGGACGGGCTAGATTACACTGATGTATTGTTTCGTTGCCTGCAGGGATCTGGAGACGGTGGGAATTGGGTTGACGTCATTGGTGGACCGCTCAGCGCTTTAAACCGTGCTACAAATGAGATCGCCGTTGTTCATGGTGCAACTGGCACTGCCAATGGCCAGTATAACGTGCGCAACGGGGGACGGCTGGTTGTGCGCGGCGTTTACCATGAATGTGACTCCCCTCGCGTAGAAGGTCTACGGTTGTCGGGCAACGGCGTGCTTGCAGTGGACACAACGCGGTTTTCTTACACAACCTCGGCCACCAAACCCTTGGTGCGCGTCGCAGATTTCTCCGGCTTGCTTACTCTTGCCACATGCACGTTCCTTCCCGTTGGCACGACCAATACTTGCAGGATTGAGATAACCGGCGACGGTGCTGGCGGAAGTGTCATGGCATTGGCTAATCAGTTTTGGGTGGAAGAACCAGGGGTTGATGCCGACAAGGTCTGGAACAACGGTTCTACACCGCCATTGGCAGGTGGCCTGGTTCTTTGCAATATGAACGGGGGCAACGAGAACATTCCTGGCGGCCAAGGTCCTCTTGCCAATCGCGGCAGCTACGACGCGAGTTTGATTATCAAGCAGCTCGATCCTATCAGGAAAACGCGCACGTGGTTGCCCGGTGCAGCGCCAGCTGGTGTGACCGACTTGAGGTTTCATCGTGTGATGGTATCTGGAAACCACGGCGCCACTGTCGAATTCCGTGCCCGGCATTGACAGTTGTAGTGAGCCCCGAGAAAGCCCGACGTACTACATCTCGAACGGCTGGTGGGGTTGGTAACAATGCCTTCCCAATCCGTCAGAATCATCAGTGCCACCGAATAGAGTTCGATTTAAAGGTCAGGAGGGTGGACTTTTTCTTGTGACGTTGGTGCATGAGGGTGAAGAAGAGTCCGACCTGCACTGGTTCGACCTCGACGTAGCCGATCTGGTCGATGAGCAACGGATCATAGGAGAGGTACTTTTTGAGCACCTGCGCTTCGGAATGGTCGGCGACGGCTCCGTAGAGTTCATTGACCAGGTCGGCAAACAGCACGTAGCGGCCGCGGTATCCCTGCTCGATGGCACGGATGAGGAAACCGGTCGCCAAGCCGGTCTTGCCGCAGCCGCTAATGCCCAGCCAGATCAGATTCTGGTGCTGCTGGAGATAGTCCATGGAGTCGTAGAGTGCCATGAGGCGTTTCTTGTTGAGCTTGGGCTGGCGCTCGAAGGGATAGGTTTCCAGGGCCAGCAATTCCGGCAGGTGCGCCTGCTGAAGTCGGATTTGGCGGGCATTGTCGCGCTTGCGCTGGTATTCCTGCTCGATGATGTGGGTCAGCCAGCGGGCGTGGGAGAGGTTCTTGTCGGCGGGCAGTTTGAGGTAGTCCTCCCAATGGGCCAGTAGATTGCCCAGGCGCAGGCACTTGAGCATGTTGGTGAGTTCTTTAGTCATGGTCGTTGTGTTCCGGGTCGATCGACAACTGTGGTGCATCGGTCAGGGCACCTTCTTGGTAGGCTTCGCGTTGGTCGAAGGCGGCATCGATTTGGACCTGGGGCGCCTGGCCCGGGGCCTGTTGGAGATACAACCAAATATCGTGCCTGTCCCTCTATTTGGACCGCCGACCGGCAAAACTCCGTGTCTGTCCCCATATCCAGCCCACCATGCGTCCTTTCGGTCACCCCGTTGAAAGTTGAGAGTTGAACGTTGCACGTTGAACGTTCCTGATCGGTATACCGGACACCGTGTCTGTCCTCATATCCGGGTGCCGCAGCCGGCCTCGACCGACCACCGGGCGCTCGGCCAAGTCCGGCGGTCAAGAGTCCGGTCGCCCGCA
>Ga0315298_1001710_pt1 | contig 39277 bp, 33 predicted proteins | sample WHS_1_MG_FD_203077 | JGI IMG/M metagenome (GOLD analysis project Ga0315298, IMG submission 203077) | Extremophilic microbial mat communities from Washburn Hot Springs, YNP, Wyoming, USA - WHS_1_MG | ecosystem: Environmental > Aquatic > Thermal springs > Hot (42-90C) | place: USA: Wyoming... | reverse complement strand
CTTTTACGAAGCCGTGGCACACTACAGCAACCTAGCGGGTGTGCCACTGCTTGCCGCAAGGCAAGCAGTGCAAAGCGTAGCAACCAACACGGCTTCTACGAAGCCGTGGCACACTACAGCAACCTAGCGGGTGTGCCACTGCTTGCCGCAAGGCAAGCAGTGCCGACATGGCTTGGTAAGCACGGCTTTTACGAAGCCGTGGCACACTACAGCAACCTAGCGGGTGTGCCACTGCTTGCCGCAAGGCAAGCAGTGCAAAGCGTAGCAACCAACACGGCTTCTACGAAGCCGTGGCACACTACAGCAACCTAGCGGGTGTGCCACTGCTTGCCGCAAGGCAAGCAGTGCCGGCATGGCTTGGTAAGCACGGCTTTTACGAAGCCGTGGCACACCGGCACCTGCAGCGCCACAGCCGCGAGGCCGGCGTATCTCGACAACCCGCGTCCCTCGGACGCGATTCTTCATGTCCGGCTGCTGGCACGTAACTGTTTTTCGGAGAACAGGTTACGGCACAAAAGGAGCCGTCATCCAAGCCCCTTGAAAACGGCCACGATTGCCATTGACGGCCACACGAAGGGCACTTATCATCCCGCCGCGGCTCCGTGGGTCCAAGAGCAAATCGTCCTCACGGAAGGGGACGACCCACACGCTTGTCGTATCGACAGGGAAGTTACTGGCCCCCAAACGCCGGCGCTTTCTCGTCGCTTTTTCCAAGGACACCTACCATGCGGATGATCCGTGCGCGGCACGTGATGGTGGCGAGCGTGCTGCTCGTTCTGGCCGGCTGCAAGAGCGGCGGCACGGCGGGCAGTTCATGGTGGAACTCTAGCCCGTTCAAGAGCACAACCGCCACGCCGACCAGCCCCACCAATCCCTATCCGCCCAAGCCTTCGCAGCTTTACGCGAACTCGGCGAGCAGCTCGCCCTCGTCAGGCATTTCCGGTGGCGGCACGACCAATAGTTCCGCCTCTGGTTCCCCGTCAGTAGGCAGCAGTACGGGCAACCGATCGCTCTCCTCTGTAACCGGCAACACCCGTTCGAGTTCGACCTTCTCCACGTCGCCTTCTCAAACAATCGCCTCGGCAGGCGCCCGCGGTTCAGGCACCACGAGTTCGGCCGGCAGCAGCGGGGCGAGCTATCCGGCTACGCGGGCCAGCTATACCGCCCCGGGAGCGGGCACGCCCGCTAGGGAATCTACCGCCACTTCCGCTGCGGCCGGGCCCATGGGTTCGTCCACCGCTACGGATGTTGTCGCCCCCCAGCGTGGATATTACTCCATTCCGTCAGGTGCGGCCGCAACTAATAACAGCCAGAACACCGGCGCGGGTACCTACAGCGGGCTGGGCCCCAGTGGCTCTCCGGCGCGTTCCGAAACCCCTTTCCGCTCTCCCAGCACGGCCACTCCCAGGTTCGATACCCCTTCGAATCGTTACGGTAATTCCGGGGTCAAGGACCCATTTGTTTCGCCTTCCCAGCATTCGGCTGGTCCAACCCCTGGCGGGACACAGGGTTTCTATCCCCTTACGCCGGGCAGCACCTCGCAGGGCGGCCGCAGTGGCGGGACCTCCTATGGTCCACCAAACGGAAGCAACATAGCCCCGTCGGCGCCTGCGGGGTGGAACTATCCCGGCGACCCGCAGTTTTCTGCTCCGGACGGCGCAGGCCACCCAGGCGCCGCCATCGGACCCTATTCAGCTCCCTCGGCCACCGCAGACCGCGTTTCGGCCCCCAATTATGGTTCTGCGCCTGCCGACGCCCGCTCGGCCTCCACTGGGCTGCCCAACCCAGGAACCGAGTATCGCCCGGGTTCCACTGGCTACCAGCCGCCAGCCAGCGACTATCGTCCCGGCCAAACCGGCTACACGCCTCCCAGCCCTGGCACCGGCTACGCTTGGCCGCAGACAGGCAGTTCCTATGGTTCGCCATCGGCCAACGGCGCCTCGCCCTTCCGCTATCCTTCCGCCTCGCCTTCTGGTGGTGGCATTACGCCTGAAGACGCGCCTTATCGGCCCGGCAGCGTAACCGAGTATCCTTCCCGCGCGTCCTCGCAGCCGGCAGGCAGCACACCGGCTACCGTTTCCAATCCGTGGGTTACGCCGAATTCGTCCGGCAATAGCGGGCTGCGGCAATAGCGGCTTTGCCGAAAAGTTTGCGACGGCCTCTAGCCGGCGCAGCTATTTACCGAAAAAACCGGGCCGGCCAAAGCCCCTCCCTCCGGCCGGAACGCGGGCGATCTCCGCCGCAAAGCACGGTGGTGGCGCGCTCGGGAACTTCTCCTATGCTGGCACATGCGCTGCGGCAAACGCTCCACCCGATTACATCCCTTGTGGCTGCCGCCGGAACCTCGCTGCCCACAGCGATGAGCCAGTTGCGGTGTTGGTAAGGCATTGGGAAACGCCCGGTCGCGACGGCGTTCCGCATGCCGAGCTGCCAGGCCGGATTCGTAAGGGCTGGCCGCGCCCAACGTGGCCCTCGATGGTTGGGAAGGGCGTCTTAAAGTCGCATCCGCCCGCAAAAGTACGCACCGGCCCCCCAGCATTCGGTCGGCATCCGGGGCCCCATCGCCACGGCTGCTTGTCACCTAAGGAAACCCATGCGGCCCGAGGGTTTGCCGCGGGCCTTGGGGGCGTCTTTGTTTGGGGATTGGTGCGCCTGCGGCTTGCCTACAGAGCCATGCGAGGCAGTCGGCTGGGAAGAGACCTTGCCTGAAGGAACGCGCTCGCCGGGGTGCTTCGTGCTGCGCAATACCCTGGCATCGGGAGCGGGGATGGGTTCCACCACGCGGACGATCTGGTTGCTGGCGACGTTTTTCAAATGCTGGAGGGCGCCGGTGGGCCAACGGACTTCCAGCCGGTCGACCCGCGTATGGTGCCCAAGGCCAAAATGGAGTTGTTGCCCGTAGTGGCTTTGGTATCCCCGGCCGCTGTGCACCTCGTCCACCTGGCGGAGGTCGCCTGCCACCACGGTTACCCGGGCCCCCACGCCATCTCTGGGGGCTTGCGTGCCGAGCAGCCGCACCTGGATCCAGCGGTGGGGGTTGCCCGATTCGCACAGGAGATTGCGGAGTACAGTGGGCCTATCGCGGGAGTTCTGCACCACCACGTCGATATCGCCATCGTCGTCCAGATCGTCGAAGGCAGCCCCGCGGCTGACTTTTTCCACAGTGAGCCCGTCGCCGGCCAACGGCGAAACGTTTACGAATCGCGCCCGGCCGGTCTCCGCGCGCAGGTTTTGCAGCACCAGGTTGCGGGCGGCATACGAAGTCGAAGGGTCGCGCAGAGCGATGGTGTCGTCGGTATGCCCACAGGCCACGTACAGGTCTCGGTCCCCGTCGTGGTCGAAATCCACGAAGCCGGCGCCCCAGGTCACCCACGGCAGGGTGCCTTCGCCAGCGCCCGTGATCCGCGTAACGTCGTGGAATATCCCTTGGCCCAGGTTACGATACAGGGTGGCCAGCTCGCCCTGGTAGGAAGTTACATAGAGGTCCAATCGGCCGTCGAGGTCATAATCGGCAGCCTCGACGCCCATGCTCGATTGGTTCAGTCCCCCATCGTCGTAGGCCACGCCGGCGGCTATAGCCACTTCGGTAAAGCGGCCGTGGCCATCGTTTTCGAAAAGAAAGTTGGCCATTTCGTCGTTGGCCACGTAGATATCGGTATCGCCGTCGTCGTCGGCGTCCAGGGCGATGGTTCCCATGCCGGTGCCCAGGTGGCCTGCAATGCCCGACGCTCGGCTGGCATCGCGGAAGGTGCCATCGCCGCAATTCATGAAAAGCAGATTTTCCTCGGGATCATGGTCTAGCGGCCCGGGATACATCGGCACGCCTTGCACTTCCGCGGGGCGATGGTTCTCGAAAGAGAATCGCACGTAGTTCGAGACAAACAGATCCAAGAGCCCATCGCCGTCCGCGTCCAAAAAGCACACCCCGGCGCCGACGCGGTGGCCGCGCCCCACGCCGGCCTGGGCGGTAACATCGGTGAAGGTGCCATCCCCGTTATTCCGATACAGCACGTTGGGGCCGAAGTTGCTCAGATACAAGTCCGGGTCGCCATCGCTGTCGTAGTCGCCGGCACAGATGCCCAGGCCGAACGCGGTCGCCGCGCAGCCGGCTTGGCTCGCTACCTCGGCGAACCGCCAGTTTCCCAAATTGCGGTACAGGGCATGGCGAGGGGCGGGGCCGGGCCGACACCCGGGCAATGGCGCGCCGTTAGGGAAGTAGATGTCCACCAACCCGTCGCCGTCGTAATCGACCAAGGCCAGCCCACTGGACATCGACTCCATGATGTACCGCCGGCCGCTGCTTCCGTCCGTGTGAACGAAGCCGATGCCGGTCTGGGCGGTAACTTCGGTGAGGCGAATGTCGGTAGAAGGCATCTCGGAGAGGGGCGACGTCCGGCTGGCCGATGGTCTGGCCGCCTGCGACCCGCAGGAAGAGTTCCCCGGCCGGCAAAGAACCCATGCCCCTGTGGCGGCGAGGCCGGCCGCAACTGCGGCCATAGAGGCAGCAAAGGCCAGTGACCGCCGAAGCTTCATGGGAGTGCCGGCAACGACAGGGGGGCTGCGTGTGGCGGTTTAACAACCGAGGGGGGACGCTCGGCCGCCTCGTAAGCCGCAAGCAGTTGCCGGGCCCCCTGATGTCCCGGATCGATCTCCAGCACGGTGCGGAGCCAGCGGGCACCGTCTTCCGGCGAGCCATAGCGCAGCAAGGTCCGCCCGATCTGGAACCGCAACTCTGCATTCTGCGGTTCAGAGAGCACCTGGCGGATGAGCTGTTCGAGGCGATGCAGTGCAGGTTCGGCCTCGGCCAGGTACTCGAAGTGGGGTTTGGCCTCGGCCGTTCGCCCCAGTGCCCGCAGCGCCCGCGCCAGCGCGTGGCGAATCGTAGGATCGTAAGGCCGCTGCCGAAACAGCGGGTCCAGCACGGCGGCCGCTTCGGCGAAGCGCCCTTCGGCCAGTTCGAGTTCGGCCAACAGCCGGCGGGCCTCAAAATGGTCCGGCGCGTGTTGCAGCGCATCTTTCAGTAACTGGCGTGTTTCGGCGGTCTCGGCCCGCTGCAGCCGGCAGCGGGCAAAGGCCACGAGAATATCGGGATGCTGCGGGGCCTCGGCCGCCGCCCGCTCAAGTTCTTCGTAGGCCTCGTCCCATTGCCCTTGTTTGACGAGCGTTTCGCCCAGCCGGGCCCGCATGTCCGCCCGCTGCGGCTCCCGCAAAAGCCCCTGCCGATATGCCTCGACAGCTTCGGGCCAAAGGGCCAAAGCCTGGTACAAGAAGCCCCGCATAAAATGCGGTTGCGGGTCGGCGGGGTAATCCAGCTCCCAACTCTCCAAAAGCCGCAGCGCCGCGTCGATGCGGAGGTTCAGAAAATATCCCTGAACAAACGCCTCGCAGATGTCCGGACCGTCGCCCTGGGGATCGATCAGGAGCGCGGGCAGGTGCGGTTCAGCCTCACGGAGCCGCCCCGACTGCGCCAAGGCCAGCACCGTCTCGCGCTCGGCCAGGAGGGAATCGCCCCCCCGGTCGGCATACTGTTTCAGATAGACCGCCGCGCGCACCAGATCGGCCCGCCGGCGATGGGCGCGGGCAAGCAGATAATACGTCTCGATCCGTTGAGGATCGCTGCGCAACGCCGCCCGTAGATGCTCCAAGGCCGGCGCCAGGTCTCGGCGGGCCAAGGCTCGCCGGGCCAAGGTCAAACGCCACTGGGCTACCACGCCGGGGCTTAGCACCCAAGCTGCGGCAGCCAAGGCTCCGGCCAGAAGCGCCCAAAGCGCCGCACGCCGCCACAAAGCCGATCCGCGCCGCACCGTTTGCTCCCCCGTTTGATTCGCCGCACAGGCGAACTAGCCTTTTGCCGCGCTGCGTGAAAACGTCATTCCCGGCACGATCAAGCCCAAAAGTCCGGCCGTCAAACCGATCCACAACAGCCGCGCCGGCCCCGCCTCAGGAACCACGATCTCGCTGGCTGCCACGGGCAGATACCGGCTGGCCAGGTAGGGAAAAAGCAGACCTGCCAGCACGCCCGCCAGGATCCCGGCGATCGAACAGCTGGCCACCAGCAGTCGCCGGCGGCCCAGCAGCACTCCCACGGCCAACCCTGCGCCAAGGCCCAAGGTGGCCAGCACGGCCGCCTGCATGGCGATCGTCCAAGCCAGCAGTGTCTCCTTTCCGGTATAGTATTCCCATTGGAAGATGAAGTGGCCGACCACGCCCGCCGAGGCGCCGAACATGGCGGTGATGGCGGCACCACCGCCCAGGCCCAATACGGCCGATCGCGGCGAACGCTGGGCCACCCCCTCGCCCAACCCCAAAAAGCCGCCAAGGAATGCTCCCAGGATGGCCAACACGACCACGGCATTGCCCAGATGCAGCCGCCACGAAAGCTCCTCTAACTCCTCCGACAGTTCGGGCGGGACGGGCGTCGGCAGGAAAGCGTATTTTTCCGGTGGCGTGAACACCGGGTGGACCCATTCCAAAACCAGCCACGCCAGCGCGCCGCCAAAGACCGTGGCGGCCAAACCCAGCCAGGGTCCGCAGGCAAGCCGGCTGCGCGCTACCTTCCCGCCTTGAGAGCCAAGCGGTTCGCCCGAAAACCCGGATGTCGCCGGCGACGCCATGATCGCTATCCTTTCCAAGTGCCACAAAAACACAGACCGCGATCATCATAGGCGCCCGAATTACGCCATGCAAGTATTCTGTGATAAAAAAACGCACTTCACACGCCACTTGGCTCGGGTGGCATTTACCCCCTTGCCAGCCGGCGGCTGCCGCGCGATAGGATGCCCACAAGGAGCTTGTGGATGGCTGTTGTCCCCTGGCTGTCGTCGGGGGTAGTGGACGGCTCGGTGTAAGTTCTGCAAAAAAAGGTGTTGTATCCATGCAGCCACTTACGGTCGCTCAAGCCCGCCGGCCCGAGCATGTGGGCCGCTACGTGCTGGTCCGGGGATGGGTTCGCACGCGACGCGATTCCAAGGCCGGGTTCAGCTTCCTGGAAGTCAACGACGGCTCCTCGCTGGGCAATCTCCAAGTGATTGCCGAGGCCACGCTGCCCAATTACGAGACCGAGGTCAAGCGTCTGACCGCCGGATGCAGTATCAGCGTGGCCGGGCTGCTCAAGGCCTCCCCGGCCAAAGGCCAGGCCACGGAACTGGTGGCTGAGCAGCTCACAGTACACGGACTGGCCGACCCCGAAACCTATCCGCTCCAGAAAAAGCACCACTCTTTCGAGTTCCTGCGGACGGTGGCGCACCTCCGCGCACGCACCAATACCTTCGGTGCCGTTGCGCGGGTGCGGAACTGCGTCTGCCGGTCGATCCACGAGTTCTTTCAAGAAGAGGGTTTTTTGTACGTACACACCCCGATCATCACCGCCAGCGACTGCGAAGGGGCCGGCCAGATGTTCCGCGTTACCACACTCGATCTGGCCGACCCGCCCCGCTGCAATGGCCAGGTGGACTTTCGCCACGATTTTTTCGGCAAGCCGACCTTTCTCACCGTGAGCGGGCAACTGGAAGGCGAAACTTACGCCTGCGCCCTGGGCAAGATCTACACCTTTGGGCCCACTTTCCGTGCGGAAAACTCCAATACCACACGCCATTTGGCCGAGTTCTGGATGATCGAACCGGAGATGGCCTTCTTCGACCTTGGCGACACCATGGAACTGGCCGAGCGCTTTCTCAAACGCATCTTCGCCGACGTGCTCGAGCGGTGCCCGGAGGATATGGCCTTCTTCGCCCAGCGAATTGATCCCACAGCGGTGGATACCCTGCGTCGAATCTTGGAAAGCCGCTTCGTGCGCCTGTCTTATACCGAAGCCATCGAAATCCTGAAGGCCTCGGGCCAGCCGTTCGAGTTCCCCGTCCAGTGGGGCCGCGACCTCCAGGCCGAACACGAACGTTACCTAACCGAACGACATTTCCGCGCCCCGGTCGTGCTGTACGATTATCCCAAAGCGATCAAGGCGTTCTACATGCGGCTGAACGACGACGGCCAGACGGTTCGGGCCATGGATGTACTGGTCCCCAAGGTGGGCGAGATCATCGGCGGCAGCCAGCGCGAAGAACGCCTCGACGTGCTCCGCACACGCATGGAAGAGCTGGGCCTCAACCCCGAGAATTACTGGTGGTACCTCGACCTCCGGCGCTACGGCACCGTGCCCCACTCGGGGTTCGGTCTGGGGCTGGAGCGGCTGATCCAGTTCATTACCGGCATGGGCAACATCCGCGATGTGATTCCCTACCCCCGCACTCCCGGAAACGCGGAGTTCTGAGTATGCTCTTTGTGTCCGCGGCTGCCTTTGCAGTGAAGCTACTCAACGCTTGCAGCAGCCGCGGTGGGTGAAACCATCGCGCCGTGGCTTGAGCCACGGCAAGGCGCGAAGACCGCGTCGCTAGAGCGGGCCGCCGCTCTGCCATCGCAGTGCCGCCGGCCCGCGGGGATGGTTTGAATGAGCGATGTGCCGCCGGTTCAAAACGTGTCGTTCCCGCCTGCGTTTTTGATAAGGAGTGAATCCCGCACGGCCTTGTTTCCGTGCCCTGCGGGGTATACCCCACGATTTCGGAGAACTAACCCATGCGCACTCGTCTCGGCATGTCGACCTTCCTCATGGCGGTTGTCTTGGGATTAGTGGCTCTGGGGCCTCGCGGTCCGGCCACGGAGTTGGAGATTGCCACGGACTTGGAGATCTCTGGCACGCGGTTCACCATCGACGGCAAGCCGGCTTTCCTGTTGGGCATCAGCTATTATGGCGCCTTGGGCGCTTCGCCCGAGGCCATCCGGCGTGACTTGCAGGATATGAAGGAGCTTGGAATAAACTGGATCCGTGTGTGGGCCACGTGGAGCGCGTTCGGCAACGATGTCTCGGCGGTGGACAGCGAGGGCGCACCGCGCGAGCCGTATCTGAGCGTCTTGAAAAAACTGGTCGCCGAGTGCGACCGGCGGGGGATGGTAGTGGATATTACGCTGTCGCGTGGCAATGGCGTCACGGGGCCACCACGCCTCCAGAGCCTGGCCGCACACCGCCGGGCCGTAGAAACCCTCACGAGCGCACTGAAGGCGTACCGCAACTGGTACCTCGATTTGGGCAACGAGCGAAACATCCGCGACGGGCGACACGTTTCTTTTGGCGAACTGAAACAACTTCGCGACGCGGTGAAGCAGGTGGACCCGAAACGCCTGGTGACAGCTTCCCACGCGGGGGATCTCACCCCCGAGGACATCCGCCAGTACCTCGAAGTCGTGCGCGTAGATTTCCTCACCCCCCACGGGGCACGCAACCCCGGTGTGCCCCGGCGCGTCGAAGCCGAGGTCCGCCGCTACCTCGCCTGCGTCAAAGACCTGGGCCGGGCTGTCCCCGTCCATTATCAAGAGCCGTTCCGCCGCGGCTTTACCCGCGGTTGGGAACCCACGGTTGAGGATTTTGTCACAGCGGCCCTGGGAGCGTACCGCGGCGGCGCCGCAGGATGGTGCTTCCATAACGGGGACCAGCGAGACGCGGCCGACGGCCGCCCCCGCCGGTCGTTCGACCTTCGCGATGGTCGTCTCTTCGAGCAACTTGATGGGGTCGAAAAGGCCGCTCTTAAAGCCATTCGGCAGGCGCTGGCCAAGCCGCAGAAACCTGTTTCGTCCTCCCGCTGACGCAACCACCTTGGGATTTCCGCTTGGCACGTCACTGCGCAAAAGCGGTTTGCTCCAGAGTGGGCCCGTTCTTTCACCCGTTGTTCCCGCTGGCCGCAGACCGAATAATCCCCGGTGGAGGAAAAAGCATGGAATCTCCGCTGAACGTAACGATCGCCCACCGCGACCCGGTGTGCGGCATGACGGTAGCATCCGACACGCCGCATCGCATGGAGCACGGCGGTGTCGTGTATCTGTTTTGCTGCCGCGGGTGCTTGGAAAAGTTCCGAGTCCAGCCCCGAGCGTATCTCGCTGCCGCCGTCCCTATGGCGGCCCGTGCCGAGCCGCCCGCTCCCGCGTCCCCATGGTATACCTGCCCTATGCACCCCCAGGTGCGGCAGAAGGGACCTGGGGCCTGCCCGGACTGCGGTATGGCCCTGGAGGCCGAACTGCCCCGCGGCGATCAAAGCGACGCGGAACTGGCCGACATGACCCGGCGCTTCTGGATCGCCCTGGTGCTCAGCGTGCCGGTCGTGGGGGCGGCGATGGGGCATGGCTGGCTGGATCGGCTACTGGGTTCGGCCCATTCGGCAGCAGTCCATGGCTTCCAACTGGCGCTGACTACCCCCGTGGTGCTGTGGGCCGGCTGGCCCCTGCTGGTCCGGGCGGCTCGGTCGCTGCACACCGGGCGGCTCAATATGTTCACGCTGATCGGGTTGGGCACGGCAGCGGCTTACCTCCACAGCACGCTTGCCACCCTGGCGCCGGCCGTCTTTCCCGACGCCTTTCGCTTGAAAGACGGCGGTGTGCCCGTTTATTTCGAATCGGCGGCAGCCATCATCACGTTGGTCCTGCTGGGGCAGGTTTTGGAACTCCGCGCCCGTGCCCGCACTGGTGCCGCAGTCCGCTCATTGTTGGATATGACCCCACCCACCGCTCGCCGGTTGGCCGACGATGGTTCCGAAGCCGATCTCCCCCTGGCATCGGTCCGTGTGGGAGATCGGCTCCGTGTGCGGCCGGGCGAGCGCGTCCCTACCGATGGCTTGGTGCTGGAAGGCTCCAGCTACGTGGACGAGTCGATGATTACCGGCGAGCCGCTGCCGGTACCCAAGCGGCCGGGCGATCGGGTGATCGGCGGAACGCTCAACGGCGCCGGCAGTTTCACCATGCAAGCCGAGAGGGTCGGCGCGGATACGGTTTTGGCACAAATTGTCCGCCTGGTGCGCGACGCCCAGCGAAGCCGGGCTCCCATTCAGGGCCTGGCCGATGTGGTGTCGCGGTACTTTGTGCCGGCCGTGGCCCTGATTGCCTTGGGAGCGTTCGCCGTCTGGGCACTGGTTGGGCCGCCCCCCGCACTGGCTCATGGCCTGCTGGCCGCCGTCTCTGTCCTGATCATCGCCTGCCCCTGCGCCTTGGGGCTGGCCACGCCCATGGCCGTCATGGTAGGCGTGGGGCGGGGTGCGCTTGCGGGCGTGCTCTTCAAGAATGCCGAGGCCCTGGAATTGCTCGAAAAGGTCGACACGCTGGTAATCGATAAGACCGGCACGCTCACCCAAGGTAAGCCCCGCGTAACGAAAGTCGTGCCGGCCGAAGGGGTCGATTCCCTAGAACTCCTGCGGTTGGCCGCCAGTTTGGAGCGCCACAGCGAGCACCCCTTGGCCGCAGCTATCGTCGAAGAAGCGCTAAGCCGCGGCCTGGAGCTGTTGGAAGCGAAGGACTTCGAAGCCCTCGTCGGCCTGGGAATCCGTGGAGACGTCGCGGGCCGCCGTGTGGCCGTCGGCAGCCTCCGCTTGCTGGAACAACTTGGAATGGACCCGCAACCGGTCAAGGCCCAGGCCGAACCGTTGGCTGCCGAGGGGCAAGCGGCGGTGTACGTGGCCATCGACCAAAAGCCCGCAGGCATCCTGGGCATCAACGATCCCATCAAACCAACCGCCGCCCAGGCCGTGGCGCAGCTTCGGCAGGAAGGGATCACCCTTTGGCTGGCCACCGGCGACCAGCGTAGCGCCGCCGAGCGTGTGGCCCGCGCGCTGAATATCCCCCATATCCATGCCGAAGTAGCCCCCGCCCAAAAAGCCGAATTGGTCCGGAGGTTGCGGGCCGAAGGACATCGCGTGGCCATGGCGGGCGATGGCATCAACGACGCCCCGGCCCTGGCCGAGGCCGATGTGGGGATCGCCATGGCCACCGGCACCGACGTAGCCATCGAAACCGCCTCCGTCACCCTCTTGCACGGCGATCTGCAAGGTGTGGTGCGCGCAATCCGCTTAAGCCGCGCCACCATGCGCAATATCCGCCAGAACCTGTTCCTGGCCCTGGTGTATAATGCCCTAAGCATTCCCGTCGCGGCCGGTGTCCTCTTCCCCTGGGTGGGCATCCTTCTGCATCCCATGATCGCCAGCGCGGCCATGAGCCTCAGCTCTGTCTCCGTCATCTCCAACGCCCTACGCCTCCGACGACTGCCTCTCTAAGAAACACTCCTCGGCCACCAATTCGCGTCTCCCGAAGCCTGCCAAGCCTCAAGGAGACCGGGGCCACGGCAAGATAGGGTTTCTCGCGTCCTTTGGAGAAGTGCGCTTCGTATTGTCCTGTTGGAGGGACGTGTTCCGTCGCGTCCGTGGGATGATAAACCACGCCCAAGCAGGCCGTTCCAACTCCCGCACGGCCTTCCACAATCGCCCTCTGGCTGGCAAAGGCGGCCAGCGAAGTCCCGACGTCCGAAATAGCAATGGTGCGTAATGGAGAAGGCCGAGGCCCCCCACCGCGGGTGGGTTCTCGCAGGACGTTGACGCAACGTTGGGCGTTAGGTATCCTTCGGGATGGAATGACCGCGTAGCCCGGACGATTTGTATTCCGCTGGGTGCTTGCTGCCGATGCGTTGCCGGGCACCGGTGCCGTGAGGAAGTGTCGGCCAGTCCCCAGATCGCGGGGCGTAGCTCAGCCTGGTTTAGAGCGCTTGGTTCGGGACCAAGAGGTCGCTGGTTCAAATCCAGTCGCCCCGATTTTGCTGGCGGAAATCTGCGGGCAGGGCTGGCTGTTTCTTCTGTTGGGGGCTTTGGCGGGTGGACACGGAGCCACCAAAGAGCCAATCGCGGGTGGGCGCGCGGGTGGCTTTTGGGGCTAACGGGGTTTGTGGTGCTGCTAGTGACGGGCGCGCATCCTTGCTATTTGCACGCGCCGGCTCTTGAGGCCGCGATGGTGGTGGCGCTACCGGCGCAGGCATGGTTCTGGGCGTTCCGAGCCGCTACAAGCGCTCAGGCATGGCGGCAGGGGTGGGTTTCGGTCTGCTGGCCGCTGCCCTTGTGATGGTTTATTTGGATTGGCTGCATTCCCCCTGGTTTCTGCGGGCGCTTCTTATAAAAGAAGCCAGACAGTTCAAAGCCAGCATCGAGGCGCGCAGGGCACAGGCGCGGGTACAGCAAAAAACAGGTGTCGGCTGGCACGCCGGCAGCAAGGCCTTGACAGTGAGCGCCCGAAAGCAAGGGTTCGAAGCCAAGGGCCCGGGCCATGACGGGCGTACGGCAACTTGGGCGCCAATGGCGGGCTGAGGCCGCAGCCCAGCGTTCTTGCGCAGCTACTCTCCGGTGGCCAGGAGAAAACGGTAATAGATTTCCGCGGCTTGGCGAACTTGTTCCAGGGCAATCCATTCGTCGGCGGTATGGGCTTGTTCGATAGAGCCGGGGCCGAACACTACGGTGGGAATGCCGGCCTGCGCAAAAAACGCGCCATCAGTGGCATAGGGCACGCCGATGGTAGGGCACTGCCCCACGACGCCCCGCGCAATGGCGGCCAGCCGTATCCCCAGAGCGCCGTTGGCGTGGTCCGACAGCGGCGGCCCTTGCATGTAGGGCGGATCATGTTGAAGCGAGAAGTCCAATCCGGGTTGTCCGGCCAAGAACTCCTTTAAGTGTTGATAGGCCGCTTCGGGGGTTTCGCCCGGCGCAAGGCGGCGGTCGATTTCGATGGAGCAGCGGTCGGGGACCGTGTTGACGCTGACCCCGCCGTGAATGGTTCCCACGCTGATCGTGGCTGGGCCGCACAAAGGATGCGTACCGCGCGTGGCGACCACTTCTTTCTGATACCGCTCAATGGCGACGAGCGCCCGGGCCATCTTAAAGATAGCGTTGTCTCCCGCTTCCGGGCGCGAACTATGCGCGGCCTTACCGCGGGTGTGGCACCGCCACCGAACCAGCCCTTTATGCGCCACGACGACCTGGAGGCTGGTGGGCTCGGCCACCACGGCGGCATCGGGTTTGCGCGGCACGAAAGGAGGCTGGTGTTTCCACGCGCCCAACAGGGCTTGGGCGCCGGAGAACCCGTTTTCTTCGTTGACCGTGCACGCCATGAGAACCGTGGGACAGCGTGTCGGTCGCGTTTCGGCCAGCCGGGCCAGGGCGGTCAGCATGGCCGCCATCCCGCCTTTGACGTCGCAGGCCCCGCGTCCATAAAGCCGGCCGTCTCGCACTGTAGGGGAAAAAGGGGGGATGGTCATCCCCGTGGCGGGCACGGTGTCTTGGTGGGCGGCCAATAGAACGATCCGGCCCCCTTGCTCCGGGCGCGGCCGGCCATCGAGTCGGGCCACGATGTTCTCACGGCCCGGCTCCGCCGTCTGACGCTGGCAGGGTACGCCCAATCGGCGGAACCACTGTTCCAGAAAATCGGTCAACCAGGCTTCGGCCGTGGCCGCCTCCGGGCTGGCTCCCCCCATCGGGTTGACGCTGGGGATCGCCACCAGTTCCTTCAGCAATTCGATCGGGTCGAGCGCCATGCTGTTTCTCGAGCGGAATCCAGAGAAGACAAATTGCCGGGACTCGGGTTCTTCCGGAGCCCATTATAGGCGAAATAAGCTGCCGGATTGCGGGGGCTCAAACTGCCTTCAATCCGAAGCACGCCGAGGAGCGTCGCCGCAACGCGGAGAAGGCCACTACGTCTCGATGCCCGGCGGTGTGTCGCGATTGCGATACATGCGCAGTCTCATTGACATCACATTCTTATCCAGGCTATCGGACCATGGATGGAGGACAGTTCTATCCAGTTAACTCACAATGACTTACATCGTTTAGTTAGTGTTTCTTTTTTGCGGCATGGCACCTGCGAGCGGAATCCCCGCAGAAAAAGATGCGGCACCCAAAACGGAGGATCGAGCCATGTTCGCCGGGCTGCTGATGATGGTCGGAACGGTGATCTCGGTGCTGGCCACCCTCGAGTTCCTCCGGCCGGTGCCGCGCAACAATCCTTTCGGCCTTTGATGCCAGAGGAGTCCATCGATGAGCTTTGCTCTCCAACTGTTGATTGGGCTGATTCCGCTTTTGGCTCTGGCGACCGCCGTAGCGGTGCGCCCGGAACCCCGGTCGCGCAGCCAAGCGATTCCCCGGCCGGGCCAGCCAACCTCGCCGGCGAACCGCCGGACGACCTGCCCGGCCATTTAGCCGGCTTCGGGCCCCGAACTTGCCCAGAGCCATAAGTGGACCTCGTTCACTAGCGGGCCGCGGACCATCCGTGTCCATCGCCGCTGCAACCGAAAACCCCGGCTGCTGGCCCAGGCACAGGCAGCAGCATGGTCCAGAGGAATGTCAATAAACACTGGCTGGCCTGGGTGCTGTGCCAACCCTGCGTCGGCAAGAGCCATCCCAATTTCAGCCGCCTGGGCCACAATCGGTCCGATATGCCACGCTTTGGCACCCGGTCGCCCTGTGGCGTAGCCCGCCGGAGGTTGCCCAAATGTGTAGCCTTCGCTCGGGTGGCGCTCCAGCAAGTATTCCAGGAGTCGATGCCGGGGTGTGCCCGTGGCCTGGGCATCTAACGCCCCGATAGCGGGGATATCGCCTGGGGCGATAGGGCGAATGCCCAGCACCCTCTCGCTAGCCGTTGCGATGCCTTCCCACCGGCCCACCTCGTACTCGGGCACGAAGCCGAGGCGCTGGTAGATGGGTTGGCCCAAGGGGGTGGCATCCAGGCGCGCCGTGGCAACCCCTCGGGCTTCCAGCCAAGCCAGGGCATGTTCCAACAGTGCTGTGCCGATGCCGCGGCGCCGGAGCGACTCCTCCACCAGCACCATGGCGATCCAGGCGATAGATCCGAAGACGCACAGCGCCGTCGTGCCCGCTGGCTGGCCGTCCCACTCGGCCACGAAGCAGCCGGCCGGCTCCAGCGCGAGAAAGCGGTGCCAGTCGGCGGCGGTCTGGTTCCATCCAGCTTGGCGGCTCAGGTGAACCCCAAAGGGGATGTCTTCGTGAGTCATGTAACGGAACGATAACATGTTCGTTCTGCCAAGAGACATTCAGGTTGCACACCGTGGGAGGCCGTGGCCCCGGCGACCCGATGTTGAAGGCCGGCACGCGGCATGGCCTCACGCGATCGAGCGCCCTCCATCTACTGGCAGGCACACCCCGGTTACGAAGTCGTTTTCGACGAGGAAGACCACCGCGTGGGCCACATGCTCCGGCGTTCCTTCGCGGCGGAGCAAAGTGCCTGCAATGGCCTCGTGTCTCTCCTCGGGGGGCAGATTCTCTGGCAGCATCACCGGGCCGGGGAGGATGCAGTTCACCCGCACCCGCGGGTTGCGCCGGGCCAGCTCGACGGCCAGGGTGCGGGTCAAGGTGGGAATGGCCCCTTTGGAGGCGAAATAGGCGGCGTAATTGGGATAGGGGCGAGCGATCGCCCAATCGCCCAAGGTGATGATGGCGCCTCCTTCGGGCTGGGCTGCCATGATCAGCCCCGCCTGCTGGCAGCAGACGAAGGTCGAAAGGGTGTTGACCTCGAAATGTCGGCGAAGGTCGTCGGCCGAGGTCGCTTCCAATGCAGTAGCCTCCCAGATGGCCGCAGCCGTGACCAGCACATCCAGTCGGCCAAACCGGCGGTGAACCTCACCCACCATTCGCGAAGTTTCTTCAGGAGAGCGGAGGTCGGCCTGGAACGCCTCGGCCACGGCCCCCCGGCTGCGGAGTTCCCCCAGCGTTTGCTCGGCCGCCTCCGCAGAACGGTGGAAGTGGATCGCCACGCGGTAGCCGCGGTCGGCCAGCGCCCAGGCAATGGCGTTGCCCACCCGCCGCTTGCCGGCGCCGGTAATCAGCGCGACGCGGTCGAGATTCGCTTTTACGTCGGTCATAGTCTCCCCTCCCTGAATTCTTCTCCGAGCCAGGCTGGCCGAGCCCCAAGGGGCATTTCGGTGAATGCCCAGCCTACCAGGGCGGGGGACGACTGGCCAGCCGCCGCGCGGCCGGCCCGGCATGGGAAGCAGGGGGGCGCCGCCGGTGGGCGCTCCCCCGCGCAAGGCGGGTGAGCAGGACGCGTTTCGCATTGCGGCAATTGAAGTGGTTTTTCGTTGACGGCCGCCTCGCGAGGTGCTTAGAATCGACGATAGGCCCTTGGCCCTCTGTTGCGCCTTGGTTTGCGTCTTTTCGGGTGCGGGGCCAAGGCGTCGTGGCGGGCCGGCGTCCACGGGCGGTTCGGGCCTGGGGGTGTGGTGGTACCCGCTCCCAGCCAAGCGGCGGCACAGGAGCTTTCGACTCATGGCAAGTCCGAATCAGGGTCTTCAGATTGCGTTGATCGCGGCCGTCATGCTGGCCTTGATCTTCGGCGTGACCACGTTTCTGTTTTACAAGCAGTACGACGATCAGCGAGCCCAGGCCGAAACGGCCAAGAATGAGAAGGCCGCCGCCGATCAGGCCCGCGCCGATGCCGAGAAGGCCAACCGCGAACTGAAACGGCTGCTGGGCGTGGCCGAGACGGACGATATCGCCGCCATCTCGGCCGTGGCCAACGACGATTTCAATCGCTACGGCGGCGCCAGCTACAAGGACGAGAAGAACTATCGCAAGATGCTGGCCTATTTGAACAACGTAGTCCACGAGAAAGATTTGGCCTTGGCCGACCTCAAGAAGACCAACGACGACCTCAACAAGCAACTGCGGGCGCGCGCGGGCATCACGCAGCCGCAAATCGACACTGCCCTGGCCGAAGCTCAGGCCCGTACCAAGGACCTCCAGGCGGAACGCGACAAATTCTCCAAGGACCGCGATGCCCTCAACAGCGAAAGGGATGCATTGGCCTCGAAGATTGCAGCGATTCGCAAGGAGGCCGAAACCGCGGTTGCACAGAAAGACGAACAGCTCAACCAGAGGTACACCCAGCTTCGCTACCTCCAGGACATGGTGCGGTTCAAGGATGATCAGATTACCCGCTTGACGAAGCCCACTTTCGAGACGGCTGACGGCCAGATCATGTGGGTCAGCCAGCGCGATCGCACGGTGTGGATCAACCTAGGTTCGGCCGATGGACTGCCTAATCTCATCACTTTTAGCGTGTTTCCGGCCGACACCGCCAACGTGGCCAATGCCCCCCGCAAAGGAAGCATTGAGGTTACCGAGATTGTGGGCGATCACCTGGCCAAAGCGCGGATTCTGGAAGACCTGAACTCGGATCCCATCATCCCGGGGGATTTGATTCACACGCCCATCTGGGCTCCTGGCGAGCGCAAGCATTTTGCCATCATCGGGTTTATCGACCTGGATGACGACGACCGCAGCGACCTGAAGCAATTGCTGTCGCTCATCCGCCTCAGCGGGGGCGTGGTGGATGCCTACCAGGATGAGAACGGCAACCCGGTGGGCCAGATCACCCGCGAGACACACTACTTGATCAAGGGCAAGGAGCCCCGCGTGGGGGCCGCGGCCTCGCGCGATGCCGGTGCGGAAAAGGTGTGGGTGGATACGTATTCGGCCATGGAACAGGCCGCCAAGAGCCACCTGGTCAAAGAGCGCCGGCTGTCGGAATTGCTTGCTGAAATGGGCTATAAGAGCCCCACGCAGGTTACTCGTTTTGGGCCGGGGGTGCCGGCGCGCCAGTTTAAGCCACAACTGCCTGAGGGGGGGCAACGGGCATCGACCGGGTCGGTCAGCCCGCTGTTCCAACCCCGAAAACCGCCGCAAAGCCGCGTGACCGGCGCCTACTGAAACTGGGTCTTGCCGGCCGCACGGTGTTCAACGCAGGCCGCCGGAGCATGTCGTGAGTTCGTCGCGCCGCCAACCGTCGCTCGTTTGCTTTTACCGGCAGTATCTGGAGGACCACGATCCGATCGCCTTTGCGCGACTCAGTGCGCGGCACTATACCCAGGGGACGCTCGAACGGCTTGCTGAGCACCCCGAGCCGGCCGTGCGCCGGGCAGCCGTACTGGCTTTGGGTTTTCTGGGCGATTACTCGGCCAACCAGAGCCTAGGGCGGCGACTTCAGGACGATGACCGTACGGTGCGGGCACTGGCCGAGACGGCCATCCGCGAGGTCTGGTTCCGCGACGGCGACCCGGACCAGCGGCACCAGTTACGCGTTATCGTCCGGCTCAATACCGCGCAGCGCTATCAAGAGGCCTGCCAGCGGGCTACCGCGCTTTTGGAAACCGCAAGCACCTTTGCCGAGGTGTGGAACCAGCGGGCGGTGGCCCACTTCGCCTTGGGCGAGTACCACCCCTCTATCCGCGATTGCCACCAGGCCCTGGAACTGAATCCTTACCACTTTCCCGCAGCCACGGGCATGGGCCATGCTTATCTCCGCCTGGAGAACCCGGTGGCCGCCCTGGAATGCTTCCGCCGGGCATTGCGGCTCAATCCCGACCTCGAAGCCGTGCGCGTGCAAGTGGCCCGCCTGACGCGCTTGATCAAAGAAGGCGACGCGTGAGTTCCGCCTGACACAGGGATTGCCCACTTCGCCCAGGCGAAAAAACTTCGGTGGGTGGACCTGGCCGGTACGCGGATCACCGATGCGGGCCTGGCCACCTTTGACGGGTGCGAAACACTGAGTCTGCTTTTCCTGGCCGACACCGCCATCAGTGACGCAGCAGTAGATCAGCTTCAGCAGTTCACCAAGCTGGAGCGCCTGGACGTGGGGAACACCAAGGTATCGGCCGAGGGGGTGGCGCGGCTGCGGGCTGCGCTACCCCGCTGCTGTATCGAGTATTAAGCCCGAAGCGTGCCGATCTCAGCAAGCCCGGCATGACAAGAGCGCCTTGAAGCCCGGTTGGCCCGCAACCCTCAGGGGGCCTTGGGAAGCCGCTGGGCGCAGAGGCTTCCCCGTTTCGGCACCTTCGCATCCTTTGTTCCTTGGTGAGGACGGGGTACTGCAAGCCCGCCCGTGCGCGGTAGAATGTGCTATCGGTGCGCGGCCGACCATCTCCGCATAGGCTGCGTCGGGTGCAAGTGTCAAGAGCCCGTGCATAGTCCGGGCGCGAGGGGCTAATATGCGAAGATTTGGGTTGATGCGTCGGGCAATACACTTTCAGTAACCTTGCCGAAGGAGCCTCCTCGGTCGTATGAGCCCTAAATCGATTGGCGCTGTGGAACTTTCCAGTATCGGGGTGGGGTACCAGGTCCAAGACGAGATGCTGAAATCGGCCTCGGTGGATTTGTTGCTGGCCCGTACGATCTGCTCGGGGAAGTATCTGATCGTGGTGGGGGGGCCGGTGAGCAATGTCGAGACGGCTGTGCGAACCGGGTTGGCCTCGGCGGGCGAAGCGGTTATCGACCATTTGGTAATCCCCAATGTACACGAGTCCGTGTTTCCCGCCTTGGGACAAGCGGTCACGCTGGAGGCAAACCACGATGGGGCATTGGGAGTGATCGAGTCATTCAGCGGGGTGAGCATCCTGGAAGCGGCCGATGCGGCGGCCAAGGCGGCCCGTGTGACGGTGTTCCGGATCCACGTGGCCATGGCCTTGGGGGGCAAGGGGCTGTGCCTTTTGACTGGCAGCGTGGCGGACGTGCGCGCAGGGGTCCAAGCAGGGGCCGAGGTCGTTCGCCAGCGGGGACTGCTGGTGTCGCAAGTGGTCATTCCCCGGCCGTCGCGAGAGCTGTTTGCCGAGTACTTGTAGAATCTCGGGGAGGTGGTCGGTCGGGCCAAGCCGAGAAGGCTTTAGGTGGGTTGGGGGAAAGCGGTGGGAGGTGCCCGACCCACAGGCCCCGGTTTCGGGCAATGAGAGGTTCCCTTTGGCACTTGCAATCCGTTGCGAGGGTCTGAAGAAAACCTACCCGGGGCGGCCTCCGGTGGAGGCCGTGCGGGGCATTGATCTGGCGGTCGAAAGCGGCGAATGCTTTGGGGTGCTGGGCCCCAATGGCGCGGGCAAGACTACCACCATCGAGATCCTGGAAGGCCTGCTGGAGCCCACGGCCGGCCACGTAGAAGTGCTGCGGCTTCGATGGTCCGAGCGGCCTCAGGTCATTCGGCAGCGGATCGGCATTTCCCTGCAAGAAACCCAGTTTTCCGAGAAGTTGACCGTCCGCGAGACGCTTCGCCTGTTCCGCAGCTTTTACCGGCGCGGGCTGGAGCCGGAAGATGTCATCCAGCGCGTGGGCCTGGAAGAAAAGGCCGATACGTGGGTCAAGAAACTCTCTGGGGGACAGAAGCAGCGTCTGGCCGTTGCGGTGGCCCTGGTGGGCGACCCCGAACTGTTGTTCCTCGACGAACCCACCACGGGCTTGGACCCCCACTCCCGCCGCCAAGTGTGGGAAATCCTTGCCGAGTGCCGCCGGCAAGGCCGAACCACCATCCTCACTACCCATTACATGGACGAGGCGGAACGGCTCTGCGACCGGGTGGCAATCGTGGACCACGGCCGGGTCATAGCCCAGGGGTCGCCCCGCGAGTTGATTGCCCGGCTGGGCGGCCAACACGTGGTCGAGTTTTCGTTGGCCAACGGTCAGACCGGCGCGTTACCCCCCGAAACGTGGCATGCCCTTCCGGCGGTGACCGGCTGCCGCTACGAACAAGGGAGCGTTCGGCTATCGGTAACCGAACCCCACGTGGTTTTGCCTGCCCTGTTGGATTGGCTTGGGCGTCGAGGGTGGAACTTGGCCAGCTTGGTCACCCGCCACGCCAGTCTGGACGACGTGTTCGTAGCTTTGACCGGCCGACCGCTTGAGCCAGCCGAACCGGAGGACCGTAGGCCGTGAGCAGTGTGTCTCCCGATCGGCCCAGCCAGCGTTATTACCCGATGTGGGGTCTGGTGGCGGCCCGGCTGCGGGAGTTCATCCGCGAGCCGGAGGCCATCTTCTGGGTCTATGTTTTCCCACTCTGTTTGATGATGGCCTTGGGGGTGGCGTTCCGCAACCGGCCGGTGGAATCTCTGCGGGTCGTGGTGGTGGAGGCTCCTGAAGCGGAAAAGACCGCTGCGGCCCTGGGCGCCGACTCGCGCTTTCGCACTCAGATACTGCCATTTGATGAAGCCCTATTACGCCTCCGCACGGGCCGGGCCGACCTCGTGATCGAGCCCACCGACAGCTCGGCGCGGCTGGCGTACAGGTTTGACCCGACACGGCCCGAAAGTGTGCTCGCCCGAAACGCTGCGGACGACCGCTTGCAGCGTGCTGCGGGCCGAGAGGACCGCCTGACCGTTGTGGACCGCCCCGCAACGGAACCAGGCGGTCGGTACATCGACTTCCTCGTACCAGGGTTGGTCGGAATGGGCCTGATGGGGGGAGGACTGTGGGGTGTGGGCTATGCAATCGTCGATATGCGGATCCGCAAGCTGCTGAAGCGGTACGTAGCCACCCCCATGCCCCGGAGCCATTTTCTGGCCTCGGTGATCCTCAGCCGGCTGGTGTTTACCATTCCCGAAACGCTCTTGTTGTTGGCGTGTGCCTGGCTGCTGTTCGGCGTGACCTGCTACGGAAGCTACTTGGTGCTGTTGGGGCTGATCGTGCTGGGGGCGCTGCAGTTCTCAGGCATCGGCCTGTTGGTCGCCAGCCGGGCGCGGACCATTGAAGCGGTTTCCGGCCTGATGAATGCAGTGATGCTGCCGATGTACATCGGCTCAGGTATATTCTTCAGTACCGAGCGGTTCCCTGAGGCCGTTCAGCCAGCCCTTGTACTGTTACCCCTTACCCCACTGTTGGGCGCAATGCGCAAAGTGATGCTGGAAGGCACAGGGCCGATGGGCGTGGCCCCCGAAATGGTGGCCATCGCCCTTTGGGCTGCGGTAACCTTCTTTTTGGCCCTGCGGTGGTTCCGATGGACGTAAGCGGAGGACACGGCCAACTCCCACCGTTACCCCCACAAACAGGTGGAATGGTGCTCTTTTTTCCGATGCCAGCGAGCTAAGCCATATTTGTAATGCGATGACAACCGATGGCCAAAGCTGGCGACAAGGCAAAAATTTTTTTGGATTTCCCCCGTTAGAGGGATTGAGATTCGGGCGCGTCCGTTCGATAATATGGGTACGTGAGGGGTGCGCCCCCTCACCCTGTCGCCCTTCGTAGGTCCCTGCCCCGCCTACGAAGGGCTTTTTTTGCGCCCGATGCCAGCTTTCCAGGCTGTAATCTGCCCCAGCAGCCGGTCCTAACTTCCGACCCATTGGCCCCGAAAGCTAACGCTACCGGCTTCAGCTTACGTTTCCGGCTTATGATTGCGGACGCGACAGAGCCCGCCCTTCCAGCTCATGCCGCCGTGGCCGCGGACGCAGATGGCCGTTGCGCTGCGATAGCTGCTAAAGTACTGAGCATGGCGGCCGGCCAGGCGAGGGGCTATCCTTTTCCAGAACAGTACGTATGGACAGTAAGTGCTCCTTCGGGGAGTGCTGCGTGTGGCGGTAATGAAGTACGGTGCGCTGGCCGGTGAGGCTAAAACTTTCGATGTCCGACAGTTCGGGGCTCGGGGGGATGGCCGGGCGCTGGACACGGTCGCCATTAACCAAGCCGTGGCTGCATGCTCCCAAGCTGGCGGCGGCGTGGTGCGATTGTCGCCGGGCCGATACCTCTCGGGCACAATCCATCTCAAATCGAACGTAACTTTGGCGCTGGATGCCGGAGCCACGTTGGTGGGCACGGCCGACCTGGACCAGTACCAGCATTTCCGCCCCAGCGGCGAACCGGAGTCCCGTTGGCTCCGCTGGCACCGGGCCCTAGTGCTGGCCGATGGGGCCGAAAACGTGGCCATGGTGGGTCCGGGCACTATTGACGGAGCCAACGTGTTTGATCCCAGGGGCGAGGAAAAAATGCGCGGGCCACATGCCGTGCTATTGGGACACTGCCGAGGCGTGGTCATCCGCGATCTGGCTATCCGGGACGCTGCCAATTATGCCATCCTTTTCGAGGGGACTGATGGGGTCGAAATCCGCCACGTTCGGATCACCGGCGGCTACGACGGCATTCATTTCCGCGGCTGGCCCGGCCGGCCTTGCCGCGACGTGCTCATCGCCGATTGCGTGCTCCAAACCGGTGACGACTGCATTGCAGGACGTTATTGGCACAATACCCGCATTACGGGCTGCACCCTGAACTCGTCGTGCAACTGCGTTCGGCTGATTGGACCGGCCACGGGCCTGGTGATCGAGAAATGCCGGCTGGATGGCCCTGGCCTGTTCCCTCACCGCACCTCGAAGCGGCGGGCCACGCTGGCCGGCCTGAACCTCCAGCCGGGGGCATGGGATCCCACTCGCGGCATGCTCGACGACGTGCGAATCACCGACGTGACGATCCGCAACACCAGCACGGCGTTTCATTTCACACTCAAGCCGGGCAACTCCGCTGGGCGGATTCTGGTGGAGCGGGTCTCGGCCGCAGGGGTGTATCTGGCAGCGTCTTCTGTAGAAAGCTGGGCCGAGACCCCCTTCGAGGACGTGGTGTTCCGCGATGTGGAGGTCGAGTACATCGGCGGAGGCACCGAGGACCAAGCCAACCGGCCGGTGAAGCCGCCCGGGACCGAAGCTCGGCCTCTGCCCGCCTGGGGATTTTATCTTCGCCACGTGAAGCGAGCCACTTTGGAAGACGTGCGTTTGCGGCTGGCTAAGGACGACCGCCGTCCCGTGCTGTTGGCCGAACAGGTGGACCATCTGGTGTTGCAACGCGTGTCATTCCCGCCCATTGCGGGTGTGGAACCCTTGCGCCTGCGCGAGGTGAAGCGTTTCCAGAGGCGCGAATAAGCACGGGGCCATGCCCCCGGCGGCTTGTGCAACACGTTTCCATGGGCTCGAATAGCATATTGGTCGTGCGGCAATTACCGGGTACCCTTCGAGTCGTGCGCGAGGTCAGCGATTATGAGCCAATCCAGGCCCGATCGGCAGCAAATCCTGGAGATGGCCGCCTCGTACCGCCCAGCATGCCTGCTGGGTGCGGCGGCCGAGTTGGACCTGTTTGCGCGGATTGGCGGGCGGAGCGTGTCGGCCGAGGGGCTGGCCGAAGAACTGCAAGCCGACCTTCGGGCACTGGCGATCCTTTTGGATGCTCTGGCGGCCTTGGGCCTATTGGAGAAGTCGCAGGGGCGCTACACTGTGCCCAGCGAGTTGCTTCCGCTGCTGGTACCCGGCACGCCCGAAAGCGTCTTGCCCATGGTGCTGCACAGCATGAACGTATTGCGGGGCTGGGCGCAACTGGCGTGGGTGGTCAAGGCAGGTATCCCCGCACCGCGGACCGCAAGCATCCGCGGACCGCAAGCCGATCGCGAGGCATTTGTGGCGGCCATGCACTCGCTTTCCGGGCCGATTGCCGACCAACTGGTGGCCCGCTTGCAACCCTTGCGGTTCACGCACCTGTTGGATGTGGGCGGCGCGTCGGGCACATGGACGCTGGCGTTTCTGCGCGCGGTTCCGGGGGCCAGAGCCACTCTGTTTGACCTGCCCGATGCCGTCGCCCAGGCTCGCCAGCGACTTGCGCACAGCGATCTGGCCGGCCGCGTCACCCTGGTGGCCGGCGACTTCTACCGTGACGAATTGCCCGCCGGCGCCGACTTCGCCTGGGTCAGCGCGATCATCCACCAGCATAGCCGGCGTGAAAATCGCGAGCTGTTTGCCAAGGTGTTCCGCGCCCTGGTGCCCGGGGGACAGATCGCCCTCCGCGATGTGGTGATGGAGCCGGACCGCACCCGCCCCGTCTTCGGTGCGCTGTTCGCGGTGAACATGCTAGTCAACACCGAAAAGGGCGGCACATTCACGTTCACCGAGATCGCCGAGGACCTCCAGGCGGCCGGCTTTATCGGCCCGCAGCTCCGCATATCTGCCGAAGACATGAGTTCCGTCGTCCTGGCCGAAAAGCCGCGATAATTCGGCCCAGACTCAAGAGATATGCCGGCTTGCCGTCTCCGCTTACCGCCGCAAGTTCCCTCGGAGCAGACCCACGCAAGCCTATTCCTAGGCATATTCCTGATAGAGCGGGGTGATGACCACTTCGGGCACCAGGACGCGGTGAGGCATTCGGGCGATGGCCACCACCAAGGCAGCGATATCTTCGGGCTGGAGCATCTGGGCCAGGCGTTCGGGCGGGACGGGAGTGGGCCGGTTCTTGAGGATCGGGGTCGCCACCTCGCCGGGATAGATATTGGTAACGTGGATGCCGTTGGCCCGTTCCTCCAGGCCCACTTCGGTTCCTAGGGCGGTCATGGCGAATTTGGCCGCGCAATAGGCGGCCCCGCCCAGTTTCATGGCCCGCTTGCCGGCGATCGACGAGATGTTGACGATCAATCCCGAGCCGCGGCGGCGCATGCCCGGCAACACCGCGTAGATGCAGTTGAACGCGCCGGTGGCGTTGATGGCCAGCACCCGGTCCCAGTCGGCGGGGTCCAATTCGCTCATCTGCCGCCGGGCGATATTGATTCCGGCCGAGTTGACCAGGATATCGGGTGTGCCCAGTTCCGCTTCGAACCAGGCGACCAACTCGGTAACAGCCCGCCGATCCGAAACATCGCATGTCCGCCACAGCGGCGGGGAAGGAAACTGGGCGGCCGCGGCCTCCAGCCGGGTGGCATCGCGCCCGGTGATGGCGACCCGGCAACCTTCGCGGGCCAGTGCCAAAGCGATACCCAAGCCGATCCCGCTTCCGCCTCCGGTGATCAGCGCCGTCTTGTCGCTCAGTTCCATGAGGTTCTGCTCCAAGAGACCGCCGGGTCTTGGCCAGGCTTGGTTATTGCCGGGCCTCTTCCACACGCCGACCCGGCGCGGCCAATCGAATCCGCCGCCGTCCCAGCCCGTTTCTGCCTTATTCTGGGAGTTCCTTGATCCGCAGGTTCCGCCAGCGGACCTGGAGCGGCTCCTGCCGGTCGCCCACACCGTGCACCTGCAACGCAATGAAACCCCGGCGGGTCATCGAGTCCTGTAAATCGGCGGCCGGCACCCCGTTGACCCAGGTCTTGATCGAGTCGCCCCGACACTCGATCCGCAGGTGATTCCACTGGTTGGGTTTGAAGGCCTTGCGGGCCGCCTCGTTGTTCTTGAGATCGAACAGCCATCCCCGCCGGCTTTCATCGTAGATCCCTCCGGTCCAGGCCCGCGGCGAAGGGTCGATCTCCACCTGATAACCGTGCACCACGCCTTTGCGGTACTCCGGCCGGCTTTCGCTGCGAATCTGAATACCCGAGTTCAATCCGGGATCCACCTTGAACTCCAGCTCCAGGATGAAGTCGCCGAACGTCTTCTCGGTACACAGGAAGCTGTTGGGCGTATTGGGTACCGAGGTGCCGACAATCATGCCATCCACCACCGCGTATTTCGCCTTGCCGCCGCGTTGGACCCAGCCCTGAAGCGTCTTGCCGTCAAACAGGGGAACGAACCCCTTCTCTTCGGCCGCGAGCGACCAACAGGCGGCCAGCACCAATGCCGCCACGCATCCCGCGGCCACCAACACCAGACCCAGAGCACGCATCCGAGTGTCTCCTAATGTGGGCCAAAGAAAAACCGTGCAACTCGCACGCTACGATAGTCCAAACCGCCGCCAGCAGCAAGCAGCCTAGAACAAACTGCCGGGGCGCATTGCAAAGGACGCGCTGCCTGGGATCCACGCAAAATCTCGCCACCACCAAGCGTGGCCGCCATCTTGTTCAAAAGCGCGTCCGCTCGTAGCTCTCCTTCCGTTCCCTCAACGCGCGGTGGATGGCCTCGAGCGCTGCCTTCTTCGTCTTGGGCGGGATGCTAATGCCGATCGCCCGAGCCAGTTCCTTGACCTCATCGGCCTTGAACTGGCGATCGATGCGCTTGACTTCGTCGGCGATCTTCTCGTAGGTGACGTCGGCCGAAGTAACGCTTTCGTAGAACTGCTTAAGCTCTTGGGCGGCCCGGGCCAGGGCTTCTGGCGAGCGCACCCCGGATTTCTTCGCCGGGACACGGGGCCTCTTGCCGATGGCCACTGTGCCGGTGCGCCGATACTCCTCGGCCCGAACGAGGAAGTCGCAGAAGTCCGTCACGCTGGGTTCGGCGAATGCCGTAAGAGCCTCCTTCAGGCGCCGCCACTGGTTGGCGGTCTGCTTGGCTCCTGAACTCTCGAGAAACTGGCAAAGCCCTTCAAGCGATTGACACAGGTCTGCGACCTTCATGGATTTCGATCCCTTCCAAAACCTCCCGGGCCAAGTCGCGGAACATGGCATCGATCTCAGGTTTGGCGATGGCGAAGCGGTTTTCCCGCGCGGCCTCGGCGAACTCGGGTTTTCGCTTGATGAATGTGCGGAACCGCGCCACGTCGCGCTCCCACGCGTCGCGGCACTTGGGGGGCAGAATCTCCCACGTCTGACGTTCCCGATCTATCATCATATTGCCGCGGGGAAAAGCCAGATTGGCTACCAATCCCAACACTTCCAGGTTGGGGCAATAAAGCGCTTTGTGCTTACGAAGGGCCCGCAAGTTCCGCGCCACACCCTCCACCGAAGTAAGATCTGGAATTACCGGCACGATCACGTAGTCGGCCGCTGCGTATGCATTGACGCAGGCGGTGGTCAAGCGGGGCGGGCAGTCCAGAATCACAAAGTCGTAATTCTGCGCCACTCCCGGAGCATGCAGCAAGGCGCGCAGCAGGAACCGCAGGTCGCCTTCGGCCGGCTTGACCAGCCAGCGGACCATCAGTTGGTTCTCGACATCGACCAGAGGCTCGTCGGCGCCCACGATGTACAGGCTGGGCACTTGCGGGTGCTGGCAGCAGTAATCGCCCAGGCACACGTTTTCCGGCCCGCATTGGGCCGCCTCTTGCAGCAGCCATTCTACGAAGCGTTTTTCGCTGCGAAGCCGCTGGATTTCGCCGGGCGCCAGGCACAGCGAGGTGAGCGACCCCTGATGGTCGAGATCGACCAAAAGCACTCGGAACTTCTCGCCGCTGCGGCCGTCGCCGTCCCGGCCTTGCTGCGCCAGCATAGCCGCCAGATTGGCAGCCAGCGTCGTCTTGCCCACGCCTCCCTTGAGATTAGAAAAAGCCAGGATCCGTGCCCTTCGCTCCATCGGCGACACGAAGGGGGCCGGGCAAACGCGTACCGCTCGCTCCCAGATTTTTCCGTCGAACTTTTCTATTCCCGCAAGCTGCTGATCGATAGCCGCCAGTTGCCCCTTCAGGTCCTCGTTTTCCTGTCGCAACTGGAAGCATGTTTCGTGTGCCGTCTGCCAGTGGGCCCAGGCCCTGACCAGTCGGCTCTTGGAGTGGCGCAAGGCCTGGTGGGACCGGGCCCGGGCTGACCGGAGCGATTCGCATTCCTGGCCAAGCGCGTGGATTTCCGCCACTTTGGCCTCGACCGCCGCGCGAAGCCGCTGCAGTTCCTCCTGCTGAGCTTGCACTTGGCCTTCCAGCCGGCCTTTTGCTTCGCTAAGCGCGCGGTGCTGCTCGGCCACGGCAGCACACTCTTGGCGAAGCTGTTGGTTTTCACGCTGTGCCTGTTCCAGCCGGGCCTTTGCCTCGGCTTCCCTGGCCCTTTGGAGGTCCAACTCGCTGGCCAGGCGGCGAAGCTCGGCCTCGTGCATCGCCAGTTGGCGGTGTGCCGCGGCGCTGTCGGCCTGGGCCTGTGCCAGGGACCTTTCCAGGGCGCGGCACTCTTCCGCCTGGCGTGCCACGTGCCGCGACCAGCGCGCCGATCCCAGCCAAAACGCCGCCAGCGCCAGCACCACCCCGCAAAGCCCCACGGCAGAGGCAAACACTGCCTCGGGGTTTTGGCGAAGCGTTTCGAGGATGGACTGCAAAAGGTCAGCCGGCATGACAGTGGACTCCCTGGCCCCTCACCATTGTGGGTCAAGCCAAGCCGCTGTCAACCGGAAGCCAAAGCCCCCGGACCACCAACTACCGCAAGTCGCACCTCAAGATCGGCCGGAATAACATCGCGACCCACTGCCCCAATGCTCGGAGGAGCAGGTTACGACGATCGTACCGAAGGCAAGGAAAGGTTCGTTCCAGCGGGCGAGCGATTTTTGGGCTCGCCGGGCCTTTCAACTGCCGTAACGGGCAGCGGCCTGGGCCTGCCGGGCCTGCCACAAAGCCCGTTCGGCCTCGGCAATCCGCCCCGCTTTCTGGCATACCAGGCTCAAGGCCACGAAGCTGAACGGGTCCTCCGGCTCCAGTTCGCACACCCGTTCGGCGTGCTGGATGGCTTCGTCGAACTTCTCCAGCTTGCTGTAGAAAACGCTTAGCGCTCCATGGGCCAAGGCATAATCGGGATGCTGCGCCAATAGATCGCGCAACCGCGCTATGGCACCCTCGAGGTCGCCTTGCTGCTGCACCTGGATCGCCTCGTCATACAACTCGTCGGCAGTGGGCATAGTTTTCTCAAAAAGTGGGTCAGTGGGGGGCAAACCGCCGATCATGGACCCCCGGCGGGCTAGCCCTAACCGGCTACCAAGGCGGCTATTTGCACTAGGTCGCCTTTGCTACCGGCAGACAGGGCGCCGGCGGGCAGCCCCGCGCGTCCTTCGGCGTTATTGGCAAGCGTATCTTCCCAAGCCGCACGCGGCAAGGGGCGCGCAGCCGAGCCTGCCGCGGGTCAAAGCACGTCAGGCTTTGGAAGGGCCAGCCGGCGTCTGGCCCGCCCGCACGAGTTGCACAAGGGTCCAGGCAATCACCCCTGCCCCGATGGCGAAGGCAGTCAGGAACAGGACCAGCGAATCCCATTGGGTGGCCACGGGCTGGGCCGACACCCCTGGCTGGAACAGCCGCCGCAGCTCCATATTCTGGACCACTTGGCGGCTGACGGCGTTCAGGGTCAGGACGCCCAGTTGAGCGCCGGCGACTGCGGCTGCCTTGGTCCGGTCTAAGCTCCCCATTTGCCCAATTGCCAGTAATCCCACCGGCACCCAGCATACGCCGCCGGTCGCAATGGTCAGCAAAAGCATTGGGAAGGCGAACATTGCAGCCCGGACTTCCGCCGACCAAAAGGCGATGTACCATAATCCGAACACCGTAGTGGCCACCGCACCGCCCAGGGCCAGCCGCATAGCCAGTCGGCCAGCATACTGGCGGTACTCCTCCGCCTCCTGCCGGGCCAGCCAGAACGCATCTGCTACGCACCAAGCCGCGGTGGTTTCCAGAGCCAGCCCCAACATCATCAGCCACCGGGGCCAAAGGGTCGGATCGGAAAGATTCAACGCAGTCCCGGTAGCAGCGCCGGCTACTTGGTGCTGGGACCAAAGGGCTGGCCAGGCCCCGGGCCGCGCGGTCAGACTCAATCCATTGGCGAACAAAAAACCAATGACCACGAACAGTCCGGCCGCCACCCAGCCGCTTGCCCGATGCCAGATTGCCGGGCCCTGGGGAAGTCTTAGCCCGGCGGTGTACACGTACACCCCGTAATAGGCGGGGATCAACATCAAGATAATCGCCAGCCAGAACCAGGCCATCAAGATGGTGGCAGGGTAGAACGCCCGGCAGTACCCTACCTGAAGAAACAGCAAAGGCACAATGCCGAAGTTGATTCCCAGGGCCAAAAGCACCGGCATCTGGCTCATAAGCCGAGCGCTCAGGCGACTGCCGGGCGCCTGGCCTCTCCAAGCCAAGACCAAGGCCACGGTGGTGCCGACGTACCACAGATGCATCGGGATCATGTGGAGGATGAACCCGAGCACCTTGAAGACCTCTATAAACCAAAAGGGTGCCGGCAGATCGGGCAGCTTTGTGGCGTCGATCGGTTCCATCGTTTTCCTTTCGAACCAGTACCACGATGGGGGCGGCGGTTGGCTCAAGGGGCACCGCAGCCCGCCATAAGTTTGCGTGTGTTTGGCATCGGACCTGCACCGGCCGACGGCCCGCCTGGCCAAGCCAGCCGCATGAATCGGAACTTGCGGCTCGTGGCGGGCAAGCTACGGCGGGGCGATCTGGGGGGTACCCTCGATTTCGAGCACCACCACTGTCGCGACGCGGTCTGGAGCCTCTTTGGGCAGCGCGACCGAGATACCCGAGGGCGTGGCCGAGACAGCCAAGCTCCGACTGCGGTCGGCCAAGAGATACGCCCGCTGCACGCGATTCTTCAACCCGGGAACGACCAGCGGCCCGGCAGGCCAGTCGAATACGTGAAGGTAGAGCTTGCCGGGCTTCGCCGTTGCCCGACCCCAGGAAAGGCGGCGGAAAGGACTGGCCGAAGTCCCGTAAATCGACTCACCGTTCGTATCCATCCACTGGCCAATCCGCGTCAATCGCTCGACGCTGGGTTCAGGGATCAGCCCCTCGGCGGTGGGCCCTACGTTGAGCAGATAGTTGCCCCCTTTGCTGGCGATATCGATCAGGTTGCGGATCAGGGTCTCGGCCGACTTCCAGTGGTCATCGTCCCGTTTGTAGCCCCAGGTATCGTTCATCGTCATGCAGCTTTCCCAATCGACGCCCGGCAGCCCGGTGGCCGGGATTTCCTGCTCCGGCGTGCCGAAGTCGCCGGCGAAGTCGCCGGCGGCGGTCAGACCAGCCATTCCCTGCCGGCCCTTATCTACCCGGTTGTTCACAATGATATCCGGATCCAAGCTCCGTACGTACTGATACAGCATCTTACCGTGCTGGTGGGTCCAGGTGTTCTCCCACTCCCCGTCGAACCAAAGCACCCCGATCTTGCCGTAATTGGTTAGCAGTTCCCGGACCTGTCCCTTGAGGTGCTCGACATAGCGGTTGAAGTCGGCGGGTACGCCCGGCCGCGGGTCCCACGCACGGCGGGGCAGGTAGTCGGGGTGATGCCAATCCATGATCGAATAGTACCAGCAGATCCGCAAGCCGGCCCGATGGCAGGCGTCGGCCAGTTCCTTGAGGATATCCCGGCCAAAGGGCGTGCCCATCACGTCGTAGTCCGTCAGCTTCGAGTCGAACAGGCAGAAACCGTCGTGGTGCTTGGACGTGATGACGAGGTACTTCATGCCCGCACGCCGGGCGATATCGACCCACTGCTGGGCATCGAACTTGACAGGATTGAACTGTTGTTGCAGAGGTTCGTACTCCGCCACAGGGATCTTGGCCGTGTGCATGATCCACTCGCCGGTCCCACCGACTTTTTGCCCTTTCCAGCGGCCCGCCGGAATGGCGTACAGGCCCCAATGGATAAACATCCCGAAACGGGCTTCGCGCCACCATGCCATCCGGCGGTCCCGTTGGGCCGGGGTTTCTTGGCGGGGTGCACCAGCCTCGCCGGCCCAACCGATGCCCGCACCGGCCGCGGCCAACAGGAACACGTACGCTGCCATCTTGCCTTGTCTGGGGGCCATGAAAGCAAAGCTCCTTTGCCGTTGCGAAATCGTCGAAAACGCTGCGCCGGGCCCGGCGCAGAGGGCCGCAGGATCGACGCTGCTATCTCATCAATGTACTCGAGCCTCGAAGCCCGCCGCAACCGGCAATTTGGCCAGCTCATGCTGCGCGGCCAGGGGCAATCGTGGCCGATGTGCTTGTGCCAGAACCTCCGTTTCGAAATACGCTGGCGCAGCACGCTTGCGCTCAGCTCGGCCTTGTTCTAAAATAGAGTAAGGGAAAAGGCGGCCGGGCGGCCATATATGTAGAGGCTCCCCCTCAATGCCTTTGGAGGCGGCAAGGTGCGGCGCAACGGGTGGCTGGTGCTGGTGACGTGGCTTGCCGGCGTGGTTCCGGCAGAAGGCCAGTTCCGCGACGCCTCGCCTCCGGCGGCCAAGCCGGGCCAGACCGTGGTCCAACGCTGGCGGGTCGGGATGGTCATCACCGCTGAAGGAGGGGGATTTCGCGGCTTGGTGGGCAGCACGACGGTTCCTATGGACTGGCCGGAACAAAAGGTCCGCGTGGTGGCCGAGGACCTGTCGCCGGGCGTGTCGATCAGCTATCGGAACTTCGAGGGCACCGCGCGCCAGTTGGTGGTCCGGGTCCCGGTGTTGCGTGCCAATGAGGAGGCTCGGGCGGTACTCACCTTCGAAGTCCAACGGCACCTCCCCTTGCCGCCCCAGCAGCCCGAGACTCTTCGATTGCCCGACCCCAAAAAACTGGACCGGAAGATTTCGGCCTATCTGGGGCCTAGCCCGGCGATCGAGGCCGATCACCCCGACGTCAAACGCCTCGCCCAGCAGCTTACTGCCAGGCACTCCACGGCATGGGCCAAAGTCCGGGCCATCTACGATTGGGTCCGAAAACATGTGGAGCGCCAGGACAACCGCGGCCAGGAAATGAAGGGCACGGTGCAGACGCTCAACGAAGCCACGGGCGATTGCGACGAGATGACTGGGCTATTTGTGGCGTTGTGCCGCTCGTTGGGTGTGCCGGCCCGCATGGTCCGCGTGCCTGGGCACGTATTCGGCGAGTTCTATCTCGTGGATGCGGAAGGCAAGGGGCAGTGGTTCCCGTGCGAAGTGGCGGCCGGCGAGGCCTTCGGCACCATCGCCGATCCCCGACCGATCCTGCAGAAAGGCGATAACATTTTGGCCGTCGATCCCGTCAGCCGGCGCAAGACGCGTTTCCGCATCCTCCCCGAGACCCTCACCGGGGCCGCGGCAGTCCCAGGAGCACAACCCAAAATGCGATTGATTTGTGAGCCGGTCCAGTAACCGCGGCCGGCTTGGCCCCCAAAGATATCCCAAGACAGATCAGCGAATGCGAATGCTCACGATGCGGTCGAGTTCCTCTTGTGCGGTGGGCTGCATATTCCTGGCAGCGATAGCCTGGTCGCTGTCGGCAGCGGCACAGTTCCAGGAACGGGCGGAGCCTAAGGGTCCCCGGCTGGGCGAGCCGGTTACGCAGAAGTGGCAGCTTGGGCTGGTGGTATCAGCCACCAATGGCCCCTGCACCGGACTGGTGGGCTATGTGCCGCTGTTCGTCGATTGGCCTGAACAGCAGGTCTCCGTCGTCGCCGAGGATGTTACCCCCAACGTCCGTCTCACCTATCAAGTGGTGGAGGGCATCAAGGTGATGCTGGTCCATATCCCCCAGCTCCCGGCCGGCGAAGAGGCCAAGGCCCTGCTGACCTTCGAGGTCCGCCGCTGCCCCATTCTGCCTCCGGCCAAGACGGATATCTACGAACTGCCCGACCCCAAGAGACTGCCTAAGGACGTGCGGCCTTATTTGGCCCCCAGCCCTGGAATTGAATCCAAGGCCCCCAAGGTCCGCAGCCTGGCCCGCGAGATCACCGGCAAGCACGAAAACGCCTGGAAAAAAGTTGAAGCCCTTTACGACTGGGTGCGGTTGCATATCAAGTACGAAAAGGGCCACGCTCAGGGGGCCTTAGTGGCCCTCAAAACCGGCAAAGGCAACACCGACGACTTGACTTCCGTCTTTATCGCGCTGTGTCGGGCTGTGGACATCCCCGCTCGCACGGTCTGGATTCCCGGCCACTGCTATCCGGAGTTCTATCTGGTCGACGACGAAGGCAAGGGGCACTGGTTTCCCTGCGAGATGAAGGAGGAGCGCTCTTTCGGGGGCATCGCCGAACAGCGTCCCGTGCTGATGAAAGGCGACAACTTCCGGCCGCCCTATGCCCCGCGCGACCGCCAGCGGCTGCTGACCGAGTACCTGACGGGCACCGGAGGCAAGCCCAAGCATCGCTTCACGCGCCAGTCGGTGAACTGAAACGGCCGAACGCCACGCATATCGGCCAGCCGCGCCCGGAGGCGGCCGAGCCCGGGGAGTGCATCGCTCGCGGCCCCAACACCCATAGGCGCGCCACGGGCCGAACCGCAAATTCTCGCCTCTGCCCATCAATGCCGGTCGTGCCGGATATGCCTTTCGCACGGCCGGTTCCCGCTATCGTCTTTTGCGCCCCCGCTGGAGATAAGCTACGGTTGTAGGAAAGCGGGGGAGTGTGGCTTTGGCTGGCGCGTCGCGGGCAAAAGCGCGGGAGTTCCGGCATGACCGAACTGAAAACCATCCTCGTCACCCATGAGCACTTGCTCACGGCGGACGTGCTGTTGCACGGCCAGCGGTTGCAGGACGCGTTGAACAACCGCAGCTCGGACTTTCTTCGGGTAAGCAACGTGCAGATTGTCGAGCGGCACGGGGCCCGGCCCGTCGGAAACGTCCCCTCGGCCGCCATCCGCAAGGCGGAGATCGGGCTGGCCATCCCAGCCAATCCCGCCCACGAAGCGCCCGACAAGCGCCTGGCGTGTTTCGTGCAGAAGGGCGAGTACCCGGCGGTGCTTCTGGTGATGGGGTATCTGGTGCGGGGGCGGCTGCAGCTCCGCGAAACCGACGACCCGGTCGTGGCCCTGTGCCGCGAGCTTTCCGAGTTCTTTGCGCTGCCGCATGCCTCGGTGGCGCTGCCCGGGCTGTCGGATGAGATTCGGACTCGCGTGGTGTTGGTCAACAGCCGGTACGTCTCGCTCCTGCACCTGATGCGTCCGGTGGCCGAGGGGCAACCCACGACGCCAGCGGCGGCAGCCGCATTGAGGCCCTAGTTTGCCCCCAAACACTGCCAAGCTCTGCGCCGACCCCTCCGCCTCTATAGCATGCCGCGGACTGTGTTGACGTAACCGCTGAATATGTGGAAGATCATCAGAATCAGGATCAGCGCTATACCCAGCCAGCACACGAGCCCTGCCACGATGACCAGCACCCGCAGGGCCGACTCGGCCCGGGCGTGATACATGCGCGACGCCCGGTGCAGGGCCTCGACCAGTTCGCCGCTTTCCTCGCCCATGGCTACCACTTCCAGAAAGTCGGGAGGGAAGGCGCCGGTGCGCGCGAAGGTGTCGACCAGAGTCTGGCCGGCCTCCACCGAAGCCTCCATCTGCCGGAGATGCTGGGCGAACCAGGCGTTTTGGGTGGCGCCGATGGCCAGGGCCAGCGCCCGGCGGACCGGCATGCCTGAATCCAGGGTCAGCCCAAGTGTCCAGGCCAGCCGAGATAGGGCTAGGGTTTGCAAGGCGCGCCCTACCCCCGGCAACCACATCACCGCACGTTGGAACAGGGCGACACCCTTCAAGCCGCGGCGGACCGCGTGAACCGCCAGGGCCCCCAGGCCCACTATCGCTCCAACGATGAGCAGATAGATGAGCAGCCCTTTGCCTCCGGCCAGGCCCCACCCTACCACGTCCACCTGGATGCCGCGGGATTGGGAAAGCCATCCCTGGATGTAGATCAACAGTCCGATGACCAGCATGGCCAAGCCGAGTTCTAGCATGGGCCAGGCCATGGCCACCAGAAACGAGCGCCGCAGGGCAAGCTGGGTTTCGTAATGGTCGGCCAGTTTGCTGAGGGCCTCGGGCAGGTGGCCCGATTGATCTCCCGCCGCCACGATCTGGCAGAACAGTTGGGGAAAGAACTCGCCGGCCGCGGCCAGGGCTTCGCCAGGGGGAGAGCCCCGCTCCAGGGCGTCCAGCACGTCGCGCATTGCAGCACGAGCGCCGGTCCCGCGCGCCGATTCCGTCTCCCGCGCCCATACCGATCGCAGCGGCAGCCCAGCGCCCAGGGCGATGGCCAGGCGCCGCGAGAGCCCGGCCAATTGCGAAAGCGAGACGGTCGAACTGCCAATCATGCGACGCCTCAACTTACACTTGGGCGGCCAACCGGGCCGCCAAGCGGCGCAAGGCCCCGGAACAGTCTTTGCCATCCAGATGCACGTGAATCAGGCTGAAATGCTCGCGGTCGCCCCAGGCCGCCGCCAACGCCGACTCAAAATCCCCTTCGGTGCGCACCTCGTAACCGCAGCCCGCGCCTAACACTTCGGGCACCTTATGGTACCGCCACGGCAGGACCGCGTTAAAACCAAAGTCGCCCGGATGCAACAACCGCTCCGTCCCGTAACCTTGGTTATCCAGCACGATCACGATAGGCGCCAGCTTGCGGCGTACCAGGGTCGAAAGTTCCATCCCCGTCATCTGAAAGGCCCCGTCGCCCACCAAAACTACCGCCCGCAGGTCCGGCCGGGCAGTCATCGCCCCCAACGCCCCCGGCACCGCGAACCCCATCGAAGTATAGTAGGCGGGCGCCAGGTACTCGGTCTGCTGGTGGATCACCAGATCGGTCGAGGCGAATAAAGCGTCGCCTGCCTCGGCGATGACCACCGTCGAGGCATCGAGGTAATAATTCAGCCGCGCTATGAGCCGCTCGATAGTGATCGGCTGTTGGGGCTGGCATTGCCAGGCCGTGTCCGACGCTTCAAGGCGCGGTGGAATCGGCCGGGGCGGCACACGCACTCCCGCCGCGATCAAGCCCTCCAGGAAGTCGCACATCAACACATCGTGGTAATGGTGATGGCTGATCCGCAGTTGCTCGGTGGTGGCGTAGATGCATTTGCCCGGGTCCAGATTTGCCGTAAACACTCCTAGATTGATGTCCGTCATGAAGGCCCCCAGCAGGATGACCAGGTCGCTTTCCTCGACAAAGCGGGTTACCTCCTCCCGTCCCATGGCCCCCTCGTAAATGCCCACAAACAGCGGGTGCCGTTCGCTCACCACGCTCTTGCCCAAAAGGGTCGTCGCTATGGGAATGCCGGATTGCTCGGCCAAGGCCAACAGCCGATCCTGCAATCCGAAACGATGGATCTCCACTCCGGCGACGATTACGGGGCGCTGGGCAGCCGACAGGCGCCGCACGGCCTCGGCCACAGCTTCGGCCAGGACATCCGGGTCGCTGGCCATTCGCACGGGGCGCGGCACATAGGTCCCTTCGGGAATGACGTGGACCATGTCCCGCGGCAATTCGAGGTACCCCGGTCGCCGGTATCGCTGCACGGCCTCCAAGACCCGATCGATCTCGCGAAAGGCCGTAGCCGGGTCGGTCAAGTCCGCCGCCGCCACGGTCAGACGCCGAAACACCTCCAACTGGGTGCGAAAATCTTTGACTTTGTGGTGCAGCAACGGGTTTTTGACCCGGTCGCGGAGTCCTGGCGCCCCACTGAGCACTACCACCGGCGACTTCTCGGCGTAGGCCCCCGCAATCGAATTGCACAGGCTCAACCCCCCCACGCAGTACGTGACGCATACCGCCCCTATACCGTTGATCCGCGCGTAGGCGTCCGCGGCAAACCCCGCACAATCCTCCCGCGTGCAGCCCACCCACTGGAGCGGGCTTCGCTCGATCATCGCCGCCAGCGAAAGCACATAATCGCCCGGGATGCCAAACACATGACGTACCCCGCTTTCCAGCAGCCGGCCGATGAGATACTCACCGATCGATTTTCCGGCCACGGGGCTCCGCGGCCGCATGTCCCCTTGAGCCTGGGCATCGCTCCATGCCGTGGTCATGCGGCGGCCCTCCTTCAGGGTTCGACAAGTTCGTCCTCGACAAATCCCTTGGCGTATGGATTAGGCACGTGGAAATACACCGCTTCACCAGCGGGATCGGGATACTCAGTCAAGACCAGTTCCAGGTCGGGCCTGGCCGCCGGGTACCACGCGCCGGGACGCCACGCCCGGATCTTGGCCGCCAACCCCTCCGGACGCACGGTGGCATCGGCAACCGGCCCTTCCAGCGTGTCCGGAGCGATGGTCAACAGGCGCGGCTCGATCTTCTCCAGTTCTTTGTGGCGGGTGCGGTTGAGGCAGAAAACTACGGGGCCCCGCATAAGCGCGACCCGGCCTGATTGTGCCTTG
>Ga0315298_1001709_pt1 | contig 39310 bp, 45 predicted proteins | sample WHS_1_MG_FD_203077 | JGI IMG/M metagenome (GOLD analysis project Ga0315298, IMG submission 203077) | Extremophilic microbial mat communities from Washburn Hot Springs, YNP, Wyoming, USA - WHS_1_MG | ecosystem: Environmental > Aquatic > Thermal springs > Hot (42-90C) | place: USA: Wyoming... | reverse complement strand
GCGGCGGACGACGGCAATCGCAAGTCGCATCGACCAGCAGCCGATCATCCTTGGCGTCGACCGCACGTGGTGTCAAATTCACTGAACCGTTAACGTGACATTTTCACTGGACAACGACAGAATGTGTATCAATATGATACGCGAATGAAGCTAGTTTCCCCACTCTCGACGGTTGTGCAGGGATAGGGCGAGATCTCTTGTCCCTGCACCCGTAGGTACCTGCGTGACCGTCCTATTCTGGCTAGCGGAAGCATTGACATCGTAGTACCTATGCGCTACAATTAGGAGGGCCTAAGTTAGGTAACCCTAAGGCGGGAGGTGAGTATGGCCAGCCCACAAATGGAGGACTACCTAGCGGCCATCGGCCGGTTGGAGGAAAGAGGTGAGCGCGTTACCACCTCGGCTCTGGCAAGGGAGCACGGAGTATCCTCTCCTTCCGTAACGGAGGCGCTGCGGCGGCTAGCCGAACGCGGGTTAATTGCCTATGAACCGAGAGGAGTCGTGAGCCTGACGGCCGCAGGACGCAGCCTGACGTCCTCGGTGGTTCGTCGTCATCGACTCTGGGAACGCTTTCTCCATGACGTGCTTGGCCTCAGATGGGACAAGGTTCATGACGAGGCCTGCCGGTTAGAACACGCGACGTCGCCGGTGGTCGAGCGGCGCTTAGCGGAGGTCCTGAACAAGAGTGACACCTGTCCGCATGGCTTTGCCATCCCCGGTGCCTCCGCTGGGGGAGGCGATTTGCCCGTGCTGCCACTTTCCGCACTTGGGCTGGGGCGATCCGCTCGAGTGGTCAGTGTGGAGGAAGACGGCGGGCTCCTGCGACAACTGGAGAAGATGGGGATCAAACCTAGCGTCGTGGTGCGGAGGGAGGATGCGCCGGACCAGGACGGCAAGGTGGGGCTGGTGGTAGGGGGCAAGCGGCGGAGCCTAGAGGGTAACGCCGCCGCTCGGATCAAGGTCTTGGTGCTCTCTCCCGAAGAAACTGCAGGTGAGGCAGAAAGTACCGTCCCGCTCAGCGATCTAGTGGCAGATGAGGTCGGGGTGGTGAAGGATCTCGGCACTGGACGTACCTTTGTGTCGCGCTGCCTGGCACTCGGCTTCACGCCGGGCGTCCTTGTGAGGATGGTGCAGAATTTCGGCCACGGACCGGTGATCGTACTGGTGCGCGATACCCGCGTGGCGCTTGGTCGGGGCCAGGCGCAGAAGATCCACGTGGTCAAGAAGGGGGGTGCCTGTGCTTCAGCTGGCTAGCACGAATCGGGATGGAGAGATGTCGACGGCACATGAGCGGTCCGTGAAGACTGCGGTCATCGCCTTGGCCGGCTCGCCAAACGTCGGTAAGAGCACGGTATTCAATCTGCTCACGGGGCTTTCGCAACACGTAGGCAACTGGTCCGGTAAGACCGTAGAGCAGAAGACCGGGACGCTTCGTCGCCACGATCGAACGGTAGAGATCGTGGACCTGCCTGGTACGTATAGCCTCACGGCGAATTCGGCCGAGGAGCAGGTCGCTCGCGATTACATTATTCGGGAACAGCCCGATGCGGTCGTGGCGGTGTTGGGTGCCGCTAGCTTGGAGCGCAACCTGTACCTGGTCGCCGAACTACTGGAGCTGTCATCGCCTATTATCGTTGTTCTTAACATGATGGATGTGGCCAAGGGCGAAGGCATTCAGGTGGAACCAGACGTCTTGGGGGCTGCGCTCGGCGTGCCTGTGATCTCTATGGTTGCTGCACGGGGCCAGGGTGTGGCGGAGTTGCTGGAAGCCGTGGACCGAGTAGTCGACGGCGACTTCCCATACAGTCCCAAGCGGCCGGCGTTCGCGCCGGAGTTGGAGCGTCTGCTCGACGTCATCGAGGAACTCATGGGCAGGGATGCCCCCAAGCTGTATCCCTCGCGGTGGGTGGCGTTGAAGCTCCTCGAAGGTGATAAGGAAATCACCCGCCTGGTGCGGGAAAGCCTTTCCATCGAGCGCTGGCAGGAGATGGAGGCGCTGTTGCGCAAGCACGAGGACGCCGTAATCGCCATTGCCAGTGGGCGCTATGAGTGGATCGAGCGCCTGATCCGCGCGGCGCTTATTCGCCCTCGCAGCGGCGTGATCTCCCTCACCGAGCGCCTCGACCGCGCGGCCACTCATCGGTTCTTTGGACCCTCGATTCTCGTTGGCTTGCTCGGCATCATATTCTGGCTCGTCTACCAACTCGCCGGACCCCTTGTGCAGCTTCTCGACCTGGGCGTCGGCGCACTGGCCGATCTCATACGTACGAGCCTGGTTGGCGCCCCACTGTGGTTGACTGGGCTCTTAGCCGACGGCATCCTCGGTGGCGTGGGCACAGTCCTTTCATTGGTCCCCATTTTGGTGGTGTTCTTCGCCGCCATGGCCTTCCTCGAAGACGTCGGCTACATGGCGCGGGCCGCTTTCGTGGCCGACAGATTCATGCACCGGATTGGTCTTCACGGTAAGTCATTCTTGCCGCTGTTCTTGGGTTTCGGCTGCAACGTGCCGGCAGTTCTTGGGGCCCGGATCTCCGAATCGGAACGGGCTCGCGTGCTAACCATTCTGCTTGCGCCGCTCGTGCCGTGTTCTGGACGGATCGCCGTGCTAGTGTTCTTCACCGGCGCTCTCTTTGGGCGAGGCGCGGCGCTTGCCGCTTTGGGCTTGGTGGTTTTTAACCTCCTTGTGGTGGGCCTGTCAGGGATCGTCTTCAGCCGCCTGCTGTTCCGTGGCGGAAGCCCGGCGTTTATCATGGAGTTGCCACTCTACCACTGGCCCAACTGGCGAACGATCTTGCTGGTTACCTGGCAGCGCCTCGTCGCCTTTGTGGTTAGGGCCGGCACACTCATCTTGGTGGTGTCGGTGGTTGTTTGGATTGTTGGCGCCTTGCCCACTGGGCGAATTGAGACCAGCTATCTTGCCACTGCCGGACGGTTTCTCGCCCCATTGGGAAGTCTGATGAATCTGGACTGGCGGGTGATCGTCGCTCTGCTAACTAGCTTCGTCGCCAAAGAGAACACCATTGCCACGCTCGGCGTGGTCAACCCCTACGCGGGGACGACGCTCGCCGCGGCTCTGCCCCAAATGTTGACTCCTGCGGCGGCGGTATCCTTCCTCGTCGTCCAGATGCTGTTTGTGCCCTGCGCGGCCACGGTAGCCTCCATTTGGCAAGAGACGGGGAGTTGGCGTTGGACGGTCTTCAGCGTCGCCTACCATTTGGTGCTGGCCTTTGCCATGGGAATCGCCGTCTACCAGGGAGCGCGGCTGTTAGGATTGGGAATGTAGAATGCTTACTCGATTGCTGCAAGAAATCGCTCGCGCTGGGGGATCGGTAGCCGTACCGCATTTGGCCCGTGCCTTCAAGGTGAACGACGAGTTGGTCGAGTCGATGATCGAACAGCTCGTCAAATTGGGGTACCTGGCCGCCCCTGACGTCGATTGCTCGCCGGCGGCTTGCCATGGTTGCCCCATGCGCCATTCCTGCTCCCCACGGCCCCACGCACGTCTCTGGACGTTGACGGAGAAGGGATGGCAATTCGCCAGTGAGCGCGCTCCGTCCAAACCTCCTATGTCCTCCTAACTGGCAGTCCGTCGACAGTTGCTGAAACCGGCAATTCGATCGTCCTGTCCTTTGCTCGCAGCAGAGAACCTAGTACCGGTACCCAGCATCTGACATAAAAAAGACAGACCCTCAGTATACCTGCGCGCAGACCCATGTTCACAATTTTCCCTAGCGCCATCCCCTTGACAAGATTCCTAACTGTATATATAATCTAGATGGAACTAACAGTGACCAGTTTCTTTCATTAGAAGGGGGCGTGGAGCAATGCCTGGACCCCGAGGAAGACACGGCTGGCATGGTGGAAGAGGCGTACAACGGGGTCAGATCGCCAGGCTACTGGAGCCTTGCCTGCTGGCCCTGCTGCGGGATGGCGAACGCCATGGATACGATCTGATCGGTGCGCTGGACCGTTTTGGGCTGACGCCCGGCTTTGTCGATTCTGGCGCCGTGTATCGCGCTTTGCGTGACATGGAAATGGCCGGATGGGTGACGTCACGTTGGAATATGGGCGAGAGCGGGCCACCTCGCCGGACGTACAGCCTGACTCCCGAGGGCAACGCCGCGCTTCGAGATTGGGTAGACGAACTGGAGCGCACTCATCAGGTCTTGCATAAGCTACTGGATGACCTCGACCGGTCGTAGTCGATACCAGATTTGGAGTGCTTGAGAAAGGAGACTGTGATGCCAAGAGGTGATGGAACGGGACCAATGGGCTTGGGGCCGCGGACCGGAAGGGGAGCTGGCTATTGTACCGGCTCTGCCACGCTGGGCCAGGCCGGTGGAGGGCGAAGTGGTCTCGGCGGAGCGCTGATCGCCGCTGGGCGATGGGCAGTTGACAACCTGCCCCGCCTCGGCCTAGGTCGAGGAGCCGGTGCAGGTCGGGGGATAGGCGGAGGCCGAGGCCGGCGGTTCTGAACTAGGCGGCGGCCGTCAGGAATCAGCTTTTTGCTACGAATGGAAGGAGTTGGACGATGCCAAGAGGTGATCGCACAGGGCCCGTAGGCATGGGCCCGCTGACCGGAAGGCGAGCCGGCTTCTGTGCCGGGTACGGGGTGCCTGGTTGTCTTAACCCGACGGTAGGGCATGGCGCCTGGGCTAGGGGGGGACGAGGTCTTGCAGGAGGAGGACGGGGCTACCGCCACTGGTACTACGCTACCGGCGTTCCCGGCTGGGCGCGCGCGGGCGCATTTCCCTTTCCGGGAGCGCCCGCTGCTCCATTCGCTCCCGAGCACGAAGCGACGGTGCTGAAGAGTCAGGCAGAATACCTAAGCAAAGCGCTTGAGGACGTGAACCGGCGTCTTGCGGAACTCGAAGCCAACCAAGGGAAGTAACACCAAGCATCGGCTAGCGGGCGTCTAGGTTCGTAGGAAGCACTCTAGCGCTCGTACGTCCAAACACTGAAGTGCCCACTATGAACCTATCATCGCCTTAATCGCTGTAGCGCTGGGACGCCGCAGTCCAGAAGCGGGTGCCGTATCGTTGCACCACTTGCACTCTCCCGCTGGTCGCCAGTTCGTCCAGTTCTCGATCCACTTCCTTTGGTGACCAGCGGGCGAGGATGCGCTCGATTTCCTCCTGTCGCATCGGATGGCGGCTGATAATGTTGATGATCGACTCTGCCAGCGTCTCGTGCCCGCTCAGACTGAAGTTGCCTTCTACCGGACGGATCACTTGGGCAATCTCGCCCAAGACCGCTGTGGCCCTCATCAAGCCCTCCTCATCGGGTGGCTGCACCCATTTCTCGGCGGGTGGGCGCACAGGCAAGTTGATGTGCACGGCGTCGGGGTGGATGGCCTGCAACGCCGCAGCGATATCTCGCAGCGCTTCCTCGGTGTCGTTCAGACCTTGGACGAGCATTACCTCAGGCCAGAGCCGGCCGCGATACTCCTGCCGAAAAGCAGTTAGGCCGTCCAACAACCGCCTAAACGTGATCTCAGGACGAGGACGGTTGATCCGGCGGTATACCTTAGCGGAGCCGGCGTCCAGCGTCGGTAGGACCACATCTGCGGCGGCAAGCTCCTGCCGCACCTCGGGCCGGTAGAAGAGTGACCCATTCGTGATCACCGCCACTGGCAGTTGGGTAAGAGCCTTGACCTGACGAATCAGCCAGCCGATGCTGGCATGCAGCGTCGGCTCGCCGGATCCGACAAAGGTGATCCAGTCGATCTCGCTAGGGTCGTGGAAGGCAAGGATCTGTCGGATTTCAGCGAGAATCTCCTCCGGGGGGAAGTAATCCTTCCGATCATCGACCAGCGGGCGAGTCCGGCCAAGCTGGCAGTAAACGCAGTTCCAATTGCAGGTCTTGAGCGGGATCGTGTCGATCCCTAACGACTTGTTCAGGCGCCGGGACGGCACCGGGCCAAAGACATATTTCATCTTCTGAGCCTAAATAGCCATTGGCTCTTAGCCATCAATTCTCCGCACTCTGCGCGCCCACGCCCGGGGAAAACGACTGGTAAGGTTCCCGGAGCCGAGGCTTCGGCCGGTGTCCACCTTCGGGCCGGCCGCCAGTTTGGATGCCGCCGCCCCTGGCGCTGTTCCACCCTTCGGATGGCTGATGGCCGTTCACTCAGAGTCTAGGATCTGTGTTGCCATATTACGCTGTGCATACTGGCACTGTCAAAGCTACCCGACGGCCGGGCGGCCACGGGATCACAGCTGACGGCAGTCAAGAGGCCGCATCGTTGTCGGTCGAAGCCGACTCGGGAATGACAACCTGTCGCTGAAAGCTGGCAACCAATGCCTAACAGTATCTTATTAAAGGGGCTTGACAAAAAGGGAGATGCGTACTAAGATAATGGCGACGATGAACCTGGAAGCCGGCACCGGCGAGCCAAGTTGAGGAGGGCAAAAGATGAGGGTAGCAGTGACCGCGGAGGGGCCAGACCTTGATGCTAGATTCGTGCCGGTCTTTGGCCGTTGTCCGGCGGTCGTTTTCGTGGACATCGACACCTTCGCCTATGAGGGATTCCAGAATGACGCCATGAGCTCGGCAGGTGGCGCGGGCATCCAGTTCAGTCAGTTTGTGGTTGGCAAGGGCGCTGGGGCGATCATCACCGGGAACATCGGTCCCAACGCCTATCAGGTGCTGTCTGCGGCAAACTTACCCATATTCGTGTTTGGTGGTGGTACAGTGCGACAGGCCGTAGAGGCCTTCCGTGCGGGACAGCTCAGCCAAGTTTCAGCGCCGACAAGTCCGGCTCATAACGGTATGGGCTGGGGTGGAGGCGGAGGAATGGGCCGTGGAGGCATGGGTCGCGGTGGAGGTGGTCGAGGCCGATAGCCGACCATTTCCCGTGTCTTTGGGACTCCATATTAAGTTCTTCTGAGGCAGGAACTGGGGAAAGGGAAAGCGACGTGCGATGCGGTCAGCGGATGAGGCGACGGATAAGCGGGCGGGCAGCGTGAAGCATTCATCACCGCGGGTCTTAGACCTCCACAATCCCAAGGCAAAGCTAGCTATTGGCGGTACCCCATCAACCCACCCGTTTGTCCGCTGCCTCATCCGCTGACCCGTGGCACAAGAATTCAGGTAGCGGTCCCAATCCAAAAGGCGATCAGTAGGTACTGGTCAGTAAGCAACAGCCTTCACCTGCTGAAGGTTAACGGCTGATCGCTGACCGCTACGTTGGAACGAAATACTCCAAATAGGAAAGGGATATTGGGACAGAGAGGAGCATTGGGAATGCGCATTGCGGTTACGGCTGAGAATGATCGTGGCTTGGATAGTGCGGTATGTGCCCACTTCGGACACTCGCCCTATTTTGTGCTTGTTGACTTGGTCGAGGGCGTGGTCGTGAACGTGGAGACAGTGGCGAACCCGTCTTACGGCAATCACCGTCCGGGAGAAGTACCGGCCTTCATTGATTCGCAACATGCCAACGTGATGTTGAGCGGTGGCATGGGTGCCAACGCCATCGCCTTCTTCGAGCGTTACGGCATCGACGTGGCCACCGGTGCCACGGGACGCGTCAAAGACGCCTTAGAGAGCTACTTGCGTGGGGAACTCACTGGGACAGCGCCTTGCGCCGACCATGAGCATTGAGCGGCCGTCAGCCATCAGCCGCCAGCTTTCGGCAGGCTTCAGCTACTGATGGCAGACAGCTACCAGGTCTTGCCCCCGGAGGAGCCGACATGCCAATTGGGTACAATAACGAAGTGATGGCTCACTTTCTGAGGCCCCGTAACGTCGGCATTATCGAAGATGCCGATGGGATCGGCCGGCTCGGAGACGCCGATTGTGGCGATGTATTCATGATGTTCGTACGGGTGCGTGAAGGCCGTCTGGAAGAGATCAAGTATCTTGTGCAGGGCTGTGGAGCAGCGATTGCCACTTGCAGTGCATTAACGGAGATCGCGAAAGGCAAATCGATCGCGGAGGCGAAGCGCTTGACCGACGACGATATCGCGCGAGCACTTGGTGGTCTTCCCCTCGAGAAGCTCCACTGCTCCAACATGGCCGCCACGGTGCTGCATCTCGCGATCAAGGACTACGAGCAGCGGAGTGCTGCCGGTGAACCGCCATACCACGTGGGGTATGAGCAGGGCAGACCTGAGGAAGAGAGACCGGCATGATCGTCACAGTTGCCAGCGGTAAGGGGGGTACAGGCAAGACGACCGTCGCTGTCAACTTGGCTCTAGCCGTCGCCGGTGCGGCCAAGGCTGGCCAGGGCAACGATCGGGTCACCCTGCTTGATTGCGACGTGGAGGAACCCAATGCCCATCTTTTTCTCAAACCCCTGCTCGAACGACGGCGAGAAGTAGGGGTTCTCACCCCAGTCATCGACGAGACGCGCTGCACACATTGCCGCCGTTGCGCCGAAGTATGCGCCTTCCATGCCCTGGCTGTGCTTGGCAATCAAGTGCTCATCTTTGCCGAACTCTGCCATGGGTGCGGTAGTTGCACGCTCAATTGCCCTGAAGGGGCAATTAGGGAAGAACTGAGGACCACCGGGGTCGTGGAAGAGGGCCGCGCAGGTGCTATCAACTTCGTCCATGGCATCTTGAATGTGGGCGAGGCTATGGCGCTGCCGGTGATCCGCGAGGTCAAGAAGAACGCCACAGAAGCCAATGGGGAAGGACTCGTGATTTTGGACGCGCCCCCGGGGACGTCCTGTCCGGTAGTAGAGTGCCTGCGGGGAGCCGACTACGCGCTGATGGTCACCGAACCTACCCCTTTCGGCCTTCACGACCTGAAGCTCGCCGTGGAGGTGGCACGCGATCAATTGGGACTCCCGGTGGGAGTGGTGGTCAACCGGGACGGAGCCGGCGACGATGGAGTGGACGATTACTGCCGCAAGGAGGGACTACCGATTCTGCTCCGCATCCCCCTAGACCGGCGGATTGCCGAGGTCTGTTCCGATGGTGTACTCCTAGTCTCGGCTCTGCCCGAGTATGGCAGCCAACTCGTCGCCCTTTACCAGCGCATTCGGGAGAAGGTGGGACGATGAAATTGAATTTCGGTCCTTCTCCGAAGGACCAGGACAGCGAAATGACGGCAGAATCCATTGGAATCCATTTGCCACCGTGTTGGGAGAAGCTGAGGAGATGAAGCAGATCGTAATCCTCAGTGGCAAGGGTGGCACCGGGAAGACCTCTATCGCGGCCGCGCTTGCTCATCTCGCCTCCCAAAGCGCTCGCGTCGTCCTCGCCGATGCCGACGTGGATGCCGCGAATCTCGAGCTGGTCTTGGCCCCGACAAAGCGCAGGGTTCAAGATTTCAAGAGTGGCCAGGTGGCGCGGGTCGACCCAGGCATCTGTACCGGCTGCGGTCTGTGTGAAGCGGTTTGCCGGTTTGGGGCCCTTCACCCGGTCTCGACTGACGCCGACGATATAGGCCGCTATGCGGTCGATCCAATCGCCTGCGAAGGCTGCGCGGCGTGCACTTATCAGTGTCCACTTGAGGCGATCAGCTTGGAAGAAGAGCTCTCGGGACAGTGGTTTCTGTCCGATACCCGTTTTGGGCCGCTCGTCCACGCGCACCTTTTCGCCGCGCAGGAGAACTCTGGCAAGCTCGTCACCTTGGTGAAGCAGCAGGCGCGCGACCTTGGACTGGCCCAAGGGACAGACTACCTGCTCGTTGACGGCCCGCCTGGCATCGGCTGTCCGGTGATTGCTACCTGTGCAGGAGCGGACCTGGCCCTCTTGGTGACGGAGCCGACTGTGGCCGCTGTCCATGACTTGAAGCGGGTGCTGGCCACTACGGATCACTTCCGTGTGCCCGCCTTGGTCTGTATGAACAAGGCCGACCTCAACGAGGCCCGCGCCGCAGAGATCGAGCGCTTCTGTGAGTCGCTAGCCATAGATGTCGTAGGGCGTATCCCTTATGACACTACGGTGACCAATGCTATGGTGGTCGGAAAGGCTATTACCGAGTTCACGGACGGCTGCGTTTCCCGGGAGGTGTCCCGGGTTTGGGAACGCGTGACGGAATTCATCTCAGCGAGGAGCGAATATTGACATGGTGACCGAGCAGAAGGTTCTCGAAGCCTTGAAGGAGGTCAAAGACCCGGAACTGGGGCGGAGCTTGGTGGACCTGGGCATGGTCAGGGACATCAAGGTGGCCGGCGAGAAGGTGCGCGTTTCCTTGGCGCTGACGACGCTGGCCTGTCCTCTCAAGGACGGTATCACGGCCAGCGCCCGTGAGGCGATCATGGCCCTGCCGGGCGTCTTCGAAGTGGAAGTAAATCTGGTGGCGATGAGTCCTGACGAACGGGATCACGCGGTGGGGAAAGGCGAGAGCCGTGAAGGAGGGAAGGCCCAGCAGTTCAACCACATCGGACAGGTTGTGGCGGTGATGAGCGGGAAGGGTGGTGTCGGAAAGAGCCTGGTTACCGGGTTGCTAGCCGTCGCCCTGGCGAGGGATGGCAAAAAGGTCGGCATTCTGGATGCCGATGTAACAGGACCAAGCATCCCCAAGATGTTCGGACTCTGGCAGAGGCCTGAGGGAAGCCCGATGGGGATCCTACCAGTTCCCACTCGCCTAGGGATCAGGGTGATGTCCATCAACCTACTGCTGGAGCGCGAGGACGAGGCCGTCATTTGGCGAGGCCCGCTGATCGCCGGCACCGTGAAGCAGTTCTGGGAAGATGTGGTCTGGGGGGACCTCGACTATCTTCTGGTCGACCTGCCACCGGGTACGGGAGACGTCCCGCTCACGGTGATGCAGTCGCTGCCGGTGGCAGGAGTGGTCATCGTCTCCACGCCACAGGATTTGGCCAGCATGGTGGTGCGCAAGGCGGTGCGGATGGTGGCCCATATGGACACGCCGATGCTCGGTGTAGTGGAAAACATGAGCTACTTCGTTTGCCCTGATACAGGCAAACGACACGAGATCTTCGGTCCCAGTCATGGCGAGGAGATAGCGCGGATGGCGGGGGTGCCGTTCCTCGGGCAGCTGCCGATCAACCCCGAGGTTGCCCACCTTTGCGACGCCGGGCTCCTCGAAGATTACGAGAGCGAGGAGTACAGGAACCTGGCGCGGGCCTTCATGTCTGCCAGCCCGGTGTTTGCTCCGGCGTCGGTCTTGAGATCATGACCGTCATGATAGGTGCCTTCATCGTCATTCCAGCAGGGGCCGGAATCCAAGCCTCTGTCCTCATCATTCCGGCTTTCGGCGGAATCTAGCAATCCACTCAGATTGGCGAGCAACGAGTAAAATGAGGAGGCGGCATGGCGAAGAGGATAGGCATCATCTACTGTCAGAAGATCCAGGATTCGAGCTGCATAGGGTGTGCGAAATGCTATAAGGCAGTTTCCGAACATACTCATGCCTTTGCCAGTGTTGACGACGACATCGAGATCGTGTTCATGACTTCTTGTGGCGATTGCCCCGGTCTGGTCCTGCCCAAACTCGACCTTCAGAAGCGCGTACTGGAAGGGTTAAGCGTGGGCGTCGACGCAATCTACTTCGGCACCTGCGTCAAGAAGGCCCACGGTCTGATGAACTGTCCTATGAATCTAAACGGGGTCACCGCGAAGGTCGAAGAGCTCTACCATGTCCCCGTTCACGTGGGGACGCACGACTACTGACGGGTTGCGGGGGACAGGACACCCTCACCCTAACCCTCTCCCTGGAAAAGGTGACGGTATTCCTCACCCTAGCCCTCTCCGAGGGGGAGAGGGGACGGGGCGACATGTGAAAGCGGGAAATACTCCAAGGTCAAGGACTCGCCCATTCTCGACAGGCGATTCGGGTTGATGGCGAGAACGTCGGCCAGGGCCTTCGCCTCTTCAGAGCTAACGTCGCAGACATAGGCAGGAAATCGCCGTCTCAGCACCGTCAGGAACTCGAGCGCCTCCACGGCACGTCCGAGTTCGACGAGATACTTCACGTGGTTTCTCACCACCGCCGTCAGGTCGCTAGGGATCGGCGACATGTGCCAGAGCATGACCAGCCGTCGGTACACGGAGGCGATGAGCTGGAAGCAACTCTCGGCAGCGTCGGCCCGTCGTAGCTTGTGGAGCACGTAGCCGTGATTCGTCGCCGCTCTCAAGAACTCAAAGGACATGTTTCGTTCACCCGTTTGCCCGACCAGTTCATGGAAGACGCAGAACGCCACGGTGGTCCGTTCCAGGGCTTCTTCGTAGGCGCCTGTCTCAATCAGCCGAGCGCCCTCCTTCATCTTGTCCCGCGCTAGTTTGGCGGCCAGCTCTCTGAACAGCGCCATCTCCGAAGGTTGCGCCGCGGTCGAAAGGTAGAGCGGTCCGTGGGCGTCGTGAGGATCCCAAAACCGATCGGCCGCCGCTTCCCCAGATTCGGCCTCATACGGCTCCCTTCTGGCGCTCGCTGGACTCGCCAGCACCTCGTTCTTCACGGCCAGCGCTTGGCGGAGAATGGTTGTGACAGCATCGTCGTGCTCATTAGCTAGCGACCTGCAGATGGCAATCGCGTTGTCGATGGCTTCGATAACCTCGTCTGGGCGCCCAAGATGGAGCAGGGCTCGCCCTTTGCGAACCAACGCGTCGGCAATGTGTTTTCGGCATTCGGTGCGTCGCTGAGATACGGCGATGGTTCTCAGGATGCTCAGACTGGCGTCAAGATGCTCTAGGGCGATGCTGGCTTTCCCTTCGCCGAGGAGCGCGATTCCCCAAACCAGCAGAGTCCGTGCCAGTGCCATTTCCATGTTCGTTGAAGACTGTCGCTCGACCAAGCGCTGGAATTCCCTTGCCGCTCCCTTGCCGCTATCGACAGCCTGTACCAACGAATACAAAAGGTCAGGTATGTCCCAGGCCACCCTAACGTCCTGTACCTTCTCCGTCATCACCGCGCCCTTCCTTCGCCAGTCCCTAGGTCGATAGACTGCGAGCCAGTTCTTCCCGCCATGGGTTCCGTTGATCATCTGGCAGGAGAACGAGGCATGACCCCGCTTCTTGTTACTATTCTACCACACGGAAGTCCGGCGTGCCCAGTGTCGGCTCAACTGAGCTGCATTACTCTCGCTCTATTCCCCATGATCATCATGACGTGTGATCGCAACGCAGACCACTTGTGGCCGTGGGACATAAGAGGCTTGTGGGCCCAGCAGAAAGACTCTTCTACCGCGCGCATATAGGCGGCTGTAATAAGCGACCTCAATCGTTCTCTTGAAGGGGCTAGCAGCCTATTGACATACCGAGCTATAGCTGATATAGTCAGGCTAGATACAGGAGGGTTACCATGAGCAGCTTACCATTATACCCTATTGGCATCGTGGCAGAGATTCTTGCGGTACACCCAGAAACGCTGCGAGTCTGGGATAGAGAGAGTCTGGTGCAACCCAGCCGCCGGCGTGGTATGCGCTGTTACTCAGACGCGGATCTCCTGCGGCTGCTCTTTGTAAAGCACCTGCTGGACGAAGAGGGGTTCAACCTGGCAGGGGTGCGAGGGTACATCAGACTCTACCACTGTTGGTCGGTCGACGACTGCGGCCCATGCCAGAAGGCGATCGCAGAAGACAATGGCAAACCCTGTTGGAAACGGCCAGGCATGTACTGCGGTCTGGCTGTAGATGAGTCGCTTCTGTGCACCGGCTGCTCTCAACGCCGGAATGCTGAAACGACGTTGCCGTTTGCCCTGCAGCAATTGACTGGTTTGGCTACCAAGGATGCGCTCACGCCTGGAGCGCGAGGCGTGAGTGGACAGAACAAGTAGCGGAAATGGCGCCAACTGCCGCTACAACGACGCGTCGCAACTGGATCGTCCTTTCATGTTGCTGTTAAGTAAAGGAGGACTGAGCCGTGAAAACTGTGTTTGGACCCATCGACTCATGGCGACTAGGCAAGACCCTCGGCGTAGACATGGTATCGTCGGATCGTAGGTACTGCTCCTTCGACTGTACCTACTGTCCGCACAGCAAGCATACGAATGGCATCGCCAGGCGGCGCTGGTTCGTAGGGATGAGCGCCGTGCAGGCTCTGCTCGAACAAGTCGAGCCGGGCCAGGCCGACTGCATCACTTTCACGGGGACGGGCGAGCCCACCCTGGCTAGTAACCTCGGCGAGGCGATTGACCTCACCAAGTCGCTGCTGCGCTTACCGGTGACTGTCCTCACCAACTCCTCCCTCATCCCCAGGGATGACGTGAGAGCCGAGCTGGCAAAGGCCGATACCGTTGTTGCCAAGCTAGATGCGCCAGACGAGGATCTCTTCCAAGCGATCAACCGACCGTTTGTTCGGTACAGCCAGGCTGAAATCGTCGAAGGCCTGCGGGAGTTTCGGCGCAGCTTCACCGGGAAGCTAGTGCTGCAAATGACTTTCGTGGAAATGAACAAACCTGTCGCCTACAAGATGGCCGCCCTAGCGCACAAGCTATCGCCGGACGAGGTTCAACTGAATACGCCATGGCCTTGCTCAACCGAACCCTTGATGGCCGCCGAGATGGAGAAGGTTGTCGAGGAGTTCGTTGGGCTGAATGTCATCAGCGTGCACGGCAAGCAGCCAACGCGGGAACGATCCCTCGAGCGGGAGGACTTGGAGCCGGTGGGTGCCAATACCGAGGTGATGCTCATGGCCTTTGCAGGCTCACCACGCTAAAGCCGTGCTAATCCGATTCGCCCGACTGCGCCCTCGTGGCCTTGGGTCACTCACGGATGCCTTCGTTCCAACCATCTCAAGCCTGGTGGCCGGTGGCGCAATCGGGCGCCTGCCCCGACCCTCTCCATGGGGAGAGGGCCGGGGTGAGGGAAACTCAAGCGCCATCGCCGAATCAGCAGAGCATCCAATGCGGTCTTGTCGAGCGTAGAAGGCTCTTGGTCCGATGTAGGACCGGTCGGGTGAACCACCGCCACCCCCTGCGGGGCATGCCAGGCCGATCCTTAGGGTGCGAGAGCGACTATTAGGAGCATATTATGGTCGAAACTGTCAAAGAAACCAAGACGGAGACCATCGCAGAACATGGAACTACCGTGGAAACAGGAGCAGAGCGCAAAGCGGCCCCCGCTCCGCCGAAACTGCAGCCGTATTTCTACCACGTGGATCGCGTCCCCATTCCGGAGGATAGAGCTCAGAAGTTCCTCCAGTCCTTCGCCGTCATCCTAAGGCATACCAATTACCGGTTTGTGCTCGACATGTATGCCCGGAGCATGACTCGCTGCGGGCGCTGCGCGACGAGCTGTCCAGTCTATCAGGTTACTGGGGACCCGAAGGATATCCCCTGTGCCCGTTCCAAGCTGATCGTAGATATATACAAGCGCTACTTCACGCCCGGCGGGTGGCTGCGGGCCAAGTTCATTGGCGATGATCCTCTCACCAACCAAAAGGTGGACGAGATCGCCGAATCGCTGTACCGCTGCACCGCCTGCCGCCGTTGCTCAATTGAATGTCCAATGGGGATAGACCACGGCCTGATCACGCATCTTGGGCGGTATGCCTTGAGCGAAGCGGGTATTGAGCCGAAGGGGCTGGTGGTCTCGACGCGAGAGCAGTTGGAAGGAAAGACACGCAACACCTCATCCGTGCCTTTGCCGGCCCTCGTCGATTCCTTGGAGTTCCTGGAAGAGGACTTCGAGAGCATCAAGGGTGCCAAGATCAGGTTCCCGATGGACGAAGAAGGAGCCGAGTACGTCTTCTTTACGCCGGTGAGTGACTACTTGATGGAAGCCGAGTCCCTGATGGGTATCGCCGCCGTGATGACTGCGGCAGGGGTAAGCTGGACGCTCGGTTCGCAATGCTATGATGCCATCAACTACGGTCTGTTCTACAACGACTGGGTGCTGGACCGGGTCAACAACACGCTGCTAGACGAGACCAGGCGGCTGAAAGGGGACAAGATTCTGATCGGTGAGTGTGGACACGCCTCTCGCGCAGCCAAGATGTTCATTCCGACGTTCAATCGCGGCAAACCGATCCCGGTCATCAACATTATGGAGCTAACATACAAGCTGCTCGAGGCGGGCAAGCTGGAGCTTGACCCGAACGTGGTCACCGAAAGGGTGACTTATCACGACCCATGCAACCTGGCACGCACCGGCTGGGTGGTCGACCAGCCGCGCGCGATCCTCCACGCCTTCGTGAAGGACTTCGTGGAGATGACGCCCAACCGCCAGAACAACTATTGTTGTGGCGGTGGCGGTGGCACTGTGTCGCTCGACGAGATTCACAAGTTCCGCATGGAAATCGGCGGTCGGAGAAAGATGGAGCAGATTCGAGCCACCGGGGCGGAAATCGTAGTTGCCCCTTGTGCCAACTGCAAGAAGCAACTCCGAGAACTGATGAACTATCACCAATTGCCGGTGCAGGTGATGGGCCTGCACGACCTGATTATGCGCGCGATCCGGATGCCTGGCGCAGTACCTGTGGGCAAGGAGGCAAACGCAACGCCGACGGCGACCGAAATATCACCTGCCACCTCGTCCCGAGAGGGTGCCACTCAGGAGTCCCAGGTCGACGCCGCAGTCAAATCTTCCGATAGTTGATGGGGAGGCGAAATGGACGCATTGCTCGATTTCATGAGAGGGCCGCTGCTCGCTTTTGCGCTAATGGTCCTGATCCTCGGTTTGGCCCGGCAAGTAATCCTCGGGCTGTGGGGAATCGGCGAGTCTCTACACAGGGCTAGCGATCGCCAAATCCCCTTCGGTCGGGTCATTCGCACCACCATGACTTGGGTATTCCCGGTAACCCGCTTGCACCGCAGCAAGCCAGTCTTCAGCTACGCTTCGTTCTTCTTCCATCTGGGTGTCATTCTCAGCGCGCTGTTTCTACAGGAGCATATCGACTTGCTGAGTGGCTTGGGCCTTAGCTGGCCGTCCATTCCCCGCCCTCTGATCGACTGGATCGCGCTTCTGGGCCTGGCGGGTCTGATCATCATCTTGCTATACCGCATCTATGTTAGGCAGTCGAGGGCCGTCAGCGGGTTCTTGGATTACTTTATCCTCGTTCTGCTGATCCTCACGGTGGGTATGGGCTACCTGGCTGGGCAAAGCTGGAACGTGATCCCCTACAAGGTCACCATGCTTATCCACATGGGCACCGGAGCGACGATTCTTGTCCTGTTTCCCTTCACCAAGCTTGCGCACTGCGCCTTGTACCCTCTTGTTCGCCTGAGCTCAGAGGTCGGGTGGCGCTTCACTCAGGAGGGAGGAAGCGACGTCGTGAAAACCCTGTGGGGCCCAGAGGGGAGAAAGATATGAAGCCGGCCATTCTTACCGACGTCACGAGATGTATCGGCTGTCAGAAGTGCGTGGAGGCCTGCGTCAAGGCCAACAACCTCGGCGTATACAACCCGGGAGACACGCCCAACGTGCAGGATGTGGGCGACGGCCTCTCCGCTCGGCGATGGGACTCTGTAGTGTCGAAACCCAATCATCACTTTGTCCGCAAACAGTGCAGGCACTGCTTAGAGCCGGCGTGCGTCTCGGCCTGCCCGGTGGGAGCCATGCAGAAGACCCCCGAAGGCCCTGTCATCTACGACAAGTCAATCTGCATGGGTTGCCGTTACTGCATGATGGCCTGCCCCTTTGGCATCCCACGCTATGAGTGGGACAGTGCTGTTCCTTACGTTAGCAAGTGTACCATGTGCTACACGCGCCAAAAAGCTGGCAAGATCCCAGCCTGCGTGGAGGCTTGCCCGCAACAGGCTACCATCTTTGGTGACAGGGACGAGCTCCTGGCGGAAGCATCGCGACGTCTGAAGGCTGATCCCAAGAAGTACATCCCGCACATCTACGGTGAACACGAAGTCGGCGGGACCTCGGTGCTATATGTTTCTGACATTCCACTTGACTTCCTGAACTACAAGAATCCGCTCCCGGAAGACCCGCTTCCCGAACGGACATGGGCCGTGATGCAGGAGATACCCCTGGTCGCGGTAGGCATGACAATGCTTTCTGGTGGAGTCTATTGGGTGATCGAACGGCGCATGCGCATGGCCCGTCTAAAGGCGGAGGAGGAGAAGCGCCGCCGGGAAGAAGGGAAGAAGTGATGAACAGACGAAACCTTGTCAAAGACGTTCTCTGGGTCTTGGTAACGATCGGGTTCGTGGCAGGCATTGTCCGCTTTACGCGCGGCTTGGGTGCAACGACAAACCTGAACGATTCCACACCCTGGGGCTTCTGGATCGGGTTCGACGTCATCGCTGGCGTCGCCCTAGCTGCCGGTGGTTTCACCTTGGCCGCGACCGTCTACATCTTCCATCTCGAAAAGTACCGGCCCATCCTGCGTCCAGCGATTCTCACCGCCTTCCTTGGCTATATAGCGGTGATCGTTGGGTTGCTGGCGGACCTCGGTGCCCCTTGGAACATCTGGCGGCCGGTTGTCGACTGGCAACATCACTCGGTTCTCTTTGAGGTAGCATGGTGCGTGATGCTCTACACGACCGTGCTGTCCTTGGAATTTCTGCCAGTCGCGTTGGAACACCGGCTGTTCCAGAACAGGTTGTTCCAGACGATCGCCCACTGGGTGAAGCGCTTGACGCTGCCGATCGTCATCCTCGGCATTGTGCTTTCCACGCTTCACCAATCCTCGCTCGGTTCACTGTTGCTGATCATGCCGGCCCGCGTTCACGAGCTGTGGTACAGCCCGATTCTGCCTGTGATCTTCTTCGTCTCCGCTGCCGCGCTAGGGTTGATGATGGTCACGCTCGAGGGATTCGCCTCCGCCTTTGTTTTTAGGCACGAGATCAAGCTCGAGCTGTATTCGGGGTTAGGAAAAGCTGCCGCGGTAATTCTATGGGTTCTCTTGGCTATCCGCGTCGGCGACCTGGCGCTGCGCGGTGTCCTACCTGGGGCGATCGATGGCTCCTGGCAAAGCGTGCTCTTCCTGGTCGAAATATCGATCAGCACGCTGATTCCGGCGATCTTGCTCTCCATCCCGGCTTCTAGGAAGAGCACGCTGGGTATCGGTACGGCATCGATCCTGACGGTGTTCGGCATGATTCTCCACCGGCTCTCGGCCAGCGTCATCGCCGTGCAAAGGGCGCCAGGCATGTCCTATTTCCCTAGCTGGGTGGAATTCGCCATCAGCATCGGCATTGTCTCGGGGATCATGCTAGTGTTCCTGTTCTTGACTGAGAACCTTGAGGTCTTTGGACCGGAACTGATGCACGATGAGGACAAGATCTCCCGCTACGATATGCCACGTTTCGACTCGACCACAAAGGTGCGCTTTGGGGAGTCGTTCCGTGACACTGTGATCCGCCGGTCCGCCGTGCTGGTGGGGGTAGTGGCTCTGACGATCACCTTCATGCCTGGGCGGGCGTGGACGACGCAAGCGCAATCGGCCACAGTGATGGCCGCCCAAGGTTGGAATGTATTGCGGATCGACGGCAACCACTCAGGGGATTTTGTCAATTTTGACCACCAAGCTCACCAAGACCGCCTTTCCAAGCTAATCCCAACGGTGTATGCCACGGAACGGGACATGTGTGTAGAGTGTCACCACCTGAGTAAGCCCGAGAATGGCGGTCCCACGGCTTGCGCGGAATGTCACAACGACATGTACCAAACAACGTCGATCTTCAACCATAGCCTTCACCAGGCTAATGTAGCGCCGGGAGGCAATCAGTCGTGCGCGGTGTGCCATCAGGGCGGTCACTCTGCAAGTACCGCCGTCGCTTGCGTGCAATGCCACTCAGAGATGGGTCCCGCGAAGGACGGGACTGCATTCAGCTATATCGCACCATCTTACAAGGATGCAATGCACGGTCTCTGCATCGGCTGCCACGAGCAAGAGGCACAGAAGCTGGGCAAGCCCGAAATTGCATACTGCGGCGAATGCCATAACCAGCAGTGACTCCATGTAGTTGTCTATACGCCCGCTAGGGCGGGTCAGGGTCTGGCTGGGCGATAGCCTGGGGGCGCAAACCGCTTTGACCGATGGCGACTTATCAGCGGCTTGCCATGCGCCTCAGACAGATGGACCAGATCCCCGGCCCTGATGGCGACTGACTACCTAGCCTTGGCCGGTAGCGGTGATGACGCCGTTGACATAACCGGAAATGCGCTGCGCGAAGAGGCGCAGCGCAGTCTGTATTGCCGGGTGGGTCAGACGTGCCTAGGCCAATTGCTTGTGACTTTGGGCAATCTCCTCCGTCAGAGCAGGCAGATCTTATCCATTTCTTGGTAGCAGACACTTGACATGGTGGGATTAAATCCCTATACTTAAGAGAATTTATATTAGTTCCAAGTGGCGGGCCTATGGCAGGCCGCGCTGAGTGGGGGCGAGGGTATGGTTGAGAAGCCGCTTTACACTATCAGTGTGGTTGCCGACCTCATTGGTGTTGGGCAGGCCACGTTACGGGAATGGGAGCGTCAGGGGCTGGTCCGGCCGGCCCGACGCAATGGCTTGCGTCTCTACTCCGACAATGACCTCCGGCGTCTTCGGTTTATCCAGCAATTGCTCGAAAAGGGCCTCAACTTGGCCGGCGTGGGCTACATCATCTCTGGGTACCCGTGCTGGTTCTTCGACACCTGTCCACGATGCACGCAAAAGACCGAGCCCAGCCACTGTGCGAGAGTTTGCTGGAAAGAGGACGGCACTTTTTGCATTTCCGCTTTGGATAACGGCGAAGTGTGCCAGTCCTGCGAGTACAATCCAGCACGCCGATCGTCCTCTGGTGCTGTGACCTCGGGCAAAGCGTCAGAGCGAGATCAATCTTGTTCGTGTTAGGTGAATCCGCTGCTGGCCATCTTATTTCGCTGGCGAGCCGGCTGTTCAGTCAAACTAAGAACCAATTTGATACCCTCGACCTGTAGCGGGGAATCGATCCCTCGCTTGGCAGGGATAAGCTCCCGCGTTACATTGTTCCGCAGGCACTTAGGTCAGGACCACACCTAGCGACGAGTATGCCCAGTACTTCAACAGCGACATGCCGCCGAGTTCCAGCACGGCGGCCAGCAGGGCGAGCCCCCAATAGGGGAGCAAGTGGGCGATATTGGTGATCTTCCCTTCCTTGCCTGCCAGAGCGATCACTGGCACCAGGTTGAGGGCGGAGATCAGCAGTAGTACTCCGGCAGAGCTGATCAGCGAGACGGGAAAGAGCAGCGGGCCGAAGCCTGACGCGACGGTCGCGTAGAACAGGACCATGCCGGCCAGCGCTCCGGCCAGTTCGCATACGCCTTTCAACACCGCCACGTCCTTCGGCTTCTTCCACATCGTACTGTTTAGCACCGGCAGCAGGATCACAGCCATCGCCAATCCTGTGCCGAGGCCGGTGGCCAGCCGCAGCCGGTTATCAGGTAAGTACAACGGGGTAAGGCGGAGGTCATTGATGAACGAGTTGATGCCATCGATCGCCATAACTGCGAGGAAGCTCACTACCAGGAGTAGGATCGGGACAGGCGGCAGATTCATTGCCTTCCCGCGTCGCAGGAGCAGGAAATACGCTAGGGTGATGGCGAAGCCCCCATACATTCCTGTGCAGCGGGCACACAAAGGAAGGAGTATGCCGCTGAGAGTGAAGGTGTGGGAAGGCTGCTGAGCGCAGATACCATAGCAGATCCCTGCGAACTTGGCGTCCAGTTCCGCGGGAAAGGTCACAAAGGTAATCACGGCGACGGCGAGCAGGATCACCGCAACCCAAAAGGCCTTCCCCCGGCCCCTGACCGTCTCTAGTCTAGACCCGAGCACGTCCGATCGTAATCCAAACACCAGCCGTGTTTCCCAGTCGGCGTCACCAAGCAAACGGCGGGAGCGCCAGCTCCCGCCGTTTGCTTGGTTGGAATCCTTCCTCTAGGCCGTTAATCGTTGCCCGCTATCGGAGGTCTGGCCGGCCCCGGTTTTCGCGAAGGTAGGCCCCTGATCCGCTTCAGGCAGGGTAACAGATAGCTGATGGCTAGAACAGACCGACGACCCTGCCGTCCTCGGTGATGTCAACCTTCTCGCCCGCCGGGGTGCTAGGCAGTCCGGGCATGGTTCGCATCTCGCCAAGCAGCGGATACAGGAAGCCAGCACCGGCCGACAACCGCACATCGCGGATCGGAACCACGAACCCCCGTGGCCGACCCTTCAGGTTCTGGTCGTGTGACAGCGACAGGTGTGTCTTCGCCATGCAGATGGGTAGATCGTTGTAGCCTAGCTTCGTATACAGGCGGATCGCCCGCTCTGCCGCTGGCAGATAGGTGACGCCGTCAGCGCCGTAGATCTTGGTGGCGATGGTCTCGATCTTCTCCTTGATCGGAGCATCGAGAGGATACAGGAACTTGAAGTTGGTCGGCTTGTCCGCAGCTTCTACCACAGCACGGGCTAGCTCGGTGCCGCCCCTACCGCCAAACTCCCAGATTTCACTGGGGTAGGCGCCTTCAGCGCCAGACTCGATCGCGATCTTGCGGACGAGATCGATCTCGGCATCGGTGTCAGTGGAGAACTTATTGACGGCGACGACCACGCGCACGCCGTGCAGCTTCATGTTCTCAATCTGTTTGGCCAGATTACCGCCACCGTCACGAATGGCTTCGAGGTTCTCTTGGGACAGCCCCGGATCCAATGGCCTCCCGGCTACCACCTTGAAGCGGCCGCTGTGCATCTTCAGAGCGCGGATGGTGGCGACGATCACTACTACCTGCGGCACCAGCCCGCTGACCCGGCACTTGATGTTCAGGAACTTCTCCGCGCCTAGGTCGGCACCAAAGCCGCTCTCGGTCAGCAGGTAGGGAGCGAGCTTGATGGCGATTTTGTCGGCGACGATGGAGCTGTTGCCATGCGCAATGTTCGCGAAGGGACCGGCATGGACGAAGGCTGGGGTGTTCTCCAAGGTCTGCATCAGGTTTGGCATGATGGCATCCTTGAGAACGACGGCCATGGCGCCCGCACATTTCAAATCCTCGGCGGTCACGGCTTTGCCACTGCGTGTCGTGGCGACGACGATGCGGCCGACGCGCCGGCGAAGGTCCTGCAAGTCGGATGCCAGGGCGAGAATAGCCATGACCTCGGAGGCTACGGCGATGTCGAATCCCGTCTCTCTCGGAACGCCCTGGTCCTTGCCGCCGAGGCCAATGATGATGTTCCGCAGCGCGCGGTCGCTGACATCCACCACGCGGCGGAAGGTAATGCTCTGAGGGTCGATGTCCAACTGGTTACCGTGCAGCAGGTGGTTGTCCACAAATGCCGCTAGTAGGTTGTGTGCTAGGGCCACAGCATGAATGTCGCCGGTGAGGTGGAGATTGAAATCCTCCATCGGTACGACTTGTGAATAGCCGCCGCCGGCTGCCCCGCCTTTGATGCCGAAGACCGGACCTAGTGATGGCTGCCGGATGTTGACGATGGTCTTTTTGCCGATGAGGTTCATCGCCTGCGCCAAGCCGACGATGGTAGTGGTCTTGCCTTCGCCCAGAGGGGTAGGCGTGATCGCCGTCACGTCGATGTACTTGCCGTCCGGTCTGTCCTTGAACCTCTCGATCACGTTGAGGTGGACTTTCGCCTTGTACTTGCCATAAAGCTCGAGGTCGTCTTGAGATAGGCCGATGCTCTCGGCTATCTCCACAATGGGTTTAAGCTTTGCTGCTTGGGCGATTTCGAGATCGCTAGGGACTGCCAACTGTGCTTATTCCTCCTCTGTGTTTAGTTATGCCGACGTAGGGCTTTGCCTGATGGCATCGCACTGCCGATCGTCGCTGATGTGCTACACAAGAATCCGCCTCGGATCAGGCCTTGGGCAAGTTAAGCCGCGCTGCTTTCAGGGTGTTGCGCAAGAGCATAATGTTTGTCATTGGACCAGTTCCGCCCGGAACTGGAGTGATCCACCCGGCAACTTCTTTGGCCGACTCAAAATCGACATCGCCCACGATGCCCTTCTCGCCGGGGTTGATCCCGAAATCAACCACCGCTGCACCAGGCTTGATCATATCGCCGGTGATCATCTTCGCCTGGCCGACCGCCGCAGCGACGATGTCGGCAGACCTGATGACGCTTGGCAAGTCCTTGGTCCGGCTATGGCAGATCGTTACCGTGGCATGCTCGGCGAGCAGGAGCATCGCCATAGGCTTGCCCACGATATTGCTGCGACCCACGACCACGGCGTTGGCCCCTCGGATCGTGATGCCGTAGCCTTTGAGGAGTTCTAGTCCTCCGTGTGGGGTATTCGGTACGAAGCCGTCTTGCCCCAGATAGAGACGGCCGGCATTCACTGGATGAATACCATCAACATCCTTGTTAGGGGAAAGAACGTCGGTCACCACATCCTGGGTGAGAGGTTTGGGGAGCGGCAGCTGCACGATAATGCCGCTGGTCTTGGGATCGTTGTTGAGCTTGATAATTTCGGCTTGCAGGCTAGCGGGATTGATGTCGCCAGGGAGGATCACCTGCTGGCAGGTCATGCCCACGTCTTCGAAGGTCTTGGCGATGCGCTTGACGTATACCTTGGAGGCCGGATCCTCGCCGACCAATACCACCGCGACGCCAGGTGCAAAACCAACTTCTGCCGTGAAGGCCTTCACCTCTTCGACCACTCCGGCCTTCATTTTCTCGGACAACGATTTGCCGTCCAATAGATTCGCCGCCATTGCGTTACTTCCCTCCTTTTCGGCCGTCAGCTATCAGCCGCCAGCTATCAGCCTGTGTGATTACGTGTCGCTGAGGTAAGATCTTGCGTAGCGAGAATCGCATGGCTGATGGCTGAGCGCTGGCAACTGAGAGCCGCATCTCATAGCTTGCTCTCGACGTCCTGCATGACGCGCTCCTTCAGGTCTGCCTTGCCTGCCAGCAGCTCCTGGATCCGGGCGCGCGTGCTTTCGACGTAGGCCTGGTCCTTGATGACGTTGAGATTGATCTCGACGTTGAGAATGGCGCTCCGCAGTGCAGCCTCGGCAAGAAGAACGGCCACCCCCACGTCCGTAACAGCGCCGACATTGCCTTTCGCCGCCGCTTCGGGACACAGGTTGATGATCTCTACACAGTTCTCGGCAATAGCGAGGGGGACATTGGCGGCAGTCACACACGCCTCTTGAACTGCACTCGTTCTGGCCTGCTTCTCCGCGTCAGTGCTCCGCGGCATCTTGTAAGCGGCGGCTAGCTTGCCGTATGCTTCCACATCGCTCTGCATCAGGCCGGCCAGCCTCTGGCGCAGGGCCTCGGAACGAGAAAGGATGCTTTGCACGTCGGCCTCTACATCCTTGTACTTCTCCTTCCCAATCGTGAGATTACAGACCATGCTGACTAGGCCGGCTGCAAGTGCTCCCGTCACCGCGGCCACGCTGCCGCCGCCAGGGGTAGGAGCATTGCTGGCCAGTTGATCGAGGAAATGAGAAAGAGGCTCGTCCAAAAACACTCCGTTTGTTCCTCCTTGCGGGCTTTCTGGCGCTTGTCCAATACCGGGAAGGAAGTATATCATAGAATATGAGTAGGGGCAAATACCTTTGCTGGCTTTTGGTCAAAACCGGAAAGAACCGCTAGGCCTGTAGACTTTTCTCTCGAAATGGGATAGAATAGTCGCGCGTGATTTGTTCGCCAGAGGGCTTTCCACCCAGGCAGCCAGCCTCCAGCTCAGGTGAACTCTCTCCTCGCAACTACATCAACTATGGAGCAGTGTCGCAAGAGATGACGCGCGGGCAACGGAGTCGGCGTGACTAAGGTCCTACATGTGGCCGCTAATGCCCACAGCGGCGACTATTCGTTGGCCACCGGATAGTCATGGCCTGAACCATTTGGGCCGGGCCTGACCTTTGCTGGCCGGCCGGATAAGGAGTGCTGATGAACGACAAGGCATCGTCGAGGACCGGCGCAGTCCTCATCGTCGGCGGCGGTGTAGCTGGAATGCAGGCCGCTCTTGATTTGGCTGAATCCGAGATCAAGGTCTACCTGCTCGACCGAGCACCAGCTATTGGTGGGAAGATGGCTCAGCTGGACAAAACCTTCCCCACCAATGACTGTGCCATGTGTACCCTTTCGCCAAAACTCGTGGAATGCGGACGCCATCGCAATATCGAGATCATCGTCAACGCTGAGTTGAAGGGCGTCACCGGAGAACCGGGCAATTTCACCGCGAAGATCTTCGAAAAGCCGAGGTATATTAAGACCGACCTTTGCACCGGGTGCGGCAAGTGCACCACCGCCTGCATACGTAAGAACGTGATTCCCTCGGAATTCGAGGTGGGCCTCGGTAGGCGGGGGGCCGCCTACATCATGTATCCCCAGGCCGTACCCCTTAAGGCGATCATCGATCCAGTCGCTTGCCTGAAAATCGCGCGGAACAGATGTACCGAGAACTGCCTTACGGCTTGCGAGATCGGGGCAATCGACTTCACCGACAAGGGCCGCGAGCGAGAAATTCAAGTCGGGGCGGTCATTCTAGCCCCCGGCTACGAGATCTACAACGCTCGCCTTTCCGAAGAGTTCGGCTTCGGTCGTTATCCGAACGTGGTGACGTCTCTTCAGTATGAGCGCATGCTCAGCGCGTCTGGTCCGACCGGCGGGCATATCACGAGACCCTCCGACAAGAAAGAGCCGAAGAAGATCGCCTTCTTACAGTGCATCGGGTCCCGGGATCAGAATCATGACTACTGCTCTTCCGTCTGCTGCATGTACGCCACGAAACAGGCGCTGATGACGCAAGAACACGTGCATGGCATCGAGCAAGAGATCTTCATGATGGACGTGCGGAGCTTTGGCAAGGGCTTTGATGCCTACTACCAGCGCGCGCAGAGTCAAGGGATCAAGTATACTCGGTGCCGGCTCTCTTCCCTAAAGGAAGACCCCACCACGAAGAACCTAATCCTGCGCTACCAGAACGAGGATGGGACAATGGCTTATGCCGAGGCCGACCTCGTGGTGTTGAGTGTGGGTATGGAACCTTCGCGCAGCGGGCAAGAGTTGGCGCGTCTCCTCGGTGTGGACCTTGACCCGCGCGGTTTCTGCCAAACGCTGCCGTTTGCCCCTACTGAGACCAATCGCCCCGGCATTTATGTCTGCGGGACCTTCGCCGAGCCAAAGGATATCCCGGACACGGTGATCCAAGCGGGCGGGGCGGCCGCCTTGGCCCAGCGCCTCGTCGGCGAAGCCCGTGGCACGCTGATCAAGGAAGTGGTGTTTCCAGACGAAGCACCGCTGAGTGATGAGCCCCGCATCGGCGTCTTCATCTGTAGCTGCGGCTCGAACATCGCCAGCGTGGTAGACGTGAAAGCTGTGGTCGAGTACGCCAAGACCCTGCCGCATGTGGCGCACGCCGAGAACATGATGTATACCTGCTCGGCGGACTCACTGAAGACCATTCCGGAGCGCATCAAGGAGTACGGTCTGAACCGCGTGGTTGTATCTGCATGCACGCCTCGCACTCATGAACCTCTCTTCCAAGACACGCTGCGCGAATCCGGCTTGAATCCGTACCTGTTCGAGATGGCCAGCATCCGCGAGCATGCCAGCTGGGTACATAGCGACGACCCGCAGGCGGCGACCGAGAAAGCCAAGGACTTAACGCGCATGGCCGTGGGGCGCGCAGCGCTGCTGGAGCCACTCCATAAGATCTCGCTCGGCCTAAACCACGATGCCTTGGTGATCGGCGGTGGCATTGCGGGCCTGACGGCCGCCCTGACCATCGCTGACGGCGGTTTCAAGGTCTATCTGGTCGAGCGCAATACCGAACTGGGTGGTTACTTGCGCCGAGTCAAGACCACTGTACAGGGAGGTGACGCACAGGCCTATCTGAAGTCTCTGGTCGACCAGGTGAAGAACCATCCGCAGATCGAAGTGCTCACGGGAACGACGGTAATCAAGTCGGGAGGCTTCGTCGGGAATTTCCGGACAACACTAAGGAGCATGGACGACCCGACGCAGCGCCTCATCGAGCATGGGGCGACAGTTGTGGCGACGGGGGCCGAAGAATACCGCGGCAACGAGTTCTTCCTCGGGCAAGACCCGCGAGTGGTCACGCTCGGCGACCTGGAGGAGAAGCTCTGGAAGGAGCCATCTGACGTGGCCAAAGCCAAGGAGGTGGTCTTCATTCAGTGCGTGGGCCGGAGCAAAGAGAAGTTCAACTACTGCAGTCGCATTTGCTGCGCTGTGGCGCTGAAAGAGGCGCTGGCGGTCAAGACCCTCAATCCTGAGACCAACGTCTACGTGCTCATTAGAGATATGCAAGCCTACGGCTTCAGGGAAGACTTGTATACCAAGGCTCGCAGTGCTGGGGTCATCTTCGTTCGCTACGATGACGAACAAGTACCGGATGTAACGCTAGAAGGTGGTAGGCTCACTGTCTCGGTGACCGACCCAGCACTCCGCGAGGCGCTTACTTTCGCACCTGACCTGCTGGTGTTGGCTTCGGCCGTCGTGCCAGCCGAAGGGACGGCGGACCTGGCCCCGATCCTGAAAATTCCCCTGAGTCCCGACGGTTTCTTCCTAGAGGCACATATTAAGCTGCGCCCGGTGGACTTCCCTTCCGAGGGCCTTTTCCTAGCCGGGACAGCGCACTATCCGAAATTTGCAGATGAGGCCATCGCGCAGGGAGCCGCAGCGGCATCGAGGGCGATGACAGTATTGTCGCGACACGAGCTGAAAGTCGGAGGTGCCATCGCACACGTCACCCCCGAGAAATGCACAGCCTGTCTCACTTGCGTACGGGTATGTCCTTATGGCGTGCCTTTCATCAACCGGGAAGGCGCGGCACAGATCGAGGTAGCACAATGCCAGGGATGTGGCACATGCGTCGCCGAATGCCCCGCCAAGGCCATTGAGCTGCTGCACTACAAGGATGCGCAGATCATGGCCAAGACCGATGCGCTGCTCGAGAAGGTGGGCAAGTAGTGACCCGCCGCCATTCTTCAACTCGTTGTCTGAAGCTGTAGCGCGGGGGACCAGCCCCCGCCGGAACCCTAGCGGGGGGCGAATTCCCGCGCGACGTTGGATGGAGGCCACATGAGTAATAACGCCGATTTTGAACCAGAAATCATCTCCTTCGCGTGTCACTATTGCGCCTACGCTGCTGCCGATCTCGCGGGGACGATGAGGCTCAAGTACCCCACGAACGTCAAGGTCGTGAAGATTCCTTGTACTGGCCGGCTCGACGTGCAGCACGTGCTGCGCGCCTTTGAACGAGGTGCCGATGGCGTGTTCGTGGCTGGCTGACTGGAGGGCACTTGCCATTACCTGGAAGGTAATGTAAACGCCAAACGACGGGTTCGCTACGCTCAAGATCTCTTGGAGCAGGTAGGCGTCGGACGCGAGCGGCTGGAGATGTATAACATGTCTTCGGCGGAAGGCCCGCGCTTTGCCGAGGTCGCTAGAGAGATGACGGAGCGTATCCGTGAACTGGGGCCAAGCCCGGTGAAGACCGGAAAGGCACGCCAGTCAGATAAGGGTGACGTTAGGGAGAAAGAAGAGGAAACGGTCCTCAAGGCCGTTTAGGCGGTGGTCCGGTGCCTGGCGGGGCGCAAGAGCACTGTCGGAGCCTCGCCGAGCGATCTCATGAGGAGAGGAAAGAGGAGTCATGATCATAGGCGAACAAAAGCCTCTTGAAGAGATCAGGGAAATGGTCGGCCAGCACAAGAAGGTATTGGTGCTCGGGTGTGGAACCTGCGTGACCGTATGCTTCGCTGGTGGTGAGAAAGAAGCGGCGATCCTGGCCTCGATGCTGCGCATGTCGGACGCGATTAACGACGTAGACGGTCGGTCGTATTTCGAGGATACAGTCAAGCGCCAATGTGAGTGGGAGTACCTAGATGCTATAGCCGAGGAGATCCAGAGCGCAGACCTGGTGCTCTCCATGGCTTGTGGCATCGGGGTACAAGCGATTGCCGAGCGGTTTCCGCAAGTGCACGTAGCGCCGGCGATCAATACCACTTTCTTGGGTATGCCGGTCGAGCACGGCCTGTTCCTCGAGCGATGCGCGGCGTGTGGCAACTGTGTGCTCGGAGCTACAGGGGGAATCTGCCCGATCGCGCGTTGCAGCAAGAGCCTCCTAAATGGGCCTTGCGGCGGTTCGCAGTACGGCAAATGCGAGGTAGCACCAGACATTCCTTGCGCTTGGCAGCTGATCTACGATCGCCTGGCAACGCTGGGGCGTCTCGACGAAATGGAGGCGTTCTCACCGCCGAAGGACTGGCGAACTGCTGGAGGGGGCGGCCCCCGCAAAATCGTGAGGGAGGATCTGAAGGTTGAAATCAGGAAGTAATCTCGAAAAGATTCTTGCTGCCGGTCACTTCGCCGTGACTGGAGAGCTGGGTCCTCCGCAGAGCGCCGATCCGGCGGTAATCAAGGAGAAGGCCAAATTCCTCAAGGGGAATGTCGATGCTGTGAACGTGACAGACTGCCAGACAGCAGTGGTTCGCATGTCCAGCACGGCAGCTTGCTACCTGGCAATGCAGGAAGGGTTGGAGCCGGTCCTGCAGATGACCACCCGAGATCGCAATCGTATCGGTCTTCAGGCCGACATTCTTGGTGCCTCGGCACTGGGGCTTAAGAACCTCCTGTGTCTAACCGGCGACCACCAGTCCTTTGGGAATCACCCGCAGGCCAAGGGTGTGTTCGACCTAGACGGTATCCAGCTGATCAATATGGTCAAGAACATGCGCGACGAGAAGAAATTCCTTTGTGGTGATACCATGGAAATGGAGCCACGCTTCTTCATCGGCGCGCCAGCCAATCCTTTTGCCGACCCGTTCGACTTCCGCGTGATCAGGCTGGGGAAGAAGGTGGCCGCTGGAGCAGATTTTGTCCAGACTCAATTGATCTATAATGTCGAGAAGTTCGCGCGTTGGATGGCCGCCGTTCGCGAGCGGGGGCTGCACAAGAAAGTGGCAATTCTCGCGGGCGTAGGTCCGATCAAGTCCGCTGGCGCGGCGCGCTACATGAAAACCAAGGTGCCGGGCATGGACGTGCCGGACGAGATCGTCGCGCGCATGGCCGGAGCGGCAAAAGGCCAGGCGAAGAAGGAAGGCATTCAGCTCTGCGTAGACATCATCAACCAGATCAAGCAGATCGAGGGCGTGGCCGGAGTGCACATCATGGCCATCGAGTGGGAAGAAGCGGTGCCGGAGATTGTGGAGGCAGCGGGCTTGCACCCGAGGCCGAAAGTAGATTAGCTGTCAGCTATCAGCCGTCAGCCCTCAGCAGGCCGCGGTTATTCCGGCAGAAAGCCGGAATCCAGACCACGACGACACGGCCAAGAGATGGCGGCTGATAACTTGATTGGAGCAAACGATGACCATAAACGCGTTGACCTCGAATCAAAGCCTGGCGGAAATCGTCAAGGAACGCTCGGGCGAGAACGTCTTTCTCTGTTATCAGTGCCGCAAGTGTGGCTCGGGATGCCCTTTGTCTGACGATATGGACCTCACCCCTAACCTGATCATGCGTGCGGTGCAGTTGAACCGGAAGGAATTAGTACTCAACTCGACCTCTATCTGGCTCTGTGACTCCTGCCAGACCTGTACCACGCGGTGCCCTCAGGGGATCGATATCGCCAAGGTGCAGGACACGCTCAAGATCCTGGCGCGGGAGGCCGGTGTAGCCGCGAAAATCCCTGCCGTGCCCGCGTTCAACGACGCCGTACTGCGGTCGATCAGAATGTACGGTCGGATGTATGAACCTCAGGTAATGGCCGAGTTGAACCTGCGCATGAAGGATCCTTTCCGCAATATGGCGCTGGCGAGACGGATGATGAGCGCTCGGAAGGTGAAGCTGCTTCCCAGCCGGGCAAGATTCCCTCGGAACCTAAACAGCGTGAAGAATGTGGTTGCCGAACCATCGGAGGTAGTGGCCTACTATCCGGGCTGCTCGTTGCACGGATCGGCCCCTGAGTTCGATATGTCCACCCGGGCCGTGGCCGAAAAGCTCGGCCTGCGGCTACAGGAGCCAAAGGGCTGGACCTGCTGTGGCACCACTCCAGCGCACATGACCGACCCGTTCATTGCCGCCACGCTGCCAGTGCAGAACTTGTCGCTGATGGAGAAGAGCGGTTTCAAGGCCGTGACCGTGCCTTGCGCCGCGTGTTTCTCACGTATGAAGTTCGCGGCTCATGAGATCCGCGAAGACGCCGAATTAAAGGAGAAGGTAGCCAAGAAGATCGGCTATGAGTACCGGGGTGGGGTCGAAGTAGAGCACTCGGTCAACACCTTCACCAAGCGTGTGGGGTTGGACAAGGTGAAGGCTTCGGTAACTAAACCGCTCAAGGGGCTCAAGGTGGCGTGCTACTATGGCTGCCTCCTTACCCGTCCACCAGAGATCACTGGCGCCGACAATCCCGAGTACCCGATGAACATGGATAACTTGATCCGGGCATTGGGTGCCACTACCGTCGAGTGGTCTTTCAAGACGGAATGCTGCGGCGCCAATCTGGCGCTGACGAACTTGGATAGCTGCCTACGACTGGTTGGCCTGATCATTGAGAATGCTAAGAAAGCTGGAGCCGAGGCGCTCGTGGTTGCTTGTCCTCTGTGCCAGCTGAACCTGGATAGCAGGCAATTCGATATCGCTGAGCGGACCGGGGGCCAGCCAGATGTGCCGGTCTACTACTTCACGCAGCTAATGGGGCTCGCCATGGGCTTCGACGAGAAGCAAATCGGCCTCGATAAGCTGTTGGTCGATGGCCGCCCATTGCTGGAGAGCAAGGGCTTCCTCGGCAGCGAACCCGCCGCGGTAGCCGCCGGGTCAGAAACGAAGGGCTCTGGCGCAGCCTAGAACTGTTCTAGCAAGGCTAATTCGAAGGACTGTTCAGCAACGAACAGTCCTTCCCTCGCAACCAATTGGCCGGCGATTGCAGATGTTGAGCACCGGAATTGACATCGTCGAGATCCCACGATTCGAGAAGGCGCTCTCCCGTTGGGGAGAGCGCTTCTTGGAGCGAGTCTATACCGCGAATGAGTTGACGATCTGCCAGGGACGGGTTCCCGAGCTAGCAGCGCGCTTTGCGGCCAAAGAGGCAGTGATGAAAGCCCTTGGCACCGGAATGCGAGGCGTCGGCTGGCGGGAGATCGAGGTGCTCCGTGATCCGCGTGGCAAGCCAATCGTGTTTCTGCACGGCCGGGCCGAAGTGCGCGCGGCTTTCCTCTCTCTTTCCCAGTTTGCCGTCAGTCTCTCCCACTCGGCGACCATAGCTGTGGCCTCGGTGGTCGCCTCCGCATAGGTCGGGCATGCCCAGCACGAGACGCGAACTGGCAACTATGGCCCCGTCATGCCGGCGAAAGCCAGCATCTAGGCACCCAGTACAAGACCTGAACCTCGGCTTTCGCCCGGGTGGCGATGGAGGCTTCGCCATCCCGGTCCTGCTGCGGAGGGACGCGATCCATGCCCCCGTCGTTCCTGCGCCTAGCCCTTACTCAGCAAGGGATCGAAGGACTTAGTGGCGTCGGCGATGGCCTCCATTGCCGAGCGGTGCAACTCAATGACGCGCTTCAGTGCCTGCGCCCGCCGGGCAAGGGCGCTGATGAGCTCGATGTCACGGGGACTGGCCACCAGTTCATTGATAGTCTTGGCCAGCCCCTCGTAGTCCATCTCCTGCTGGGCCTGCGTATCTTTCACGGCGATGGCCTTCAGTTGTAGCATCGCGCCGGATGCAGCCGTTTGCCAAGCAGCACAGCATTTCTCAGCCTCGGTCAGTCTCTTTTCCATGGAGGCAAAATCCGTCTCGATCTCGTCCAGGGTAGCCCTGAGGGCGGCAAAGCCACCCGCGCTGGCCGCCACCGACTTGACCGATGCCGCTGGTTGGGCGACTGGCTCTAGCATGGCTGCCTTGGGCAGGGCGGCTGCACTTGGTGGCGGTTCAATGGGCCTCGATGCCGCCGGTGGCCTATCGGCCGGTGCGGTGAGGGGAGGAGCTGTCGGCGCTACTGGCGGAGGAGGCACGGTCTCTAGCACCTGGGTCTTTGATTCCTCGACCTTATTCTCGGCGAGGACGGGGGCTGCCTTCTCCACCTTAGCTTCCTGCGGCGCCGGTTCTTTGGTCCCGGCTCTCAGTTCGGCTAGTGCGGCTCGCATCGATTCGCGAGAGATAAACTGAGTGGTGGCCCCGCCTGCGCCTGCATCGACGGTCGGCTTCGCGGCCGCTGGCTCGCCCGGTTTCGCGGCAGCCTCTTTCTTCCCGGTCTCCAGTACCATAGTCCTGCCCGAGTCGGCGTCCGGCTCCTCAGTCTTGTTCCCAGGGGGCAAGACCATAGTCTTGCCGGCGGTTGAAGGTGCTTCCTCAGCCTCTTTCGGGAGCGCCATGCCACAATTCAGACAGAAGATCGCCCCGGGGCTACCTTCCGTGCCGCAGCGTTTGCACTTCATGCGATTCTTTCCTCCTCATCAATGGGTTTCGGTCATGCCGCTCAGGGAATTCGCCACTTGTTCCAGCGCGGACATCGCCGCACGCTGAGCACGGACGAGCCTGGCAATCGGTTCGGCTTTCTTGGCGAGCGCGGACACGCAGTCGATATCGCGTGGGTTGGCCGATACGTTCTCTATCGTCGACAGGAGTTCGTCGTATTTGACCTGCGCGATTAAGGCCGTGTCTTCGGCGACTATGCTCCTCAGCTTACTCGCCGCTTCCTGCACTTTGCCCATTTGGCGAACCCGCTCCTCTTCGAGGTTGGCGAGGAGACTCAGCGCCGAGGCCAATTCCGATTCCAATTGCGACGCTCTCTTGCCAGAGGTCTCCAGTTCAGAGCGCAAGGCTACGGCCCGGTCGGTGAGTTCCTGAACGCTGCGTCGATCGGTCTCCAACAGATCGCAAATTTCGGAGGTTACTATCCTGGCATGCGAGATCGCCGACTGAATCTGCTTCGCCACCCCGCTGGCGCGACTATCCTTCATCGCCACAGGTGGCTCCCGAACGGGTTGATCCGGTTGAGCGGCTGGCGTTTCGGTACTACTTGCGGGAGTGGCAGCTGTGTCGGGCAGTAGGGTGGTCTTCCACTCCGGACCAGGTTCTTTCGGTCCGGCGGCAGCTGGCCCAGGCGTTCGCTCAAGTGCACCTTCTGGTTGCCTAGAGCGCTCTTCTGCAGGGACCGCGGTGGTGATCTCCTGGAACAGCAGCGATGAGCCCCCGACGATCACCACATCACCGTGCTTCAGGCGTACTGAGTCGATAATCTGGCTGCCGTTGACGAAAGTGCCATTAGCGCTTCCCAGATCCTCGACAAAGAATTCGCCCATGCGATTGACGATGCGCGCGTGGTTGCGCGACACGCGTACGTCTTCTACAAAGATGTCGCTCCCTGGAACCCGCCCCAACGTGCACTCCGGCTTGTTCAACTCGAACTCCCGACCGGCCTTAGAGCCGCTCTGGATCACCAGTCTAGCTCGTCTCTCGGGGGGAAAAGAACTAGCCCCAGTCGGCGCGCCAAAGGAAGGAGTAGGCATCGGCTTGTTTGGCTGCGGAACAGCCTGCTTGATGTTCTCGCCGTCGGCTCGTGGCTCAGGCGAAGAGCCGGCGGGGCTTTCCACACGGAGGCCGCAATTCAGGCAGAATAAGGCACCTTCACGCACCGTCGATTGACATCTGGGGCAAATCATGTTGGCCTCCTCTTTCTTTCACGCGGCTCGAACCGCCAAGCGCCAGGTCGTCTTGATGATAGCACAACGACTCCGGTTTGCCAATACAATCATTGTCCGGTGAGAGACTGGTTCAATGCTGGTGTCGGATTTGCGCACTCACCGACTGGTAGCCATCCAATACTCTTTCCCGTCGGTATTCACTATAATACTGCCACTCTGATCGGTGCGAAGAACCAACCGGTCCGCCAGCAGGTCCAGCGTTTCCGGGGCCGGATGCCCGAAGTGATTCGGGGTGCCGACCGAGATTAGCGCGATTGTAGGCTGTACGGCGTTCAAGAATGCGGGTTCGAGGGCTCCCTTGCTGCCGTGATGTGGCACCTTCAGTATCTGACTAGCAATCGGCACTCCCATCGCCAGCAACTCTCTTTGACCCGTTGCCTCCTCGTCGCCAGTGAGGAGTACAGCAACCTGCCCAGAGACGAATCTCAACATCACCGAGGGCGCTTCCTCCTCCGCTACCGCACTTGTCGCCTCTGTGCCGGTACGGAGAACCTCCAGGCGGGAATTCTTGCCCAGAGATATCACCTGCCCGGCCCGCGCGACAGTGTAGGACACGCCCGTCTTCCGAATCTCGTCGTGCCAAGCGCTGCAGGTGCTCGATCTGCACGGCAGACCCGAGTCTAGCACCTGTCCAACGTTGTAGCGTTCCAGGGCAGCGGTCAAACCGGCGAGATGGTCTTCGTGAGGATGCGTGGCAATGACCAGACTTAGACTTCGCTGCCAAAACGGCAATTGGGCGTCGAGCTGCCGAAAGAGTCTCTGCGCGCTCGGCCCACCATCTATGAGGACAGAGTAGCCGCCTGATGTTTGGATGAGGATCGCATCGCCTTGTCCTACATCGAGGAATGCCAGACGATCGAGACCCCTTCGTGCACTAAATTGCTGCCAAGGGACGGCGACGATCAGGATGGCTCCAATAAGCAGGAGCCATCGGCTGGGTAGCCAAGGTATGGCGAGGCTAGTGAAAGGCAAAGAGGTGGGAGAAGCTTGCGGCTTGGCCGAGGAGGATCGCAGCGCTCCCTGTCCTAACCAGGCCAGACCGGTAAGCAGACCATAACTAAGCGCGGCAAGGGTGGTGTCGTAGGCGCTCACGTTAACCGACGACGTAGGTAACGAGGCAAAGGCTTGGGAGAGCCTGACCACGTAGTGAAGCACGGCCCAAGTCGGTGGCGAAAGGATCTGGGCGGCAAGCGGAAAGAGCAGACCTAGCATGCTTTGCAGCGCGGCCAAGAGCATAGCCGAAGGGATCACTGGCAAGACGACCAGATTGGCCAAGGGGGCGACAAGCGAAACCGTGTGGAAGTCTAGAGAGACTATGGGCAACGTAGCAAACGTGGCACCCAAGGTCAGAGCCAGGCTCTCGATGACCGAAGCCAGCACAGGGTTTGTCATCCTTTGGCCAGCGCTGTTCACCCGGCGCCAGACCTGATCCAGCAGGTTGACTAATAAAGGCGTGAGAAACAGTACACCAGCCGTGGCAGCGAAACTGAGTTGGAAGCTGACATCCCACAGGACAAGTGGGTCGAAAGCGGTAAGCACAATCGCCGACAGTGCCAGCGCATTCGGTGCGAAATTGACCCGGCCGATGCGCATCGCCAATAGCGCCAGGCCGGCCATGATCGCCGCACGGAGGACCGATGGCTGGGGACCCCAGAAGACGGCAAAGAGGGCGATACTTGCTCCGCCCAAGATGGTGGCACGACGGCGTCCGAAGACGTGAGTGCCAAGTTGTAGGGCGAGACCGGCAATTATGCTCATGTTGTACCCGGAGATCGCCACAATATGCAGCAGCCCAGCGCGACGGAAATCCTCCTTCAAGTCGCTCGGCATCGTCGACGAGCCTCCCAGAAGGATCCCTTCCGCCAGTTCCGCTTCAGGCGTCGGCAGGCTATTTTGGAGTGACGCGACAAAGGAGCGTCGCAGTTCGTAGATGACACCCAATGGCGACACACCTCCACCTTTCGTGACTGATTCAACGCGGGCATTGTAGACCACCGACGAGATCCCTTGTCGTGCCAGGTAACCCTGATAATCGAAATCGCTGAAGTTGGCCGGCGCCTGTAGTTTCCCTGTCACCGTCACGGTGTCGCCGTAGCGGAGATGCTCGCCTGGCCCGATATACACGAGAGCAATTCCTCCGATCATCTCTGGCTGTCCAGCGGTCGATACCTCGCGAACGGCAAGCTGAAACGACACCGAGGTGTCGTGGGTCACCGGATCGCTCGCGATCGAGCCGGATAGTTGCCGGGCCGTTTCCGCATCGTTGAACTGGCTGAGGGGTAGCGAGACAAGGTGGCTGGTCGCGTGCTGATAACGGACGATAGCGAGCAACGCGACCAGGACAGAGGTCATGCCAATGAGAACCGCTCGGTTGCGAGACCAAAGCAAGGGAGGGACAGGGATGAGAAAGGCGACCAGCACCAGCAGACCTGGCGGTATGGTGAAGTACGACGCGACAGCGATGCCGCCAAGCCACGCCGCACCGAGGTAGACTAGCTGCACTAGCCGCTCCGTAGTCTATTCCACGGTGATCTGGTCTCGGATCCTTTCGAAGACCGACTTGTTGACAAGCTTGAGATCTACGAGGTCTTCAATCTTGCTAAAGGGACCATGCTGGCATCGATAGTCTACGATCTTCGCCGCGGTCGTCACCCCAATGCCCCACAGCATTTTGTCAAGCTCTTCCGCTGGCGCAGTGTTGATGTTGATTAGCGTCTTGCCGACAGCTCCAGTTCCGGTGCTCAGTGCTTCGCCGACCTTTGGTACGTGGATCTGCATCTCGTCGTGCAGCTTGCGGGCGGGGTTGACTCTCTCTAGGTCAGCTCCGTCTAGTGGCCCGCCGGCCGCCCGAATGGCATCCTCGACACGCGAGTCTTCGGGGAGGGCGTACACGCCGGACTTGGCGACGGCGCCGCTGACGTAGACCTTGATCTCTTTGGCGACAACTGCCGTGGCCGTAGGGGATTGAACAACGATTTGCTTTGGCTGCTGTCCGGCAGCGAAGACCAAGTAGGAGGCCACCAGCGCGAAAGCCGCCGCGAGAGCCGCGACGATGATTGCCCGAAAGCGAGTCATCCACTCGCCCACGTTCGCCACCCCCATATTCAATGGGAACGCCCTTGGCTGGGCTCAGCCATACTTCCCCTAGCCAAGCACTAGAGTAGCTGCCGCCTATCTGGCATAACTATACTTTCACATAGTCTTCTTGTCAAGGGATTTCGGGCTCCAACGGTGTTGAGCGAGAGGGAGGATGAATGAACTCAGCGGCGGGCGATGTACAGCTTATGCCAGCGGCAGCGTGAAGTAGAAGGTGCTTCCCTTACCCACCTCGCTCTCCACCCAGATGCGGCCATCGTGGGCCTCCACCAAACCCTTGGCGATATAAAGTCCCAGTCCATGCCCCTCGCGCCTTGTACGCTGCACCCGATAGTAGGGCTCGAAAATGTGGGAAACCATGCTCCTTCGTGTTCCAAACGTCGAATGCTAGCAGTTCGTCGTCGCCCACTTGAGCTACATGAAGGCCGTGGAATCCCTCACGGCCTCGTAGCCAAGGAGCCAGCTCGTCCTCGATCAGCTTTCGAGCTTCCCCCATGGTCCCTGGCCTTAGCTTGGCTAAGATGGTTCGTGCGTACACCGAATTCCCCTTTCCTTGCCGGTCGCATTTGAAAGCAGGTCGCGTCCGCGATCGGACCTACCTGCTTCTGTTGAGGAGCAGGTTCCATGCCCTCAAGCCCGAAAGCAGACAAGCAAGCCTTGACATTTATAGGAGATTGTGGTAGGATAAAAATGTCCCGAGTAGCTGAGTACGGTACACCTGCTGGACCGTAGGATACCGAACGTTGAGTAGGCGGAAGCGAAAGTGGAAACCGAAAGACGCA
>Ga0315298_1001707_pt1 | contig 39320 bp, 27 predicted proteins | sample WHS_1_MG_FD_203077 | JGI IMG/M metagenome (GOLD analysis project Ga0315298, IMG submission 203077) | Extremophilic microbial mat communities from Washburn Hot Springs, YNP, Wyoming, USA - WHS_1_MG | ecosystem: Environmental > Aquatic > Thermal springs > Hot (42-90C) | place: USA: Wyoming... | reverse complement strand
TCCCAATCGATCAGCTCGGCCAGCCGCCGCAGGAAGTGGTTCTTGGGCACCACCTGCTCATAGACGTAGTCACCCCAGAAAGAACCCTTGCCGGTCTCCCTAAAACGCGCCGTCATCTCTGCCTCCGACGTCTTTATCCACTCGCACCGTCCAAGCGTAAGTATGATAGCGTGTCTCCTACCTCTTGTTCAGCACTCTACGCTTGCCACGCTTGATGGCCTGCGGAGCTGGCAACCAATCAACACGGAAGCGGATAGGCGCCATTCTTCGATCTTCGTGTGTTTGTCTTCACCCCCTCAGAGAGGCCAAGGGCTTCCCGGTCCCCTTTGGTTGCACGCTCTCTAGCCAGATGTTATCATTTGTCGACGAGTCTCAGCTGCGGCGTCAGCTATGACAGGCACTGGTTAGAATGGCCGACGCTAACATGATTGGGTGCAAGATGACCGAAGGGATTCCCCAGCATTTGAGACCTTTTGTCGACGAACTGAAGCGAGTGCTCTTGCTAGAACAGGAGTGTGGCTACATCGACGGGGTAGTCTACGAAGGCTGCCTCAACGATTACCTGGCCGTCTGGTCGGAGCGAGCAAGCGCGTTAGTCAAAGACGCGGCCGGCGCCAGAGTGCTCTCCAGCCTCCGCCGAGAATTCGTCGACTACACGAGCTTGGATCTCGGAGCGCGCGAGAAATGGGTCGGCCGCATGCTACGCGCATTAGAGAAAACAGGCTCTGACAGCCCGGCGAGTGCCAGAATCCGGACCCCCGCGGGAGGTCTGGATTCCGGCGAAGGTCGGAACGGCGGGACCATGAAACTGAATTGCGCGCCTCGGGGGAAGGGTCCGAATGATCGAGTAGACGCCGATCCTCCTTCCCGCGCCGGCGAGGAAGCTAGGGGGTTAGGTAAACCTCACACCAAGGCCGCGGCCGTGTCTAAGCTGCGATCCCTTGATGACCCGGTAACCTACGTGCCGGGCGTCGGCAGCTCTCTGGCCACCAAGCTCGGCAAGGTCGACGTGCATACGGTACGCGACCTCCTCTACTACTTCCCCTTCCGGTACGTTGACGGCAGCCAATTCCGCCGCATCGCCGAACTCAGAGTGGGCGAGATCCAGTCGCTGCAGGTCGAGGTCTGGCAGGTAAGGACAGACCGCCGCTGGGGTCGGCAGCATGCCGGCTCTGAAGCGATCGTCGGCGATGACAGCGGCAACATGCGCATCCTCTGGTTCAACAACCCTTATCCGGCGAAGACCCTGAAGACCGGGCAGCGGATTGTGATTACAGGAAAGGTGGACGTCTTCGGCGGGCAACGGCAAATGGTGGGGCCGGACTACCAGGTGCTCGGACACGGCGAGCTAGTGCACGTGGGGAGGATCATCCCCATCTACCACTGCGGCGGGGGCCTGAGCGAGTTCGAGGTCAGGCGGGCGGTCAAAGCGGCCCTCAACCTCTATGCCCGGGCGGTCGAAGACCCTCTGCCACCGCGCCTGCTGCGTGATGCTCTGCTTATGGATTTGCCCGATGCGCTGTGCCAGATCCATTTTCCTGATGATCAGGGAAGGCTGGCCAAAGCCCGCCGCCGTTTGGCCTTCGATGAGCTTTTTTACATTCAGCTTGGCGTGATGCAGAAACGCCGCGAGTGGCGGGAGGACCAACAAGGCGTGCCGATGCCGCTCGGGCGGGAGCGCCTGGCGGCCTTCCTAGATAGCCTGCCTTTTGTGCTGACCGCCTCGCAGCACCGTGCCTTGGAGGAGATTCTGGCCGACATGGCGACCAACCAGCCCATGACGCGACTGCTGCAGGGAGAAGTAGGTAGTGGTAAGACCGTGGTCGCTGCCGCGGCTCTTCTTGCGGCTGTGGCGAACGGCTACCAGGGAGTGCTGATGGCGCCTACCGAGATTCTCGCTGAACAGCACTTTCGGAGCCTGCAGCCTTTGCTTGGAGCGACGCAGTGGGGCGCGGCCGGGCTGGCTGCAGGCACACAGCCACTTTTCGCAGAGCCGGCGACAGCGAGGCTGATGTCGGACCGACCGATCGCGATCTGTCTCTTGACGGGCTCGTTGCGGAAGGGTGAACGTGAGGCACTGCGCCGAGCGATCAGCAAAGGTGAGATCGACGTAGTGGTGGGCACGCACGCGATCATTCAGGAGGGCGTGGAGTTTGCGCGCCTGGGTCTGAGCATCGTCGACGAGCAGCACCGTTTTGGTGTGATGCAGCGATCGGCGCTGAGGCAGAAAGGTTTCAACCCTCACTTGCTGGTGATGACGGCCACCCCGATTCCGCGCACGCTGGCCTTAACGATGTACGGGGATTTGGACCTATCGGCGATTACGGAACTTCCCCCAGGCCGGCGCGCGGTGAGGACCTACTGGCTGAAGCCAACCCAGCGGCGGCGGGCCTACGACTTCATCCGCAAGCAGGTGGCCGAAGGTCGTCAGGCGTTTATTGTCTGCCCGCTGGTAGAGGAGTCAGATAAGGTCGAGGCCAAGGCCGCTACGGCGGAGTTCGAGCGACTCTCGCGAGAGGTCTTTCCCGATTTGTCCGTAGGGCTGCTTCACGGCCGGATGACCGGCGCAGAAAAGGATGCGGTGATGGCTCGCTTCAGAGATGACGAACTGGACGTGTTGGTTTCTACTGCAGTGATCGAGGTTGGGATCGACGTGCCGAACGCCAGCGTGATGCTGGTGGAGGGCGCGGACCGGTTCGGCCTGTCCCAACTCCACCAGTTTCGCGGGCGCGTGGGGCGTGGCGCGCATGAGAGCTACTGTCTGCTGCTCTCGGATTCGCCTTCAGACGATGGGAAAGCGCGTTTGGCGATCCTCGAGCAGACCAACGATGGCTTCAAGCTCGCCGAGGAGGATCTGCGTCTTCGAGGACCCGGCGAGTTTTTCGGCACACGGCAAAGCGGTTTGCCCGACCTGCGCATGGCACGGCTTTCTGACATCGAGATCTTGGAGCAGGCACGAGAGCTAGCCAGCATCTTGTTCAAGGTCGATCCCTTCCTAGAGCAGCCGCAGCACCGCCTGATCAGAGAGCGAATGAGGCGTTTCTGGCAGGGCGCGACCGAGGAATTAAGTTGAGAGGGGGAGATGGGGCAAGTTGCACATTCATAAGCAAGCTCGGCTTGGGGTCGGGAAGAACATGGCCGCACCCTTCACAGCGGTCATATCTGTCGAGAAATCCTTCGCGGGTACCGCTCGCCACAGGCGAACATTCCGCGCCTGCGGGGCCACTAGATCCGGTAGCCGCACCGTTTTGGGAGGGTCTTTCGCGGAAGGACCGCAGGCGAATCCCGGGCACCTGCTGCGCTACGCAGGCACAGCGCCTGCGGCTACATCGCCGATGGTCCGTCTTAACGTGAAGAAGCTGCCTTCCTCACACGGCATGGTCGGCGGTGCCTTGATCGCTCTCCTTCTGGGGGCTAGCATCCTTACTGCCTGCCAGGCCACCAGCGCGCAGTGGAATAATGGCAAGATGACCAGTCCAGACTATGCGATGCAGGTGATGCTGTGGGGTAATGCGCCGACTACGGAGCGAGATCTGGAGTTGGTCAAGAACGCAGGCTTCCGATGGATCAAGCAGATGTTCCAGTGGAACTACATCGAAGGCAAAGGGAAAGGGCGGTTTGAGTGGAACGAGCCTGACCGCATCGTTTCGGCGGTAGAGGCAAAGAAACTGAAGATCCTTGCGCGTTTGGACGTGGCGCCGATGTGGGCGCGCGGGCCCGATGCCGATCCGGGCCTACACGGCCCGCCAACCAACTACCAAGATTTCGCCGATTTTGTCGGCGCTCTGGCGCAACGCTACAAAGGTCGCATCGGAGCCTACCAGATCTGGAATGAGCCGAATCTCGCCCGTGAGTGGAATGGGCAGGCACCTAGCGCAACAGACTACGTGAAGCTGCTGAAGCTTGCCTATCAAGCGATCAAGGCTGCGGATCCAGAAGCAATCGTGATTTCCGCGGGGCTGTCGCCGACAACCGCTTCTGGCGCAATTGCTACGCCTGATGTAGAATACCTCAAGCAGATGTATGCTGCGGGAGCAAAAGAATACTTCGACATGCTCGGCGTACATGGGGCAGGCTTCAAGTCCCCGCCCGAAGCTGATCCGGCCGTTGTGGCGAGAGACCCTGCATTGACTAATAATGACCCGAGTCCAGAAAACCTTCGTCGTTCGTATTCGTTCCGTCACATTGAAGACCTGCGGCAAGTCATGGTCGCGAACGGTGACGAGAAGAAGCAGGTGGCAATCCTAGAGTTCGGCTGGACCAGCGACCAGCGTCCGGAATCGCAATACGCCTGGCACGCGGTGAGCGAGGAGATGAAAGCGCAGTACTTGGTCGGGGCCTTTAAGTACGCGCGTGAGCATTGGCAACCATGGATCGGGGTGATGAGCTTAATCTACATTTGCTCTCCTAGCTGGACACCGAATGACGAGCAGTATTGGTGGAGTATCACCGACGAGAAGGGCAACCCGCGTCCAGCGTACAATGCGCTGAAGGAGATGAAGAAGTCATAGAGATGATCAGAGACGAGATAATGAACCTGTTGACCCAGGCGGCCGCAGAAGCGCAAAGTCGCGGGCTGTTGCCACCTGTGGCTATACCGGAGCCGGGACTGGAAAGACCGCAGAACCCGGAGCACGGTGACTATGCCAGCAACCTGGCGCTGAAGTTAGCGCGGTCGGCGCGCATGAACCCGCTGGTCATCGCCAACGTGCTTGTCGACTGCCTACCACCAGTAGACTTTGTGGCCCGCGTCAACGCCGCGCCGCCGGGGTTTATCAACTTTACGCTGAACGACGGCTGGCTGGCCACGCAAGTGGACCAGATCATTCAGACCGCTGACTCCTTTGGTAGCGTCGACGTCGGTCGAGGTAGCACGGTACAGGTGGAGTTCGTCAGCGCCAACCCGGTCGGGCCCTTGCATATCGGCAGCGGTCGGGGAGGAGTAATCGGCGATACACTCGCGAGTGTCTTGGCCAAGGCCGGCTACCGCGTGGAGCGCGAGTACTACGTAAACGATGCCGGCAGTCGCATGGATGCTTTCTATCAGACGCTGTACGCGCGTTACTTGCAGGTCTTGGGCAAAGAGGCAACCGTGCCTGAAGATGGCTACCACGGACAATACATGGTCGAACTGGCGAAGCAAATGGTCGCCGCGGTAGGAGACCGCTATTTGCAGATGCCTCGTGAGCGGGCCGCGCCAGAACTGGGCCAGCTAGGTATGCTACGCATCGTGGAAGAAGCCAGAGCCGATCTGGCCGCTATGGGCATCAACTACGACACGTGGTTCAGCGAGCAGAGCCTCTATGACCGAAGCCTCGTGTCGAAGGTGTTGGAAATCCTGCGAGAGCGCGGCTACGTCGACGTGCGTGAGGGTGCGACTTGGTTCGCTTCTACCGTCCTTGGCGAGGACAAGGACAACGTGCTGGTGCGCAGCAATGGTGTGCCGGGTTATTTCGCCTCTGATATCGCCTATCACTACAACAAGTTTGTGGAGCGCGGCTTCGCGAAGGTGATCGACGTTTGGGGAGCGGACCACCAAGGCCATGTGCCAAGGATGAAGGCGGCGGTGGGAGCCCTGGGCATTGCTCCAGAGCGGCTGACCGTAATCATCTACCAGTTGGTGACGCTCCGTCGTGGACAGGAGATTGTCCGCATGTCTAAGCGCACTGGCGACATTATCACTCTGCGGGAAGTGTTAGAAGAGGTCGGGGCCGATGCCTGCCGCTTCTTTTTCCTCTCTCGAAGCGCCGATAGCCAGATGGATTTCGATCTGGAACTGGCGAAAGAGCAGTCAGAGAAGAACCCCGTCTACTATGTCCAGTACGCCCACGCCCGCATCGCCAGCATCCTCCGCCTTGCCGAGGAGCGGGGGATCAACTTCTTCGACGGAGACGTTTCCTTGCTCACGAGCGAGCCGGAGCTGACCCTCATTCGTAAGATGCTCCAGCTACCCGAGTTGGTGGATCAGGTGGCCGGTTCTCTAGCACCGCATCCCCTGCCGTACTACGCTCAAGATCTGGCCGGCGTCTTTCATACCTTCTACAAGCAGTGCCGAGTTGTCTCACACGACCCCGCGGAGGAGGCGATCACCAAGGCCAGACTAAAGCTAGTCCAGGCCGTCAAGATCGTTCTAGCCAATACCTTGCACCTGATGGGCATGACCGCGCCCGAGCGGATGTAGGCCCTCAAGGGGAAGCAATCGGACAGTCTGCCACAAGCGCTTTAGCGCTTGATAGGCGAGACGCTGCAGCACTCAATGTGAACGCGAGAAGGCAAGCAGAAGTACAGGCTTCAGCTAGTCGATAGACATCACGCCGAGTTTCCGGGAGGACGAGATGAACTACCCCAAGGCTACTATGGTTGACTCACCGATCGGCGTACTGCGCACAGACGGCGAGGGTTCTGCGATTGGTGTCGCTCATGTTGACCCTGGCCGGTCCTACTCCGGAATCAACGAACTGCTTCAGCGTTACATAAACAAGGCCGACCTAGATGCCTGGCAGGAGATCAAGGTCAAGATCGATTACACCTTTGAGAGTCTCGACCTGGCGCTGGCGTCTCTGGAACAGGAAACCGGCTTTGGCCAGGAAATGGCGTCGCTAATTCGGCAGGGGCGTCGGCTGTTGTTCAAGCCCAACCTGGTCAACACCATCTATATAGACCCGCACTTTCATGGCCCCGGGATCGGCAGCACCGCGTGTACGGAGTGGGTCTTTGTCGCCGCGTTGATGCGATGGTTTCATGACAAGCTCGACATCTCTTACCATCAGATGGCGTTGGGAGAGGCCGCCACAGCGCTGGCCGCTGCTGCCGCCCAGTTCTCCATGCTCCACCCCGAAGGGAAGAAAGTGACCACCGAAGCAGTCATCGAAGGTAAGGATGGCGATTTCTACGGTGGCTGGGGGTTCTACTTTGTGCGGCAATACCTCGCGGAGAGCCACGATCCTGCCCACACCGATGACCCGCGTGAAGGATACCAAGAGAGTGTGAGCGGGATATATATCCCTCCGGGTTTGGCCCTCCATAAGCTGATGGTATATGACCTGAACCGGATCTACGACGACACGACCAAGGGTCGGGATGTAGAGGTGCCAGACGGCGCCAACTTCCAGTCCATTACCTTACATAAGGCGATCGTCGGGGGTGACCCTGCCGATCCCGCGGACCGGCAAGCCTACCCTGGCTGCATTCTCGTCAACGTTCCTAAGTTGAAGGTGCATACCCACGCGCTCTTCACCAACGTGATCAAGAACCTAGGCATCGGCCTCTATCCGATGCAAGTGTCCGCGGACGGACACCAACAGTGGAAGTACGGCTTTCCGCATACTCCTGTGCCTGGCATGAAGTCTCCCATTCCTCACGAAGTCTGGGTGCCGGAGATGGACTTGGATGCCGTGTTGCCAAAGCGGGATACCGCCGGCCACTACATCGTTCACAAGACCGCCGGCATGTCTGGGACGATGGTCGATATCATCAAGGCAGTGCGCCAGCAAGGCGTCTTCATGTTCCACGTTGTCGATGCTATTGAGGCGATCAATCTGACCAACGTCGGCGGGGTGCCCAATGCCAAGCGCGATGAAGGACTGGTCTTTGCCGGGCTGGACCCCGTGGCCACCGATCTTCTATGTGCCCGGTATATGTTCAGCAATGTCTCGCTAAAGGAAGCGAGCAAAGTTGGCTTGGTCGACAGGGCTGGTGGTCGGTTTCCACAGCGGGTGCCCTTGCCAGCGATTGAGGACGGCAATATTGTTACCAAGACAGGGTATGATTGCCCGCTCGCCCGAGACCGGTCCCTGGAGTATGCCGAGAGCAGGGGCCTAGGCCAGATGAAGTACTATGTAGTTGGGCGTGACGCAGTAAGCGGGCGGCCTCTAGCTTCCCTGCATGGGCGACTGGGCGTAATCGCCGATGGGCGGTTCGACGAGCTGACGACTGACACCCTGTACTATGCTCTCGCCAAGATGCCTTGGGATATGCAGAAAGCGTTCTTCGCCTATCTGGAGGCTGTAGATCAACTGACCGGTTCGTCTCTGAAGCGCGAGTTCTTGGAGGCCTTCGACGACGACGGTGATGAGGTTGTGACCTATGATGACTATGGCCGAAAGGGGGTGTCCACCACAGGTCTCTACCATGGAGGTATTCACATCTCGGCGATGGGCACCGAACGTTTCGGCTTCTCTCACCGCACGCTAGTCACTAGCTTGACTGCGCTAAGATGCAGCAATCCGGTGTGGAATGCCGAAGGGCACGACTTGTTCAGGGAGTACTCTTACGGCGCGGTTTTCTTGATGGCGAAAGCAATGTCGGAGATGCCGGAAGAGAGCAAAGACCCCTTCCTGCCTTCGCTGGTATGGGGTAAAGGGAAGTGGCCCAGCTTCCAGCTTGCCTCATACGTGCGGGTGGGCAGCATGCTGTATGGTGCAGAGTTCCCCAACAAGATCGGGGCTCTCGGCTTGTTCGGTCAATCCCTGCGCTACGCCGACCTCACTCAGAACGATGGGCAATGTACTCGCGGTCCCTTGGGCTTGCCAGACATGGAGAGCGCTAGCAGGTACGTGGCGGAGGTGTCTGCCGGCAGAACCACGCCTCTGGATTTCACCCTGTATGTGCCCCCCGGCTATGGAAGCGTGAGTGGCGCGCGGGTGCCTAATGTAGAGGAGACGAGCGACCCGGCGAAGGTGTTGACCGTCCGCTTTGGGAGTGGCAACGGAGGGATTAGCGTTCCTTCACCCTGACCGTTGCCATCCTGAGCCAACCGCCCGATTTCCGTTATTCCAACGCGGCCGCAGCCAATGGCATCTCTGGGACTCGGGATCAGGCGGCATCGCTGTGCCGCGCAGTCTCTTGAGTTTTCTGCCCTATGGCGCGGTCTAACGACCCTTCCACTCGGGCTTTCGCTTCTCCGCGAAGGCCCTGATCCCCTCGATGCGGTCCTCGGATTCGGCCATGTCCTGCGTGGCAGGATAGTTCTGACTCATGGCGACCATCAGTGGCAGGTCGATCCCCATCATCGCCTGCTGCTTGCTCGCCCGGATCGACAGCGGCGCGCACTCCATGATCTGCTCGGCCTTCTTGATCGCCGTGGGCATCAGTTGGTCCAATGGCACAACGTCGCTGACGAGGCCGATGCGGTAGGCCTCTTGTGCCGTGATGTGCTTGCCCGTGAGAATCATGTCCATCGCCAGCTTGAGCGGGATGTGGCGCGGCAAGCGGTGGAGACCGCCGGCCCCGGCGAGGATGCCCCGTTTGACCTCCGGGAGCCCAAACTGGGCGTGCTCGGCAGCGATGATGATGTCACAGGCGAGGGCGATCTCTAGCCCTCCGCCCAGGGCATATCCATTGACCGCGGCGATTATCGGCTTCCAGCATTCGAAGCGGGCGGTGATGCCACCGAAGCCACCGGGTATCCTCCGGCGCGGCTGCTGACCCACCTGCCCTCGCGTCGCAGCGGCAGAGTACTTCAAGTCGTTGCCGGCCGAAAACGCCCTTTCGCCGGCCCCCGTCAGAATTGCCACCCAGACATCTGGGTCCTCGCGGAAATCGGTGAAGACGTCCCAAAGCTCTTCGCTAAGTGGTGGATGAATCGAGTTTAGCACGTCGGGCCGGTTGATAGTGACGAACGCGATGCGGTCCTTCTTCTCGTACAGAACGAATTCGTAAGCCATAGTCTCCTCTCTCTCGAATACGACTATCGAACGAACCAAGGACACAGGAGTGCAAGTTTCAGCCCGCTGGTCGTTCCACCGAAGGACCAGCCTGCCCTCCGGACCTTGACATCCACAACGATGTGCCTTTGACCATCGTTGGCACGATTGCCCTGTGTTCCCACCCCCCTACCTGGGCAAGCCCAAGATTCTCTCCCCGATCACGTTTCTGAGGATCTCCGAGGTGCCCATCTCGATGGTGTTCCCCTTGGCACGCAGGAAGCTATATTGCCAGCGCCTGATCGTTTCGTCGCCCTTGTCAAGGATAGACTCTGGCCCCAGAATCTCGGTCGCCAGTTCGGTCATCCGCACGTTCAGCTCGCTCCGAAAGACCTTACCCATTTGAGCCTCTGGCCCAGGTGCCTGCCGCTTGAGCCGGGCCGAAAGAATGCGAAAGCCGTTCAGCACCGTGATCTGACCCTCAATGGCCCCTTGCGCCAGCCTGCTTCGGATGGCGGGGTCCTCGATCGCCGGCCGCCCGTTGCGCATGGTCTTCGTCGCTAACCGGACTAGTTCATCGATCGTCCTTTTCATCGTGATTCCCTGGCCGCCGCTCGCCCTCTCGAAGCCCAAGGTGGTCATCGCCACATACCAGCCGCGATTCTCCTGACCGCAAACCGCAGACCTGGGCACCCGGACGTTGTCGTAAAAGACCTCGTTGAACTCGGCGTTGCCGGTGATTTGCTTGAGGGGACGTACCTCGATGCCCGGGGTGTGCATATCGACCAGCAGGTAGGTGATGCCTTTGTGCTTCGGCGCAGTTGGGTCGGTGCGCACCAGCAGGATCTGCCAGTCGGCGTGGTGAGCACCGCTCGACCAGACCTTCTGCCCGTTGATCACATAATCGTCGCCGTCGATCACCGCCCTACACTTCAGGGAGGCGAGGTCCGAGCCTGCATCGGGCTCGGAAAAGCCCTGGCACCAGATCTCCTCTCCAGTGATCATCTTGGGGATGAAACGCTTCTTCTGTTCCTCTGTGCCGTGTGTGAGAATGGTCGGACCGGCGAAACCGAAGGCGATGGCATTACCGGTAGGCGGCGCGCCAGCCCTAGTCATCTCCTCGTCGAGGATCACCTGCTGCATGAGGCTGAGGCCACCTCCGCCATACTCCTTTGGCCAGTGCGGGAGTGCGTAGCCCTTCTCACCCAGCATCCGCAGCCACTCTCTCTGCCATGAGCCTTCTTGCTGCGGGCGCATCCGTGGCGCCGAGCCTTCAGCTCGGATGAGCGCGGACCGGGTCGAGACACCCTGAGCGCACATCAGTTCCCTGATCTTGGGCAAGTTTTCCTTCAGCCACTCCCGCACTTCTTGTCGAAAGGCCTCGTCTTCTGGGCTGTAGTTGAAGTCCATTCCTTCTCCTTCCATAGAGTCGACTAGGCTGCTTGCCGGTGTGTTATCGCGTCTCATCGGATCTGTGATGCAGGATCAGGACAGGCTACCTGGCGAGCGAAACGTCGACGTTTCGGAGGAGAACTGCCCGAGCCGGTCTGGTTGCGCATTCGCAAGAGCGATGGTCCGTGTCGGGCACGTCGTTGTGCAGAAAGCAATCGCATGTTAGCACAAGATCATGCGAATTTCAACGTCTGCTCGCTATGTGATAGAATAGCGAGCGATGACGCCGTCAAGGATACGCGATTGGGGAACACGGGTAACATTGCTCGTCGCTGAGCAGTGAGGCACGGTAGGCACATCTGTGGCGATGATCGGGGATTTAGCGTGTGGAAGATTGGTGCCAAACTAACAGAAGAACAGGAAGAAAGAGGAATGGAGGAAGGATCGCCAATGGCTGGAGAGTCTGTAGTTACCGACGAGATGCGAGCTGTGATTGGCAAGAAGGGCCGCCCCCTAACCTTTGAAGTGGAGCAAGGTGCCGTTCGGAAGTTTGCGGCAGCTATCGGCGACCCGAATCCACTCTGGAGCGATGAAGCGTTGGCGCGACGTACCCGATATGGAGGAATTATCGCGCCGCCTACGTTCCTCTGCACCATGAATAGCCCCACTCCGTCCATGCCTGAGATACCTTACAGCCGCGGTCTCAACGGTGGGAACGAGTGGGAGTATTTCCAGCCTATCAGGGTTGGGGACCGGATCACTGTGGTCAGCCAGATCGCCGATATCTACGAGCGCGGGGGCAGACTGGGCAACATGGTGTTCGTGGTCAGAGAAACCATCTACACCAACCAGTTCGGCGAGAAGGTCGCCGTAAGCCGCAATACCGGCATCAGATACTAATGTGACTACTTTCGAGTAATCTGGACACGAGAAATGCGAGGGAGGTATTAAGACAGCGGCGTAATGACCGATGATCATACCGGGTAGGGGAAACCCATCGAACCCGGTGCTCAAGTGAACAGGAGCCTAATCGCCATGCTTTCGAAATGGCGCATAAGGTGGGGCAATTTCGAACCGAAACCAGAGCTGATCCGCAGAGGGCTGTGGGTGATGCAAAGCAGAATCGGTTCGATGATGTGGTGGTGTGGGGATGCGCATTGTTGCGAGGCATCGGCTCGGTCTAGTCGCACTTGCTCTTCTGTCCGGCATGGCTAGTCTCTCTGCGCCCTCTCTTGCGGATCAACGCACGGCCAACGCCGCCAGCGGAGACAAGGAGTATCGCCTCATACTTCCTGTGGTCTACGGCGGTTCCAACAATGTTCGTGTGCCAACAGGCAACAGTATTCCCGTTCCAACCCCGGCCCCTCAATCCACGTCGGTGCCTCTGGGAGCCTACTCGCGCCTAGGCGTTTGGACGGGACCGGCCGACGACGCCATGCTCACCTCTCTCCAGCAGGCTGGGGCTCAGTGGACCCGGTTTCACCTGGATTGGGCGACCATCGAGCCCAACTATACAGATCCTGCGACCTATGACTTCACGGAATACGACAACTACCTGGCCGCTTCCGGGAGAGCAGGAATGACCGCCATTGTCGAGATTCGTGGAAACCCAAGCTGGGCGGCGGCGACCAGGTGCGGGCCCATCGGCAGGATAGACCGCTTCGCTGAGTTCCTTCGGACCCTCGTCAACCGCTACCGGATACCACCATACAACGTCAAGCACTGGGAGTTCTTCAATGAGCCAGACAACAAGAAGGCGTCATCCAGCGAGTTTGTCGGCGGCTGCTTTGGGGATCAGCCTGGCGGGTACGTCGAGGTGTTGCGAGTGGCTTACACCGTCATTAAGGCCGTCGATCCGGAAGCAAAGATCGTCCTCGGCGGTCTCGCCTTTGACCAGTGGAGCGATCCGACGTTTGGCCCCGTCTTCAACACCGAGTTCCTCGACCAAATCCTGGCTCTAGGCGCAGGAGCCTACTTCGACGTGGCGAATGTGCACTACTACTCTAGCCAAACTACCCGTTGGTCGACATATGGGAAGGATTTGTTGGGCAAGGTAGCGGCTTTCAGAGAGGTTATGGCCCGCCACAACACGACTAAGCCAGTAGTGGTGACAGAGACAAACTGGACCAGCGGCCCAGGCAGTTCTGGGGACATCTTGGAGCAACAGGCGCGATATGTGCCAAAGGTACTCGCGAGGGGGCTGGCTGCCAATCTCTATGCAGTGTACTGGTTCATGCTGAAGGAATGGCCCGGGGCAGATTACCCGTATGGTCTCGTGGACTTGGATCTCAAGCCTCGGCCTGCTTACCATGCCTACCAGGTGGCTGCAGATGAGTTTGGCAGGGCCGCAACCATCCGCCCGCTTTCTCCAAGTGAACTCGGCGTGGCCGGTGGCATCGAGGGATACGCCTTCGACGTCGATGGTCAAGTGCGCTGGGTGCTCTGGGCCGACGACGGGGTGGTGGTGAATGTCAGGCTGCCGGAGACGGCAGCGCAGGCGCATGATAAGCAGGGACAGAGTATCTCGCTCGCCGACCATGGACAGACTACCATTGCCTTGGATGATAGCCCAATCTACGTTCGCTTCCGGTAGCGGCCGATTCCCATTTCTGGCAAGTAACGGTACTCGGCCCTCTTCAACCGTCCGCGGTTTGTTACCCGGGCACTTCTTCTCGAGGAATGACTACCGCTGCATTCGGAGGTATATGGGGCTACCATCAAGCGTTATTTGGGCGGGTCCATTGCCCAGCGGAATGATGCGGCCGAGCTTGTCTGCTGCCCTGATTATCCCCCTCGGGAGGCTTACCGGTACCGCGGTGCCATCGGCTGAACTCCAAAGGACCCAGCGCTCCTGACCACTTACGTCGAAAACGTATCCCTCGACACCACCGGCTACGCCGACCTCGCCGGCGGAGAGTGGCCGCACTGCCCGAGCGCTTCCGAACTCACAAGCTGCGACCCGGAAGGCGTAGTATGCTGGACGAGGCTCCTCGTGTATGTCGAGCAATCCATAGGGATAGTCCGCTCCGTTCCACTCGGAAAGAAGGAACCAGGTCATCGCATACAGATCGTTGGCTAGGCCTCGCGCCAACACCTTGGGAACGTACCGCGCCTGTTGCTCTGGGGTATCGGGTGAGTCTGCGGGAGTGCTAGTCCAGCTAAGTTCCGTCGCGACCACGGGCTTGGTTACGCCGTAGTTGGCCATGAACTGTCTGATGGCATTCGCCTTGCCGGCGATGTCCAAGCCATACTGCGACCATTGACTGTTCTGGCTGGAGAAGTAATGGATGTTCGCAATGTCGAAGTACGCGCCTCCGTTCAGTGCCAGGGTCTGGGTGAGAAACGCTGTGTTGAAGATCGGCCCCTCGTTCGGATCTGTGTGTTGCCCCAATGCCAATCCGCCCAACACGACCTTCGCTTCCCCATCGGTCTGTTTCACGGCGTTGTAGGCAACCCGCAGCATTTCGACGTATTTGTCCGGGGTGTTTCCGAAGCAGCCGCCGAGGAACGATCCCCAGGTCGTGCTCGTGTTTTCTGGTTCGTTATAGAATTCCCAGTGCTTGACGTTGTACGTGGGGACCATATAGTGGGCCACTATGGCCCGAACGAAGGCATCAAAGCGGTCAAGTCTGTTGATTGGCCCGCAGCTAGTTGCCGCCGCCCAGCTTGGATTGCCCCGGATCTCCACAATAGGCTGCATCCCCGCGGCGGCGATGGCCGAGAAAAGCTGGTCATACATCCCAAAGTCGTAACTCGGTGGTTCGGCGTAAGTCGGCTCGATAGTCGACCAAGACACTACCAGACGGGTCCACTTGGCGCCCGTCGTCTTCAGCAATCCCACCGTCTGACTGTCTCCGTCACCAAGCCACACGCCTAGGCGTGAGCTTCTACCTAGGGCAACCGACGTATTAGGGGGTAAGCTGAAGGTGCCTCCCGTGGGCGCTGGCTCACATTCCCTCATAGCCATCGGGATGAAGACTTGGTGAGTCCCCTGGGCGTTGGTGCTTGCCGGGTGGTGGCTGAAGAGGACAGGAGAAATGGCCAGGGCCAAGACCGTAGGAACAATCAGCCCGATGGAAGAAAGCCAAGCGCCGCGAGAATGCATGTCCACACCCCCAGCTGTACAAAAACATCGAACAGTTCAACAGAAAGTCGCTCCGGAGGGCGGTCTCCTATGTGGGGCTTCTCAGGATGGAAAAGCTGCGGTTCTAGCGAAATTCATACTAGAAGAATAGCATATGCCAAGCAGCCGTTGCAAGGCCAACGGCATGGCCAATAGTACGGTGAAGCCCGGCTCCAAGGCCTGGACGGAGGATAACGGGTTGCAGGGGGCCGGCAGCTCGGTCCGGGAAACCGCTCTGGAGCGGCAAGGCCTAGTGCGACCGCAAGTGGACGTAGATGGGGCTATCGTCGAGCATGAGCTCGGCTGGAGTGCCATCGCGCCGCAGGGGAATGCTCTGACCCAGCTTGTCACGAGCCTCGTAAGCACGGCATGGTAGACGAATCTGTATCGGGCTGGGCGTCGGCCATATCGCATAGTTCTCTGCCCAGAGCAGCCACCTTTCCCCGCCCTGGACGTCGAAGGCGTACCCCTCGACGCCGCTCTCGGCTCCCACTTCGCTCGGGGGAAGAGGCCGTACGGACCCCGCGCCTCCGAATTCCGCAGCCGCAGTCTGATATACCTGATAGGCCGGCCTGGGCCGCAGATTTTTGTCCAGAAGACCGTAGGGATAACCAGCCACGTTCCATTCCGATAGCATGAACCAGCTCATGGCATACAAATCGATGGCCAGCCCGCGAGCCAGCACCTTTGGCACATACCGAGCCTGCTCTTCAAGGATGCTAGGGGAGTCTGCCGGGCTACTGGTCCATGAGACTTCGGTGACGAAGACTGGTTTGTTCACTCCGTTGCGAGACATGATCTCCCGGATCGCATCCACCTTGCCGGCGATATCCCAACCATGGGATGACCACGTGGGGTTCTGACTCGAGAAATAGTGGACGTTTATCACATCGAGGTAGGCTGCCCCGCCGGCTTTCAGGACTTCATCCAAGAAGTCCATGTTGAAGCAGGGGGGATGGCGTTCATAGGCAAGCCCGCCGAGCACGATCCTGGCGTTGGGATCAACTGACTTGATGGCACTGCGGGCAATCTGAAGCATCGTTGTATACTCACCAGGGGCGCTTCCCCAGCACCCCAAGGGTTGCCAAGATCCATGTTGTCGGGCTCGTTGTAAAACTCCCCAGTGCGTGACGTTGTACGGAGATCGCCCAAAGCGCTGCACGGTCGCCTGGAGGAACCTAGCAAAGGCGTCCAGCCCGGCTGGCTTGTCGATCCGGCCGCAGGGTACGCTTGAAGCCCAAGAGGGGTTCGACCGAATCTCGACCAGCGGCATGATCTGAACTGCGCTGAGCGCCGCGAGAAGCCCATCGCAGGAGGCAAAATTGTACCGCGCTGGTTGGGCGTAATCTGGTTCGATGATCGACCATTCCAGAATCACGCGAGTCTATTTGGCGCCCGTTCGCTGCAGCAGGTCCACGGCTCTGTCGCCCCCACCGCCGAGCCAGACTCCCAACCGTGAACCGGTGGGTGTTGCCGGGAATGGGCCTGGGACCGTTGGCATGGGCGTGGTGGACGGAACTGAGACCAACGTCGGCGTGGAAGTGGGAGTCGGCGTAGGAGTGGCACTAGGGGCGTTGTCTACCAATGGAAGGAACACGCGGCTAGCCTGAGAATCGTGGGCCGGGGCAATACCATGGTTCACGGTCAGGAAAACGATGAGGGTTACAGCCGTTGCCAGCAGGACCGGCAGGGCGAAGGCGGATCGAGGGTTGTTCTTGGCTCGCAACTCACTGCTCGCTATCCCTGGTTGACGCCTGGTTAGGCCGCTCTGAGGCTCAGACGTGGCGTTGCTCTGGAGCTACCCAACAGGATACGGCAATCCCATGAATAACTGATTGCAGCGGGGCCAGATTAGATTAACAATCTGCCATTTCGCTGTCACGTCCCTTCAGCGACTCCCCAGCGCCGGCGGCCCGCCGGTGCCGCACACCTAGTCCTGAGGGCTCTCGAGGTGGAGAAGGCAAATGCGGCCCTCCTCGGCATCGCGGCAGGCCTGGGCATAGCGTTCCAAGGAGCCAATGTCGAGCAAGTAGGTGTCCGAATGGATGGGGAAGGCGTAGAAGGCTGCATTGGCGGCAATAAGGGCCGGGAAGACGTCGAAGCCGAAGTCGGCAAAGCCACCTGGAATATGACTCAGAACGCTGGGCTCCACAACATAGATGCCGGCATTGGCCAAGTTCGATTTGGGTGCCGAAGGTTTTTCCACGAAACTTCCAACACGACCCGATCTGTCCACTTCGACGATACCACAGCGGGTGGGATCCTCTACCTCATAGAGGACGATCGTGATCGCGGCATCCTTTGCACGGTGATAGGCGAGGAGCGCCGAGAGATCGAGGTCAGTCAGAACATCGCCGTAGATCACGAAAAAAGTCGAGTCGAGAAAGTGCGCGAGCTTCTTTGCAGCACCGGCCGTGCCGAGGATCTCTGCCTCATGAGAGTAGACGATGTTCATGTCCGAGAATCGCGAGAAGTAGCTGGTGATCACCTCGGACTTGTGGTGGAGGTTGATCGCCACGTCTCGCACGCCATGCTGCTTGAGCAATGCCAAAGTATGCTCCAGCATCGGCCGGCCGCCGATCGGCAGCATCGGCTTTGGGCGGTCAAGCGTCAGTGGGCGCAGTCGGGTTCCCTCCCCGGCGGCGAGGACCAGCGCTTTCAAGACGGCCATACCTTTCTCTCTGCAGGCTGGCAGTTTTCAGCCGTCAGCGATCACGTTCACGCACCATATGTCAAGCAACGCGCCACCTCGAACATCATCAGCGCCAGCAGGTAGCCGGCGAGCACGTCGCTTGGCCAGTGGTAGCCAAAAAACATTGCGCTATAGCCGACCAGCCCCGCCAGCAGGACCAGAAGCGAGAGCAAGACTTGGCGCACCCGCCACGATTTCGGCTTCTTCAGCTGCCCGAGCTCGTTCCTGGCAAGAAGGGCCAGAAAAAGGGCGCGGCAAGCGTGTCCGCTGGGATAGCTCCCCTGCTCCTGCGCTGACGCCCCCAAAGTAGCCGATGCGGCGGACAGTGTCTGTCGCACCGTGGCGTCGGCACGGTCGACAGAGGATACCGCTGTCTGGGAGACCGTAACTCGACGAATGGCGAAGGCGCTCTCCGCGGACGGCTGCTTGATGACAAGGCGCAGTCCGCCTTGAACCCCTATGGCGGCGAAAAGAACTAGCGGAGCGAGGGCGGCGAGGGCTGACTGCCGGGCGATCAGTAAATAGGCTGCTGCGATCAGAGCGACGATCGCGTCAACCTGGACATAGCCCAGGCGAAAGAACCAGTTCATGGCCTCGGTAAGAGCCAACGGCCGGTGCGCGGCAATGAACCAGAGGAAGGGCTCATCCAATGTGGCAAACAGGCGCGCCTGTACCAGTGCAGTCAAGACGACCAAGAGCGCAGTCCAGAGAGCAAACCGCACCACCCCTCGGCGGGGCAAGCGTCTCATCCTAACCGGAGCCTCTCAAAGCGTACAGAGAGTAGTCAGCTATCAGCCGCCTGCTATCGGCTGTCAACCGAAACTTGCGCTGTGCTTACCATGCAGCGCTGACGGCTGATAGTTACCTGGTAAAGTAGTAGGGCCGAATGAACTGAGTATACGCCACCAGGTCAAGGGCAACGAGGGCCAGGATCACGAGCGGCGCTACTCGCCAAGCCCCCAGCAAGCGGCTCGGCAGGAGGGCCCTCAACCCGAGGGCGTAGAGAACGGCAATGGGCGCGACGGTCACGAAGAGGTAACGCCCCTGCGGGACCTCGCTGGGGCTAAAGTAGGCTAGACGCTCCGCCACCGCCAGCACGATCATCGAGACGACGGCGAGCAGAAAGACGCCGACGATCCGGACCTCCGCTCCGGACCTGCCGGCATGACGCTTCAGGCGGTCAAAGACCGACCGTACCAGCCAAATGAGCAGCCCTAGGCCGCAGAGCAGGGTGACCATATAGAGTAGGAGGAACAGCCGCGGACTCAGCGAGATCGTAAACCACCCAAAGATGCCCCAGAAGCTGCGAAAGAGCCAGTCGAGATGTCCGGTGACGAGCGCCCGCGTCTCGGGCGAACCAATTGGTACGTGGAGTAGCATGTCTAATTGATAGGACTCATTGAGAGCGTAGGCGGCGACCTTGCCCCGAATTCCGCCGAGGTCTGCAGCGACGATCATGCCTAGAAGAGCCCCCGCCATCCCAGTGCCAACAACCGCCAACAGCAGGTGTCGCCCGCGTAGCGACGCCAACCAGAGCACTGCAGCCAGCAGCACAGCCGGCAGCAAGCCGACCGCCACCTTCTTCGTGGCCAAGGCTAAGACAAGCGCGCCGAAGACCAACGCCCAAGACCAGACTGTGAACCCTCTGCGGAAGCCAATGGCTAGCCCAAGTATGACCACCGAGCCAAGCAAGGTTACCAGATTGTCGGAGTTGACCGTGCCGCCGATAAAGGCGTGCATGGGCAAAGCGGCGACAAAGGCAGCGCTAATGACGGGGATGAAGCGGTCGTCGGGCAGCAGTTCCTTGGCCGCGAGATAGGCAACCACGACAGTGATGGCGCTGAGGACGGCCGAGAGAAGCCGGACGACCAGCAGTTGAGTCTCCAAGTTGGCACTTTGGAAGGGCAGCAGGGCCACGGCGGTTACGAAGTAGTACAGAGACGGCCGGTCCAGTCGGAGGCTCTTCCAGCCCCAAAGGTCGAAGAATGTAGCCGGGAGGACAACCGGCGCCTGACCGCCAAGGTACTCCCAGTAGTGGTACTTGGCCATTGAGGCAATGATCTGCCTCTCCAATGCCGGCGATGTATCGTCCAGACTGAGGATGCGCCGCTCAGCCCACAGCGTCGCCCGTTTGTCCATCAGCGTGAGGGTGTACTCGAAGTGCTTGGGTTCGTCGGGTCCTTGCCACGGCGGTGTCGTACAGGCGAGAAAGACCCGCAGGGCCAGGGCGAATACCAAACACAGGACGACGATCACCCGTTCGTCGGCCAGGCGTGTCGTAACCATGGCGACGGGTTGCAGCGGGAGCGACCCAACTCTCATCTCAGTGGGAACGTCCAGTGGGACGGCTGCTCACGCGAGGCCTCGTTCTGACGTAGAAAGCTCTGAGCCGTTGTGCCCGTTTTTCTGGTGTTGCGCCTTATCGTAGTACAGTAGAAGCGTCGAGAAGAGCGATCGGCTGAGTTGGTGAAAGGCCAAGATGATGAAGCCCATGCCGGTGGAGAAGAATGCGACACCCCGGACGTAGCGTGGGATCACTTGCAGCCTGGCGTACCAGACCCAGTCCGGAAACTGGTAGCTATTGTAGACCTCGTGCAGCACATACGCAAAGCCCAAACTGACGATAATCACTCCAGCGGCCAGCAATAAGAGCCAGCGCTTGATGTGCATCCCCGGGTAGAGCCACTTGAAAGAGATCATTGGTCAAGAACTACCATAGCAGCTATCAGCCATCAGCTATTGGCGACGTGATACGTAATCCGTACGGCGTGTGGTGAAGCCCCGTCATGCCGGCGAAAGCCGGAATCCAGACCCTCGCCGTCCTAACCTCTTTATTCCGGTCCTTCCAGAAAAGGACGGAATCCAGTCCGAAACTCGTCATAGGCACCGCACATTTCGGGACGGCTGAAAGCTCGAAGCTGATAGCCAATGGCTGACGGCTGATAGCTCCTTACGGCACCCAGCCCGAAACTCTTACCGCGACTACCAGCAGCCCCATCGCCACTAGGAAGTAGGCGATCATCCAATACATCTCCCAGACGACGCCGAGTATGAAACGAACGACGGCAGTCGAACGTTTCGGGATCAGGGGATGGGGGATGGGGGACGAGGGGTGGGGGTTGGGGATTAGTGCGTGAGGGTCGTTGGCCAGCCAACGGCGCTCGCTTCCAGACTCCCGATCCCCGTCCTCCGTCTCTCGATCCCCGTCTCTTGTCCCTCGTCTCCTTGCCCCTGACTCCTGACCCCCGGCACTTACCACGAGCCCCGCCATCACCCACAGCAGCACCGACGGCTTGGCGCCGAGGGTGATCGCGTCGGTAATTCCGAAGACCAAATAGGCGAGTAGTCCGGCGAGCAGTCCGACGATCGCTGCCTGTGCCGGCCGGCCGAATCGGGCGTCGCCCCCCAGACGGCGGTAGGCCCGCCAGCCCGCCTGTGCGACCAGGGCGCAAAGCCCCACAAAGCCCAAAAGCCCGCCGAGGCCAAGGTCGATCGCCGTCTGCAGAAAGATGTTGTGGGCGTGGGTGATCGGCGACTCGGAGAAGATGGTGAAGAAGGGATAGAGGTTATCGACCACCACCGGGAAGGTGTTCAGACCGACGCCAGTATACGGGAAATCCTCGATCGCGTAGCGGGCCCGCTCCCAGATCTCGGTGCGACCAGAGAGCGTCACCTCGTTCCATGCCGGGTTCGCCACGTCCACGGTCAGCAGGAAGCGAATGACGCCATTCTGGTTGCGGACGAAGATCACGCCGAGGCCGATCGCCAGCACCGCTAGCAGGGCCAGCCCCGCGCGCCGCCAGCGCCAGATCAGCAGAATCAATACGGCCACCCCCAGCGCCGCCGCCCCTGACCGCGAGGCCGACAGCACCAGCAATCCAAGTCCCAGCAGCACCACAATGCCCAAGCCGACCCGTGACCACCACCGGAGCGGCGCGCCGAGAAATATGCCCAGCGGCAGCGGCAACAGGAACGCCAGAGACCCGCCCAGTTCGTTGGGATTGAAGCCTGGTACACTGGCGCCAGAGGCCCGCATCCCGTGGATCAGCTTCGGCAGCATGCTGTAAACCGGCTTCAGCAGGGGGTACTTAGTTAGGCTCCATTCGGTGCCGACGAGCCCGGTCCCGAGCACCGCGATCAGTCCGGCGATCAGGACGGCAACGGCGAGGTAGAAGGGGGTCGAACTTAACCCCCCGGCCCCCTTCCCTATCGGGGAAGGGAGAGTAGAAGCGGGGGCACCAGACGCCGGTTCCTGTCCAGGAGTGAAGGCTTCAGCTGGTCCTCGTCCAGGAGTCGAGACTTCAAGCGGTTCCCGCGCCCCATCAACCTCGACGACCTTTGGCGGGCGAGCGCTAGTTACTTGGGCGACGGTCACATAGTAAACGGCAAAGCCCAACAGGATCCCATACAGCTTGGGCAAGCTCAGCGTGCGGTCGACCGAGACATAGAGGCCGACGAAGGTCATCACCAGCAGGATGGCGATCGGGCGGTCAAGAGGAGTGCGCACCAGCCAGCGGCCGGTTGCCAAGCCGCGCAGAGCCCAGCCCAGCGCGATTAACCCTAGCCCCACCCATGGCAGCAAGCCGCGCGGAAAAAGCAGGAGCGGCGCCGCCGCAAGTACGAGAACGGGCTCGACGCGGGACATCGGGAACCGCCACAAGAAGCAACTCAGCGGCCTACCTCACAACGCCATCCGTTGAAATGTGAAATGGCTCTGGCATCGGGCAGGGGACGGCCTGCGGCATCACGACCGCCGCGTGAGCCTTGGCATCTTCGTGCACGGCCTCCCATAGGGTGGCGCAGGCCGCCTCCACCTCGCCACCGATGACCAGCGATTGCAGCCGCGCGACCACCTGCTGCACCTCTATGGTCGAGCCGTTACCGTTCAAGCGCAGCACCTTCGGATGGTCAGTGGGCTGCATGTTCTCCATGCCGGCGACCAGTTCTTCGGTCAGCTTCTCGCCGGGTCGGAGCCCAGTATACACGAATTCGATGTCCTTGCCTACCCGCAGACCGCGGAAGCGGACCATGCTCTCAGCCAGATCGACGATGCGGACCTGCTCGCCCATGTCCAGCACGAACACGTCGCCCGGGTTAGCGAAGCTCCCGGCCTTGATGATCAGGCGCGCCGCTTCCGGAATGGTCATGAAGTAGCGCGTCGCCTCCGGGTCGGTGATCGTGATCGGGCCGCCCCGCTCGATCTGCTTTTCGAAGATCGGGACCACGCTGCCCCGCGAGCCCAGGACATTGCCAAAACGCACCGCGCAGAAGGTCGTCTGACTGCGCTTCGCCAGATCCTTTACGATCAACTCGGCCAGGCGTTTGGTCGCCCCCATGATGTTCGACGGATTGACCGCCTTGTCGGTGGAGACGAGGACGAAGCGCTCGGCGCCACATTCATGCGCCGCCCAGCTCACCACGTTCGTGCCTAGGACGTTCACCGCCACGGCCTCCACGGGGTACTCCTCCATCAAAGGCACGTGCTTGTAGGCGGCGGCGTGAAAGACCACCTCCGGCCGCCAGCGGGCGAAAACGGCGCCGATCGTCGACCGGTTGGTGACGCTGCCGACAAAGGGCTGAATCGACACGTCGCCCTCAGCCGCCTCGAGTTCCTGCGCCAGATCATGTACGCCGGTCTCGTTATTGTCGAAGAGAATCAGCTTGGCCGGCGCCAGCGCCGCCACCTGGCGGCTCAACTCGGAACCGATCGACCCGGCCGCACCAGTGATCAGCACCGTCCGGCCGCTCAAATAGGACCGGCAGGTCTCCAAATCAACCACCACGGGCTTCCGCCCCAGAAGATCCTCGATGCTCACCTTACGCAGTAGCTTGGAATCGGCCGCCCCTCGCATAATCTCTGGGATACTAGGCACCGTGAAGAGCCGTACTGGCAGCGGCAGGCAAAGGTCGACGAGGGCCCGGATCTCTGCCACTGGCGCCGAGGGGATCGCCAGCGCGACCACGCTAACCTGGTAAGCGCGCACCAGCCGCGGGATATCCTCGCGCGTGCCCCGCACCGGAATACCGTGAACGCACAGCCCCTGCTTCTTCGGATTGTCGTCGACGAAGCAGACCGGCTGGTAGTTCCATTCGCGGTTGCGCAGCATCTCCCTCGCCAGCATCTGGCCGGTCTGGCCGGCGCCGACGATCATCACGCCCACGTCGCCTCGGGGGAACTGACCGCTGTTCACAAAGCGCCACAGTCTACCGGAGAAGCGCATCAGACCAAAGCCAAACAGCGCAATGACACTGCCGATGAGGATCGTGCTCAGGGGTAGCGGGCGAGCCCTGAGGAAGACGAAGGCGTCGACTATCAGGAGCGATATCGAAGCTACACCAACCGCCTTGGCGAGATCGACCAGATCAGGCAGACCAGCGTAGCGCCAGGCGCGCCGGTAGAGGTTGAAGAGGACATTACTGCTGCAGTAGACGACGGCGATGACCGGACCGGCGAAAAGGAACCAGACCAAGTAGTAGGGGTAGCTTTCGACTTCCCACCCGAGGCGAAACATGATGGCCACCCCGAAGGAAACCACCACCGCCAGGCCATCGAAGGCCACGAACGGTGCATAGTGCACCACACTGCGTATAACGCGGGAAACGTCTTTCCCGTTCATCCTCATCTACCTGTCACCGAATGCCAAGTAGTCAATCATTAATAGTTGTCAGTCATTAGGGGGCCTGCCCCGGCAAAGCCCGGGGGCGGGAAGCCAGCGTCCTTCAGCCGAAGGACCGATCATCTCCCCTGACAACCATCAACAATTAACTGATAACTACTTGGCTGCCAGCCTTCAGTCCCCGGTGGCTTCCCGCCGGACCCTCCTGGCTGTCAGGGTCGGTCCGGACGGCTCGCCCGCCCCAGCCTCTGCAACCTAAAAGATACTGCCGGCAAGTTAGATTTGGGTAGTAGAAAGGTTAGAAAAAAGTTAGAATCGCCTATCAGCCGCTGGTTCTCAGCTTTCTGGGAACGGGCCGTCGACAAATGGCGGCCACGAACATGCGAATGTGCAGTTCATGTGTCACGTAGTGATGGATGATACGTGAAGGAGAACGGCGGCGTCAGCGGATAGGCAGCGGACAAACGGATGGCACGCTGCCCGCGTCATTCCGGCGAAGGCCGGAATCCATACCGCGTGGAAAGCCCGCCGAGCCCGTCACCCCGTCGAAAGGCGCGGCAGAATCCAGAGGGGGCTATCCTAGTGCAGTTCGGAAAGCGATTGATTGCCCTCGCCGCGATAGTGGCGCACCCGGACGGTGTTTTGGTCGCCCGAGCATTAAGAAATGCCGTAGACGCAGCGTCAGCAGATGCCGAGCGAATAAGCGGTTGAGATATGGGCGCATGGCATCAGGCCCTTGGGCCCGGGAGGGCCTTGGCCGCGCGAACGATCCTCGCCAGGTTCTCGCAAACGTAGTCTACCTGATCCTTGGTCATGTTGCCAAAGAAGGGGAGAGCGAGCGCCGAGCGGACTACCGCCTCGGTGATTGGGAAGTTGCCTTCTAAGCAGCCGCATCGACCGGCCTAGGAGGGCGGGAGGCAGCTGGGCGAGAAGAGTGAGACAGCCACTCGGACCAGCACGGCTAGGTCGAGTAGCAGCGACTGCCTTCCGACGTATTCGAGGTCGATCCGCAGCTTGTCCGGGAGAATGGTCGTTCGGTAGGCCTCGTCCAAGTCACCGCCGGCCGCGGCCAGGATTTCCTCCTCGTGGCGGTACTTGATCGAGGCCGGGCTGGCAATCCCCGGCCGTACGCTCAATAGGCGTCTTTGCTCCGGGGTGTAGTTGACCACATAGCGCGGATCCTCTGGGCGAGGGCCGACCATGCTCATCTCGCCCTTCAGGACGTTGACCAGTTGGGGCAGCTCGTCGATCTTGGTCCGCCGCAGCACGCGACCCACGCGCGTGACCCGCGGGTCATTCCCACGCGTGATGCCCGGACCGACGTTGGCGGCATTGACCACCATCGTCCGGAACTTGTACAGGGTGAAGGGCTGCCCGCCCCGGCCAGCGCGCCTGGCCCGGTGAAAGACAGGCCCCGGCGAATCCAGCCTGACGAAGGCCGCGATCACCACGAAGGACGGCGCCAGCACGATCAGCAGCGGCAGCGCGAGGACGATATCGAAGGCTCGTTTCAACATGGTCTGGTGGGTGACGGATGCGACACGTGATACATGGATGGACCGCGTCAGCGAGTAATGGAGCGAATAAGCGAACGGGAGAACGCCGGCTTCAGCGGATAGGCAGCGGATAAACGGATGGTGCATTGGCCCGCCACTTGGGTAGAGCCCCCTCATTCCGGCGAAAGAATCCAGACCATCAGGACCGTCATTCTGGCGAAGGACGGAATCCAGGCTCCCCGCCCAGCCCCTATATGTACTTGGCCTTTCGGTACCTCCCGACGACGTCCGAAACGGCGTCGATCACGTCTTGCACGTCCTCGTCAGACATCCGCGGGTAGAGCGGCAGGGAGATGATCCGCTGGAACTCGCGGAAGGCCACCGGAAAGTCGTCGGGCTTGTACCCGTATTTGTCGCGGTAGTATGGATGGAGATGGATGGGGATGAAATGGACGCTGGTACCGATGTTCCGGGCCTTCAGCTCCTCGATGAACTGGTTCCGGTCGATCGTTAGACGTTCGAGATTCAAACGGGTGACGTAGAGGTGCCAGGCGTGGTCCACCTCCCGGCGACACGTGGGCATCTCCAACTCTTCGAGTTCGCCGAACGCCGCGTTGTAGCGGCGCACGATCTCCCGGCGCCGTTCCATGAACTTGGGCAGCTTCCGCAGTTGGTGGATGCCGATCGCCGCCTGGATATCGGTCATATTGCACTTGAAACCGGGGCGAATGACTTCGTAGTACCACGAGCCCTCCGCGGTGTACCGCTTGTAGGCGTCGTGGCTCATGCCGTGCAGACTCCAAATCCGCGCCTCGTCGATCAGCTCGGCCGGACCGGTCAGCATCCCCCCCTCGGCGGTGGTCATGTTCTTCGTGGCGTAGAAGGAGAAGGCGGTCAGAACCGCAGATTCGCGCTGACGAGCGGATTTCGCAGATGGGGAGGGAGACTGATCTTGGTTCATGTTGACCCGTTGCATCACTGACGCGGAGTGCTTGTGCTCGACGGTTCCCTCGACCTGACTTTCGACTCCTGACCCCCGGCCCCCGATCATCCTCCCCTTATACGCCGCTGGCACGGCATGCGCGGCATCTTCCACAATGTGGAGGTTGTGGCGGGCGGCGATGTCAAGCAGGGCATCCATCTCGCAGGGATGCCCATAGAGATGCACCGGCATCAAGGCCTTAACGTTCGACGTTCCAACGTTCAAACGTTCAACCTGCGAGGGATCGATATTCAGCGTATCCGGTTCGACGTCGACGAGGATCGGGCGGGCGCCGAGGTGCTCGATCACGTGGACGGTGGAACAGAAGGTCATCGCCGTAGTGACCACGGCATCGCCCGGTCCAATCCCCAGTGCCGCCAGCCCCACCAGCATGGCATCCGTCCCGGACCCGACCGCCAGTGCCGCCTCGGCACCCACAAAGCCCGCAAAATCCCCTTCGAACCGCCTCACCTTCGGACCGGTAGTGATCCAATCGGAACGGAGGCTGTCGATGACCTCCTCAATAGCTTCATTCGAAATGAGTGGTGGTGAGAATTGCAGGAATGCTCTCCTCAAGTCTGTTTCCCCTGTCGAATGGGCCGAATGCCGACCACGAAGTACGCGTTGAAGAGTCTCAGCGTTCCCATGACAAAACATGTTGGCCACGAACGGGGCGCAAGACGGCGAGACACAGGCGGCGCGAGGATGATCTCACGGAAGGAAAACGAGCATCCAGTGCCGTCGTACCGGGATTCGTTGGATTCAGCCAGAAACCACACCAGAGGACGATCCCATCGACTCTCAGCGCTTGTCGCATTTCCGCAGCGGTTTGCCGTCTGACATCGTCATCCAGAATGGGGAAACACCACGTGTCGCACGACGACATGAAAGGGAGCGCCCGTACGTGGGAGCCAATGGCCGGCTGTGTGCGCAAGGGGCAGACCGTTTGGGCCGCGGTCTGCTCCTTGCGCTCGCCAATGGAGAATATCGACCCCCGTGCAAGTGATCTGCGTGGAACCCATGCCAAGCCAACTCACGCAGAATTGAGTCGGTGCCGCAAGCGACCTGGAGCTCTCTTAGTCAAGCGAAGTTCGTGAACCTCGCTTGACTTGATGCAACAATTCCAAGAACACTGCCTGCCTTCGCCGCACAGCAGGCAAGCTAGGGAAGTCTAGAAGGCTGTAAGCGCTCTTCCCGCCTGTTGCGGATCCCGGGCCAGGTAACCGCCCGTCATACGGTCGGGATCAGTGCTCATCGCAGCCGCCACCGTCGACGGAAATGTATAAGCCCCACCAAGAATCCCAACCCGTATCCCAGATGCAGCGTACCATACACGAAGGGGAGGATTGGGAGGTATTGGAGGCCATGATTAAGCGACGCCCAGATTGACGCGGCTCCATTCGCGGCGGTATAAGAGCCAGCGACGATAGCCAGCACCGCACGAGGCCACCGTGCGAAGGGCGCCATCAAGCCGCTCCCTAGCAGAACCGCAACAAATGCCGGCGGCAGGAATTGCCTAGGGCGCATTTGGCGAGGATGCTTCTGCAGGACAGCCACTTTCCAGAACCCGTACTGGTAGTATTGCTTCCACAAAGATTTCGGTGTCCCTCGGTTCAAATACTGAGACCTGATCTTGGGGCTGAGCAGGATTTTGCCCCCGTTCGCGAGCAGACGGTAGTTGAATTCGTCGTCCTGGTTGCGAACCATCTCTGGATCGAAAGTCCCGATACGGTCGAAGACTTCTCGCCGCCATGCCCCTAAGTACACGGTATCCACCCACTCTTCTTTTTTCGAGTAGTGAAACCGGGCTCCCCCAACACCGAATGGCGAACTTGTAGCCACAGCGACCGCCTTACCAAAGCGGCCTTCTCCGATTGGGCACATCCTTCCACCGACGTTATCCGCGCAGGTTCGTAGCAGTGCCGAAACGCATTCCGAAACGTAATTTGGTGCGACGATTGTGTGCCCATCTACCCTAATGATCAGCTGGCCGCGTGCCGATCGCAACGCAACATTCATGCCGGTCGGTACGATTCGGCCTGGATTGTCCAGCACGACTACATGAATGTCGGAACGGTTGCGAATCGTACGGGCGATCACGTCCCGTGTAGCGTCAGAAGACATCCCATCCGCAATGAGCACCTCCATCCTATGATGAGGGTAATCCTGATCCATGACTGCAATTAGGCTTCGCTCGATCGAGCCCGCTTCATTCCGAATCGGCATGATCACACTAACCATGGGAATGCTCTTCTTCTCGCACATGACTATTGCCTCCAGGTGTATACCATGGTTCTTCCGCCGATCCAGAAGCTACCACTAGACGGCAGCGCCCTCGCGTAGCCATAGCAACGAGTGTGGCATCCAACCCCTCGTCATGCACCCGCCCGTTCCTAATTGTCAGCCGCGGCCTTTGCGCCCTGCTCTTGGCGCGCGTGCTGCGGAATCTCTCGGTCGGAGCCGTCATGGTGACAGAGGATCCTTGTCGGAATCGTACCGCGGGGCACTCGCTGAATATCAGTAACACAACACGTTCAAGAGCTCGTCGATTATTCGCCACAGTGCTTTCTGCCGTTTCCCTACAGAGAAGTTGAGAAGTATGCGATTTCGGACCGCCTTCCTGGCCTGCGTTGAACTGGCCAAGACGTCTCGAATGGCACCTGCAACAGCGGCCGGATCCTCCCGGACGACAAACCTACCGACGTCACCCACAACTTCGGGCAGCGAGCCGACCTTGCTCACGATAGGTATGCTGCCCGCTAGCATAGCTTCAGCAACGCTCATGCCGAAGCCTTCGTGACACGATAGCTGCAAATATGCCGAACTCCGCGCATAGAGATCTGCTAGCGCCGAGTCCTCGACCCAGCCGGTGAAGCATACGTTCGCGGGTGCGATTCTCTGGAGATGGCGAACCGAATTGTCACGCCATGCCCCGGCGAGCACGAACTTCACGTCTGGCAAGAGAGAGGCTGCTCGCACGAAAGGCTCGTGCCCCTTCCGGGTCAGGTTCGATCTGTCGACGTTTCCGACGGTAAGTACCATTGATTCCCTGCGACCATCTGGAAACCCGCCATATGAGTCTGGTACCCCAAGATAGACCACGCGCACCCGTGCCGGGTCCGCACCCACATTTAAGACGGCCTCCTGTTGGCAGTGCCATGAATGCGTCACTAGGACGGAAGCGCATCGGATCGCCATGTTGGCTATCTGGCGCTTCAGCCCGCCTCGTTGGTGACCGTAGCCTATCTCCGGCATCTTTGCGATGTCATACCCGCCGATGATTAGAACGCTTGGTTTCCGCATCAGTCTCGCGAGGACAATCGGGGTGACGCTGTGCCAACTGGCAAACCAACAGAAGACAAGATCATGGTTCCTGACCTGTTGCGCGATCGTGCGTGGGCGGACTGCTCCAAGATTCCGCTCAAGGAGTTCGGTGACACGAAACCGCTGAGCCAGCAGGTCTCGGTCGATACGAACGAACCGAACAAGGCCATTATGGACGAACAGTATCCGGGCTCGGCTTTGCTCGCCTGCAAGCATTACTTCGGGACTCGCAACCATCGACTCATTCCACGAGCGGCTGGGTGACAGATTTGGTGTGCATCAGGTCATCAACCGTCCAGCAGGCTCCCTCATCTGAGAAGGCGGCATCGCTTGGCCTCTGTTCTCCTCAGCATGTAACGGTCCTGCGTCCTGCCGTTCATTCTATTCGCCGCGGCGATCTTCGGCTGCTTGCCGAACCGACCGTCGAGTTTCACAAATGACGACCTCCGCAATCCTGACTTACAACAACTGCCGGTGCTCCGTCTGCGCGCAATAAGAGCAACAAGCATACGATGGGGATAAACCAGGACAGCCACGTGGCGAGTTGTGCGGAAATGCTGCCCTCGACCAAGTGCATGAAGAACAGCAGGTTAACCGCGTGCACTAGAACCGACACGGGGTTGCTGGGGTCACGCATGAGGTACGAGTAGCTCGTTTTCTGCACAACCCCGAACACGAACATTCCTCCGACCACTCCCAGCACGTGCCAGTTCAGAAACAACTCCCCGAAGAGCGAGGGACTGACGAAAGTCGCCTGCGCATAGCCGGTGTGGCCCATGAACTCTTGAGCGAATTCCCGTGAGAAACTGACTGGTTTATCGGGCCACAGCGCGCGCGGCACGAAGAAGTAAAGGACATCAGAAAGTGTTGCACCGAGACTCAAATCATGGAGACCTTGGACCCGATCGAGCACCAGGACCAGCGAGTCCATCCCGTAGGATCGACGAATCGGGAGCGCAAACCACCCTTCAGCAACGTATGCGTCCATTGCGGAGCCGAAATGCGTCATGTCTCCCTGGATGCTCTGGTATGAGTAGAATACTGGCCAGGCGGCGACAAACCCAACGATTACCGCTGCCATTAGGACAGCTCTCACCCGTCTTCGCAGGTAGTGATAAGCAAGCATCAAGCAGACCACGGTGGTGAAGACCAACCACTTCGATCCCGTCGTGAGATACAAGAGGCAGGCAAGGGTCAGGTACACGACGACCATGACCCGTGCGGAACCTGAAGCCCTCGATTTCCATAGGAACACCCAGGAGATGAGGAGCCCTCCGATCCAACACCACAGGAGCGGGTAGTAGAAGAACTGCATGCCACCTTGCTGCGTGCTGACATCGTGTAACCGACTGATCACTGCCTCCACGCTGCCGCCCATAGACCTGGTCAGTAGCGCGAACCCTATGAAGCCGCCTACAGCAGCAACCATCACTGAGCATAGCACCTTGCTTCGCGACCAAGACGTACGGACCAGAGGGATTCTTGCCCCTAGATCGCTACCCCAGGGGCCGTAGTATCCCCAAAGAAGCGCCATCATCCCAGCAGAGGAAATGACATAAGCGTAACGAATCAGGCTTTCGAAATCCATGTTGCCCCGCAGGACCGCTTGGGACACTAAGTTCGAGCCGTCTTCACGGATCAAGAAGCCACGCAGACCGATCGATAGCGCTAGATAGGCGCAAGAGTAGAGTATTGGTTCGCCAATGTCCCATCTCCCTCGAATGATTCCAGCTGCCAATGGAGACCCGCACAGCAGGATGAACAGCACCCCCAAGACTTCGGTGGAGTCAACGGCTAACGGGAGGCGGCAGATTGCCACCCCGAGCACTGCCTCAAGCAACAGCGTCACGGCGACTACCACCCACCTGGTTCGTATCAGCGCCGGTAACATCTTCGAGTCTCCCACACACCCTTGTCGGCTGTCATCGATGCTCAGATCCTCCCGGACCTGCCCGCCGTTAGAATATCGTCTGGGGCTGCCGGGCGCTTGTGCGCGAGCGTTCCGGGGTCGAGCGGCAGTGTGCACAATACTAATGACTGGGGATCAACGTCCCGGCGATTCCCGCGACGTGCGACTAGTGGCAGTCAGCAAAGCAGAGATTCCGTGGCGACTTGGCGAGAACGCAATGGCGACAGCGGCTAGGTAGACGACAGCGGCCGCGACCATGCTATAGGGGGCAACGAGCATATGCCTCAGGAACAGTGTGGCTGCACAAGAGCCTCCTACTAGCATTGCTGATTTCGCGGCCCCAATCAGCCAACTCCGCGGCGGCAATCGCAAGCCGTGGAGGCCGACGGAAAAAGCTACCAGCAGAGCACCAATTGAAAGCGAATAAGCTATGGCCGCGCCGACTTCACCAAAGAAGGCCACGAGTGGGACTCCAATCACGGCGAGCACGGCTGCCGCAGCAACATCTCCGATGAGTCGCCTTCGTTCCTTCCCGAGCGAGAGCAGTGCGTACTCCAGAGCGTAGACGACGAAGCTGGCAGGGATCGACCAAACCAAGATCCCGAGTACACGCCCGGCGTTCGTGTACTTGATCCCGAGTACCAATCTCACGATTTCGTCTGCCCAAACCGATCCTATGACCGCGAGAGGGGTGCCTGCCAACAGCATCCATTTGGCTAGACAGCTTGATGCCTTCAGCAGAGAAGCGCGCTGTCCTGCAAGGCTCGCAAGAATCGGGTATACAGCGTTGGTCGCCACCACTCCGATAGTCGAGATCGCGAGGACGATGCGGAGAGGAGCCCCAAACAACCCGGCGGATGCGGGCCCAGAGAACACTCCAACCAACAAGAGGGCACCTTGTGATAGAGAAATACCCAGTACACCTGCGATGGTGAATTGTGCCGAGGAGCGCCACCCCCCGAAGTCGCGCTTCGTTGGAACCCATAATGGGAAGTGCACCCCGCATCTCACCCGAAGGAGGGCAACGAGGACAGCTCCGCCGAGAGCGTAGCTCGCCAGCCAGGAAAGCAGTGCCGGAACGGGGTCATCACTGGAGCCCACGAACGCAAGCACTAGGCCGCAGAAGCTAATGGCCATCACGCCGTAGCCGATAGCCAGTATGCGCATTCGTTCAAGACCACGGAAGGCCCAATCTGGAAAGAGAGCGAATGCCGGGGCAAAAAGGGTCGATACGACGATCGCTGCCGGCAGCCTTGCACCAGCAAGGGCAGCTGTTGTCGTTACGAGCGCAGCCGTCGCGACCAGACCAAGAGCAGTGATCAGCCGCAGAGCCAGGAACCTCCCCACTAGCGTCGCACACTCCGGATTATTCTGAGCGATTTCGCGAACGGCGTAGCTGCTATTGGCCGCGAGATCCATCACAATTGCGGCGTACTGCCCGACGGCTTGGCCCAGCGCGAAGAGACCGAAGCTCTCTGCTGAAAGCTTTCGGGCAAGGTAGAGCGACGTCAGCACGACGACCAGGCGAGACAACCCATCTCCGACGAAACTCCACGCCACGTTCCTTCCTGCCCGCCTCGCCAGCGCTTGCGAAGCGAACGTCCTGCCGACGCCATTCGGAGGCTGAGGATGCTCGGTTCGTTTAGACATGGGGGTTAGTGTGTGCTCGAATATCGAACAAGTGGACTCATTATAATCGGCGCGTTCCTTCGATGAAGACTCTATTCAGGGTATACGCAGGGTCCGTCACAATGCTGACCACTTGGACTTTACTCTGAAGAAGAGTGAAGCAGCACAGTATGTGCCCAATCGAACTCGTTGCTTGCGAACCGCTTGTTAGACACGACTCGCTGTTCAGTGAAAGCCCTTGAAGTGGGGACAGGCGGGCTGACTCCCCGGTTGCCTAGCCTATCCCGCAAGGTTGTTTCGGGCGTTGGCCGAATACCCTGCTACACATTGCCAACCGGAGGTGAATTACTTACTTCTGCGGACGCTTCCGACCAGCAGCATTGCCGAAATCCCTCTGGGTGAAGCGCACTGGTGTTCCGGCACCCGTAAAGCCTCGCAGGCGGGACGATAGTGGTGTCCTCAACGGGATAAGGGGGCAATCGATCTGGGCAATGTAGGGCTCAGTCAAAGAGAGTACTCCTAAGTCGCTCGAGCCAAGATGCCTTGATCCGAATTCGGAGGAGAAGGTGCGTCGCCCACGCATCCGCGAACGAAAAGCGGCCCCCGAAGTGCCTGACCTGGCGAGCGGAGAGCAATGTCGGCGCTAACTCAGTTCTGAAGAGCCATGACCCATGAGAAGAGCGTGTTTCCCTTCCGAGAAGTCAAGCATGCTGCGTCACCGGTGTCCCAATGCTGCGTTGTTGGGCGGCCCGCCTGGTTCGCGAGAGCGAAAAGGCAACTCGGGAGCCGCCAAACCCGTGTTCTCACTCTGTTGAACAGATTCCCGACGTGGGTAGTGAGCCTTGTGCCGGGCCGTTTGTTGTCCGTCGACTGCCGGATGATGTGCTGGCGCAATAGCGCTCCCCCGTCTGCGAACAGACTTCTTCCAATCTAGCGCGGTAGCCGGGTAAGTCTGGCGCCATGGCGGCAGCGCGTGCGAAGCACGCGACCGCCGACTGATAATCCTGAAGCACAAAGTATGCTTCGCCAAGATAGTAGCTTATATCGGGCGTCTCCGACGAAGTGGCAAAGGGTCGAAGTGCCTCCAAAGCGCCTGCGCCGTCACCATGCGAAAGAGCCAGGCGAGCCAAGCGCGTAGCGGGATACGGGCTTCCCGGCGACTCGCGCCCCGCTTGCCGGTAAGCCTGGGCCGCGGCATCGGAGTCCCCGAGGCTAGCGTAAGCGTCACCCACTTCGATCAACGTCCACATGGCGAGTCCCGGTAGTTGTATTGCGGTCTTCAACCAGTGCCTCGCCTTATCGAGAAGCCCCAATTTCAGGGCTGCGTCCGCGGCTGCTATGGCATATTCTGCTTTGCCTGGGTCCACGCGAACTGCTGTCTGGAAGAGGTCTAAGCCCGAAAGCAGATCTCCGGCGAGGATTTGAGAGCGCCCAGCGAAGAAGAGGGCTTCAGCAGGGCTGGAATGAGTCAAGAGATCAGAGAGGTGTGCAAATGATTCGGACGCGTCGGCGTAACGGCCTAGCGCAGACTGAAGTTCGGCCATGCGCTGAATCACTTCCGGATTATCGGCCGATACCTCGTTAGCGGCTTCCGTAAACTCTAGAGCCTCTTGGAGCCGGTATCGCTTCTCCATGGAGGTGGCTAGACCCAAGAGGTAGCTCGTTGCCTGTGCTTTCCGCCATTCCAGAACTGCCTCATCCCGATCGCCTATGCGCCACCACGACTCTCCAGCAATGAAGTGATCCAAGCGCCTGCTATGGGGGTTGTGCGAGAGTCCTAATGCTCCCCTCGCCAGGCATTCGGTGGGGGCGTTGAAGCGTAGCATGAAGACTGTCCTGAAGTACTCGTTTCGGAACCATGATGGCTCGCTCCTCGCCCAACCGCAGGACACTCCGACCAGAGTCTGGGCATAATCTCCAGAACTCGCACTCTTGAAAGCCTCAGATGCCGCGACAGCCGTCCCGTTCAGGAAGATGCCGCCGAAAGCACCCCGCTGCACAAAGAAGGAACCAACCAATATGAAGCAGAAGGCGCGACGGACCCAAGGCAATAACGACGTTGCCCCCTGCTGTGTCCGGTTATGCTCCAAGCTCCGCCGCCTCCCGCAGCAGGTCAGCCATTCTTTCCGCGCTCGCTTCCCACGTCATGGAGTCAAGTGGCCTAAGGTCGAACTTGGCGTCCAGTTCCCGGCTGCGCCACAAACCGAACAACCACCGTAGGTAAGCCCGCAACGCCACTTCGGTGTTCTCCACGCTGACGCCTCGCGACAGCGACGTCAGGAGATTCGCAGTTGGATCGCGGTTATCGAACTGGACGTTCAGAATTGGCCTGCAGGCACCGACATACTCGTAGACTTTGGCGGGTATCTGATAGCCGCCAGACCAGCCTAACGACAACAGAACCGATGCGTCTTTCTGGTGCTGCGCAATCTCACGGTGTGGCAACGGGCCCAAGAACCGTACGTGGTCGTGCAAACCCAAGTTCTGAACATATGGCCGATACTCTGGGCCGACATTCCCGATGAGAGATACTTCAAACTGGTCTCGTGGTAGTTCCCGTAAGGCCCTGAAGAAAGTATGCGGTTCCCGGATACCGCGATAGAACGTGCCCGTATGGACGATGCGGAAGCGGTCAGATTCCACTCTTTGAGTTCCCAAGTATTCCTCTGGGTCATACCCGTGCGGAACCGTGCGCACGACCATCGGTTGTATCTCGGGATAAGTGTCCAGGAATCCTATCCTCGCCTCTTCAGTGCATGTCACCACTCGGGTCGCACGTCTGAGCAGGGCGCTCTCGAGGTGCCGGTCTACCACTCGCCTCCATCTGGGCGCTGAATCAGCTTCCGGCCCGAAGGTCCAAGGGTCTCCGTATTCGACTACCCAAGGGATCCTGCCGACGTAAGACAAAGCATACCCAACAAGATGGCTGGTGAAGGGGAACCCGAATGACCACACGATGTCGTACTTAGTCTCCCTTAGCAATCGCCGCCCCCTGTGGAGCGCCCATGGGAGCCAGTCTACCCTTGTATCCGGAACGGCCAAGGGTTTCAAGAGCCCACGATAGGCGCCGTATCTTGCCTTTCGGATGGCCAACTGAAGGCGCCGATGAACGTCAATGCGCACCTTCCCCATTTGGGCTTCTGGATCAGCGGCCCTACCAACTTTGCCTGTGCTCTGGTCTGCTGCCAGGAGTGCTTTCCCGAACGCCCAACCGGGGCCGGGATAAGTACGCCATACTTTCACCACGTCGGGCCAAGTATCCGCGGCTTCCCGGTCGATCCAGTATACTGGATGCGCGCTCGTCGGTTTCACAGTCACGACGTCGACACGCTCCAGGTTTGCCGACCGTGCCAAGTGGCACACGAACTTGGATAGCCTTAGCGGACTCATTCCACCAATCGGGGGAAATAGGTAGGAAATCAGTAGCACCCTCATCCGGTACGACCCTTTGGGGAATCCAACCTAGTCACCATGTTTGCTAGAAAGGAATCATGAACACCAAAGCAGATCAAGATAAGCAAGTATGACAAGAATCTCGACAAGGTTCTGCGGCAAGATCAGCGCTAGCCATCGTGCCGCTCACGATGGCAAGGGGACACGCAAGCAACTTAGGTCGGAGTCACCCGCTTCGCGGCCTTCTTGCCTGGGTAGAGCATGTCCGCACACGCAAGTAACTTAGGTCGGAGTCACCCTCAGCAGGTAACTGTGGCGCCCCAGTCTCCTGCGCTGCCGCGCATTCGTTGCCCTTTCTCTCCCCAATACCCTTGCGAGCCGTCCAAGCGATCGTCACCCGGCGGTTGCCTCCCTGCCAATCGTTGCCGCTCGCTCGGTGCTGACCGATAACTGTAGCCTACCCCCGGACCTCCGCGTCTCCGCGGGAACCCATCCCAACCTGTACCGCTTCTGCCGGCTTGTGCCCGTTCTTCGACGCCGAGGCCTTCGGCTCGGCGTAGTAGTGCTTGGCATAATAGTAGTCGCCGGCGGCCTTGCCCCGCAGCTTGTTCGCGACCACGCCGATCGGCGTCACGCCCGCGCTGCGCAGGGTCTGCACCGCCCGCTTTAGCGCGCTGGTACGAGTCTTGCCCCAGCTTATCACCAGCAGCGTGCTGCCGGCCTGGTTGGCGAGGATCGCGGGGTCGGCCACGGCGAGGAGCGGCGGGCTGTCGAGGAGCACGATATCGGCGCGCTCCCCCAGCTTGCTCAGCACGATGCCAAACCGCTTGGAAGAAAGCAGCTCCGAAGGGTTGGGCGGCAACGGACCGCTCGGGATCAGCCAGAGGTTCGGTATCGCTGTCTTCTGGATGCTTTCCTCATTACCTATCCCGTCTTCCACCAGCAGATTCGTCAGTCCCACCTTGTTCGGCAGACCGAATAGCTGGTGCAGCGAGGGACGGCGCAGGTCAGCGTCGACCATCACCACCCGGCGGCCGGCTTGTGCCATGGCGATCCCCAGGTTCGCCAGCGTGGTGGTCTTCCCTTCGGACGGGTTTGCGCTGGTGACCAGCAGCGGGCTAAGACGCTTCTCAATCCCGGCGAACTGGAGATTGGTGCGCAGGGTGCGGTAGGCCTCCGAGAGCGGTGACCGTGGGTGCCGGGCCACGACCAGCGCGTCCCCCTCCTTCTTGTGGGGAATGCGCGCGATGAAGCAGAGCGTCGTCAGACCGGTCTCCGCTTCCACCGCTTCCACCGATTTCACGCTATCGTCGAGGTACTCGATCAAGAAGGCAATGCCCGCGGCGAGCATTAGACCAACCATCGCTGCCAGCAGGGTGTTCTGCGCGGCCTTAGAAGGGAGCAGGTAGCCGGGGTCCTGCGCGGGCTCGGCGACGCGTACCGAGTTGGCCACGCGCGCCTCGTTCAGGGCCATCTCCTGCTCCGTACGCAACAGGTTCGAATAGCTGTACTGGTACTGCGAGAGGATGCTCTGCAGCGCGCTAATCTCGGCGTTCTTCTGCTGATCGGTGCGGCCGTCCTGTGCACTCCGGACCGCCTCGATCTGGGCCGTCGTCTTGCCGATGTCGGTCTGGACGGCGGCAAGCTGGTCCTGAATTGCTTTGTGCGCCTCGCCCGCCTGGCCCAGTTGCAGGTTGGTAACCTGTTCGGCGAAGACCTCGCACACCAGGTTGACCACCTTCTGCGCCATTACCGGGTCGGAGTGCGTCACCGAGACGCGCATGAGCTGCGTGTCGCGGACCATCTGCACGCTGATCCCGCCAAGCGAGCCGCCATCGCCCAGACGCCGCTGCACTTCGTCCAGCACCGGCCGGGTGCGGATCATCTCGGCGTAGGTTTTCATCAAGGTCTGGCTGGTCATCAGGTCGCTATAGGTGACGGCGCCCGTGCTATCTGCCTGCTGGTTGATCAGCAGCGTCGCCGTCGCCTGATAGACCTTCGGCTGCGACTGGCTCATGTAGTACGCCGCCCCGCCGGCCAACATCGCCCCAATGACCAGCAACCATGCCCACTTTCGCAGCAGCACGAGATATTGACGCAGTTCCATCAAGATGATCCT